>Ga0208648_1000349_pt1 | contig 48405 bp, 48 predicted proteins | sample AntAceMetag02UKL_FD_184772 | JGI IMG/M metagenome (GOLD analysis project Ga0208648, IMG submission 184772) | Saline lake microbial communities from Ace Lake, Antarctica - Antarctic Ace Lake Metagenome 02UKL (SPAdes) (version 2) | ecosystem: Environmental > Aquatic > Non-marine Saline and...
AGGCATCCCAGGCTGATATTAAAGCATGGGAGAAAAAACATATTCCTTACACAGTACGAAAAAAACGGCATGCATTTTTCAATGGCGGAGATAGCCAAAATACGGGGAAATCTAAGGCAGCCTAAAAATCGTTTTTCGACAGCCTAGCACCAACCCTCTCTTTCTCAATATCGAGATGAGCTGATAAAGTCATAGAGGCATATTTTTCCATGCCATATAATCTTGTAATATGTATCATCGCAAGACCTGAGACTTGGTCTTTTTCAGCCGTCGATATTTAGAGAAGGCGAGCCATTAGCTATCGCAAATAAGTCAAAAGCTGCTTGAGGATGTATATAGCCTTTAACTTGTATTGCCCCCCAGTTATTTATAAATCAAGTTGGCTGACTCTAGTGCCGCGAATTTATTTTGCAATGACCTTGAACGGCTCAAGTCAGCAGCAATCAATATCTTTTTGATACGGCGTTTTAGCTTCTAGTAGTGCCTGATTGCGCCAAATTATTGACAGACAGACAACGTGAGTGTAGGTTGTTGCATCTTGAATGTAATCCTGTTTTTATGAAATTTTTACATAACTAAGGTTGAATCCAGGCCGTAAGCTGTGTATTGTCGATAGTTCCTGATAACACCGATGACAATTAAAAAATGACTTACTGTAAAACCCCGATATTGATTAAGTCCTTGCAAAACCCGGTGCTATACTCCCATGAAGTTAAATATTTTAAACTTATTGAAACGCATATTTCCTGGGTATTGCTGACGGGTAATTATGCTTATAAAATAAAAAAGAATGTGGATCTCGGCTTTCTGGATTTTTCCAGCCTGGAAAAACGCCGATATTATTGCTTTGAAGAGTTACGTTTAAATTCCCGATTGGCAGAAGATATTTACCTGGATGTAGTCACTATCAGCGGAACTGAAGATCAGCCAGAAATAGACGGTTGTGGAATGGCGATTGAATATGCCGTAAAAATGCGCCAGTTTGAGCCAGATAAAACTTTCGATCATTTATTGACAAAACATCAACTGACACCTGCACACATAAAACAGACAGCGAAAGTCATAGCAGATTTTCACCGCAGCATAGAAAAGGCCGCCCGCGATAGTGAATTTGGTAGCGCCGAAGCTGTTATGCAGCCAGTGCGGGAGAATTTTAGCCAGATTGAGCAACTGGATAGTATAGAGCATCCGGATAATTTGAAACAACTGGCAACCTGGAGCGAACAGCAGTATAGCACTTTGCTGGCATTGTTCAGTCAACGTAAACAGGCTGGTTTTATTCGTGAATGTCATGGCGACTTGCACCTAGGTAATATAGCTTTAATTGCCAGTCATGCTGTACCGTTTGATGGTATCGAATTTAATCCATTTCTATACTGGATTGATGTCATCAGTGAAATTGCATTTCTAGTGATGGACTTACAGGTTAAACAGAGCAATGACCTGGCTTTTCATTTTCTTAATGAATATTTGCAATTCAGCGGTGATTACAACGGTCTCCAGCTGTTGCGTTTTTACCAGGTATACAAAGCCATGGTCAGGGCCAAAGTCAGTGCGATCCGCGCCAGCCAGAATACATCTGAAGAACAACGTCGACAAGCGATAGCCAGTTATCACGCCTATTTGCAACTAGCAAACCGATATACGCAAACATCTACGCCAATGCTGATTATTATGCATGGTGTCTCAGGTTCTGGTAAAAGCTGGCTGTCCGAACAAATTATCAATCGTTACCAGATCATAAGAATACGTTCTGATGTGGAAAGAAAACGTTTACATCATCTTTCTCCGCAGCAAAAAAGCCATGCTGATATTGATCGTGACCTTTATAGCCAGAGCAGTAGTGACAAGACGTATCAATATTTATTGCAACTTGCTGTTGAGATTCTTAACGCCAGTTACAATGTGATAGTCGATGCAACTTTCCTGCAACAACAGCAACGCCAGCTTTTTTCAAGGGAAGCAGAACGGATGCAGATTCCTTTTCTGATTGTACATACCAGAGCTGATAAGCAAATCTTACTAAAACGTATTAAGGACCGCGCCGAAAAACAGGATAATGTATCAGAAGCAGATCTTGCCGTACTAGAAAATCAATTGCAAAATTTGCAAGCATTAAGTGCGACAGAACTTAAAGACAGCATGACAATTGATACTGAAAAACATACAGGATTTTCCAGATTATGGAAATTCATGGATAATATTCATGGGGTTAGGGTTTAATGCCGCTACCAGTCATTTTAACTGGTATAAAATCAATTACTTATGAACTTATTGATCAAGATTGAAAATGATAGCATGGTTATAAACGATAGTTTATACCAATCATTTATTGATGTTAGTGTATTAAATTAATGTAAATCTGTCCAAGTTATTGTTTTTTCAAATGACCATATTTTAAAGAAGTGATAAATAAATATCCTTAATTCTTATAATTCTTATAATTCAAATACTTAATGCACCACTGGTAGCGATATTAAGGTCTGCGCCCTCGGTCTCTTATGATCTTTGGATTAAGTGGGCGTAGAAAGGCGCTCCATCGTGACTGGATTCCGGCATCCTTGCCGGAACGACCCGCATCATTTTACGTATGTAGTCAGATTAAATGTGTACACATTACAGCTATAATTCAAATTCTGCTGTATTTAAACCTAATTCAACCGCAATACGACGCGCCATTACTTTTTCATAGTCGTCGAAATTACCATCAGCGGCTCCTATCGAAATCACTAAACGCATAATTAAACGGGACGCTTGGGCATTATTTTTCATTTTACCCAAGGCTTCAAAGGCTTTAGCTTCGCCTAAATCTTTATCGAACTCTAACTGTGTGACAAAATCACCAAAAGCGGTAATAATTTCAGTGGTTTTAAACACGGATAAAGGCTCATAATTCTCAATAAATTTAAGCATTTTTTTCTTTTCATCCGGTGAAATATCACCGTCAGCCAAAGCTAATAAAGCTGATCCAGCCATCGCGGCATTTAAAAAATCTTTATTTTTAAATTTTAAAGCCTCTGTTTTTAATTCATTGGCTTTCTCTTTTAAATTATTCATTAAATCACTGAAACTCATTACTTACTTCCTCATTATTATTAATAGTTGTTGTTACATCTTTAATTAACGCTACTGCACAATAGGGCAAATCAGCTTGATACACAAGCGGTACCTGTTTTTCTGTCGCTAACACATTTAAGTGCGCCACGGCAGGATCGTGTTGATCTCTTAATAAAATAATATCCGGTACGCGGCGTAATAAAACGCGGGTAGATTCGCCAATGCCCGGTTTGATACGATTTTCATCACTGATTTGATACTGTGCTTTTGTCGCAGCAATAAAGGCTTGGGATTGTTGTTGTAGCTCAATCTGATCAATCACTGGCGTTGAGCTACGCAAGCCATTTTGTTGTAGGGTCTGAATTTGCGCTAATAATTGGATGACAAACCATTGCGATAAATCCATCGCAGAAAATTCTTGATAAAATACACAGCCATGAAAATCGTCGGCATTTGTATAATCAGCATTTAAAATAGAGCGACTAATTAAGCCCGAAAGTGTGGCATTTAAAATAGCGGATGGAATTAAATAATCCTTAGCACTCGCCGCCACTGCAGCTACACCTGCTAAATCGACCAAGACATATAAGCCGGTATCAAGCGTGAGTGCATAACGCTGATTAAAGTCATCAATACTTTGCTTTAACTCTCGAGCAATAACGCCCTTACCGGTCCATCCATCAACAAAGACCAAGCTGCTATCGGCGTGTTTACTTAAAATATACCGTAAAGCATTCTCGTCAATCCCACGGTCACGAATAATCGAAATCGAATAATGACTGGCCTTACGCTTATAGTGTTCCGTTAAAGTATGTTTTAAAATAACACCTATTGGCGTTCCAGCGCGCGCTAAAGACACCAAGACAATTTCACCGACTCGACTGGCGGCAATTTTATCCGCCAAGCGTAGACAATCTTCAGCCATTTGCACCTGATTTGCTTGCATGGCTTGATGAAAAATGGCCATATAGTGCGCAGAAGGCAAACTTTCATGGCTGAGCATTTCACTATAATGACGTTTGTCTTGTTGAATACGCCGTTCTTTTTCTGCCACTGGTGTGTCCGGCACGATGATCGGTTTTAATAAAAAGTGTACATCGTTTGCGCTATAACTGCCGGTAAAAATATCCATACTCACGCGAATAACTGCTCATGTAATTGCGTATTTTTAGGCGTCATCACATAATCACATAAAGCCATAAAAGGCGCATCACTCAAACTATCGCCCATGCCCATGGTGAGAATTTCACCGTGTTCTTGCTCTAAAATCTGTATTCGATAGGCGACGGCATGCGCTTTATTAATACAGCGCGGTAAAATGGTCAGGGAGTTACTGTTTAAATACACGTTGAAATCACCTGACTCAGCAACTAAGGGTTGAATATAGTCTTGTAATAAATGCTCTAATTGCGCAAAATCAGCCTGTTTATGGCGTACTTCCAAATAATAATCTAACTCGGATTCAGTTGTAATTCGCACTAAAACCTCTATATTCTGTATCATTGCATAGCGTTCAACGGTGTGCTTTATCTCTAGTAAATCACTGGATAGCGCGGTTAATGGCGCTGCTATCTGTGCACGCCACTGCTTATCTTCTTCACCCTCTGCGGTTAAAATCGTTGCGCCATGATTTAAAATAGCGCCCTCAGTACAAGGAATGCCTAAATTAACCCGCGCATAAGCCGCTTGCGTTCTCGCTGTGGTAGGAATAATTTGCCATTGCTCATTCAGTGTTTTTAATAAACGACGTTGTTTCGGTAAAAAATAGGAGCTAGGTTCACCGGCTAAGTTATAACTGGCTGGTATAGTCTGTTTAAGACTAGCACATTTACGCGCCGTCTGAAACACGGTGTCATCTAAATCAAGAAAGAGAAATTTTCCCATCGGCATAATAAAGTAAGTGTGCATTTAAACGCTGAGCAAACTGCGTTAACGGTTCACACAAAGGGGTTTCATGACAAATAACCACGTGATCATATTGACCTGCACGCACGTTATATAAATAATTGGGGATATTATCTGCGTAGTTATCAATCAATTCGATTTTCTCACGAATTGCGTCACCTTTTAATAAAGGCGAGCGCGCAGTGGATTGAACTTTCACCTGCCAGCCGTGCTGCTCTAAATAATAGGCCATTAAAAAAGCTAAATGAACAAACTCTCCTGTGCCTAAGACTAAAATACTTGCATCTGGTTGCCAGGTTTGCATTAAGGATTGTAAGGCGCTTTTATCCCATTCCATTTTTCCGTAAATACCCAAGCGGCCCGCTTTTAAAGATAAATTTTTTCGCTTACAAGCCACCGAACTTTCAACATTGGGTATCTGTGTATACTGATAATCCTTATGCGGGTTAAAATCAATTTTTGCTTCAACAACACTGATAAAAACAATCTCGACGGGCAATAAAGCCTGGATTTCAGCTTGCCTGCTACTATCGACAAAATTAAGAATACTGACAATCAGTACCTTTTTAAGCTCAGGGTTGATTTTCTGATAGGCTGTAATGAGGTTAACAAAAGTCGTTCCTGTGGTCACTTCATCATCAATTAAAATCAAGGTTTGCGCATGCAAAAAGGTCTTTTTTAACGCAGGATCACGGGGCACATAAAGATAAAACTGACTAGCGTGGCTATGCTGCTCTTGAAAATCCAGGGCTTGCAGGGCCGCTAAAAAATAACGTGAGGTATGGATGAAAAGATGCTGCGCAGGACTCGGCGTATTTAAATACGCTTCATAAACCCCTTGGCCCAAGCCTGAGGCTGCTTCCGCCATACCAATAAATACACTCGCACCTTGAATTTCTGGTGCGACTTGTTGCGCCATATAACAATGTATTTGGTACATGGCTTGAGGCTCGGAAGGCCAATATTTAGCCAGTAATTTGCTGACAAAAAGAAAGCCCCGCTTAGGGTTTTGCCTCGCAGCATAATCCGTCAGCTCATTAATATCAAAAACACTGTCTGCCAGGGTTAGGGTTAATTCTCCAGTGGGCAGAGAAATTCGCTTAACTGACGCCTGATTTTGATCTATTATTTTACTATCTATATGCATCAAAAGTTATACTGGGAGTTATAGGTAGAATGATTTTTGAAGGCGCGCCTGGAAAAGGGTGGATGGGTGGAAAACAAAGTGTTATTTACGCCCTGTCGCCCATTTAAAGCCAAAACCATAATGCTCATCTGCGGCTTTATGCCCTGATTTAAAATATTTTTCTTCTTTGATTAAATCAAAATTGGAGCCATTTTTCTTAAACGAAGCGGCTACGCAAAACTTAGTTTTCGGATCTGGCGCATCGAGTTTAATAAAGGTTTCCATGCCACTAAAATCTTTAATGGTTAAGCGTCCATTGACGGCAGAAAAATCAGGCGCGCCTTTGTAAATCAGCGCAAAAATAATCATAAACTCGATTAAGTCCGGTCTATAAATGGTTAAATTTTCACCATCACTGGCCTGACCATCCCTATCATCTTTATCCAACAAAATATAAGGTGTGCTGTCTTTATGGCCCAGAAATTTACCTAAAGGCTGAATAACGCCAGTCGTGCCATCCATCATGCGATACATGCAGCCTAAATCTAAATCGGGCGCCTGACTTGGCATGCCAAATAAGCCTTTTTTAGCTTGACCGGCATCCCAATTAAGATTGATATGAATTTTTTGCGGCGTTGTCACTTTGGCTAAAGAGATTGTTTGCTTATCGCCTTGCTTTTCTAGTGTGATTTTACTTAATCGAACTGGAGTAGGGGAGGGAATAACGGCAGAGGATGGCGTTTCTGTCATTTCTTCACCACCAAAATGTGCCAATAAAGCACTTAAGCCACCATTAAATCCTTGTCCCACCGCGCCAAAGCGCCATTTTTCTTTGAAATATAATTCACCGACAATAAGCGCTTTTTCTTGCTTAAATTGTGTGCCATCAAAATCAAATTTAAGGAGATCGTTGGCATCATCCGCTACGCGCAAATAACCTGAACGTACTTGACTCATCGTTTCAGCGCCATCCAGTGTCGCTGTGAATACTAATTTCTTTATGTTATTGGGAATGCCTGCCAAATTAATTTTAAAAGTTGCAGCATCTGCCCCTTGAGCGTTCACTATTTTTAGTGACTCACACGGTGAGTTTTTTTGATTAAAAAAAATCATATACCGATCATCGGATAACTGCCCCTCGCTATCCACACCAAAGCATGAAAAATCAACGGCAACCGAGCTATTAAAATTAATCCGTAAACCAACTGCTAGCGTTTGACTCGCTGTTAAATCACTTACTTTTGCTTTTTGTCCTGCTATAAAATGCTTCACTTAGGCACAACCTCAACTATCAGTTTTAAGTCATTCAAGACACATCTGATGAATAAGGGTTTCACTGCTTATGGTTGTTAAACGTACGCGGTAAAACCCTCACTTAAACATTAAATACTTACACCAAAGCTAGCTGCTAAAGGACCTAAACCACCCGCAAAACCTTGGCCTACTGCTTTAAATTTCCAATCACCACTATGGCGGTATAGCTCACCAAAGATCATTGCTGTTTCAATGCTGGCATCTTCTGATAAATCATAACGTGCTATTTCACTACTATTACCCGCATTAACAACACGAATAAACGCATTACTCACTTGACCAAAATTTTGGTTACGCGCGGCCGCTTCATGAATTGTTACCGCAACAATAACGCGCTGAATAGCTGCAGGCACATTCGCTAACGTAATGTCTACCACTTCATCATCCCCATCGCCTTCGCCGGTGGTATTGTCACCTTGATGCTCAACGGAACCACAGGCTGATTTTAAGTTATTATAAAAAATAAAATCACTATCAGAGGTTACTTTACCTTCTGCATTGACTAAAAATGCCACGGCATCAAGATCAAAGTCCGCACCATCTGTGGCGCGATTATCCCAACCCAAACCTAAAGACACCTTGGCTAAACCAGGTGCTTCTTTACTTAAATTAACGTTACTGCCTTTACTTAATGAAACTGCCATCGTTATCTCCTCGTTAGTATTGAATACACTATTATAAATATTGTTGCTGAACTGTTTTTACAATCTGTTCCAGCTTCTGATCTTTATTCGCATCACCAATAGCCGAAAACTTCCACGCACCATTATGACGATACATTTTACCCATAATCATAGCCACTGAACCCGAAAACTTTTCATCATTAGCGACATCATAAGTCGCAGAAATATTATCAACGCGTGTCGGTGTGCCTTCATAAATACGCACACTGGCAAAAGGAATGTCTTTAAAATCTTGGTTTCGATATGAATTTAAAATAAACACCATTTGATCCGCATTGGCATCCACCGCGGATAAATTAATGCTAACCACTTCATTATCTAAACCGTCATCGCCATCAACATCCCCTTCAGTATCATCACCTGAATGTTTAATGCCACCTTTTTTAGCCTCTAATTGGCCAAAATAAACTAAATCAACGAGTGCCTTTTCAGTATTAAACAGCGCCACTGAAAGATCTAAATCCACAGCAACTATTTTTTTCCCGCCCAGCATCCCTTTTTTCTCAATAGCGCCCCAGTTTACACCGACACATAGCTGCTGTAATGCACCGCCACTTGATTTTTCAAGGCTAATACGTTGCCCTTTTTGTAATGAAATTGCCATTTTTTACCTGTTTAAAGAGTTGTTCTTCTCGTTAATAAGGAGAACGGTTAAAAAAAATATTTTCCTACACTTAAATTTATGAGTTAAGAAGACTGTTTATTATGTTGAATTGAGGAATACACTGAATAAGCGATTAAGCTCGCCCCCGCTAAACCAGTAATGATTTCCGAGACATGAATGCGCATGCTGACCAACATAATCACAGCTAATACACCGATCGCATAATGCGCACCATGCTCTAAAAAGATATATTCATCTAAGGTACCTTGGCGGACTAACATCACGGTTAAACTCCGTACAAACATAGCACCAATCGCTAAGCCTAACATAATAATGACCACATCTTGGGTAATCGCAAATGCACCAATAACCCCATCAAAGGAAAAGGAAGCATCTAAGACTTCAAGGTATAAAAAGCTCATTATACCGGCTTTTTTAATGCCATTACTCGCTACATTACCGACCTCTTCATCTTCAAATAAAGACGCTAAACTATCCACTAATACATATAAAACCACACCAAAAACGCCTGCAAATAAGGCATCTAAACGATCTGCTTCGGGCAACCATCCCTGCAATAATAAGAGCAACGATAACGCAATAATAACTTCAATCGACTCCAATTTACCCCAATTCGATAATTTTTCTTCAATATCACGCCAATGCACATCTTTTTCTGGGTCAAACATAAAAGAGAAAAAGACCATTAATAAAAACATGCCGCCAAAGGCTGAAATTTGCACATGCGATGCATTTAAATGTTCTGCATAAGCTGCAGTATCATTTAAAGCCATTTCCGTTATGTCCATAAAACCTAAGCCAGTAGCCGCTGCGACAATGACTATAGGGAACAATAAACGCATACCAAATACAGCGATTAAAATACCCCAGGTTAAAAAGTAATGCTGCCACACTTCATCCATTTTTTTCAAAACAGCGGCATTTACCACGGCATTATCAAACGATAAGCTGACTTCTAACACGCCTAAAATTAAAGCGATAAACACACCATAGGGGCCTGCCCAAAAAAAGGCAAGCACCATACAAAGAGCGGTGACAAAAAATGATAATTTAAAATATTGCATTCACGTTTCCTATTAAAATATACAACTAAAGCCAATATTGCTGTTGATAGGCACGAATCGCGGCAATATTATCCGCATAGCAGCTATCACTCAGCCTCAATAAATTCAATGATGTTTGCGAGTGTAATAATAGATACCACCGGCATAGCAAAGCACTCGCTCACTTCTTGTATTGCGGAGACCTCATGCGCGCCTTTTTCTTGGTGATCTAAAGCAAAAGGAATATCTATGTTATGCAGCATGGCATAGGCAATGGAGGCCGCACTGACCAGAGGAATGCTTTTATAAGCAGAGCCATATAGAGTATCAGCCTTAATAGTCGATTCCACTAGGCTTGTGCATAAAACTGACCTAATTTAGCCAGTTTTGCGCCACTATCAAAAAAGCCAGTATTAAAGAAATAAGGACTGGTACGTCCTGATTTTAAATGAAACTCAGCAAATTTTAAGACCCCCGCAGCCTAATAAATATTGGATAAATTATTCATGATAAATTCCAACGCCAAATCATCAGTTTCAATAGCATACGCTAGTCTATCATTTTTAAAGGAATGGAGATAATACTCGGGGCGCTTGGTTTTTGTGTTTGCACAATCTTATTCGGTAAGATCCGCGTTATTTTGCCAGGCGCACCCGCGACTATGTCCAAATAATCCCCAAAAGACCAATAGTTTTTATTATGGCGAGATTGTTTATCCGCTAAAGCATAAGCTGAAATTTGATATTGCTCATAACCTTGTACAGCTAACTGGTTTTGACACGCTAATAGTGATTGAAAAATTGCGTCATCACTGGGTAAAACCGGTGGATATTTATAAAAATAAGTATTGGTTTCTAAGGTCAATTGATACAACGATATATGCGTAGGCTGTAAATCAAGAGCTTGCTATACATCCTGTAAACTACCTTGCAGCGTGCTACCGGGTAAACCAAACATCAGATCTAAATTAAGCTTATCAAAGCCATATTTGTGTGCAATTTCAACGGCTCAAATTGCTTGGGCTGATGAATGAACGCGACTTCAGCGTTGCAAATAGATATCATTAAAACTTTGTATGCCGATAGCTAAACGATTAACCCCTATCGCCCTATAGTCGGCAAATTTTTGACTTTCAAACGTACCGAGTTTAAGGGGTCAGCAGTTTAAGGGGTCAGTTTAAGGGGTCAGAGTTGTTGATTTTCAGACTCGAAGATATCTTGTCTATTATTGCCTAGATGCACGATATGCAGGGGGCTGGTTGAGTATTACTATATCTTGATAATCTTGTCATGACTCGACTATACATGAGATCAGTTCAAAATCAAGCTAACTGACCCTTTGATCTCTCTTATCCAAATGGCTAATGAACTGCCGTATGCGGACCTGCTTTTACGGTGGTGTGGGGAGGACTGGAGAAAAGCCAGATCTTACCCGATTAGAATATTTCATCACACCATAATTCTATAGTAGACCCTATGTTTTCTTTTTGCTCTGGGTGATGTGGGAGGGAGGGGATAGAAAACCCTTCCTATCCCTCTTATAACTGATTTTTAAAGTGCAGCTATTTGTGAAAGTGTCTCTGGGTGTCTTTCCACTAAACGTAAAAGAGTTGTTGCCTGTCCATTTGGACAGCTCCTACCCTGCTCCCAGTTCTCTAATGTTCTTGAGGAAGTATGCAAATACTTTGCAAACACTCCTTGCGACATATTAAATTTCTTACGGATATTTATTATTTCACTTGGCAAAATAATAAAATCATCCCCATTTTCAATTTTAACTGTTTTTAAAGTTAACTTACCCTTTGAATGTTCTTTTGCTTCAGATAACGATACAGATAATTCTGAAAATAAATTACGATTGCTCATTAACCCAATCCTCTACAAATAATTTAAGTTGTTTTTTCTCTTGAGAAGTTAAATCTGTGACTTCATTTTTTGCGTAAATTGTTAGTAGGTAAAAACGTTTAAAGTTAGGTAAATAAAAGTAAATTACTCTCGATCCTCCACGTTTACCTTTACTTTTTGAAGTAACTCGGATTTTTCGCAAACCGCCAGTAGATTGGATTACATCGCCTTTCTTAGGGTTGGATAATAATTCATTCTGTAATTCTCTATATTGTTCACTAGATAAGTAACTATCTCTATACTTTTCAAAAAAACTTGATTCAACAAATATTCCTCTCATTTTATAAACCATACGCAATTAACGTATAGAAGTCAAAGAGTAATTAATCACGAAAGTTATAACTCCGGGGCAGAGTTGTTGATTTACAGACTCGAAGATATCTTGTCATGACTCGACTATACATGAGATCAGTTCAAAATCAAGCTAACTGCCCCTTTGATCTCTCTTATCCAAATGGCTAATGAACTGCCATGCGGACCTGCTTTTAGGGTGGTGTGGGGAGGACTGGAGAGAAGCCAGTTCTTACCCGATTAGAATATTTTATTTCATCACACTAGAATTCTCAATTCGGGACCTGACCCCTTATTCGTGACCCCTTATTCCTTGTTTTTTAATTACTTATAGTGAGTTAGACGAGTTATGCCAGATATTATTGTTGAACACAATCCGAGTGAAGAGCGTCTTAAAGAATTAGGCGTTTCAGATTGGGAAATTTGGGATTGTCCTGTTTCTGAGTTTAGACTGGATTTTGATGAAACAGAAAAAGCCTACATTCTTGAAGGTGAGAATGTTGTCACCCCGGACGATAAAGAACCTGTTACTATTGTTCCCGGAGATTATGTTATTTTCCCGGTTGGGTTAAACAGTATGTGGGCAGTAACCAAAACACTGCGTAAGCATTACAGTTACGATTAAATAAAAAAGGAGCATTTAAAATGCCCCTTTTTTATATGGGTTGCTGGTTATACTTCTAAAGCGTCAGCAACTCTTTCTCTTACTTATGATTGAGATGGGCCGATAAAAAGGCTAGAGTGAGTCTTTTATCGAAAGGCCTGAACACCCCCCCCCCTCTGCATTCGCTTAATATATTAATTCAAGAGGCATTACAAATTGTTATTTAATAGTTATGAATTTATTTTCGCCTTTTTGCCGATAACATTCCTTGTATACTTCTATCTCAATAGCAAAAGATTAACAGAAGCAAGTAAAGCATTTTTGGTTTTGTCATCTCTCTTCTTTTACAGCTGGTGGAACATAGCTTATCTTCCGATTATATTGGTTTCAATGCTTTTCAATTATGTCGTCGGTGTTTCTCTCTCAAAAGAGAATGAACACACAAAAGTCAGTAAAAAAACACTTCTTACTTTTTGCGTTATCGCCAATGTTGCCTTACTTGGATATTTTAAATATGCAGATTTTTTAATAGAGAATGTAAACCTTGCTTCAAATGGAAATGTTTCCTTACTTAACTTAGCATTACCCTTAGCCATCTCTTTCTTTACTTTCCAGCAAATAGCTTACGTTGTGGACAGTTATAGAGGTGAAACAAAAGAGTATGACTTCCTTAACTATGCAAACTTTGTAACATTCTTCCCTCAGCTTATTGCTGGTCCAATCGTACATCATGCAGAGATGATGCCTCAGTTTGATAAGAGTAGACATAAAGTTAAAAACTATAGAAACATTGCAGTCGGCTTGTTTATCTTTTCTATTGGTCTCTTTAAAAAAGTTGTCATTGCAGATACCTTTGCAGTATGGGCAACACAAGGCTTTGATGTAGCGGAAAAACTAAATCTATTTGAAGCATGGGCAACATCACTCTCTTATACATTCCAGCTGTACTTTGACTTCAGTGGTTATACCGATATGGCTATTGGCGCAGCACTTTTGTTTAATATCAAATTGCCTATTAACTTCAATTCACCCTATAAGGCGACAAGTATCCAAGACTTTTGGAGAAGATGGCATATTACTCTTAGTCGCTTCTTGAAAGATTATATTTATATCCCTTTAGGTGGTAACAGAAAAGGCAACTTCAAAACCTATGCCAATCTCATGGCAACCTTCATTATTGGTGGTATTTGGCATGGTGCTGGTTGGACATTTGTATTTTGGGGTTTTTTGCATGGTATGGCATTGATGATTCAGAGAGCATGGAATCAACTTGGCTTTAAAATGAATTCTGTTTTGGCTTGGTTTATCACTTTTAACTTTGTAAATATTGCTTGGGTGTTTTTTAGAGCTAAAGAGTGGCATGATGCTATTAAAGTTTTGAGTTCAATGTTTAATTTGAATAACATCATGTTGCCATATTCTTTATCTGCTCGGTTGTCATTTTTACAACAATATGATGTCAAATTTGGGGCTTGGATGGGAGCACTCAGGGGCGATTTATACACTCCAATATGGATTCTTGCTACCTTTGTTTTAATCCTAGTCTTTAAAAATTCCACTGAAAGGATAAATATAAATTCTGCAAAACCCACTATTGGCTTGGCTATTTTTACTGCTTTGCTAACTGTGTTGACGATAATGAACATGATAAATGCACCTTATACAGAGTTTCTATATTTTAATTTTTAAAATGCAAAAATATAAACGAATAATCCTTATCTATTTTTTAATCATAGTCGTTTCATTTGGACTACTTTTACCTGCATATTATATTTATGACCCTATGCAAATTTTCCATAAAGCATGGGGGCGTGAAGTTACTTTCAGTACAAATATGCGTCAACAAGCTGCAGGAATCCTCAATAACTATGATGATTATGATTCAGTTATCCTGGGTACAAGTATGATAGAAAACACTTCTTCAAAAGAAGCGAATCAAAAACTTGGAGGAAAATTTATAAATATATCCTTATCAGGGAGCAGCTACTTTGAACGGGCGATAGTCTTGCGTTCTCTCTTTCGTCAACACAAGATTAAGACGATTTTCTATTCTTTGGACGTTGATAAGTATGTACAGCAGGAGAGAGAATACCCACACTATCCACTATCTCAATTTGACTACCTTTATGATGAAAATTCTTGGAATGACTTTAGGGTTTATTTTAATAATAAATATTTATCTTGTGTTTTTCTTCTGTCAAAATCTGAGGGATGTATAGGTGAAAAAGTTACACTAGATAGGCCAAATGCCTGGTTTGCAAATCCAAACCATAGTGTTCGGTTTGGTGGTTTTGATAAATGGATTGCCGCTAAAGAGAATGGGCAAATAATTAAATCGATTAAAAATATTTCTGAAACTGTCGAACATCTAAAACGACAAGAATTAATATCATTAGACAATGTAGATACCACTATCAGTATGGCTAAAAAATATATAGATGAAAATATTATTGATTTTGTGAGGATGCATCCAAATACTAATTTTATACTATTTGATCCTCCATACTCACGAATCCAATATGCCATTTGGGCGCAATATGACCTGCCAAAATTTAAAGTATATAAGAAAATATTGAGATATTTAGCTGAAAAAAGTGATAAGTATTCAAATCTTGAAATATATTCATTTGGTGAAGAGAAATTTATAGATGATATTGCCACTTATAAAGACTTGAACCATTATCATTATTCTATTAATTCCTGGATGCTATCTGCGATTACGCAGAAAAAAGGTCTATTGCATGAGCGCAACATTGATAAATATCTTGAGCATATTACTAAAAAAGCTTTAGATTATAATTTGGTTGAGTTACATAACAGTATCCAGCACAAGTTACAGTCTGGATAATCATCAAATTTTTAAAAAGTTTTGAAGGCGCAACCTCGCGAGGTGATTGTCGTGTTAAAACTGTCAGAGTTATTGATTAACTTAATTTTTTTAACCTATATACCTCATGGGTTGCAGATTCGACCGCAAATCTACTTAGACTCATTTCTCCAGGAAGGGCAGTATATCCGTGTGGTGTCCGATCATTTTCCACTTCTCTCCTTCTTTACGGAATATGTTGGTCGCCCGGATTGATACCTTCTGTGGCTCTCCTTTAGCGGAGGTATTTTCTCCTTTTTCGTAATTGTGCGTGATTGCGATATCCTGGCCTAACGTAATTTGCATATCGGTTGGTTTAACTATACCTCCGATGTGCATTGCCGTATGCTCCTTCCAAATTTCAAGCACCTTCTCCCATCCGACCTGGAATCCGCCCTGCGGGCCCATATAGGTAACGTCGTCTGCGTGTGACCAGACCTCGTTCATTAGCTCTATGTCACCCGTAAATGTCAGGTTCAGTGCGGAATAAAACTGCTCTACCGCATTCAAGATAGCATTTTCGTCATTCAGGGCAGCACTTGAATTACTTGTTATTTTATCCATTGTTACTCCTCCAGAAGTTGTGGCATATAGGGTGATGCCATTGGGCGCCTAAATATATTAATTAACAGGCTATCACGCTCTGATAACTTGATATTACCAGATAAATAAGGCATATTTTTAAATTTATTATCAAGGATATTTTTTCTGAATTGTTGATATTAGCTTGTAAATCGGGCAAACTTGCCTTAAATAATAATTTAAAGTCTAGTCACAAGAGAAAGTTATGTCAATACCAAAAAATGGCACTTTACTGGATGATGTGCGACAAATCATGCGACTTAATCATTATTCAATTAATACGGAAAGGGCTTACTCTGACTGGATTAGGCAGTATATGCAGTTTCATGAAATGATTGACCGTACTGAAATGTTAATTACACCTGAAACAAAAGTTGAAGAGTTTCTGCATTATTTGGCGGTACAGCGCAAGGTAGCGGAATCGACGCAAAATCAGGCTATGAACGCGTTGGTTTTTTTGTATAAACGGGTACTAGACCAGCCTTTAGAAAAAACTGCAGATGCTATCCGGTCTACTAAAAAGCGTAAGCTTCCTGTTGTGCTTACTCAGGATGAAGTTAAGCATATTATTATTTTCCTGGAAGGGGTCCCACAGTTGCTTGTCAAATTGCTTTATGGCAGTGGCTTGCGTATCACCGAGGCAGTCAGGTTGCGCGTGCAGGATATAGACTTTGATTATAAACAGATAACGGTACGTTCTGCTAATGGCAATAAAGATCGGGTAATTACTTTCTCAGATAGTTTAATGCCATTCTTGAAAGATCATTTGCAGCGAGTGAAATTAATGCATGAAAAAGACTTGCTGGACGGGTTGGGAATGGTATATTTACCCAATGCCTTAGATAAAAAATACCCTAATGCTGCAAAGGAGTGGGGCTGGCAATACGTATTTCCTGCCAGAAGCGTATCATCTGATTCTCGTTCAGGGGAGGTTCGCCGTCATCATATTGATCCGTCGGTTATTAATAAAGCCATTAAAGGGGCAGTTAAAAAATTAGGCCTGGTAAAAAGCGTTAGTGCACATACTTTCAGACATAGTTTTGCCACGCATTTATTACAACGCGGCACTGATATCCGTATGATTCAATCTTTGCTGGGGCATAAGAGCCTGGAGGCCACGATGATTTATAAGCATGTTTTAAATCAAGGTGAGCAGAGTGTGGTCAGTCCTCTGGATGATCTTGGTCTTTAAGGATTGAGGAATAGCCGGGAATTGTATGTAATCAGGAAGTTTTTTGTCCAGAAAATCAGCAAACTACAGTTAGTTTATTAGAGGGGAATTAATTTATGTCAAGCATCGAGATAGCCTGGCTGGTCCATAAGCCTGAACAAAAACATTTAATAGCACATGCACAAGATTGTGCTGAGCATCTTGGCGCAACATTAGAAGCTGTTGAGTTAGCCGATTTTGTTGCTAATGCGCCGGGTTATTTAGCCAAAAATCCGCATGTGATTGCTTTGCTGGAAAGTTCTGATCTGGGCGTTTTATTAGGATCAGCTTATCAGCATCATTTTAAAGTGGGCTTACTTCCTGTACATCCAAAATCCAAGGTTTGTCGTTTATATCGGATACCGGTAAAAATGGAAGATGCTATGCCTATTGCCTTAGATGCTAGAAAAGGTATGCAACTGGATTTGCTATTATGCAATGACGAAGTCGTTACCTGGCTGGTAACGCTAGGCGATGTCCCGTTAATTGAATTACGCCATATGGCGGATAATCAGGCGCTTATCTGGCAGCGTGTAAAGGCTGTCCCGGCCGACTTAATGGCATTATTTCGTTTAAAACCAAAGACGGTTGTCATGACCACCCAAAAGGGTACCAAAATAAAGACCGCTCTGGTCGGTGCCGTGGTTATTGAAAACGACATAGAATCCATGGCCGAACACTACGCTAATAAGACATTAGCTAATTCCAACGGCACCTTGTCAGTTGCTTTAGTTGCACCTTCCTCGGTTATGGATTATATAAGTTTTGTGCTGACAGCCATATCGCCAAATCCGAGTCCGTCAAAATCCATCGGCTATATTGAAACCACGGGTTTGCTGCTGGAGAGTGATGAGCCTATCCGGTATTACATTGATAGCCAGGAGCGTAGCGCAGAGAAATTACAATTTAGCGTTATTCACAATGCGATCACGGTAAAGGTCGGGGAAAAATTTGTAGCCGCCCCATCAGATAAGCCCAGCCAGGAAATTGTCATTACCGATACCTTGCCTCAAAGCAAGGAGCATTTGCTGACACTCAAACAGCATCTCCCTTTATTTTCTATTGCCCAGGACGACGATTTCAAGGAAACATCTTTAGTATTAAAAAACTACGCCTGTTTTTCAGTGCCCTTTGTGTTACTTATTATGCTGAGTACCATGCTGGCTACATTTGGCTTGTTCCTGAATAGTACTCCTATTGTTATCGGTGCGATGATATTGGCACCCTTGATGGGGCCTTTAGTGTCCATATCCATGGGTATTTTACGTAATGATGACAAACTCTTAATTGCCGCTTTGCAGGTCCTGGCTTTAGGTACCGGCTTGACCTTATTCATGGCTGCGTTTACCACTTTTATTTTACCTTACGAACAGGCAACGAATGAGATATTAAGTCGTTTACAACCCAATTTACTCGATTTAGGGGTGGCTATAGTTTCAGGTGTTGCAGCAGCCTATGCTCATGCCCGGGAAAGTATCCAGAAAAGCTTACCTGGCGTGGCCGTAGCAGTGGCATTGGTGCCTCCCGCTTGCGTTATGGGTGTAGGCATAGGCTGGCTTGACTGGAGTATAATCAGCGGTGCTGGACTACTGTTTTTAACCAATCTGGTCGGCATTACCTTAGCCGGTACGTTTACTTTTCTTTGTTTAGGTTTTGCGCCAGCGATTAAAGTTAACCGGGGACTTGGTTTTTCTATTATTCTGGTGATTTTGATCAGCATTCCTCTGTATCAAACCTTGGTTAACACAGTGGTTTATAGCCGTATAGAAAAAGGTATCAGCTCCAATACTTATGCAGTTAACGGTAAAACATTGTCGCTAACTGAGGTCTCTGCTGTGCCGTCCGATGATAAAATCAAAATTTTAGGGGAGCTACACAGCTCACAACTTGTTCTGGCTAGCGATATCGCGGTATTAAGGGATGCTATTGAAACACAGCTGGATAGGCCGGTGATATTAGATGTTTCTCTCCGACTAGTGCAATAGACTGCAGGAAAATTCTGAAGGCCACTTGAAGAGTGATTTTAAAAAAATGTTGCTTGCACTTCAAGAAAATTGCTCTGGTGGCCGAATAACGAGACATGGCATAGAGCATCACTAGAAAAGCCGTTTTAAATGCCTGTATCTGAAATACAGTGGATAATCAACGCTCAACTTTGCGCAGTGTCAATAGTAATAACAGTTCACTCGCTATAGTTTATCTCAGGTGTAAGTTGATTAATTTTCTCATTTTTAACATGACTCAACTTAGCTTTTGCTCCTCCTGAGCATATTAATCACAGTATAATTAATTTATTTACTGAAAAGCACAATGAAACACACAATTTTAAGGCTATTAGTCAGTCTATTTTTGTTGCTACCATTACCATCCTGGGCTACAAGCAAAAGTTGTTCGATAAAATATAATTTAACGGGTTGGTCTTTTTTTTATAAAACGTATAAGGGGACGGGCATTGTCAGTTGTACAAACGGGCAGAGTGCCCGTGTTTCTCTGGTCTTGCATGGCGGCGGTTTAACTTTAGGTGTGGGAGATATTGAAAATGCCAAAGGTAAATTTACCGGAGTCAAAAGTATCAGGGATATTTATGGCACCTATTTCTCAATAGATGTGCATGCAGGTTTTGCTCGTGCAGCTGAGGCACGTACTTTAATTAAAGGATATATCGCAGGCGCTGGAGCAGGCGTTGGTGGAGGTTATAACCTAGGCCTTGCCTTTAATAGCTTAACTATCAAGCCTTAGGTATAATCAATTGTTTATAAAAAAAGGGGAAAATTATGCGTACAAAAATTTTAGGCCTGGCTGTTAGTTCACTTTTCTTGATGTCTTTTTCTGCAGCGCATGCTGAAGATTGTGACCTAAAATATACTATGAAAGGTTGGGCGGCCTTTTATAAAACATACAATGGAACAGGAACTGTTAGCTGTCCAAGTGGTAAAACAGCAAATGTGGTATTGAGTTTGAAAGCAGGTGGATTTACCTTTGGTGCCTATAAAGTAACTGATGGTAAAGGTAAAATTCGTGGAGTAAAAAATATAGATGATATTTACGGTAGCTCTTTTATGATGGATGGTGACGCAGGGTTTATTAAATCTGTTGAAGGACGCTGGGCACCAAGAGCTACAAGTACTGTCACGCTATCTGGAAAGGGTACTGGGTATGATATAGGTTGGGCAATGGGCTCTTTCAAAATTTCCAGACCTTAACGTTCAACCACCAGCCTGTGTCACTTAGATAATTGAAAGTAAATAGAAAAATAGATGTTATTGTTATTGGTAGTGGCATAGGTGGCTTAACAGCAGCGGCTTTGTTAGCGAAGTCAGGCCGGCGGGTTTTGGTTTTAGAGCAGCATGACCGGGCTGGTGGCTATGCGCATGGCTTTAAGCGTAAAAAATATTGTTTTGATGCAGGCGTGCATCTCACTAGTGGTTGTGGGCTGGAAGGCTTGGATGGCGGACAGGTAATCCGTAAAGTGTTCCAGGCTATAGATCAGTATCAGCAGCTAGAGTTTATTGAAGTTAATCCCTTTGCCTTTGTTTCGGTAGCAGGTATCGAAGTTAAATTGCCTTCCTCTATTACAGGTATTGTAAAGCAGTTAGGCGATCTATTTCCTGATGAGCGGCAGGGTTTAGCGGAGTTATTATCGCTATGTTTGCAGTTGGCTGAACAAGTCGCCAAATGTGATGATGTTATGGTATCGGCAAGTATCAATAACATGCCTGCTGAATTAGATTTATTATTTAAATATCGCCGTTCTACTCTCGCCGATGTCTGGGGAGACTATATCCGAGACCCTCAATTAAAATGCATTTTTGCGGCTCTGTGGCCTTATTTAGGTTTACCTCCTGAAAAAGTATCGTTCGTTTATTGGGCAAGCATGCTGATGGGCTATGTTGCAGACGGTGCTTATTACTGTAAAGGCGGATTTCAGGTATTCTCTGATACTCTGCTGGCGGGATTAAAGCAGGCTGGAGGCGAGGTTTACTTCAAATCAAAAGTACAGAAAATACAGGTTTGTGATAACAAGGTTCAAGGCGTACTTCTTGTTTCGGGAGTATTCATATCCGCAGAGACGGTTATTGCCAATGCGGATATGTTACAAACTGTATATCAGCTGGTCGGTGAAGAGCATTTCCCCAGGCGTTACCTGTCTCGGTTACAGCGCATGCAAGTATCCTGTTCAATTTTTGTTGTCTATATTGCCACTGATCTGGATCTTGTTCAGGCAGGTGCGCATCACGAAGCCTTTTATTATGATGAAGTCAATCATGCGGTTAATTATGACAATGCGCTGCAGGGAAAGGTTTCCTGGTTAAGTGTGACGGTTCCTACGCTAGTTGATAAAAGCCTCGCTCCTGAAGGAGAGCACCTGATGATGCTGACGGCTTTAGCCAATTTTGACCAGACTAAGGACTGGAAACAAGCTAAAGCCGATTATATGCAAAAAATGCTGGATTTTGCCGAGCTGAAATTCCCCGGCTTAAAATCGCATATTTTATTTCTGGAAGCCGGTTCACCGATAACAATGCAGCGCTATACCTTGAATGAAAAAGGTGCTGCATATGGTTGGGCGGCTACGCCAGAGCAAGTAGGCGCAAATCGCATTGCGAATAAAGCACCCATAGACGGGCTATACTTTGCAGGCCATTGGACCACACCTGGTGGTGGGATTTATGGAGTAAGTTATTCCGGTGTGCAAACTGCGCAGAAAGTTTTAGGCTTGAAAAAGCAAGATGAATTATGGGATTTGTGTAGTTCTTACTCTTAGTGAGTGCATAAAACAAAGCTGGATTGATATAATATCTTAAGCCAGCTGATTGTAATAAATAAGGCGGTAGGCTTTAGCCTATATGCGTATTTAGTACGATCTGAACCAGGCTTAGATGTTTTTTAATAGCGATGAAGTCTGTCAGGCCAGCTTCCCCAAACACATATATCAGAGATACCTTTGTATCGGAGAACAGTAATGCTTAAAGCGTATGATGTCCTTATTATAGGCGGTGGATTGTCTGGATTAACATTAGCAATCCAGCTTAAGCGAAGAATCAATAATATCAGTATCCTGATTGTAGAAAAAGCAACTTACCCTATGCCCGAAGCGGCTCATAAAGTGGGTGAATCTTCGGTAGAAATAGCCAGTTATTACTTTGAAGAAATTCTGGGCTTGAAGACTGAGCTGGAAAATGAACTGCCTAAATTAGGCTTACGATTTTTTTATAGCTATCGGGATAATCAGGATATAGTCAAGCGCATTGAACTTGGGCCGAGTATTTATCCATTCTCAAAAAGCTATCAAATAGATAGAGGACGTTTTGAGAATGCATTGATCAGGCGATGTCTTGCCCTAGACATCGATTTTCAGGATAGCTGCAAGATAAAAGACATTTCGCTAGGTAACAATAATCATCAGATCACGCTTTTACAGCATCAACAGGAAAGTTCTATCCACAGCAAATGGCTGATCGATGCAAGTGGGCGCATGGGTGTTTTGAAGCGAAAATTGAAACTTGCAAAACCGGCATATCATGATGTGAATGCCTCCTGGTTTAGAATTAATCATCAGATCAAAGTGGATGATTGGTCTGCTGAGCAACAATGGCAAGAACGGGTAAAAGAAGCCCGATGGTTGAGTACTAATCATTTGCTAGGCAAAGGCTACTGGGTCTGGATTATTCCTCTCTCATCAGGCGCAACCAGCATAGGTATTGTGGCAGATCCTAATATTCACCCCTATGCAGAATTCAACACCTTTGAGCGAGCAATCGTGTGGCTGAAAAAACATGAGCCACAATTTGCCGGGATTATTGAGCCGCATCTTGATCAGTTGCAGGATTTTCTCACCTTGAAACATTATTCCCATAATTGCAAAAGAATGTTTTCAGCGGATGGCTGGGCTATTACTGGTGATGCTGGCGTTTTTCTGGATCCATTTTACTCGCCAGGCAGTGATTTCATTGCCATGAATAATAGTTTTATTACTGAGTTGATTGTTAAACAGTCTGCGGGTGAGGAAATTACATTAGCAACAGAGACGTATGAGAAACTATTTCGTATCATGTTTATAGCATTCGGTCCTGTTTATACAGATCAATATCTTATTATGGGGAATCCCCGAGTGATGACTATAAAGGTTATCTGGGACTTCACGCTTTATTGGAGTGGTATCGCGCTATTATTTTTCAGGAATAAATTAACTGATCTGGAGTTTATGCAATCTGCAGCAATCATATTGCAACAGATATATCAGCTTAATTCCAGGATGCAGAGTTTTTTCCGGCACTGGGCCGAGGTAGATCTATCGACACAGGATATGAGTGATATTTTTTTGAATTACAGTCGTATCGAGTTTATACAAAAATTGAATAAGGATTTGCACAAGCAGCAGAGCGATGCCGATTTACAGCAACAGCTTATTCAAAACATGGCATTTATTAAGCAGCTGGCAAATGAAATTGCAACTGAAGCAACGCAGCTTTTTCCTGAATTAAAAAAGCATGCGCCTGAAATGCAAGAGGGTAGTTCCAGTCATTTACAGTATATTTTTGCTAAATTTGGAGCCCTGGTTTAGCCTGCACCTATTGCACCTTATTGCACCTTATTGCACTTTATTGCACTTTTATGCAGCATGCAGGTTAAAAGCCTACTCCTCCATTTGCTGTTTTTTAAATATGCTAAATGCGCTGTTTTGCTTGAATTCGAGTAGTTTATTAATTAAATACAGTAACTTAAACGCCAGTAGTGGCAACCTAATCTGTGCATTATAAGCATCTCCAGCTAAAACTGAGATAACGGCTGATTTCAACTTTTGTTTAACAGGGTGCTGGCTGGTTTCATCAGATGACATTAGTAAGCTGTGTAAAGCGGGGCTATTAAAACGATAAATAAACCAGCAAAAGGCATTGATTTGTTGTGCTACAGAATCTTCAAATTGGCTTGTTAGTTGTTTGCCTTGAGGGCTTTTTTTGAGTAGCTGATCAACCAGCTCTGCTGCGTTAGTGGCGCTTTGCATTGCTAAGTAAACGCCACTGGAAAAAACCGGATCTACAAAAGCGTAGGCATCGCCAATCAATAAAAAGCCATTGCCCGACATGATGCTGGATTGATAAGAATAATTGCCTGTTGCCTGTGCCTCTCCATCAAGTAGAGCCCCTTTCATGCGTAATCTTATTTCAGGTACAGACTCTAAAGTTTGCTGTAAAAATAGATCTAATGAAGTTTTACGCGTTTTTAAATAAGCTGGCCAGCAAACACAACCCATACTCATTAGGCCATCTTTTAGCGGAATCATCCATATCCAGCCATGTTGAAACCAGTAAATACTGATATTTCCTTCATCTTTACCGGTTCTGCGTGAAACATTACGGAAGTGGCCATAAATAGCGGCCATTTTATGTTTTGGGTTTTTTTGTTTGCTGTTAAGTTGTTGCGCCAGAACTGTATCTCGTCCTGAAGCGTCAATCAGGTAATGAGCTGTAAATTCATGCAGCTTGCCTTGTGCATTTGTTGCTTTAATCGTTTTGAGTGAACTATCCAGGTCTATGCCTGACACGGTCAATCCTTCGAGTGCGGTTACGCCTTTTTTTTGGCAATTTCTAAATAAGACCTCATCAAACTCAGCGCGTCTGACCTGATAGGCAAAAGGATGGTTTTTGTTAGCCGCTTTAGCAAAATAGAACGTATCTCGGGTCAGAGAAGTTTCGAGAGAGTTGAATTCAGCCGCGTATTTTTTAATACCAATCGCATCGACTTGTTCGAGCACACCAAGTTTTTCTAAAATGGGTAGATTCATCGGCAATAAGGATTCGCCGATATGAAAACGAGGGTGATGTGCCTTTTCCAGCAAACAAACCCTGTACCCTTTGCCAGCGAGTAAGCTGGCAATAGTTGTTCCTGCTGGCCCCCCGCCTATGACTAAGGCATCGTAGTGGTTTTGTTGGGTGTTATTCATTATTGTCTTATCCATATCCCTATAAATACCCGGTCATTTCCTTATTGTATTTATCAGGAACCGTAGCTGGTTGTGTAGATTCCTGCTTAAAGCGCGCAGAAATAACGGTTGCGGCTGTTACGCCATCGCGCCATTGATATTGATAATTTGTCCGGAGATATAGCTGGCATCATCAGAACATAAAAAGGCGGCGAGGGCTGCCACTTCTTCGGGTTTGCCTGCACGTTTCATGGGCACGATATTTTTAATGGTTTCTGCAGCAAAACTGTTTTCGGTCATGCTGCCTTGAATAATCCCGGGAGCAATGGCATTTACCGTAATTTTGCGCGAGGCGAGTTCTTGGGCGAGCGATTTTGTCGCGCCGTTTAAGGCGGCTTTTGCTGCGGAATAATTACATTGTCCGCGATTGCCCATCACGCCGGCAAGCGATGACATATTGATAATACGTCCCCAGCGGCTTTGGATCATAGGCATTAATAGCGGCTGAGTGACATTGTAAAAACCATGCAAAGAGACATCGATCACGTCAGTCCAGTTTTTTCTATTCATACCTACTAAAGGCGCGTCACGATGTATGCCGGCATTATTGATAATGATTTGAATCAATCCAGATACAGATAATTGTTTTACTGCCGCTGCGCTTGCTTCTATATCGCACACATCAAATGCCACTGCTTCTGCAGAGCCGCCTTGTTGTTTGATGCTGTCAGCGATCTGCTGTGCTTTGTTGAAGTTGTGATTGCTATGCACAATCACATGGATATTATCTTGCGCGAGGCGCATACAAATAGCAGAGCCGATATCGCCACTGCCGCCAGTAATCAGTGCTTTTTTCATGGTTGGGTATGAATAACAGTTGCCCGGGCATCGAGCAGTAACAAATTATGGCTGTCGGTAATGCGAAACGCATAGACAGCCCCGTTTTCGATTTTTAGTTCTGCGCTGGCTTCTATATGTAGTGCGCTAGTAATCGTATCTAAGTTATCAATATGAAAATGTGCACCACGCACAGCCGCCAAAAAACCTGGTGAAGATTTGCCTGACAGTAAGCCGCCGTGTATTGCCATAGACTGCGCCCCATATTCGATAAGATGCATTGCTGACATACTATTATTTAAGCGTAATGGGTTATCACTCGCTAAATGTGACAGAGTTGAACAATTAATCTGTTTATCACTCCATGAATCCACTTGATCAATTAACATCATTGAACCTGCATGGGGAATCAGGTGTGCGAATTGTGTTTGGTTTAAAACTTTATCGTTCATTGTCGTGCAATAATATAAATCAAACTTGTTAGTGGGGACAGTTTCAAGAGGAGCGATTAGTTATATCCTTTAATTTCTCCAGGTATTCAACCAACTCATGAACATTTGTACTTGGATTTATATCTCCAGTATGTAATGATTGCTCAAAAATTCTTTTAGAGTGAGCTTTAGCACCATCAATCAGGTTATTATCTATTGAATATTTGTAAAACCCTTTATGCTTTTTTTCATAATTAGGCAGGTAAACTTTCAAATCATCAATTACCTGATTGCCTACACTTTTAGTCCCGACAGAAGAATAAGGCTTGGTCGAAGGAATGAAATGTAGCAAAAACCAATATTCAAAAGCAGGTATTGATCGAATCGCTATAAAAACATCATCTTCGGAATAACCTTCATTTTTTAATTCAACATTGACTGATCCTATTTTATTCAAGGCATAGTCAAAAGTTTCATGTTGATCTTTATCGAAAACACAAAATACGCGATCATAATTTCCGTCCTTAGTTCTTTCTTTATTAAATAGATCTTGAGCATACTCTAAAACACTTTTAGGACTGGAATCACAACTGCCATCAATTTTAATATTTGCAGAGTCAAGGTCTAAGTAGACCCTCATTTCTTCAAAATAAAAAGGCTCTGTTTTTTCGCCTTCACAAACAATCAAAACATGGTCGTAAGGCTTACGATTTGCATTGCGTCGAACACTCTCTTTTTGCTTCTTAGCTTTTCGTTTATGAAACAAATTTTCACTACCCAAAACTTACTCCCCAAATAGCTCTAATGTCCTCACAACCGGTAATGCACTATATCTACCCGACAAATAGGATTTTTCAAGATTTTCCGCACCTTTTCTAGGACTAAAATCAGATAATGGATAAAGTTCCGTTGTTTGATCTGCTTCCTTTTTACAAAACCAAATTTGATCACGCCTGAAAACATCTTGATCTAAAATTGAGGTTTCATGCGTTGTAAAAATCAACTGGGCATTTTTTGGATTAGTTTTGTTGCTATGAAAAAGATTGACTAAAAATTTAACAATATGGGGGTGCAAACTATCATGTAATTCATCAATAAACAAAACTTTACCGTTTCTCAATGTGTCAATCCATGGGCCGGCAAAAGAGAAAATTTTTCTGGTACCGTCAGACTCATCATCTAACTCAAATAAAACGTCTTTTCCTTGTGCCGTTTTGTGAACTGTTTTAATATCGACAAATTCTTCGCCTTCAAGATCTTTAAGTAAGCGTTCCTTGATTTCTGAAGGCATGTCGTCAGGTAAAATAGAAATATCAAACTTTTTTGACTCAAGTTTCAAATCATTAATATCTAAATCAGCTGCATTAAGAAATTTTAAGACATCTTTTTTGCTGTCTACTTCAGCGCAAAGCTCAGCCGTATAAGCACCACCCCAGCTATCAATGCCTGCAACTTTAAGTGTTTTGGTAAACCAGTCATAGATTGGTTTAAGTTGTTCGCTATTCAGCATGACAGCAGTAGAAAGGAATAAAGAATTATTCCGAGTAGAATCTTTCCAAGTTTGCTTTTTACCTACAAAGAATGAACTAAAGTCCCACGCATATTCATCTTTGGCTTCATCAAAAGCTCTAATAAACCAGCGTTGAGGTCTTGATTTGGGGAATGCATACAACCATTCTTCCATGACTCTCTCAGATGTTACTGAAAAACCATATTGATACTTGATACCTTCAGCGATAAAAATAACTTCAAACTCTGTTGGTTTTCCAATTGTTGAATCACATAATTTAAAATGAGTAATAGGTAGCTTATCACCACGTTGAATGTTTTTTGCTGAATTAGCCACTATTTCTCTCATCACCTTTACAGCTTTGATGAAATTAGATTTACCAGCAGCATTTGCACCATAAATGACAGCTGAACGAAGCAGTGGGGAGGCACTAAGAACTTTAGGATCAAAAGTATTTTCGCCTAACTCATCAGAATTAGATTTGGTAAGGCTAAATGTTTGCCTTGTTTTAATTGAACGAAAATTCTCTACAGCTAACTCAATAATCATGATAAATGTAAATTTAATGTTAATTTTTAACAATTATAGACAGGAAATGACATTAAATATAGGTTTAAGTTAGATGGCATGCTTACACATAACTTGTTCTTCAGTGTTTTGTCTCTTTAAAAATCACCCACCACTCTGCCAATAATCATAAAAATTAAACCAGTTATAAGGCGTTTGCAGCATTTGTTTTTCTAATATATCGACGTATTTCTGAGTATAGGCCTGTATATCTTGCTGCCTGGTTTTTCGATTTAAAATGACTTCTTCGGCGAGTAATTCAAAATGAATTTTATAGCGATTGCCGCCTAAGTAGATGCCGAAAAAGACAATGAGCGGCACTTTTAAAGCGGATGCCATAAGAACAGGGGCAGTGGACATTTTAACGGGTTCGCCTAGTAGCATGCAGGTGACGGTTTTTTCTGTGCCTTTGCCCAGAATACGATCGCCTAATAGGCCGACGGTTGTGCCGCTATCGATAGCTTCTTTTACTTTTATTAGTCCGCTAGGTGAGCCATCTAAGGTGATCAGTGTATTGGCCACATCAGAGTTTAGCGCATTAAGCACTTGCACCATCATCGGGGCTTGCTGTTCGTACATCAGAATTTTGATAGGTAAAGGGTAGTTGCTGACGGCATAGCTGCGCAAGACTTCAAAACTTCCGATATGGCTACCCAGCAGCAGACAGCCGATGCCATTTTTACTGTATCTTAGAGGGACGTTTTCCTCAGGAAAGGTAATATCTAGTTTTTCAAACTGGCCGGTGAGCAAATAAACACGATCGAGAATAGTGGCGGCGAATGCGTGTATATGTTTTGCGCTATCCAGCCAGGTGGCTTTGCGTTTTAATACGCGTGTTAGATATTCTAGCGAGGTCTGGCGTTGTGGCTTGGCGAATAGTAAATAGTAAGCGGTGATCGGGTAAAGAAAGGCGCGCGCAACAGGACGCCCCATGTGTAAAGCAATCCAACGTATTGCTTTTAACGCGAGAGGTGTGCTGCGCTCTTTATTATCTTGCCAATGCCTAGTCATGATATTGCTCCTCTTTGGCGGTAATAATAAAGGTGCCTGTAACTAGTGTTTCTGACTCACGCGTGCAGGTGAATTTGATGTTGTGTGTAGATGATTGAGTGAGGGACACAGCAAAGTCTTGATCAGGAAGTAAGGGGTGTAAAAATTTGGTTTGGGTTAATGTGCAGATTCGATCATTAGGGAAAGCTGCTAAAAGCTGTTGTTGTACGTAATTTAGCAGTATCACTCCAGGCACAATGGGGTTACCTGGAAAATGGCCTGCAAAGCACGGGTGTTGCGCAGGTATGCGATAGTGCTGTTTATTGGCTAGCATTTGTTGTGTGCGTATCAGTTGCTCGAGTTCTGTTTTGAGTAGTTTACCCATATTATTGCGCGCCAGGGCAGGAACTGAGTAGATGGCGCGCGGTAAAAAGACTTCATCTATTGCTTGTCTTAAATGTTTAATAATCGTTTTCTTGGGTAATTTGCTGACCACTAAAGCAGAAAGTCGTTCATTTTTGCTGCAAAAGAACACCCCGTCTTCAATGCCGGTAATTCCTGTGAGCTGTTGGTTTAGATGGTTTAATGAGGCTCTTTTTCCGGCTATTTTAATTAAATCTGCTGAGCGGCCGATCAAGTTAAAGTTGCCTTTAGCGTCTATTTCAAACGTATCATCTAGCACACGAGACTTAATAAGATGCCCACCTTGCAAAACAAATTGACCATTGTCTTGTGTCAACTGGATGGTGACGTAAGGTTCCCAATGCGTCGTTTTGCTCGTTTGACGCGATGCAAAAGATAGCGTTTCAGTGCTGCCAAATAACTCAAATAGAGGTGTCTGTAGGTTATGCTCTATTTGTTGTGCGAGTTCTTTATTCATAGGTGCTGTTGAAGACAGAATGAACTTTATATGGCTCCACTGGCCTTGTGTTTGACTGCAACTTTTTAAGTGTCGTGGTGTAGACACGAGAATTTTTTCTGCTGCCAGGTCTGCGAGCGTTTTGCGTATATCTTCAGGGTAAAAAGGTCGGCTGTTATGCAGTGTCATTCGGGAAAATAACACCCAGAAAAATGAGGTTTCCAGGCCATACATATGTTGCATGGGAACAGTAGAAAGCAGTGTTATTTGTTGATTTTGTAGTTTAAATCGTTGCAATGCCAGTGCTGCTGATTTTTGAAATTCGCGCCATGTTTTTATGATTGCTTTGGGCTTTCCTGTGCTACCGGAGGTAAATGAAATAGATAAGGGGCGGTCTATATCAATTAGTGGACAGGACCGGGTACTTTTTTCTAATAAGTCATAGGCGATATAAAAATCAGCCTCGGTTTTGTTATCACTTAGTGTGTAACTCTCAGGATAACTTGTTCTTAAGTCGGCTAAGGTTTTAGGGGTTTGGTTGGCTGGCAGTAGTGATATTTGTTGGCGTAGGCAGACCGCTAGATAGGCGACTATAAAAAGATAACGATCCTGACAGAGATTGATTGCATAGCTGTTGACGGGTAATTTTTCGCTTAATGCAACTGCATGAGCTAATAAGTCAGCGCGGCTGATAACAGTATCTCTGGAGTAAACACAAAAAGCGCTATTTATGGTGTATTTGAGCGTCTCGCATAGCGAAATGTACTCTGGGATTCTGCTGGTCAAAGTTATGCTGAGGCGTATCAATAAGTGGATGAATAGCAGCCATTTTAGCTGCTGGTTGCGCCCTTATTCAAGTGACGTAACTTCTTTTTTACGGGGAGGCAGTCTATAATTCAACGTTGCTTATTTGTAGCAACAACCTCGCCAATGTTGATTTCATGCGAAACACGGTCTTTTTAGCTAGCTATTTAATGTGTTATAGCTGGATTAAATGCCAAGAATCTTTTTCCATTGTCCTACATTCCGGGAATTGATTGTACTTAAATAAATAGAATCTGCGATTTTTGAAAAAGTTATAGGAATTGTTTTTTATGTCTGCAAAGAAAAATATTGCCATCTTGGGCGGTGGGCCTGCTTCCAGTACATTGGCGATTCGCTTGTGTAAAGAAGGGTGTAATGTTGTTATTTTTGCAACGCCAGAACAAACACCGATTCTGGTAGGTGAGTCTTTGGTGCCAATGATTGTTCCTATGTTACAAGAGCTAGGAGTTGAGCAGGAAGTCGCCGCGTACAGTATGTATAAGCCAGGAGCCTGTTTTACTTATAATGCGGATGAAGTCTTTGAGTTCCGCTTTAAAGAGACACCCGGCGACTTACCGTCTTATGCTTATAATGTACCCAGAGATAAGTTTAATGCGACCTTGTTAGATGCTGCATTGCGGGCAGGTGCAAAACTGCTTAAGCGGAAAGTGGTGCTAAGTCGGGTGGGTGATTCAGAGCATATTAAATTAGATAATGAAGCGCTGCAAGAGGCTGCTGGGTATTGGGATACCAATGAGCCTGATTTAATTGTTGATGCGGCAAGTCGCGTAAATTTAGTGGGACATTTACTGGATATTCCCATGCAACAGGGGCCGCGGCAAGATGTTGCTTTATTTGCACATGTAGATCAAACACGGTTAGTTGATCCGGGTTATGTGCATAATGACCGAATGGATCAAGGCTGGTGCTGGCGTATTCCGTTACCCGGTAAAGTTTCATTAGGCTTTGTGGTGCCGGAAAGTTATGCTTTAAAGCATGGCGATACACCCGAAGAACAGTATGATAGCTTATTAAAGAATGATGGCGTTTTACGGCGTTTAGCTCCTGATGCACAGCGCGTAACTCCGGTATTTCGATTTAAAAATTACCAGTCTATTTCGGAGCGTTTATGTGCTGGCAACTGGGTGATGTTAGGTGACTCTGGTGGCTTTGTCGATCCTGTTTTTTCTAGCGGTATGCTGATTGCTATGGATAGCGCGAATAAACTTGCTGATACTATTGTTCAGGATAAGCCTTTGTCTGAATATGCGATTGCTATTAAGCAGCACTTAAGTGCCTGGTTTGAAATAGTAGATTATTACTATAATGGGCGCTTAATAACCAGTATTAAAGTGGGCATGATGATGCCAGATAATATCCTTAACCGTCAAATTTACAAATGGGTGAGTAGTCATGTTAGCCGTATTTTTAGTGGCGCGGCTGCAAGTAATCCCTTTAGCCTAAAGTTGCTACGATTTCTGGTTAAATATGGTTTAAAAAACAGAAACCCGGATATTTATAAAATAAATTAACCTGCGGGTTAAATTGTCTTTAAAGGAATGAACAAATGAGTGTGGTGACGTTTAGTATTGAAGAGATTGCAAGTCAGTTATGTGTGTTTTTGCGCGAGAATGTATTAGCACCACAGATAGAAGTGACTTCTGATACTGCATTATCAGAGATAGGTGTGGACTCTTTTTCTTTAATGGAATTAGTGTTGTTTATTGAGCGGCAGTTTGGTTTGGAATTACCAGCCGAAGCGTTAACACCTGAAAATATAGCGAGTGTAGGTGCCTTAAGTTGTTATTGTGCAGCGCGCTTAAATAGCATTGCTCAATGAAACAAGACAGCTCATTTCCTGATAGCATAACGCTGAATGGTGCAGATTTTTTTCTGTTACAGCTCGATCACATCATGTGGAAGTTAAGTGGGCAACGAAATATTTGTACCTTTGTTGTGACTTTACAAGAGCGCCTGGAATATGAGGATTTACAAAAACACCTATCGACTAATTCAGCTTATCAATGGATATGTCGTTTACGCCTCCAAAAAGGCTGGCCATTTACCCTGACTAAATGGATCTTTAAGGCTCACCTGGCATTACCTGAAATAGAGCAGTACCAGCTTGACGAGCAGGGTACTCTGCCGGAGAGTTTTTTAACAAAGCCTTTTAATATTGAGCAGCAGTCTGCCTTTAAAGTAAGCTTGGTGCAGATCTCTGGCGGGGGATCCCGACTGATCTTTACCTGGCTCCATGCGTTAATGGATGCGCATGGCGGAGAAACATTTATTCGTTATCTAGGTGGCTCGGCGACTATGCAAGAACATGACTGGGTTGCTAGTGAGCAAGGCAGTTTGTTGCCATTGCGCGAGCGTGCAGACATTGCCCTGAAGATGAAGGCGTTTTTGTGTGATGTGTCGAGATTACCGTTTATTTCCTTCACCAAAAAAAGCAAATCTAAGCACAATGTGCATTATCGGGTTGTGTCATTTACTGCAGCGCAGAGTAAGCGTATTGTTCAGCGTGCACGGCTGCAAGGCGCCGGATTTTTAGTCAGTGCATTTTATTTGGCGGCCACGGCTTGTGCTGTTGCCAATGTGCAAAGCAAAAAGTCGCCTTTAGCAGGCGATATGTTAATTCCTATTCCTTTAGATCGTCGTAAGCGGGGAGTGCATAGTCCTATTCTGGGTAATCAAGTGACCTTTCTTTTTTATCGCATCCCGCTAGCGGCTTTAGCTAATATTAAAACCTGTGTGGCTGAATTAATTGCCCAGATGAAATCCTTGATGCGCTCTGAAAATCCCAGTTACTATCTTGTTATGATGGATTTTCTGCGGCGCGTGCCTGGCTGGCTATACCGTATGCAATTAACCTCACCGACTAAAGGGCAAATGGCGAGTTTTTATTATTCAGATACGGGAGATTCATTAGATTTGTATGATCAATTGTTTAACTGTGCAGTTGCAAGCGCCCTGCATTATCCGCCCAATATGTATCCGCCAGGAGTGACATTTGTATTTAGTCGATTTCATGGTGCTTTACAGCTGACTATCGGCTATATGGACTCTGCACTAGATAATGAAGAGGTAGAACAGCTCCTGGCTCAGCTACAGCTTGGTTTATTAGGCGAAACAAACGAATAGCTTATATGCAATGTGATGTCGCAGTCATAGGCGCTGGGGCGGCAGGTATTGCTGCCGCTATTGCCGCAGCTGAATCAGGGGCTAGCGTTGTTTTAGTCGAGCGTTATGGTTTTGTCGGTGGCTTAGCAACCTCAGCTATGGTAGGTACGATTTGTGGGCTTTTTTATCGTAACTTATCTGTTCCTCGATATGCCGTTTATGGTTTTGCACGAGAGTTTTCCAAACGTGTGCAAGAGAAAAGTCATACCACCCCAGTTATGTTTTCGGAAGGGCTGCATTTCCTGCCCTATCAGCCCCGTGCTTTTCATCAGCAAGCGATACAGCAGCTGCAGCAGGCAGGCGTGCAATTGCTGTTGCAGAGCCATGTCTGCGCTGTAGAAGTTGCTCATGGGAAGATTGTTGCGTTGCGCATCCAGGCGGCAAGTAACATAGTTAATCTGCACGCTGATGCTATTGTCGACTGTAGTGGCAATGCACAACTATCCATGCTGGCTAATGTAGGACGAATAGAGCAGGCGCATTATCAATCCGCAGCATTTGTATTTCAGGTGGCTGGTTTACCCGCATTGGAGCCACGAGCACTGGCATTAAATATGATTCGATGGATTAAACGTGGGATACAGAAGGGAGATTTAGAGCCTCAATGTGAACGCTTATCCATTATTCCAGGAACGGTCAAAAATGGTGTGGGTTTATTAAAGTTAGGCATGCAGGAGTTATTTGATGGAACGGTTTCGTGTTTGACTCAATATGAGATTGATGCTCGCTCACGTAGTATAGAGATAGTAGACTATTTGCGTGGTAATGAGCCGGAATTAAAGGATCTAATGATCAATGCTATGGCGACTGAGGTCGGCGTGCGCACTATGTCACGATCACAAGGCATTCAAATATTAGACGAAGCCGATATATTAGCCTGTACCAAGCCGAGTGATGGAGTGGCTATCGGGGCCTGGCCGATTGAGTTGTGGGGCGAAGCAAGAACGCCTGAGATGATTTATTTTGCAGTGGATGATTGTTATTGGGTTTCCGCAGGTATGCTGGTTTCCAGGTATTTAGATAACTTGTTTTTTGCGGGTCGTGCACTTTCAGCAACAGAACGCGCTATTGCATCAGCACGGGTGATTGGAACTTGTTTTAGTACCGGTTATGCGGCCGGTATGTTAGCTGCGGAATATGCTAGTGACGGTGTCTGGCAGAAGGCAATCGAAAAAATTCAAGCAAAACAGGTTTTTCCGGCAGAGGGCTAATGGTTTCAGCATATCAATTACTAGAATTTGCAGCACAGTCATGGCCTGATAGGCCAGCTATTATAGAGCAGGGTGGCTCGATAAGTTATCGCGAGTTATATGTGCAAACTGAATTGCTCAAAGCAGAATTATTGCACTTAGGCTTATCCAGGGGACATGGCTTAGGAGTCATGGGGCGCAATGGCAGCGCTTTTGTCGCGATGATGCTGGCGGGAATGGGTTGTGGTGCTGTTGTGCTGCCTATTTCACATCAATTGAAAGCAGCAGAAATTGATTGTCTTATTAAGGAAACAAAGTTGCATGCCATACTTGATGATCTGTCTGGCGCGCAACCAATTGATAATGATCTGACAATGATCTCTTATGCTCAGCAGGCTTTACGTTTTGCCTGGTTTGAGCGGGCCAGGGATGAGCCGGTAACGCTTTTAAGTGATGCCGCATTTATTCGCTATACTTCTGGGACAACAGGAAGCAGCAAAGGCGTTATTTTAACTCATAAGAGTATTCTGCAGCGTGTAGAGGCGGCTTCGCAAGCATTAGAATTAACACCAGACGATGCTGTTTTATGGGTGCTACCGATGGCCTTTCATTTTTTAGTCACAGTGCTGGTTTATCTTCGCTGTGGGGCTAGCATGATCGTTTGTAAAGATTTACTGGCGCAGACGATGATTCACAATGCCAATCAGCATAATGCAACACTATTATATGCTTCGCCTATGCATTTTCGCTTATTAGCAGCGGATTTATCGGCTAAGCAAATGCCAACATTGAAGTATGCGATATCGACCTCAGCAGGATTGCCGGGTAATATTGCCGAAGCTTTTGCCAAACGCTTTAATCTGGCAGTGACTCAAGCTTATGGCATTATTGAAATAGGACTGCCTTTATTAGATAGCTTATCTGGTAAGGAAAAGAATCCACAAAGTGTCGGTTTCCCCGCAGCTGGTTTTTTTGTTGAATTATTCAATGATGATAATGAACCTGTTGCAGACGGTGAGGTTGGTCGTCTGGCTATTTGTGGACCTGGCATGTTTGATGCCTACCTTAATCCCTGGCAAACAGCAGAACAAGTCATGCTTAACGGCTGGTTTATGACGGGCGACCTTGCACTGCGTGAAGTTGATGGCAGGATTATCATTTGTGGACGCGAAAAATCAATGATCAATGTGTCGGGTAATAAAGCATTTCCTGAGGAAATTGAGGAAGTATTAGGCCGGCACAGTGCTATTGAAGAGTCGCGTGTATATGGCCAGCTGCATCCGTTGATGGGCGAGGTTGTTTGTGCTGAGGTGGTTCTGGTCAAGAATACAGTATTAAATGTAGAAGAAGTGTTACGTTTTTGTCGCTCGCAACTCTCAACCTACAAGGTTCCTCAGCGATTAAAACAGGTTAAACATATTGCACAAACTCAAAGTGGTAAGCTTAAACGGATTTAATCGTTATGAATGATAAGCAACTAACTGGCTCGTTTAAGCTAAATAGTATGACAGTAATAAGAAAATATAGTGTGAGTATAGTATTGGCTCTGGGTGTCTGGTCTGTCTGGGGCTTATATACCTACCCTGATAGCTGGTCCGTGATCTACCACCACTGGCAGGTCTCTGTGACTATGATCTTTGGCTCCATTATTGCTGGTGCGACTAGTGAAGGCGGTGGGGCCATTGCTTTTCCGGTGTTTACCAAAGTTTTGCATATTCCGGCTAGTGATGCAAAAGTATTTTCCCTGGCGATTCAAAGTGTCGGTATGGTCGCCGCTTCTATTGCTATCTTGATGATGCGGGTTAAGGTGTTATGGTCTGTGATTGGCTGGGTTAGTTTAGGTGGAGTCTTTGGCATGCTAATCGGAGCCCTCTTATTAGCTCCTGTATTAGCGCCTGATATAATCAGGATGCTCTTTACCGTGATGGCGGTTAGTCTGGCGCTTACGCTGACTTTTCTAAACTCGGGTTTTCGGCTGAGTAATGCTGCAATGCCTGAGATAAACGCAAAGAAAGCCGGTATTTTATTAATAGCGGGAGTGCTGGGTGGCGTGATCTCTGGCTTGGTAGGCAGTGGTATTGATATGATTTGCTTCTCGGTTCTGGTCTTGTTGTTTCGTGTCTGTGAAAGTGTTGCCACACCCACTTCGGTGATTTTAATGGCGATTAATTCGCTACTAGGTGTTTTATTGCAGCTTTTTGTGCTGGATGGGATTAATGCGCAAGTGCATGCCTATTGGTTAGCGGCAGTCCCTGTGGTCGTGGTCGGCGCACCATTGGGCGCGTTTTGTTGTAGCCGTATGCATCATCTGCATATTCGCTATTTGTTAATTTTTTTGATTAGCATTGAGTTATGTAGTTCCATATGGATACTTTCTTTTGATATGACTTTGGTTGTTTTTAGTGTCTCTCTGTTAATGATTTTCTCCTGTCTAATGTTTTGGATGAGTAAGAGTACTGTTTATGACCGTGAAATTGAGTAGGAATACTGTTAAATGAAATCTTTATGGGAATGGCTGTTATTAATCTTGGGTTTCATTTATTGGGCTGTTGCTGGCTTGTCGGTTACTTTAATAGCAAATATATTGACGCTATTGTTACCACCGCGATATGCAATAGTCTGTGGGCACTTTATTTTACCAAAGGTATTTCAGCTATTTATCGGGTATTTAAAAATAACCGGCTTGCTCATATTAGAGGATACTGATTTAAAGGCTTTAGCCAGACAACAGGGGGCTGCTATTATTGCACCGAACCATTTAGCTTTGTGGGATGCGGTTTTTATTATTGCCCAGATACCTGAGGCAGTGTGTATTATAAAAGGCGCTATTTTGAGAAACCCTTTTCTAGGCGGAGGTGCCAGATTGGCCGGCTATATTCCTAATGATTCGATTAGTAAAATGCTGAAATTAGCGGCATTACGCTTACAAACAAAGGAAAAATTACTGATGTTTCCGGAGGGAACCCGGACTAAATCAGCGGCGCAGTGGCTGAATCCTTTAAAAGGGGGAGTCGCTTTGCTGGCAAAGCGCACTAAAGTTCCTGTTGTGCCGGTTTTTATACGGAGTAATACCCGTTTCTTTGAAAAAGGCTGGCCTTTATATCGTAAACCAGTATTTCCATTAAAAATTTCCATTACTGTTGGTGAGCCGGTGATTTTCGGTAAATATGAAACGGCACAAACATTTAGCCAGCGCCTCGAGCAAATATATATAGCTGAACTTGCTAGCCCTCATCCTCTCCGTAGACAAGCCGTAGATGCAAATGGACGATAAACAAATACTTTCAAATAGCCATGTGCTGATGATTCCAAGTTATAACACCGGCGCGTTATTAAAAGTCACAGTAACAGAAGCATTACAACAATGGTTGCCTGTCTGGGTGATTATTGATGGTAGTGATGATGCTAGCGAAGCTTTATTAGAGCCATTGCAAGCCAAGTATCCTGATACCCTGGTAGTCATTAAGTTAGCAGAAAATAGCGGCAAAGGTGCGGCGATATTGACAGGTATTACTCAAGCACAGGCGCAAGGCTATACTCATGTATTAACTATGGATGCCGATCACCAGCACCCTGCGAATTATATTAAGCAATTTATGCAGTGCTCTATCAAAAATCCTGATGCGATGATTTTCGGTGAACCGGTGTTCGATGATTCGGCGCCGATGATACGCGTTCAAGGGCGACGTATTTCTAATTGGTGGGCAAACCTGGAAACCCTGGGTTGGGGCATTCATGATTCACTGTTTGGTATGCGTGTTTATCCTATTCAGGATTTAATTTCCGTGATGCATTCTACAGATTGGGCTCGACGATTTGATTTTGATCCTGAAATAGCCGTGCGCATGGCCTGGCGCGCTGTACCTATATTAAATATTCCTACCCCGGTACGTTATATTGCAAAAGAAGAGGGCGGTGTTAGTCAGTTTAAATATGGGCGCGATAATGTATTATTAATCGGTATGCATATCCGGTTATTTACTGGGTTTTTACTGCGCCTGCCTAAATTGTTTTTGAGAAATAGGTAAGGCGGACTTCAGTCCGCTAGTTTAATGCTTGTTTACATTAACGGACTAAAGTCCGCCCTACTACGGCGATGTATTTGCCGAAACAAATTAATCAATAACCGTGCCCCAAAGAGTAAATACGTTAAAATACCCATATTTGGTTTAGGTTCGAGTAAGGAAAAACATGTCTGAAGAATTGATTGTGGAATTGAAAACATTATTTATTGAAGGTTTACATCTAGAGGATGTGAGTGCAGAGGATATTGCTGCTGATGAGTCCTTGTTTGGTGAGGGCTTAGGTCTGGATTCGATTGATGCTCTGGAAATAGCAGTATTGTTAGATCGGCAATACGGCGTTAAAATTACCTCCGAAGATGATCGCAATCAAGCCATTTTTGCCTCATTAAATTCATTAGCTGAATTTATCACGGAAAATAGAACGAAATAATCTTCCCATGCAAACCATTCTACGTAGCATTATTAGCAGTATCGTTTTTCTACTCTATCCCTATCTTGTGTACAGGGGTGTGAAGGAAGGTGTGGTCTGGTTTGCGCCTGCAGCGATAGCCAGTCTATATTTCTATCAGGCAGTAAAGGCACGCTCAAAGCGCGTGCGAATTCAAAAAGCAGCCATTGTCATCATGCTATTTTTCGGTGCTATTTTTTATCAGGATGTAATGGCAAAGCTGGTTCCAATTGTAATTCAGCTCAGTTTAATGCTGTTTTTTGGTAAAACATTACTCCGGGGTAAAGGTCCATCTCTGGTTGAACGCTTTGCATCACTTGAGTTTCCTGTTATGCCTTCCGCTCTCAGTCGTTATTGTCGCCATTTAACCATTATGTGGACCAGTTTTTTTGCTTTTAATGTTGTGACTTGTATCTTATTGACATTTTTTGCGCCGGTAGAATGGTGGGCAATTTTTACCGGTGTGCTCATTTTTATGTTAACGGCGCTATTAATGGTCGCAGAATATATATGGCGCTTTTTCTTGTTTCGCAGAATTGATCTACCCGAAGATCAGATTCCAGGAATTAAAGAGTCAGCAAAAGCTATGCTGGTTAATGGTCGAAAAATCTGGCTGGATGTACAGGCGAGTTAAATGCGAATTTTGAAAATATATTCATTCTTGTTTTTGAGTAGTCTTAGCGTAAACTGCCTGGCTCAAGATACTATTGAAAGTGTTATGGCGCGGATGAAACCAGCGCTTGCTGTGCAAATAGCCTATCAGGAAACCCGCTATATGGGCTTATTTGATGAGGATTGGCAAGGCAGTGGTTTTTTATATGCTGCGAGTCCCAATACCTTGTTAAAACAGCAATTAAAGCCGGATGTTGAGATGATGGCCGCCGAAGGGAGTTTGCTGACATACTATAAGCCTGATACTCAGACTTTTCACCAGCTACAGTTAGATGAAAGCAACCCGATGATGGCTAGTCTGGTTGCATTTAAAGCGATGCTAACGGGTAATCTGGTTTCTTTACGCCAACTATATACGCTGAAATTTACCACTTCAGAGACATCTTGGAAGTTAAAAATGACAGCAAAAGATTATGCAGGAGACGAAGCTCCATTAGAAATTATTATGCAGGGATTAAGCAAACAGGCGGCGCATAAAATGGAAGTTATTTTGCCAGATGGTGATCGCAGTCAGTATGATTTGAGCCAGCCGCAACAGGGCTTAGAAATCAGGAATAATTTGTTGAATTTATTACAGACACTCAAAAATCATTAAGCGTGCGTCCTTCTTTAGTCTCCTTAATTTTTTTCCTGTGCATACCAGTGCTGGTTGGCCTGGCTGTTGTTACCACCCAGTTTAAAACCGATATTTCTGCTTTTGTTATTGCGGGTGATAATGCTGAAGAAATTTTATTGGCCAGTGAAATACAGTCAGGTGCGTTATCCCGGCGCTATATTCTCTCGGTTGATGCAGGAGAGGGGCATCAGGCTTCTGCAGCCTTTATTCAGGTCTGGCTAAATGACTTAAAGTCTATTTCTGGCGTAGTTGATGTCTGGACGACTGATGAAAAAAGGGGGGCTTTAGAGGCTTTGTCCAGCGTATACGCTAAACATGGAGGGCAGTTATATAGTCGCAATCCCGGACAGGATCTAGCAGCAATTTTTACCGAGACAGCTTTGTTAGAGCGAGCAGCGGGTTTAAAACAGGCTTTACTTTCTCCACAGGGGCCGTTATTAAAAAAAATAGCAGTACAAGACCCTTTGCTGTTGTCTTTAAATGGATTCAAAGCTTTCGCAACACAGTTACAAAACCAGACATCCAGACACTCACAGTACACTAATTTCATATTAGAAACACAGATGTCGGGCATGGATGTACCTGCACAGCGAGAAATTCAGCAACAAATTAAAGATTCATTTGCCAGCGCAGCAGCGGGTTATAGTTATCAGCTAGACATGACCGGAGTCCCTTTGTTTGCAGTAGCAACTCAGACTATGATTGAGGATGATGTCAAGTTTATAAGCATTTTTTCTTCCCTTGCTCTGATGCTGTTATTTGTGTTTATTTTTCGTTCATTTCGTGTCTTGCTCTGGGTGTTTTCATTACTGATAACGGTGATGGCTGTTGCTGTGCTGGTGACTAATCTTATCTTTGGTTCTGTGCATGGCATGACTATTGCCATCGGTTCTACCTTAATAGGGATTTGCATTGACTATCCCATTCACGCCTTAGTCCATGCGCAAGGATTACAACAGGTACAGCGAATAAGTGTGATAAAAAAGATTTTTCCTAGCTTATTAATGGGGGCGTTAACCACGTTAATTGGGTATGTTGCGTTAGGTTTGTCAGGTTATCCAGGGTTTCAACAAGTTGCTGTATACACCGGAAGCGGAGTTATTGTCTCTTTAATATTAACCCGCTATTTATTTCCGCGGCTTATGAGCGGAGAAGAAAAAATCATTAAACCCTCTCGATTTATTGTTTTTTGGTCTATGTTTTGTCAGCGTCACCGCCGTGGCTTATTAGCTGGGGTGGCGCTATTGTCAGTCGTCGGGGCTTTGCAAGTAGACCGTTTACAATGGATGCAGGATTTACAGCAATTAACGCCAGAACTGGATTATTTAAAACTAATCGATAAAAAAATTCGTGAGCGTATCATTAGCGTGGAGCCTGGACGTTTTGTGTTAGTGAGTGGTGATACGGTTGAGCAGACACTGCAAAATGCCGAACAGGTTTATCAGCGACTAGATGGCATAAAAAAAGCGGGAGATTTAGAGGATTATTTTGGGCTTTACCCCTGGCTTTTATCGGCGCGACAGCAACAAGCAAATCAACAGCTATTATTAAGCACTTTAAATACAGAGCAACGTGAATCTTGGCGGAGTGCCTTGCAAGTACATGGATTATCAGTGCGCCGCTTAGGCGAACTGGATTACACCCAGAACCAGACCTTGAAGTTAGAGCAGGTTTTACAATCACCTATTGCTAAATTAATCAGTAATCAAATTGTTGTTGCTGATCAACGGACTTTATTAATTATCTGGCTTAGCGAGCATAAGCCGGAAGCTATACAAAGTGCACTGGCAGATTTACAGCATGTACAGTATTTTAGTCAACGCGATATGCTGAATCATATGGCGCTAGATTACCAGCATCAAGCTGAAATCACTTTACTATCAGGGCTAGCCTTAATCACATTATTGTTATGGTTACGCTATAAAAGCCTTGTTCTTACCATGCAAACGCTATCACCTGCATTTTTAGCTGCCTTAATGATTCTGGCTCTGTGGGCCTGGACGGGGGAAGCTATCAGCTTTTTACATTTAGTAGGATTCTTATTAGCCGTTGCTATCTGTGTTGATTATGGTATTTTCTATAAAGAAAACCGCAGTGGCCATTTGGCCTTGACTTATCAGGCGATGGCGGCGTCTATGCTGACTAGTGCTCTGGTCTTTGGTTGCTTGATTTTTGCCCAGACATCGATGTTGCAGACTTTGGCTAAGGTAGTGAGCTGTGGCGTAATATTGGGTTTTTTATTATGCCCTATATTGATCAAGCCGGATAAGATATAGTTGTTTATATTTCAGATTATCGTACACTTTTAACAACTAGACTAAAATCTTGCCAGATAAATATGAGACAGGACTTTGGAATCTCTATTTTAACTCCCTCGCAGCTTATAAAAACGATACTAAATGCCACTCCAGAATGCCACTCTGTTATTAGTAGAAGACCATAAAGATCTGGCTGAAGCGGTCGGTGCTTATCTGGAAAGTAGTGGATTTACTATGGATTATGCCTATGATGGACTCAGTGCCTTACATCTAGCCAGTACTGAAAAGTATGATGCGATTATCCTGGATATTATGCTACCGGGGATTGATGGTCTGGAAATCTGTGCGCGCTTACGTAAAGATGCTCACTTATCTACGCCGATTTTAATGCTCACTGCACGCGATCAACTGGATGATAAGCTGCTGGGATTTCAGCAGGGCGCTGATGATTATCTGGTCAAGCCCTTTGACATGCCAGAACTCGAAGCACGCTTGAATGCCTTGATTCGTCGCCAGCGCGGTGAATTAGACGAAGCTATTTATCAGGTTGCTGATTTGCGTCTCGACACACGTACCATGCAGGTAACCAGACAAAACCAGATTATTCAGCTTTCTCCCACCTGCCTGAGAATCCTGCGCATTCTGATGCGCGAATCACCAAAACTGATCAGCCGCGAACAACTGGAAAAAGAGCTGTGGGGGGATTTAACACCCGATAGCGATACGCTCAGGAGTCATGTTTATAAATTGCGCAAGGCCATCGACAAGCCTTTTAATCAGGCTCTGCTTCAAACCCAGCAAGGACTAGGCTTACGCCTGGTTGCCCCGGAATAATATCAGCTTTGCCTCAGCCCTGAGCAAAGATTAGTCAAAGTCTATTTTCATTACATCCGGAAACATAAACTGATAGTCTAAAAGTTGCTTCACTTTAGCATTACTCACTATTTTGAAAGCCTGTTCCGCATCATGGGCAAACTCTGGAGCCGGTATATCCAATAGTTGTCGGGCATAAGTATAAAACTCACGTTTGCCCGGATGCGTATCAGCACAGCCATTAAACACTTCACCCCAGGCCTGTTGATCAATAATAGCATCAATAATCCCTATGCAATCATCACGATGAATTAAATTCACCGGTGCATTTGCCTGGCTTATGACTTTTCCCTGACCAAAAAAACGCCCTGGATGACGTTGATAGCCAATCAAGCCACTAAATCGCAGAATGGTCGTCGAAAAGTGCGGGTTACCAGTAAATAATTGCTCAATCTGCAATAAAGGACTGTCCGCCAGTTCAGCCTGATCATTTTCACTGACTTCTCTATTCAGGTTCTGATACACCGAAGTAGAGCTGACAAATAGTACATGCTTAACCGGAGATTGCTCTATTTGAGAGATCAATCGAGCAAAGCCTGTCAGGTTTTTACTGGTGATATTAATAATCAGGATATTGGCATCGAGAAATTCAGCCAGAGCATTGTCTAATTGATCAAGCTGATCGATATCGACGATAAATGGCTGTATGCCGGTTACCGCAAGTTCAGATAAACGTTCAGCTGAACGGGTCGATGCGTTTACCTGATAGCCTAGGCTAATAAAGTGTTTTGCTAAAGGCAGACCAAGCCAGCCACTGCCTAACAGACTGAGTGTTTTAAGCGGAGTATTCATGAGTTTTTTGATGACTTAAATGAGACGTAAAAGCAATGTATCTGTATCATGGCTCTTCTAAATTTCGAGAGGGTAAAATAAAATTAAGTTACCCAAAGGTTTATTATGGAAATCCTAATATGAACCAAGAACTCAGCTCTGAATCTGAGCAAGTAAATAACCCCTAGCCCCACATAAAAAAACAAAATGGAATTATTTACCCACTTATTTTTCAAAAGACCCCATTATCATTTATTGATAATCCAATTCAGCAATTTGCGATATAAATATACTTAATTAACATGCGTATATAAAATAATTTATGTTGTAACTCAGAGGTGTTGGCTCCTTGGGAGATGTGCTGTCGATTATTTCATACCACTAACAATCTAGTAACCTGCAGCTCACTTCTATGCTGTTCCGCTTGCCACAAATCATATTGCGATTGTTGATTCATCCAGCTTTCTGCAGACGTGTCGAAAGCAATGGATAAGCGTACTGCCATTTCGGGGCTGATACCGGCTTTGCCGTTGACGATGCTGGATAATGTTTTTCGACTAACGCCAAGCGCTTTAGCCGCATCCGTTATCGACACGCCTAAAGGCTCTAAACAAAGTTCTTTTATTATTAACCCTGGGTGGGGTGGGTTGTGCATTAACATAGTTTTACCTCAATGATAATCTTCATAATTGACTACTTCAGCATGTTCCCCATTCATTTGAAACGTAACTCGCCAGTTGCCACTTACTTTTACTGACCAAATATCGCTACGCTCACCGCTAAGCTGATGCAGTGCTAAACCCGGTAAATTCATATCTAATGCTTGTGCTGATGCATGCAGTCGACCCAAAATAAGTTGTAGCCTTGCCGCATGATTTGGGTTAATTCCATTTTTATTTCTTTAAATCTCTAAAGTGGGGCTCGATGTGATCGATAAATCAATTTACTCAGTACTCACTGTTGTAGCTCTGCAATTAAATATCATTTAATACCGCCAATTCTTGCGGGTAAGGGCTCATATAATAGGATTGATCAATAAACGGATCCGGCTGTTTGCGAAAGTGATGGCGTAATAAGGTAATAGGCACAATAAGTGGTAGTTGCCCTAATCGATAACGTTCAATTGTCTCTATCAGTTCAGTTTTGTCATCAGCATCCAGAGATTTCTTTAGATAACCCTGGATATGCTGCAGCGTATTAACATGATTACCTCGGGTCGCGGTAATTTTCAGACAGCGCATCAGCAAGAGTATGTAATTTTGCGCTACATCGTCGATATTTAGTTTATTGGCACTGGCTACTAGCTGCCCTAAACTTTTGGCCATATTTTGTTCATGACTCATGGCAATCAATTTATGCTGTGAGTGAAAGACCTGCAGTCTGCTTGGCGTTATTGTTTCCAGGCTGAACTGTTTCCAGCGATAATAGACATAGACACGTTGAATAAAATTTTCGCGTAATTTAGCATCCCCCAGTCGGCCTTCCTCCTCCAGTGGCAATAAAGGGTAGTGATCTTTAAGATATTGCGCAAAAATACCAGTGCCGCTACGATCTGGGTATTCATTCCGGTAGACTTTAACCCTCTCCATCCCACAGCTTGGCGAGTCTTTTTTTAATATATAGCCACACAAATCATCTAGCCAGTGATCCTGTTTTTGATTGCACGATTGCAATTGCTCTGTGACATCAAGCTCATGATCTTTAACTCCTACACAGCGAACACCCTGTTCTGTGTGCCTTAGTTGAATGGGCGGACGTGGAACGCTCATGCCGCTTTCGAGTTCAGGGCAAAAAGGCCTGAATTCGAAATACTGGCTTAAAGTTTTATGAATATAGTCATTATTTTTATGTCCGCCATCATAGCGTACTTCATTACCTAGCAGGCAACTGCTAACACCTACTTTTATTTCATGTTTATCATCAATCATTAGAGTCTTTGAAAATACAAGGTTAATAAATTATTTTTTAGGCTTATCAGGAATATGAATTTAAAAAAGCCCGAAAATATCAATGTAGCCGGTATGAAGCTTGCGCAATACGGGCTACAATTAGTGCAATTATTTTTTGTCAACCAGCCAGTAAGTTACTCCTAATGCTAGAACAACCAGTGAAGTCGCGGCAATATATTCAGGCTCAAGTTGTTTAAAATCAAAAACAATGACTTTTCGGGAAATAGCCATTAAAGCGGTTGCCACGACCAGCTTTACCGGTATCACATCACTGCGTATATAGAGGGTGATATTGATAAATATTTCTATCGCTATCAACACCGCAAGAAAGGCCCCAAATGTTGCTAACAGATCATTAATCGTTAAAAACAGAAAAGGAGGCGAAATGATTTTTTGATAAATGACATACATCACATCCAGAACTCCGCTAATGATCACCCCGACCATCAACAGAGCCATAAATTTAACCGCTACTCGAATTGTACGGTGCAGCATACTGATAAAAGGATCGTCATGTTTTATCGGTAATTCTTCATGTGAAGCCTCCTTAACATCTTCAATCAGCTTGCCTTTTAACATCTTTATTAAAGGCGAAATAATGGCTTTATGCGCTAAAAAGCCAGCAGGATTAAAATCTTCTTCAGAAAATTCATCTATGCCTTCGAGGTTTTTATAATCCAACTGGTCGAGTTTTTGAAAGCCCATATTCCAGTAAGGAAACTCTCTTTCGGTAATTTCTTTTTTTTCAATAAGTGTCACATCCTTATGCCGAGGGTCTTTTTTAATCAACTCAAACAAGGGTATAAGCGTTGCTTCTTCGCCCTCTAGCGCCTGAAAAAAAGTACGCTTGGAGTAAAGCAGAATACCGGTAATATCGTTAGCGCTATTATTTTTCCGGCAAGACTTTAAAATCTGCAATAGATCTTCCGGTTTTAAGTCTTTAACTGCGGTACTGGTATAAACGATACGTATCATTTGAACTTCCTCGTGTTGGTTTTTTCAAACCCAGCTATTTTTATAGTTATCATGATTTTTTCATTATAAGCGCTTTGCAAATCTTTTTTTAATACCTTGAATTCGCCTACTCATATGTTGCCCAGTCAAATAATTTATAATTATGCAAACATTCATTGAAACTCCGGATAGATTTAGCTTGATTTGGTATCCGGTATAAATTACAGGGAAAGTCTAATTTTTTAGATAAACAGCCAAAAAAACTAAAAAAGTTCTTGACAGGTTTTTTGTGTAAAAAAGGCATTTTCAACAGAAAGTATCTATCGTACTGTTT
>Ga0208648_1000350_pt1 | contig 48404 bp, 51 predicted proteins | sample AntAceMetag02UKL_FD_184772 | JGI IMG/M metagenome (GOLD analysis project Ga0208648, IMG submission 184772) | Saline lake microbial communities from Ace Lake, Antarctica - Antarctic Ace Lake Metagenome 02UKL (SPAdes) (version 2) | ecosystem: Environmental > Aquatic > Non-marine Saline and...
GCGCTATATGCTCTTGCATAGCCGCTTTATTTTGAGATGGACTCATAAATACCTCTGAAGTTAAATGAAGGTATTAGTGTGCCCTTTTTTATAGAGGTTTAGAATGTGTGGTTTAATTGACGCTTACTTTTATGTTGGCAAACGTACGTGAGTTGTCCCTGGCAAAAATTCTATTCCCGTGAATCTTTCCAATCCGTCATAGTCAACCAAAATATCACCATTGTTTATATACTTTACGTTATAAAGCAATGAGCCTCTTCCGGCACCAAATCCAATTGTTAATCTTAACGCTTGATTCCCTGGCGTAAACTTGGAGATATTAACCACCAGATCAGTTGCACCTTCTTAATCTGAAAAGTAAAAGCCCTACACCATAAGATATATTTTTATCTGTCTCTCCAGTTTGTCTGAAATACCAAGCTCTCCTCCGGTAACAGACAGTCTTATTGCCTCGCCATAGTGATTTACCGGTAGGTGCTAGATTCTTTTCTTATTACACTGCTTGAGCATCCTGCTAACAATATTGCCATAATGAGCACTATTTTTTTCATATTTACATTCTATTATTTAGATCTAATGTTTCGGAATTTTTTTTATATTTAATCGTACAATTTTGATATATAACTATTGATCTAAGTTTGTTATTGGCTCTTCTGCACTTTGCTTAGCCGCAAAAGCACCTTGTTTTACGAAATCTTGATATGCATGTTCCGAGAGATGCTCATATGTATTCGTTGCCCCGATAAATGAAAAAGGAAAAGCAGGGAAAAATAGTAGCCATTGTGTTGATGTCATGTCCTCGGATACTTCTGTTCTATATTTTTTTCCAGTTTTTACCTCTTCGAGCTCGTATATTAGGTCATAACTAGTAACTATACTGTGAGGTATGATGAATAAAGTTAATCCACTAATAACTTGCATGAAAATACTAGATTTACCTTCTTGATGCCCTTTAAGCGTTAAATTGTATTCCGCATTTTCAGTGAATTCCATTTTTGGAACATAAGTAAAGCTACTGATATAATCACTTTTTTTCCAGTTTTCAAGAATTGCATCATTAATGATTCTTCCTGCTTTGTTATTTGTAACCATTTTCCCTCCATCTAAATGCATTGTGAAGTCGCCAATGCTTTCCTCTATATGAGGTATGATTTTGGGGGTAATAGGCTCAAGTGCGGCGAGTTTATCTCCTGAAAATGTCATGCAGCCATTAAGGGTTGTCAATAAAAGTCCGGTACAGCATATTTTAAAAAGTTGTTTCATAATTTATATATATTAAATGATGGGGGTTCAGTTTATAACTAATTGAGCTGATGACTTCAGCTAGTGAAGCAATATTAAGGCCATGCTTGCCATTACCATATATTGTTTTTAAATTGAGTTGAAAGGCATGGCCACTAATAGCAGTTTGTGCTGTATCAGTAGTATAAGCCATTAGCTATAATTTCAGCACTTACAGGTCGACTTACTAACTTCAAGGTTAAGGGGAGCATCAAAGGTTGGAGTTGTTGATTTCAAAAATAAATACTACCCCCTTCTTTGCGTAAAAAAGGGGTGGACCATATATGCCCCCAGTTATTCAATTCTATAGTAGACCCTAAGGTTTACTCCTATTCAGAGATATATCGTATATTAAATTTTATGACACCCGAATCTCTACGGATCAAGCCGCGTAACCCCAAGGCTAAAAACTTTGGGTCTCTATGTAATCCTTTTTTGTAGGCGTCTTCAATTTTTACAGCAGTATCATTTTCAGTAGAAAAATTTTCTTCAGATAAAGATTTCAAGTTATGTGCTGACTCAAGGGATATTTTGAACTCTTCCAACTTTTCTTTAATGCCACCCATCGCAGTAGCAAAATACACACGCCGAATTGAAATTAATATTTTAGATTTAACGCTAGCTAATTCAGCAGGCTGAGCAATGAGAGAGAACAGTTTTGCATCAAAAAACACCACATCAGGGTTAATAGATAAACGAAATATCTGGTCTTGATGATTCTCTATCACTAAATCCGTATGATTTACTAAATTGGCAAGCGCTTGTAATTCACCTTGCAGAACAGCCCCTTTAGGTACTTCAAGCCAGCCAAAAGGATGTAAAGTGATATTTTCGTCAAGTTCTACAAATGAAAAGCCGCGTAAATGTGCAGCCAATGCTAATAATAGTTGTAACTGTCTTGCTGTTAACTTTAAATCCAAAGGCTTTTCTTTACCTAACACGCCAGCCAGAATGGGTTCATTACAATCTAAAGGCAATGTTAGCCCGTATTTTTTAGGCTGAAAATGGTATTTATTGGTAAAGCTCTCCGGCAACGCCTTTAACTCAGTGGCAAGTAACGTACTGTCACCAGAAAAATCATCATACAGTGCTTTGATATAGGGGATTTTTCCATCCACTGTTTCACCCTGCATCATATCTTCAATCGTAAACCAAACGAGCCGCTCATCCGTTTGCACTTTATGCTGTAAATGCAGATAGCCTGCCAGGGTTAAATCAATCTGGAAAATATCCAAATAATATTCCGTCAAAGCATGATTGGGTGCTGAGCCCTGTACTTGCTGATAAGGCGCTAAACGTCGCCAGAGCTGAAAAGTATAGTGCTCATCAAACAGCAATCCCGTTTCCTCGCGTAACTCTCGTTGCAGCGTTATAGGTAATGCGTGTTGAACGACCTCAGAATGAGGAGATTGCAAAGCTTTGACTACTCCCTTTTTTTCAACCAAAGGAATATCATTTTGATTAGCTCGCCCACCGATTAAACCATAATCACCCGCACGTTTATCATGGCGTTTTTGCGTATCTTCACGCTGATAAAATAAAATTTTACCGTCCAGCTTAATAATGCTCCAAGCCACATAGCAATAACGAATCGGCACGGCTTGAGCGCTGGTATGATGTTCAAGTCGTGCGGTTTCGAATTGATTTAAAACGTCACGTTGTTGATTCTTCTTATCCGAAGAAATGTCTCGTGTATTCCAGAAATTAGCGGCAAATAAGCGTGAATCAGGATCGCTTAACGCAGTTAACACAGATGTTGCCATCAGTTGGGCAGGGAAAGAAACAAAGCACCATTCGCCTTTTTGTAGCATCTCAGTATTTAAAGTGGCGAGTGTAAGCAACAGATTTTCAACCATTGCCACGGTATTTTCTGCCAGTTCTTTTGGATAAGCTGCCTGCACTAAATGACTGATAAGCACATCACGCGGCACACAGAAAAAATCACCTTCCTCTTCAGCATGGCGAGGCAAATGCGGAAGCAGTGTTTTAACTAATTCAGCTGTCATATTATTTTCAAACTACCAAATAATTGGCACAGCATAATCAGCAAAGGCATGATCAACAGTGACCACCGTCAATCCTTCAATGATAGCCTGTGCAATGATAATACGGTCAAACGGATCTTTATGATGCGTGAGTAATTGCTGTAAATAACTGATATGCGCTAATTCTATAGGCAACAACTGAATATTATTTTGTTGCCTGTTTTTATCGATTAACTCATCAATAGGCGCTGCTAACAATAATTTGCCCAACTGGCTTTTTATCTGCATCTCCCATGGTGAAGCCATGCTTAGGTAAAACGCATGTTCACCCGAACAACATAAGTCTACAACTGTTTGCGATAATCGTTCTGAGCCCGCGTTAATCCAAAGAAAAGCATGGGTATCCAGCAGGTATTTCATAGCTGCCCTTCAAGCCAAAAGCTGTCCGGCAAAGGCTCATTAAAATCTTCGCTCATCTGTATCTTGCCTTTGAATAAGCCTAGTTTTATGGGGGCAGTCGATGGCTCAATGTCTTCATACATAACAATTACGCGCGCTTTATGCGCAGTAATATTTTTTGGTAATTGCAAATGAATCTGTTGGTTTTGGTCTATTTCTGCGGGGAGTTCGATGGCGTGCATGATGTTTATGCCTCTGGGAAGCTGGAGTGGTAAATATAGCGTGCAAGCTCTTTAACATAAGGCTTTTCCATGTAATTAAAATGCCTGAACTTTATTTCTAACAAGTTTCTTTTGTGTCCTTTATCGACATATGGATTGGATGTAGTAAGCCAAAACATTTGATAAAGTATTTTCGTAAAGAGCCTCTTATCATCCTTGAGATCAGATTCACTCAATTGAATATTATTGGCAAGCTCATTAAAGTAAAAAGCATCATTAATATGAACCTTATTATCCTTTTCATCTAAGACAAGATTATTAAGATCAAGATAAGCCATGCTAATTGGAATGAGCTTGTAATTACTTTTTATTTTAAATTCATCTTCTGATATAGCTTCTTTAGAAAACAAATTGAGTAGTATTTGCTCATAATTTTGGATGGATTCATCACCAGAATCAAACATAACACGGATATTTATTATAAATAGATATGCAACTAATTTTTCATCGAGATCGTTGAATAAAGCTGAATTATGCGTTATCCAGTGGCGAGTATTGCGCATAACCCATGCCAGTACCGCATCTTTTTTGTTCTTGTCTAACCTTATAGTATTAGCCGCCTCCCACTCATGTGAAAGTGTTCTGATGAAAAGCTTATATAAATCTTTTTTATTCAATGGTTCACGTAAGGGTAAAAAGTTCTCTAATATGTTCAAATAATTCAGAATATCTTCAGATGTAACTGGGTCAGTTTGCTTGGAAAAATTATTAAAATATAGCTTATCCATCGATAATTTTTTCGCATTTTGGCAACCTTCTATAATACCTCGTCTCAACACAAAATAATCCTGTTGCGCATGAGCAAACCACTCTTTAATATCTACCGTATCATCTTTAGTTAAAAAAGGCTTATTGGGATTAGAGGACAAGGGTGGTTTTATATTAGCACTGGCAAATTTATTCTTAAGCTGATCAAAATAACTGGCATGGTTAGAGCAAAATAAAATATGACTTTTAGGGAACCCTAACTCTATTACAAGTTCAGTATAAAGTTGATAGCCTGCTATTTTGCTGAGATTAGCTTCCGATTGATATTGTTTAATTAATTCAGGTAAGTAGCCATTAGTATCATTTTGTCCTTCGCGCGATAATGGCATATCAACATCCAATACAACAAAATCAACTTTTGATAGCTCTTCTGGGTTATGAATAAATTCCAGTGCCTCTAATAAATTTAGTTTTAATAAAATGCCTTTTTCAGATAAAAAGTCTTGTGCATCATAACTATCCTCTTCTGCAAGTCGATTACTCAACTCTTTATGGTCTAAAATATTGCCAAAAATGGAACTGACTGTCGAACTCACAATATTCTCTTCTCGCGTAGTTTTAGAAGCTTTAAAATCTTCTACCCATAAAAAATGTGTCATTTTATTCCCTTACTTAAGTAGTTCAGTTGGAATGCTAAAGGATGCTTTAAAACTGTTTCCAATCAATTCAATATTAAAGTCACCATTTATTTTTTTAGCAATCGTCTTTAAAAAATCTGTGCCTTTATGCGTACCTTTGCCCGTTTCTTGTAGGCTAGGGTTCTCACAACTGAGTATATAACATTGCTCCTGTTCGCTAAGACTTATTTCCAATGGCTTATCATGGGTAACATCCATGTATTTTAAGGCATTAACAAAAATTTCCATGAAGACCACCAGAAAAATAGAGTCTGTTATGCCATATTCTTTGAAACGAATATTATGCTCATCAAAACCCGTTATCTGAATTGGAAAAAGATTATCTGCTATCCACGTTTGCAATACTGACAGATCTACGCTTTCAGAGAACAATGCATTAAATTCATCCTCCCATTGATGTTGTAGTTTTTGCCATTTTTTCCTTAGCACTTGATTAGCTCTAAGTTCTTCACTGTTGGTATTCCTTTCAATTTGTTTATTCTGGCGTAAATGCTTCAGATATAAATTGATAATTTTATCTTTATTCGTTTTACTCAATAATTGAGAAACAGCTAAAGCTAAATTATTGGCAAGACTTCGCATTAAGCTGACGTCCCCCGTTTTATCCTGTTCAAGCTGTTCGATAAGTTTTTCATCATCAGCCGAAAGTATACTAAAGGCTGTTAATGTACCGCCCATCATTTTGACTGTTTTTAAATGAATGCTAGGGTTATTTTGATGCTCGGCGTTAGAGCGGATACATTGTAAAGTGCCTAAAAAATTATGCGCGAACATAGCGATAATATTATTTAGCTCTTGGTTTTTAGCTTCGAGTTGTTGGTTTTTTTCTATTAATGCTTTTGATTTTTTAATGTACTCTAAATGGAAATGATTTTCGTTTTTTTCAACATCAAAGTGCTTTTTGTATTCCTCATAATATTCTTTTGCTAAATCAGTTCTTCCTGCTTGAATATACAAATCAGTTCGCAAAGCTAGATAAGCTTTTGCCTCTGGTGAGCTAGGTGGTGCGAATAAAACTTCTTTCAACTTATTTTCTTCAGAAACTCGTAGCAAATATTGATCTGCTATTTCTTCATTCTGTTTAACTCCTAATCCATATTTATAACATCTAGATACCGAAATATTATCCATTCCAGTCTTATCTAGTTCAGCAGCCATTTTAAAATATTTAAAGGATAGTTGATCATTTTTTTCACAACCTTTACCTTCATCGTATAAAAAACCTAACCGTGAATAGGAATTTGTATATCCTTGTGCTGCCGAGCTAGCAAACCACTTAAATGCGAGTTTGTCACTTTGGGTAATACCTTCACCACTTTGATAACAACAGGCCAATTGATATTCCGCATCTGCAAAACCTTGTTCAGCGGCCTTTTTAAACCACTCAAAAGCATATTCATTATCTTGATTGGTTCCAATACCATTCCGATAAGAAGTCGCCAATATAAACTGTGCTTCAGCACAACCAAACTCAGCAGCTTTTTTAAAACAATCTAAAGCTTTTTTAAAACAATCTAAAGCTAAAGCTTCATTTTTCTCCTCATCAATTGTGATTGACAAAAGCTCTTTGGCTTTATGAATATAGTATCCTATCATCCACTTTTTAGCTTCATAATGTCCTTGTTTGGCAGCTTTTTCATACAATCCAACAATAGCTCTAGATTCAAGAAACCGTAATGATTTTCTTTTTAAGTAACAGCATGCTAATCGATATTGAGCATCAGCTTTTCCTTGCTCGGCTGCTTTGGTAACCCATACAATATAAAGCTCTTCGTTGTTATGAAATATTTCGTCACTCAGTGGTATGTCAGCATATATATCAGACTGCTCTTTTAGCCAGTTTTTAGCACTACTATGATCTTGTTTAGCTGCTTTTTCATAGCAGTTGAAAGCCAATTTATAGCTTTGATCGATATCATTTCCTTGAAGAAAACATTCGGCTATCCGATATTGGGAGTCAGCATCACTTATACCTTGTTCATATGCTTTTGCATACCACTCAGAAGCTAACTTAATACTTTTTTTAACGCCTTTACCAAACTCATAATAACAAGCTAATCGATACTCTGCCTCAGCAACATTCTTCGTGGCCGCTTTTTCATACCACTTAAAAGCAAGCCCATCATTTTTTTGCACACCATATCCATTAGCATATAAATCACCCAAAAATAAATAAGTTTCAGGGTTAACATCCTTTTCTTCAGTCGCTTTTGTTATCCAGTAAAAAGCTTGTTGATAATCTTGAGCAATACCAATCGCGTCGCGATAGCAAAGCGCTAAATCGTAATATGCATCCGCATAGCCTAGTTCAACGGACTGTTTAAAACACTCAAATGCCAAGACATCATTTTTTTCTGTGCCCCAGCCATTTTGATAGCATTGCCCCAGCCAGTAACCGGCTTCAGCATGGTTTTGTGCTGTTGCTTTTTTAAACCAAACAAAGGCAAGGCTAGCATTTGCTTTAGTAAAACTCTCACCTTCAGCCCCTTTAGATAATTTAAAAGCTAAGTCCAAAACGGGATCTTTTGTTTTATCCGTAATGAATTGCTGTACCCATTTATATTTGATCTTTCTAGTCTGGCTATCATTAACACCTATAAAATAGTACAGACCCAAAGCAAACTGCGCATCCACATGACCATTTTCTGCCGCTTTTGTATTCCAATCCAAAGCCAACTCTTTATTTGTTTCTATATCAGTTCCATTGATATAACATAAAGCGATGTCAAATTGTGCCTGTGCATCCCCCGCATTTGCTTTGTTTTGTAACGCATCAATTGTAGTGGTGGTTTGCTTGCTCATGGTTTTTTCCTGTGGTTTTTTGTTTTTTTGGCAGAAAAAGTTTTACTAACTTTTTCTGCCTTTGTGTTTTGTTTAATATCTTTATTTAGTCATATTCACTTAATAAGACTCGAATTTTATTGGCATATTCAACTGTCTGCCAATCTCTGCTAGTATTTTCGTGGCATTGTGTTTATTGACATGAGTCGTCACATACCAGCCTTCACAGCGTTCTTGTTTCTGGTAACTACTTACTGGCGTTTTAGCAATAAGTGGTGCGTTGCTAACAAATTTATTTAACGTAGAAACCCGATTCAAACCGATCACTCTCAAGGTTTTTAAGAACGTTTGCGCAATGGTTGGTTCGGCAATGATTTGTTCAGACACCTTAACTCTGAAACCACTACTGGGCTTACGTGTACGGTTTCTGTCTTTTTTATGTGAGTTTACTTTTCCCGAGTGCCCGGAATTATTGTCGGTACCAAAGTTATTGACAGTCGTTTTGATGTCCGCTTCTAAAACTTGTAGTTTGCGACAAAGTTCATTCAAGCTGGCGACCTCCGTAAAATCACCACTTAAATTAGCCTCGGCTCCTGCTATTTTTAAGTCATCAGAGGCATTATGCAAAGTTGTAAATAATACGCTAAATTGGATGGTAACAGCTTCTGGTAATTTGTTCATGGTGATACTCCAGGTTAAAGTTTGTTGTTTTTTCAACTTGGTGCTTAGTATCAACCAAAAGCGTTTTAATGTAATGGGAGAGCTGTGGGAGTTTTTATAACCTTCTTAAGCTCGCTTGTTCGATTTTTGCCCAGAACTGAGTTGAGTAACAGTATTAAAGTTGGAATATCGAGTATAAGGTTGTCGCTGATAAAAAACGAGTGACATCAGTAAGTAAAAATAAGGATTAATCGGTATCTTTCATTGGTCAGTTTACACTTTCATTTTATTAACATCGTCATTCCCGAGTGTTTTTTATCGGGAATCTCTTTGTATGCGCAAGATTCCTGCTAGAAGCATGCAGAAATGAGGATAACTCACCCTAAAAGGAAAAAGGGGTCAGAGCCCTTTATGGATAAAATTAGATACTTTAGGGGCAGATTTCTTGATATTCCCTGTCAGTGAGGTTAAGTTTCAGTTTTCCTTCTATAAAAAGGACATCATGAAGGAGATAGATAAAGTGAAAGATTTAAAAAATCAAAAACTCCGCTTTCTTGAACTTAGAGCTTTACGAATTTAAAACTCTAATTGCTGACCAGTATCTTTTTTTCCAATAAGGATTATCCAGATGAGAAATGATGACGCCCTTTTTGGTAGACACGTGCAAAAACTTTCTTTTTTCCAGATATATACCTACGTGCCTTTGCCATATCCCGGTTTTAAAAAAGACTAAATCACCAGCTTTTAAATCTGCTTGAGTATTAACTTTTACCCCACGTTGCAATTGCTGTTCAGTAGTTCGGGGTAATTGAATAGAAAAATTATCACGATAAGTAAGATAAACAAAGCCAGAACAATCAATACCGTCCCTAGATAAGCCACCCAATCGATATTTAACAGATTCCCATTCGGAAAACTGTGCGTATAAAATTTGCTTCACGCTGCTTGATGAAAATATTTTATCGGTTCCCACACCGACATGATTATTGGCACAGCCAGTGAGAAAAAATATATAAGCGGTAACTAAAATAATTTTAAGTGTTTTGTAAGTCACTCGATAATCACCCTAGGTATAAATCAGCGTTTTGATATTCAAGCTTAGTAGCAAAGCTTCTTTGGTCTCAGCTGAAACAAACTACTACTGTAGTTGTTAGCCACAATTATATTCAGCATCAGGCCTCTTATGCTGATGCTTGGCACTCTTTTTATGCTGGTATTGCTATAACTTAATCGCTAGTCTCAATCAGACAAATAATACTCAACGGTAGAAACCACACGAACCTGTTTTATATACGGACTATTTTTATCTCTGGCACTGATACTAAATTGTCCCTGTGATGCTTTTCTGATTTTGCCTAACTTGCTTGCTGAATCAGCGGCAAATTTTTCTGCCACTTCTCGAGCATTTCGAGTTGCCTCTTCAATCATTTCCGGCTTGACTTCATTTAGCCGGGTGAAAATATATTCAGTCTGATCCTGATAATTATTTCCGGTAAAGGCTATGCCGCTTTTACCTAGAGCAGGCAAAGACTTCATAACATCGCGAACTTTGTTGATATCTTCTGAATATACGGTAATCGTTTGTAATGCTGTGTAACGAAACTCTGCTTTGGCATTATTATACTGCTGAGCAGATTTATCGGTAATAACCGGGGAAGCAAGTGATATTTCGCTAGCTTTGATGCCTTGCTTTTGCAAAAATCTGGTTATTTTTGAATTACTTGCCTCTATGGATTTGTATAGTTGTGTCAGATCATTACTGGTTTCTGTAAATTGTATCGGCCAGATGACTTTGTCCGAATCATACTCGCGTTCGGATAAACCTTTTGCCGTAACCGTGCGTTCATATTCTTTTACCTGGATGGCCGCGTTGCTCAACTGATAACCGACAGCGGCAAGCCCGAGAAATATAAACACACCTAGGATAAAAGCACTTAATTTATTATTTTCTAGCATCTGTTTCTCCATTTAATACAACAGTAAAATACTTATTTTCTGCATTCCACAAGCTAGGAAACCGAGAATGTTAGTCGTTAGCATAATGGACTAAAGGATATGTTGCAAATAACTTAGGCGCGCTATTTATTGGGAGTGCGAAAGGTCTCGTCTGCATTGCGCAGGCAAGTTATCTGGGCTCTCAGGATAAGAAATTTATTTTATGCACATTCGGTCTTGCCCGGAAATTTGCTATTTTTGCGTTTTGCTTTAAAAAAATCACGCAATAAATCGCCACAGCTTTGTGCAAGAATCTCACCTTGCCAGTCGACCTGATGATTTAGAAAATCTGCATTCGCTAGCTCTAAGGCACTGCATACTGCGCCACGTTTTGCATCTATTGCACCAAAGACCAGGCGTTTGACACGTGCATGGGCAATCGCTCCCATACACATCACACAAGGCTCTAGGGTGACATATAAAGTACAGTCCAATAAGCGATAATTAGCCAGTCTTTGCCCAGCCAGTCGCATAGCCATTATTTCAGCATGCGCTGTCGGGTCATTGTCTGTAATAGGCGTGTTCCACCCTTCTGCTATACATTTATTATCTAAAACCAGCACGGCACCTACCGGCACTTCTCCTTGTGCTTCTGCACGTTGAGCCAGCCTGATGGCATGACGCATCCAGGCTTCATCATCGCTTAAGACTATTCCCATTCAATCGTTGCCGGTGGCTTACCTGAAATATCATAGGTTACGCGTGAAATACCATCCACCTCATTAATAATACGCGTTGATACATGGCCTAAAAAGTCATACGGCAAATGTGCCCAGCGAGCGGTCATAAAATCAATCGTTTCTACTGCGCGTAATGCAATCACATAATCGTAACGTCTGCCATCTCCCATCACACCGACTGATTTAATCGGCAGGAACACTGCAAAAGCCTGACTCACGGTTTGATATAAGTCTTGCTTGTACAATTCGTCCATAAAAATCGCATCGGCCTGACGTAATAAATCGGCATACTGTTTTTTTACTTCACCTAAAATACGTACGCCCAGACCCGGTCCTGGAAAAGGGTGACGATTAATCATATCGTAGGGTAAACCTAATTCTGTACCTAATTTACGCACTTCATCTTTAAATAGCTCGCGTAAGGGTTCGAGCAGTTTTAAAGCCATATTTTCAGGCAAACCACCGACATTATGATGTGATTTAATTAAATGTGCTTTACCACTCGATGCACCTGCTGACTCAATGACATCAGGGTAAATTGTGCCTTGTGCCAGCCATTTTGCATCAGTTAATTTAGCCGCCTGTTCATCAAATATTTCGACAAATAAATTACCGATAATTTTACGTTTTTGTTCCGGGTCAGTTTTTCCAGCTAGCGCACTTAAATAACGCTCCTCAGCGTCAACACGAATGACTTTTACACCCATATGCTGCGCAAAGGTTGCCATAACCTGATCGCCTTCATGCAGACGCAATAAGCCGGTATCAACAAATACGCAAGTGAGTTGATCACCTATCGCTTTATGTAATAAGGCTGCAACGACAGACGAATCTACACCACCGGAAAGCCCAAGAACAACGTGATCATTGCCTACTTTTTGTTTAATACTGTGCATATTTTCATTAATAATATGCGCCGAGTCCCACAAGGCATCACATCCACAAATATCCAATACAAAGCGGCTTAATATACGTCCACCCTGTTTGGTATGCGTCACTTCAGGATGGAATTGCACGCCATAAAAATGCTTCTGTTCATTGGCTATGCCTGCAATCGGCGCTCCATCAGAGCTTGCTATCAGCTTAAAGCCTTCAGGCAATGCCACGACACGATCACCATGACTCATCCATACATCTAATAAGCCAAAACCTTCCGGGGAAGTATGGTCTTCTATATCGGTTAATAATTTAGAATGTCCGCGCGCCCTGACTTGCGCATAACCGAATTCCCGATGCTCTGAAGACTCTACTTTGCCATTTAATTGCTCGGTCATGGTTTGCATACCATAACAAATACCTAATACTGGAATTCCTGCATCAAATACAGCTTGCGGTGCTCTTGGAGTATTGCCTGTCGTAACAGATTCAGGGCCACCGGATAAAATAATACCTTGCGCATTAAATGCATGAATTTCCTCGTCACTGCTGTCACAAGAATAAATTTCGCAATAAACGCCAATTTCACGTATGCGTCGTGCAATAAGTTGAGTGTATTGTGAGCCAAAATCCAGAATAAGAATTTTGTGCGCATGAATGTCTGTTGTTTGTTGATTCACGGTAATCTCTTGGGTTGTTCTATAAGTCGGGTTAGCTTATCTAGCGCGGCGCAAGTAAGGACCTGCAAAGTTCAAGAAGCAAAACCCGACATTTATCGGTGAAATACGCATTGTGTGGGTTACATTTTTATTGCTGGGCAAAAGAACTAAACCAACCTACGCTAATATAAAAAACTGGGTTATAAACAATTCGAGGCTCACTAGGAGCCTCGAAACATAAGCTTGCAAGCAGTTAACTTATTAAACCCGGTAATTCGGTGCTTCTTTAGTAATAGTTACATCATGTACATGACTTTCACGCATACCTGCATTGGTTACCCTGACAAACTGCGCCTTTTCATGCAATTCTTCAATAGTTGCACAGCCGGTATAACCCATGCTAGAACGGATCCCACCTAGCGACTGATGAATAATCGCCACTAAGCTGCCTTTATATGGCACTCGCCCTTCAATACCTTCTGGTACTAATTTATCTGATGAGTCGGTATCTTCCTGAAAATATCGATCACTAGAACCTTGTTGTTGCGCCATTGCACCAATCGACCCCATGCCGCGATAAGACTTGTAAGAACGCCCCTGAAATAACTCGACTTCGCCTGGCGCTTCTTCTGTACCTGCAAACAATCCGCCCAGCATAACTGAATAAGCACCTGCCGCTAAGGCTTTAGCCATATCTCCCGAATAGCGTATGCCTCCATCGGCTATTAAAGGCACACCTGTGCCTTTTAAAGCCTGGGCTACATTATCCACTGCAGAAATCTGCGGCACACCAACACCGGCAACAATCCGCGTAGTACATATCGAGCCTGGGCCAATACCGACTTTTACACCATCTGCACCGGCTTCAACTAAAGCTAAAGCTGCATCCGCAGTTGCGATATTGCCTCCAATTACCTGTAGATCAGGATAGTTTTGTTTCGCCCAGCGCACACGATCTAGCACACCTTGCGAATGGCCATGTGCAGTATCGACCACGATGACATCAACTCCGGCTTCAACTAAAGCCGCTATACGCTCTTCAGTGCCTTCACCTGTGCCAACGGCTGCTCCTACGCGTAAACGTTCTAGCTCATCTTTACAGGCAATAGGATAATCTTTCGCTTTTTGAATATCTTTTACGGTAATCATGCCGCGTAAATGAAAAGCATCATTAACGATTAACACTTTTTCAATACGATGTTCGTGTAATAATATTAAAGCTTCTGCTTGAGTAAAATCTTCCTTAACTGTGACTAAACGTGCTTTAGGTGTCATCACATTAGCGATAGATTCATTTAGGCGTGTTTCAAAGCGTAAATCGCGGCTAGTTACTATCCCTACTAATTCATTACCATCTACGACCGGCACACCTGAAATATTATTTTCCCTGGTTAGCGCTAAAACATCACGGACAGTTGCCGTTGAAGCGACGGTAATAGGCTCTCTTATAACACCACTTTCATATTTCTTGACACTACGGACTTCCTGCGCCTGTTCCTCTACCGTCATATTCTTATGAATAATACCGATACCACCTTCCTGTGCTATTGCAATCGCTAATCTTGCCTCTGTAACCGTATCCATTGCAGCAGAAACCAGCGGAATATTAAGCGCGATCCTGCGCGTTAGCTGCGTTTTCATTGATACTTCACGCGGCATCACTGTCGAGTGAGCTGGTACTAATAACACATCATCAAAAGTTAAGGCTTCCTGTATAATTTGCATAACACCTTCCGTCCAATCAATAAAAATTAACCGGGCATTATACTATAATTTAATGGGTACTTAATAGCATAACCTGACGATACTTGAAAATACGTGAATAAAGCGCTGCTTCAGCTCCCTTTTAAAACACTTTCAAGTATTAGCCGGTTATATAGTCTCGCCCTATAAATATGACAATGCCTGCCTCAAAATTAGAGCTTATTCCATTAACTTAAAAAAACTTTTCGGTGCCCCACAAACGGGACAAGCCCAATCACCTGGAATATCATCCCATAAGGTTCCCGGCGCAAAACCACAACCTGGATCACCTTTTTCCTCGTCATAAACATGCTCACATTCCATACAACGATACTTTTTATATCCAGCCATGAAAATCTCCTATCTTATTTTAAAATAGCCCATAGTAGCTTGGCCGCCACCACGAACAACAACAGAGAAAAATACAGCTTCAACTGCCTGGTAGGTAATTTATTTGCCAATTTAGCACCGACAGGCGCAGTTAACATACTGCTCATTACCACGCCTAAAAAAGCGGGTATATATATGTAACCCACACTACCGTCAGGCAAACCCGTTTTTTGCCATCCCAATATCGCATAGCTTATCGTTCCCACAATTGCTATAGGTAAACCACAGGCACTGGAAATTGCAACGGCATTGCGCATTGGCACCTGATGTCTAGCCAGCAAAGGAACTGTCAGCGTTCCTCCACCTATACCCAAGACCGCAGAAACAAAACCGATTACAGAACCTGACATAGTCATAGCAAGCGCACTAAGTGACTTAAATTTTGCTTCTATCCTGGTCGACACGGCCATCTCTATAGCGACATATAACATATACAGGGCAAAGATAAAGCGTAAGCTATCGGATGAAATAGAATCAGCTACCAGAGCTCCTATTATTACCCCAAACAAAAGACCATAGGACAAATTAAAAACACTCTCCCAGATTACAGCACTCAGACGATGCTGCATTAAGGTTGCCGCGATAGAAGTAATAATCATTGTTGCCAATGAGGTTGCCACCGCCATCAGCATAAGCAATTCATTCGCGATGCCATGTGATTCCAGCAAAAACAGAAAAAATGGCACCAGCACTAAGCCGCCCCCGAGACCAAAAAGCCCCGCTAAAACACCGGAAAAGCAACCAAAAGCAAGGCAAATAAGAAGTATTTCTAACATTCTATTGTCTATAAATCGTTATAATATTTGATTGCAGACACTATACACTTGTCTGTCATTAAAATGCAGATTTCCAAATAGTCTGCGAATCATTTATCATGCATTTATATTTAATTAAAAACTTATTTTTATAATGAAAGCCTATTTAGTCGGCGGCGCAGTACGCGACACACTCCTTAAGCTTCCTGTTCGCGAACGGGATTGGGTGGTTATTGGCGAAACACCAGAAGCCATGATCGCACGTGGCTATACCGAAGTAGGAAGGGATTTCCCGGTGTTTCTGCATCCAGAAACAAAAGATGAATATGCGCTCGCTCGCATCGAAAGAAAAACTAGTCATGGATACAAGGGCTTTGCAGTCCACGCCACGCCAGATGTTAGTCTGGAAGATGATCTTATACGCAGAGATTTGACCATTAATGCCATGGCTATTATGGATAATGGTGAAATATTTGATCCTTACGGCGGGCAGAAAGACCTTGAAAACAAAATATTTCGCCATATCTCCCCTGCTTTTTGTGAAGACCCGGTGCGGGTATTACGCATTGCAAGGTTTTGTGCTCGTTATCAACACCTAGGATTCAGCATTGCACCCGAGACACAAAAACTTTTGCATGAAATGGTGGAGCAAGGTGAAATCGATCACCTTGTGCCTGAGCGTGTCTGGGCTGAAACAGCCAAAGCATTAAGCGAACAGTCGCCTGCTGCCTACTTTCAGGCTTTGCGCGATTGCGCGGCACTGGCGCGTATTTTCCCAGAGTTAAATGCCCTTTTTGGCGTTCCGCAACCTGCGATGTATCATCCGGAAATTGATACCGGAGTACATGTATTAATGGTGCTGGAACAAGCCACTTTATTAAGTGATAAAACCACGATACGCTTTGCTGCCCTGATGCATGATTTAGGTAAAGCGCTAACACCAAGCGAAAAATGGCCCAGTCATCAAGGACATGAGACTCTAGGCATTAATGCATTGAAAACACTCTGCCAGCGCCTTCGAGTACCTAATAATTATCAAAAACTGGCCTTACAAGTGATGCGATACCATACTCATTGTCACCGCGCCTTTGAACTACGACCGGGCACACTATGCGATATGCTTGCCAGTATTGGCGCCTTTAAAGAGAAAAATCAACTCGGTGATTTTTTGCTTGCCTGCGAGGCGGATGCCAGAGGTCGCCTCGGGTTTGAAGACCGGCCCTATCCCCAAGCGGATTATATTCGAGCGGCACAAATAGCGGCGAAGTGCATAGATAGCGCGGCGATTACCGACGATAATTTGCAGGGCAAAGAAATTGGTTTAGCCATTCATAGACTACGCACTCATGAAATTAGTAAAATAAAACAACACTTCACACAAAATTTATAAAACAGGATTTAATATGCCGTCTTTTGACATTGTTTCAGAACTAGATATGCACGAAGCACAAAATGCTATAGACCAGGCCAACAAAGAAGTAGGCGCTCGTTTTGATTTTAAAGGCTCTAATGCAGAATTTGAATTAAATGATGGATCTATCATAATGAAGGCCGCATCTCCCTTCCAGCTACAACAAATGCTGCCCATCTTATTTTCTAAAATGACTAAGCGCGGCATTGATATTAGCTGTTTAGAAACAGGGGACGTAAAAGAAGCTGCAAAAACTGCACAACAACCGATTTCACTGAAAGAAGGTATCGACAAGCCTCTGGCAAAGCAAATTATTAAGATTATTAAAGACAGCAAAATTAAAGTACAGACTGCCATTGAAGGCGAAAAAATTCGGGTAAATGGTAAAAAAAGAGATGACCTGCAAGAAGCCATGCAGCTTTTGCGCGGACAGGATTTGGAACAGCCATTGCAATTTAATAATTTCAGGGAATGAAAAATTTTTTACTCTTCATTTTATAGTTATCTTGTAGGGATAGGCTTTAACCTAAAAGCCTACCCCTCTTGCTTATTTTTTACAAACTGCTCATAAGCTAAATAAACACATAAAACCACAGTCAACCATATTGCTACCATTGGGCCAATAACACCATCATATGGGCTAACCAAATAAAGCAAATCCGAGTTCTGATCTACTGTTGTTAGTTTATGCGCCATTTTAATCTGCCATACCCATGCAGCATGACAACCTATGCACCACGCCAGACCTAGTTGCAGTCGGGTGCGCATTACGGCTAAAAAAAAACCCACCATGAGTAAAGCCCATAAAGCTCCAAAGTTATCAGGATTCAATAAATTTTCAAAAGCCTCTAATAACAGCTTAAAACTATCTGAAAACTCAGCCTCATCAACGGCTATAGATGTTTTTGTTTTAATAAAATGCAATACAGCATAATACAGAGAGCTAACAAAAATAGTCGCAGTTATGCCGATACGCTTTGCATAAGCAGAAATTAAAACCCCTCGAAACATCGGCTCTTCTAATAATGAAATCATCAAAGCCAATAAAAAAGCTACTAACAAACTAACAAGCAACTTATCTAAAGTCCACACATTATGCGCATCAATAACAGTAATTCCCAAAGCATGGTTTAGTAACAGTACAGGCAGCAAAGTTGCTAAACCTAAAGCCATACCTCCTATCATTTGCTTAAGAAATATTTTAACAGGCACGAATCCCATATCTGAGATACTGATATCTAACCAGCACATAAGGGGATATATACTTAGAATCAGCATGACCTGCGTCACTCGGCTGATAATCCGGCTTAACTCAGCCGCGCCATCCAGCAGTATAAAGATTGCGTAACCAATAAAACAGGCAATGGTGGAAAAAATCAGCAACATTAAAAAGGGGATTAAGCTGATTAGCGTTTTATTCAGCATCTTCTCTTCCTAAATCGCCCCATAAAACCTGTACCGCCGTTAAAGCGCTGAGCGTTGCTGTTTCAGTACGTAAAATGCGCGGCCCCAATTGTACGGGAATAAACCCGGCCTGCTTTGCCATTTCACGCTCTTGCCTGGAAAATCCTCCTTCAGGCCCCGCTAATAAAGTCACATGCCTATCTTCTGGTTGTAATTTGTTTAGGGTTTGTGTAGCAAAAGGGTCTAAAAAAAGCTTAAGACCAGCCTGCCGCTTTACCCATGCCTCAATATTCTCAACAGCCTCAACCTTAGGTCTAAAGGTACGTCCACTTTGCTCGGTCGCATGTTGTGCGATTTTCTGCCAATGACGTACTTTATTCTGACCTTTTTCTGCTTTTAACTGCACAACACAACGTTCAGTTTGTAAGGGTGTAATCTGTGCTATGCCTAGTTCTACTGATTTTTGTACCGAAAAATCCATGCGGTCGCCGCGTGACACACCTAACCCTAAAACAACGCGCAAACCTGACTCGACACTACGATCAGTAAAAGACAATAGCTCAATTAGTACACGTTTTCGCGACATCTCAACGACCTCTCCTTGGTACTCGCCACCCGCACCATTAAATAAGGTAATTGTCTGCGCTTCCTTTAGTCTTAAAACTGTACGCAAATAATGAGCACTATCTTCATCCAGCTCAATGGTTTGGTGTAAAGCCAAAGGCATAGCAACATATAATCGTGAAACTCTCATGATCTTTCCTATCAGGCCTTATCCGGGTTGAATGCTTTTTATTCATTAGAATATCAAGACATAACAGAAAGCGTGGTTTCAGCCTGCTTTTCACATACTCTTTTGAAAAAAAGCAGGCTGAGGACCAAGCCTTACGATACTATTATCTACTAATAAAAAAGGCAGACAAAGCATCATTTTGCCTTGCCTGCCTTTTTAAAAACAAATTAGTAACTGATTAAAACGTCAGATTATTCCAAACTGCTAAAGTTGGTTTTGATTGATTCATGGTATAAAAATGCAAACCCGGCGCACCATTATCCAGTAATTTCTGACATAATTTAGATACCACATCTTCACCAAAAGCCATAATTGAAGCCTTATCATCACCAAAACATTCCAGTGTTTTACGCATCCAGCGTGGAATATCAGCACCACACATATCGGAAAAACGAAACAACTGTGAATAATTCGTTATCGGCATAATGCCTGGCACAACGGGAATATCTATGCCATTTTTTTCACACTTATCCATAAAGTAAAAATAAGCTTCTGCATTATAAAAATACTGGGTAATCACTGCATCAGCACCAGCATCGACTTTACGTTTAAAGTTATTAAAGTCTTCAATGGCATTTTTAGCTTGAGGGTGGATCTCTGGATACCCGGCTACATGAATCTGAAAATGGTCACTCGTTTCCGCGCGAATAAACTTGACTAATTCATTGGCAAAACGAAATTCGCCAGCGGACATCATGCCTGAAGGTAAATCACCCCGCAAGGCGACAATTTTAGATACGCCATGCTCGCGATAATTTTCTAATATATCACGGATATTTTCTTTAGTTGAAGCAACACAAGATAAATGAGGCGCTGCTGCAACTCCACTGTTTTGAATTTTAACCACGGTATCATAGGTTTTATCGCGTGTTGACCCGCCAGCTCCAAATGTTACCGAGAAAAAATCTGGATTTAGTTTGGCCAGATCGCGATGAACCTGTTCTAAATTGAGCGCTCCCTCTGCTGTTTTGGGAGGATAAAATTCAAAACTAAATAAGTCTGCTTTGTTTTTTTTTGTCATCATCATATTTTAAGCATAATGGCCAATAATATAGCGTTGGTCGGATTAGTTTTTTTGCGGAGCCATATAAAAAAACATAACCCGACAATACTAAACAAGCCAGGTTATCTTATCTGCGCTTAGCTTGATATTTAATATTAATAACGGTAATGATCCGCTTTATATGGACCTTCAACCGGTACACTAATATATTCAGCTTGCTCAGAAGTAAGTTGTGTTAATTGCACGCCCAACTGGTCTAAATGCGAACGGGCGACTTTTTCATCTAATTTTTTCGGTAAGATATAAACTTTATTTTCGTAATCAGCCGCATTTTCCCATAATTCCATCTGTGCCAAGACCTGGTTACAAAAAGAATTAGACATAACAAAACTAGGATGGCCTGTTGCACAACCCAGGTTGACTAAACGGCCTTCCGCCAGGACAATTATTTTTTTCCCATCAGGAAAAATTACATGATCGACTTGAGGTTTAATGTTATCCCATGTGTATTGACGTAGTGCTGCAATTTGAATCTCTGAATCAAAGTGACCTATATTACACACGATAGCGTTATTTCTCATCGCTTGCATATGCTCATGCGTAATAACATGATAATTACCCGTTGCAGTTACAAAGATATTAGCTTGTGCCGCTGCATCTTCCATGGTCACAACACGAAAACCTTCCATTGATGCTTGTAGCGCACAAATTGGGTCAATTTCCGTTACCCAAACAGTAGCACCTAGGCCACGTAGAGATTGCGCACATCCTTTACCGACATCACCATAACCACAAACCACGGCAATTTTACCAGCGATCATTACATCTGTTGCGCGTTTAATACCGTCAACCAAAGACTCACGACAACCATATAAGTTATCGAATTTAGATTTAGTCACAGAATCGTTTACATTGAATGCAGGCACTTTTAAAGTACCTTTTGTAACCATTTCATACAAACGTAATACGCCCGTCGTGGTTTCCTCAGAAAGCCCTTTAACATCGGCCATTAATTCTGGGAATTTAGTGTGCATCATCACGGTTAAATCACCGCCATCATCCAGAATCATATTCGGGCGCCAGCCATTAGGACCAATAATGGTTTGTTCAATACACCATTCAGCCTCTTCTTCAGTTTCACCTTTCCAGGCAAACACGGGAATACCCGCCGCTGCCATCGCTGCTGCTGCGTGATCTTGTGTCGAGAATATATTACATGAAGACCAACGCACTTCAGCACCTAACGCAGTTAGCGTTTCTATCAATACTGCCGTTTGAATTGTCATATGCAAACATCCGGCAATACGCGCACCTTTTAAAGGTTGTGCTGCACCAAATTCTTCACGTAAAGCCATTAAACCTGGCATTTCCGTTTCAGCAATTAATGTTTCTTTACGGCCCCATTCAGCCAAAGCCATATCCGCTACTTTATAATCTTGTGAACTCATGTTTAATATCCAGTTTATTTAATGTTAAAGGCCTGCAGCGCTTTTTAAAGCATCAACTTTATCTGTTTTTTCCCAACTGAATGTGTCTTCAGTCCGACCAAAATGTCCGTAAGCAGCTGTAGGCAAATAGATAGGCTTTAGTAAATCCAGCATAGCAATCAAACCTTTAGGCCTTAAATCAAAAATATCTCTAATGATGTCCACCAAACGGTCTTCGCTAATTTTACCCGTGCCAAAAGTTTCCACACTGATAGAGGTAGGCTCAGCCACACCTATCGCATAAGACACTTGAATTTCACAGCGCTGCGCCAGTTCGGCTGCAACAATATTTTTTGCTACATAACGACACATATATGCTGCCGAGCGGTCTACTTTTGAAGGATCTTTACCCGAAAAGGCACCACCACCATGTCTAGCCATACCGCCGTAAGTATCAACGATTATTTTACGACCCGTTAATCCACAGTCTCCGACAGGGCCACCAATAATAAATTGACCCGTTGGGTTAATAAAATATTTCGTACCTGCGTGTAACCACTCTTTAGGTAAAGTAGGCAAAATAATTTCATCCATCACCGCTTCTTCTAACAGCTTGCCGCCAATTTCAGGCGAATGCTGGGTTGATAATACGACCGCATCAATAGCAACAGGCTTGTTATTTTCATAACGAAAGGTAATCTGACTTTTTGCATCAGGACGCAACCATGGTAACGTGCCGTTTTTACGCACTTCAGCTTGACGCTTTACTAAAAGATGAGCATATGTAATTGGAGCGGGCATTAATACATCAGTTTCATTGCTGGCATAACCAAACATTAAACCCTGATCTCCAGCACCCTGTTCATGATCTTCGCTATCATCAACCCCCATGGAAATATCGGCAGATTGTTTACCTATAGCATTTAGGACTGCGCAACTTTCATAATCAAAACCAATTTCCGAGCTGTTATAACCTATTTTTTTAACGACGCCTCTCACCACCTCTTCCGTGTCAACCCAGGCATTAGTGGTAATTTCTCCAGCGATAATAACCATCCCGGTTTTAACTAGCGTTTCACACGCCACTCGTGACTTAGGATCTTTTGCAAGTAGAGAATCTAAAATTGCATCGGAAATCTGATCAGCAACTTTATCAGGATGGCCTTCTGAGACCGACTCAGAAGTAAAAATATAATTATTGCTCATTTTATGGTCCTTCTTTAATAAGGGATAAATAAAACCCTGAACCTAAATACGCGCTCAGGTATAAAAAAAGGCTGCATAAAGCAGCCTTTCTATGTATGGTGGGCCCTCCCAGACTCGAACTGGGGACCTGCCGATTATGAGTCGGATGCTCTAACCAACTGAGCTAAGGGCCCTAAACTTAAAACTTGGGATAAGTGTTATTCCGCATCTAAAAAGCATCTTAACTGATCAGAGCGCGATGGATGGCGTAACTTACGTAAAGCTTTCGCCTCAATCTGTCTAATGCGCTCACGAGTCACATCAAACTGTTTACCCACTTCTTCCAGCGTATGATCAGTATTCATATTAATACCAAAACGCATACGCAATACTTTTGACTCTCGTGCCGTTAGCCCTGCTAATACACCTTGTGTCGATTCTTTCAAGCCTTCTATTGTAGCAGACTCGACCGGTGAAAGCATCTTTGAATCCTCAATAAAATCACCTAAATGCGAATCTTCATCATCGCCGATCGGCGTTTCCATAGAAATTGGTTCTTTAGCAATTTTTAGCACCTTACGTACTTTATCTTCAGGTATCTCCATATGTATCGCTAATTCTTCAGGCGTTGCCTCTCTGCCTTTTTCCTGCATAATCTGTCTCGAGATACGATTTAATTTATTAATCGTTTCAATCATATGCACTGGGATACGGATTGTTCTCGCCTGATCCGCGATTGAACGTGTAATTGCCTGGCGTATCCACCAGGTTGCATAGGTGGAAAACTTATAACCGCGGCGATACTCAAATTTATCAACCGCTTTCATTAAACCGATATTTCCTTCTTGAATTAGATCCAAAAACTGCAAACCTCGATTAGTATATTTTTTTGCAATTGAGATTACCAATCTTAAATTGGCTTCAATCATATCCTTTTTTGCGCGCCTAGACTTTGCTTCGCCGATAGACACGCGACGGCTAATATCTTTCAGCTCGGTAATGGACAATCCATAACTTTCCTGTATTGCAGTAAAATGAGCCTCAACTCTTTTAATTTCCTTCTCTTTTGCCTTTAATACAGCTGCAATTGCCTCATCTTTCTCTGCAAAGCGCGATAACCATTTTAAATTTGCTTCATTGCCAATAAAATTATCAATAAAGTTCTTACGATTTATTTTTGCCTGCTTAACGCAAAGATCCATAATGTTTCTTTCTTGCTCACGAATGCTTTTCGTGATGCCAGCAACCATAGCAACTTGTTTTTTAAAGTACTGAGGAGCCCATTTAACTTCCAGGAAGCGCTCGGAAAGATTTTCAAATTCCTGTTCAGTTTTTTCATGTTGATAGCCATGTTTCTTTACTGAAGCTTCAACACGATCATAGGCTACCTTAATTTCAGCAATTTTCTCTTGAGCCTCTTCTAAGGTTGCACCCGTTGGTTCAGGAGTTTCATCTTCATCTTCATCATCTGTAGCATCGACTGGCGTTGCGGCGACCCTAGAATCATCATAATCCGGCTCATTCAGGTCAATAAAATCACTTAGAATATCTGTTAAGCGCAAACCATTCTCTTCTCCAATCGTTGCAAAATCAGCAAACAATGACTCAATAACGAGCCTGGAGCGGGAAACAGCGCGCACAATCTGACGCTGTCCTTCTTCAATTCTGCGTGCAATCTTCAGTTCTTCTGGCCGGGTTAACAAGCCAACTGAGCCCATTTCACGCATATACATTCTAACTGGATCAGTGGTACGCCCAAACTCACTATCAACCGAAGCTAATGCAGCAACTTCCTCTGCATCATCATCATCGTCATCAGAGGCAACTTCCTCAGATAAATCTTCATCATCCGGCGCAGACTCATGAACCTTAATACCAAGGCCATTGATCATACCGATAATATCTTCTATTTGTTCAGGATCAACAATTTCACTCGGCAAGTGATCATTAACCTCGGAATAAGTTAAATAACCTTGCGCCTTTCCTTTGGCAATTAATTGTTTAAGTTGGGACTGTTGTTGTTCTTGATTCATTGCTCACCCTTAAAATGCTATATCAAGCAATTTTGATATAGAAAATTACTTATTTACGGTTAGCCAGCATGCTCAACAACTCCTGTTTCTCATGCCCAGCCAATCCGCTCGCCCTCTCTTTTGCGATCAACTTATCAAGGCGTCGCTCTTTACCCTGATCAATTAATCTATCTATTGCACCTGAAAACTCTGCAGTTACCTCATCCCCTGAAATAAAAAAATCATAATTCATCATGACGTGTATATATTTCTCTTCGTCCTGACCTCTAAAATATTCAATCAGACTAGGCAAATTAATATCGGGGTTCTGTTCGATTATTTCAACTATTTTTTTTAGCAAATCAATGCCAGGAAAATCCAGTGCTTGCCAATGTATTTCTTTTTGCTCAACAATTTCAATCAAACCCGGTCTTTGCAACAATAAGGAAATCGCAATCCTTACCGGAGATAATTTGGTATCTTCCTGTTTTTGCTTATGATTTGATTGCCTAAGTGTAGCTGGCTTTTCAAAAAAAACTAGCTTATCTATTCTCGATAATACTTTTAATTTTCCCAGCATCAACTCTTGAAAAACACCATTAGGCAATGCTTGCAAATATGCATTGGCTTTGCTTACTAAACTTGCCCGCCCTTCCATATCATCCAGATTCAGGCCGCGACTTAAGCGTTCAAAAAAATAATCCGATAAGGCCTGTGCCGACTGCACACTACGCTCAAATTCTTCCAGTCCGTGATCTCTGATATATGTATCTGGATCGCTACCTAAGGGTAACTGCATTATTTTTACCAGCCTACCATCCCTAAGGCTAGGAAAGGCCGATAGAACTGCACGCCAGGTAGCCTCTCTTCCTGCCTTATCCCCATCAAAACAAAATACAATTTCCGAACTAAAGCGGAACAATAATTCCAGATGTTCTTTTGATGTTGCCGTTCCCAAAGTTGCCACTGCATAAGTCACACCAAATTGAGCTAGCGCGATCACATCCATATAACCTTCGACTACAACAATCCGTGCTGGTTTTGAGTTCCTGGCGAGCAACTCATACAAACCATAAACCTCACGTCCTTTATGAAAAACAGCTGTCTCAGGCGAGTTCAAATATTTTGGCAAAGAGTCATCCAGAACCCGGCCACCAAAGCCCAAAACTCGCCCTCTTCTATCGCGAATAGGGAAAACAACACGACCACGAAAACGATCATAAACCGAACCGCCTTCTTTGGGTATCGCCAACCCAGCATCAACAAGCTGCTCGGCTTTAAACTCTTTTAATAATGTCCCCCAGCCATCAGGCGCAAAACCGACCTGAAATTCGCGCGCCACCTCGCCACTCAGACCACGCGATTTAAGGTAATCTATCGCTACCTTAGCCGACTCATTTTCGCGTAACTGCTGTATATAAAAACCTGCAACCTGCTCAAGTACCTGAAAAATTTCGGCTACATTATCTTTCTTTATCGTCGCATTGCCTGACTCCCTTGGTACTGGGACACCAACAAAATCAGCCAGATCTTCCACAGCCTCGATAAAATCAAGATGACTATAGTCCATCAAAAAACTAATGGCGTTACCACCGGCACCACAGCCAAAGCAATGATAAAGCTGCTTATTACGCGTTACCGCAAAACTGGGAGTTTTTTCAGTATGGAAAGGGCAACGGGCAACATAACTACTACCCGATTTTTTTAGCGGAACATAAGAATCTACCAGGTCAACGATATCAACCCTGACCAATAGGTCATCTATAAAAGACCGGGGGATTTTGCCAGCCATAATCAGCTAAGCCTTAAGTCGCTAACATTGCCTTTATTTTTGTGCTTACCACAGCCATATCCGCTCGGCCTTGCATAGCCGGCTTTAATATAGCCATCACCTTACCCATATCCTTAATTGAGTTTGCCGAACTATCTGCAATAGCTGACTTGACCATGTCGTTAATTTCATTTTCAGTCAATTCTTGAGGCAAGAATTCCTGTATCACCAATACTTCTGCTTCTTCCACTTCAGCCAAATCGTCCCGGCTCGCCTCACGGTATTGCCTGATTGACTCTCTACGCTGCTTTAGCATCTTATCTAACACAACAATAACTTGCTGGTCATCCAAAACAATACGCTCGTCTACTTCTCTTTGTTTAATCGCCGCCAACATTAATCGGATAGTCCCCAAGCGAACCTTTTCCCGACTTTTCATCGCCTGCTTCATTGCGTCTTTAAGACGCTCCTGCATAGTAGTCATCTTTGCTTACAGCAGTGGACGGCCACGACGAAGGTTTTTCAACGCATAACGCTCACGCGATAATTTCTTAAGATGGCGCTTTACAGCTGCAGCAGCTTTACGCTTACGTTCTGCTGTTGGTTTTTCATAAAACTCACGACGACGTACTTCAGACAAAACACCCGCTTTTTCACAAGAACGCTTAAAACGGCGAAGAGCAATATCAAATGGTTCGTTTTCTTTTACTTTAATTGCAGGCATAAATTTTTCCAGTTTGCTAAAATTCAAATTGTTATTGTGCCAGCCGAACCCAACACTTGTCAGCTAGCGAAACCCTCGATTATAGCAGTATTTTTTTTAAAATCAAAAATCAATGTACATTTTAGGAATTGAGACATCTTGCGATGAAACTGGAGTCGCCCTCTACCATAGTGATAAAGGCCTTATACACCACAGTTTATATAGCCAAATCGCAATGCATAACGAATATGGAGGCATTGTTCCAGAACTTGCCTCACGCGACCATATACGCAAGCTTATTCCACTGATAGATGAATGTCTGCAACACAGCCAGCTTACTAAAGCAGATATTCAAGGCATTGCCTATACCGCTGGCCCTGGCTTAATTGGGGCTTTATTAGTCGGTGCAGCGACCGCCAAAAGCCTGGCCTGGTCATTAAATATTCCCTCAATAGGCGTGCATCATATGGAAGGTCACCTGCTTGCGCCCATGTTAGAAGAGCAATCACCAGAATTTCCTTTTATCGCCTTACTCGTTTCAGGTGGCCACACACTACTAGTTGAAGTCAATGGTATCGGTTTATATAAGCTACTAGGTGAATCTCTAGATGATGCTGCAGGCGAAGCTTTTGATAAAGCAGCAAAAATGCTAGGACTTGCATACCCTGGCGGCCCCTTATTATCCAAGCTTGCAGAACAAGGCAAGGCAAACCGGTTTAAATTCCCTCGCCCCATGACCGACCGGCCTGGCTTAGACTTCAGTTTTAGCGGACTTAAAACCTTTACCATGAATACTCTAAATCAAACCGAGCAAACACCACAGGACAAAGCCGATGTTGCCCTTGCCTTTCAACAAGCTACTGCTGAGACACTAGCAATAAAATGCAAACGCGCCCTTAAACAAACAGGATTAACACGCCTTGTTGTTGCAGGAGGAGTAAGCGCTAACACTCAGATTCGTCAAATATTAACGGAGATGGTCATCAAACAAAGAGCCGAAATATTTTTTCCCAGGCCTGAGTTTTGTACTGATAACGGTGCAATGATTGCTTACGCAGGCTGTCAGCGATTGCTAGCCCAACAACGAGAATCCCTATGCATTAATGCCAGACCTCGCTGGCCAATTGATGAATTATTACAAACAAATGAGTAAAGGACTTTACTTTTCTTCACCTGCCAATAGGCGTTGAATATTCGTTTTATGCCGCCAAATTAATATAAACGCAATCAATGCAGCCACATACACTAGTGACTGCATGCCCATAATTAAATAAACATACAAAGGAGCAAGCGTTGCCGCAACTAAAGCGGACAAAGAAGAAATTTTAAATAATTTATAAACAACAAACCAGGTTAACCCCACACCCAAACCAACCATCCAGTTCGCTCCCAAAAGAACACCAAAAGAAGTAGCTACCCCTTTACCTCCTGCAAAACCAAAAAAAACCGGGTATAAATGCCCCAAAAAGGCAGCAAGAACCACCCCGGATAAAATGCCTGGATCAACATCTAAAATTTGTGCCAATAAGACCGGTATTAAGCCTTTTAGCATATCACCCAATAAAGTAATTGCTGCCGCTTTTTTTCCGCCAATCCGCATGACATTAGTCGCCCCTGGATTTCCGGAGCCTTCAACACGAGGATCAGGCAGTCCCATCACTCGACATACAATAATTGCACTAGAAATGGAGCCCAATAAATATGCAGCTGGGACTAAAAGCCATTCAATCATTTTTTCTATCCTATTTTTAAAAATATGAGTTTTCTACTGCATAACAGGGCAATATCCCTGATACAATTACCTAAACAATAGATGTAATTATAATAATAACTGGAGTCTTAATGGACATTATTTTTTTAGGTGGTTTGAAAATTGACACGATTATCGGTATCTATGACTGGGAACGCAAAACCAAACAAACAGTTATCCTGGATATTGAAATGGCTCATGACATCAAAAAGGCGGCCGCTACAGATGATATAGAAGACACATTAGACTACAAAGCAGTTTCCCAGCACGTTATAAGCTTTGTTGAACAAAGCAATTTTTTTCTGGTTGAAAAACTTGCTGAAGAAATTAGCAGCACGATTCGCAAAGAATTTAATGTCCCCTGGGTCAAGCTAACACTGAATAAAAAAGGCGCGATCAGCGGTGCCAGTGATGTCGGTATTATTATTGAACGCGGCGCAAAATAAAAAATGCCGCTTTGTTTTATCAGCATAGGTAGTAATATCAATCGAGAGCATAATATTTCTTCTGCTCTTGAGGTATTGCAGCGCAAATTTGGCAGTCTCACCTATTCCAGTGTATATGAATCCGACCCGGTTGGTTTTTCGGGTGCAGCCTTTTTTAACCTGGTGATTTCTTTATACAGCGACCATGACCCTCTACATATTGCCCTGCTGCTAAAAAGCATAGAAACTGATCATGACCGGGTGTGGACTAAAGATAAATTTTCCTCGCGCACACTTGATCTGGACTTACTTTTGTATGATCAACAAATCATCTCCACTGAAACACTAACTATCCCACACAATGATATTCTCAATTATGCGTTTGTACTTGAACCACTCGCTGAAATTGCGCCTGATCAACATCATCCGGTCAAGGATGTCTGTTTCCAAAAACTTTGGCAAGAATTCAATAAAAGTACAACCACGCAGCAAAAAATAGCATATTTACCAGGCATAAAGCCTCTAGCTAAATAAAGTACGCCCGCCATCTACCGTTATTACTTGACCGGTTATATACTCGGCATCATAAATTAAATAAGCAATCGCCTTGGCAATATCATCAGGGCAACCAGTACGTTGCAATGCAACTTTAGCCTGTATTTCCAGTTTTTGTTGCTCTGTGAGATCATGATCAGGCCATAAAATCGCACCAGGAGCCACAGCATTAACTCTTATCTGCGGCGCTAATTCTTTAGCGAGTATCTTTGTCAGCGCCACCAAACCTGCTTTAGCAATAGAATAAACAGGGTACCCCTCTAGGCCCCGCTCTGCATGAATATCAACGATATTAACCACACACCCATTCCTGCTCTGCAATATAGGAGTGAGCGCCTGAATTAAAAAAAAGGGTGACTTTAAATTACTTCCTAGCAAATCATCCCACTGTGAATCTGTTACCTCACCCATAGCAGTGGCATAAAAAGCCGAGGCATTATTTACTATTACATCGACACCGCCCCATACCTGTTCGGCGGCATTTGCCAGCTCTTGCAAGGCGTTTATATTCTGCAATTCAGCTTGATGAATCCGCACAGAATCAGGCCGCTGCCTATTTAGCTCATCCGCTAGAGCTACAGCTTCGTCTTTAGATGCACGATAATGCAGTAAAATATTAGCTCCTTGCGCATGTAAATACCGCACAGATTGAGCACCCACTCTTTTTGCACCACCCGTAATTAAAATATTTTTTTTCGCCATCATTACTGGTAAACCCTGCCATTGTATTTTAGCCAGCCAGATACATGATAGCCGTTAGGATCTTTATGCGTCCAATGAATAACACCGCCTTTTGCATTCCATTCATACTCTCCATTGAACTCAACCGTATCGCCTTTTTTCAAGCCGTCAAGTCTTGGTGCCAAATCTATATTGTGAGCGACTAACACGCTTTGTTCTGCTCCACCCTTGATAATAAATTTTTGATGCCGTGAACCTCTAATATCATCACGTAACACTTTTATCACTACACCTTTTCCCTGAATCTGCAGGTCACTTTGTCTATTTTCAAAAGCACGTTGAAGGCTTTCATTAACATTTTCGCTATTGTCATTGGCGAAAGTTTGTAATAAACCTTGCGTAGATAAAGCAGAACCTTGGTCTTGATAGGCCTCGAAGATAGCTAGCGCAATGGCTATTAATAAAATCAGGACTTTTTTCATATTGATACGATCTCAGCATAATATACAGAGTGAGATTCTCTGTAACAGTGATTTGAATCTGAAAATATATGTCCTGGGTCGCAGTTGCAATTATCTCGTTGCTAGCTATTTTTCAAGCCCCTAAATCCCCTCCAGTTATGTATTCCAGTTTATTTTCTATCATAGCCTGGGCTATCATACAGGTCTTGATTGCAAGAATAGACAGCAATTATTTTCAGGAAAAAATCGGCATCCTTCATTTAGAGCCAAAAGTAGTTTACACTTTTTAGGGTGAGTTATCGTCATTCCTGCATGCTTCTAGCAGGAATCTTGCGTAGACAAAGAGATTCCCGATAAAGCTTGTGCCCAGCTTGACTGGGTAACAACCGGGAATGACTATGTTAATGAAATGAAAGTATAAACTGACCAATGAAAGATGCCAAAAAATCTACTATAAATTCCACATCAAATTGACCGATATCCTGATTCAACTTTTTACTAAAGTAAACTTTTTACTAAAGTAAACTTGAATTTGACTAACAACCTCTTCTTGTTCTTGCCTGGAACATTTTATCGTAGATAGTAGTAAGATTTACTTTGCTTAACATAAGCCAGGCAATTTAGAGGACTATGCGATTTTTAAGCAGCGTTTATTTATCGGATGCTATCTGCTTAGTTTTAGACTTCCTGACAAACAGTCGTGAAAATAACAATCCTGTTTCAAACAATAGCCAAATTGGGACTGCAAGCAAAGTTTGAGAAATAGCATCGGGCGGGGTTAAAAACATACCGATGATAAAAGCGGCAACAATAATATACGGTCGCTTTTCAGCTAATTGTTGAGGTGTAAAAACACCTACCCATACCAATACTATGGTGACAATGGGCACTTCGAATGCCATACCAAAGGCGAAGAACATCGTCAGCACAAAGTCCAGATATTTGGCAATGTCGGTCATCACTGACACGCCAGCTGGCGCTGCAGAGGTCAGAAAACCAAATACTAGAGGAAATACTACAAAATATGCGAACGTCATCCCTAATATGAATAAAAGCGTGCTAGCAATTAATAAAGGAGCAATCATACGCTTTTCATGCGCATACAGTCCAGGGGCAACAAAAGCCCAGAATTGATACAAAATAACCGGAATGGCAATAAATATTGAGGCGATCAAAACCAGTTTAAACGGCGTTAAAAATGGTGAGACGACATCAATCGCTACCATCGATGTATCAGCAGGTAAAAATTGCATTAAGGGTTTGGCCAAAAAACTATAAATCTCGTTGGCAAAAGGAGCCATTGCCAGAAAAACCAGCAAAACTGTGACAACAACCCTTAATAAACGATTACGTAACTCAACAAGATGAGAAATTAATGGCTGTTCCTGTTCTTCATTTTCCGCCATGCGTTTCTTTATCCACCGGTTCTTTAGTTGCGTCTAAAAATTGCTCTGCCTGGCCATTCAAGTCCAGGTCTTTAGTCATGGAATCAATCTTGGCCTGTTGCTCATTTAATAACTGTCTTAACTCTTCTTGCTTAAGTTCTTCTTTGATTTCTTCTTTTACTGAGGCGACCATATGTCTGGTTTTGCCTAACCAGAAACCTGTAATACGTGCAACTTTGGGTAATTTTTCAGGTCCAATAACCAGCAAGCTGACCAGGCCGATCATGCAAAGTTCCCAAAAACCTATATCAAACATGGCTTAAACTTTATCTTGTTCTGATTTTTTTTCTGTCACTTCGGTATTAATTACTTCAGCATCAATAACATCACTATCTTTTTCTGTCAGATTTTTATCTTCTTCACCATCTTTCATTGCTGAGCGAAAGCCTTTTATAGCACCACCTATATCACCGCCCATATTACGCAGACGCTTGGTGCCAAATAAAACAATCACAATGACTAATACAATTAATAACTGAGTTACACTGATTCCCATGATAATTCCTCTTTAGGTTATTATACTTCGCGCTGCCACCCTGCGAAGCATGCTTATTTCTGACGCTGCGCTTTTTCTTTCAGACCAGACAAACCAAAACGTCGCTGTAATTCATTTAAGACATCATCAGGATGCAGGCCCTGTTCGGCAAGCAATACCATGCAATGAAACCACAAATCTGCGGTTTCATAAATAATCTGCTCCTTATTTCCATCCTTGGCTGCTATAACTGTTTCGGTCGCTTCTTCACCAATTTTTTTTAATATAGTATCTAGACCTTTAGCATATAAACTCGCGACATACGAAGACTCCGCTGATTCTTGTTTGCGTTGTTCCAGAATAACAGCTAATTCAGTTAAAACTTCACTCATGCTTACTCTCTATAAAGATGGCGCGTAGGGCGTGGCTTTAGCCCGCCTGTTTCCGCATTGAGGGCGAGCTAAAGCCACGCCCTACGGTGTGAGTTATTTTTTATATATCTCTGCAGGATCTATTAAGACAGGGGAATTCGCTTGCCAAACCCCATCATGCAAAGTTCTATAAAAGCAGCCTTCCCGACCTGTATGACAAGAGATGCCCCCTTCTTGCTCTATTTCTAGCAATAACACATCCTCATCACAATCTACAGAAATTGATACAATCTTTTGCCTGTTGCCTGACTCTTCACCTTTACGCCATAATTTATTACGTGAACGCGACCAATAAACAGCATAGCCACTTGCATAACTTAAAGCCAAAGACTCACGATTCATCCAGGCAAACATAACTACTTTTCCCGAACCAGCTTGCTGAGCAATAACCGGCACCAGCCCATCATCCGTCCAGCGTATTTCATCTAGCCATGCATCATTCAAGCTAAGCGCACCTCTATGCCTTGTTGCTGCATATATTCCTTAGCTTCCTGTACGCTGTATTCTGCAAAATGAAAAATACTTGCTGCTAATACTGCATCTGCTTTGCCCTCAGTAACACCATCAGCCAAATGTTGCAAATTGCCCACGCCGCCAGAGGCAATAACAGGAACACTAACCGCTTCGCTAATAGCTCGCGTTAAGATTAAATCAAATCCTTCGCGTGTGCCATCCCTATCCATACTGGTTAATAATATCTCACCCGCGCCATAATCAACCATTTTTTTTGCCCACTCAATGGCATCAATACCCGTTTCTTTACGACCACCGTGAGTAAAAATTTCCCAGCGGTTAGCTTCACCTTCACGACTTACTTTTTTAGCATCTATGGCCACAACTATACATTGCGAACCAAATTTTTCAGCGGCTTCGCGAACAAACTCAGGATTAAAAACGGCCGCACTGTTAATGCCAACCTTATCCGCCCCCGCATTCAGCATACGCCGGATATCTTCCAGTTTCCTTATACCACCGCCGACCGTTAAAGGTATAAAAACTTCACTAGCGACCTGTTCAACCACATGCACGATGGTATCGCGATCATCATGTGTTGCGGTAATATCCAAAAAGGTAATTTCATCTGCACCTTCTCGGTCATATCGACGCGCCACTTCGACAGGATCTCCAGCATCACGAATATCAACAAATTTTACGCCTTTAACAACGCGACCATTATCAACATCCAGGCACGGGATAATTCGTTTAGCTAAGCTCATAATGACCTTTAGGAAAAGATTGGGCTAGTTTCTCCGCTTCAGCAAAATCTAAAGTGCCTTCATAAATAGCACGACCAGTAATAGCACCCATAATACCGTCTTCTGAGGCGGCAGCTAAAGCTTTAACATCATCCATATTGGTAATACCACCCGAAGCGATCACAGGGATATTAATAGCCGCGGCCAACTTAGCTGTCGCTTCAACATTAACACCATTCATCATGCCATCACGAGAAATATCGGTATAAATAATTGCTTCAACGCCATATGACTCAAATTTTTTCGCCATATCTATTACATCATGGCGGGATAATTTAGACCATCCATCAACAGCAACCTTACCGTCTTTAGCATCCAGTCCAACAATAATATGCCCTGGATAAGCAAGCGCTAGATCACGAACAAAATGCGGATCATTAACCGCTTTAGTACCAATAATGACATATTGCACCCCAGCTTCTAAATAGGCGATGACCGTTTCTTCGTCACGTATGCCGCCACCAATCTGTACTGGCACATCGGGATAAGCAGCAACAATTTGATGAATAATATCAGCATTTTTTGGTTTACCGGCAAAAGCGCCATCTAAATCGACCAAATGAATACGTCGCGCACCCGCAGCAACCCAGCGCCCTGCTACTTCAACAGGATTATCTGAAAATACTGTGTCATCTTCCATACGACCTTGACGTAAACGCACACATTTACCATCTTTTAAATCAATGGCGGGTATTAACAACATTTTTTTGCCTCAAATAGAGTGAAAATAAAATTAGGGAAGTCGCTTAAATTAGGCATGTCCATCCCAATGTAAAAAATTATTTAGCAACTGTAAACCCGCTGTTTGACTTTTTTCAGGATGAAACTGCACTGCAAAGATATTATCTTTAGCTAAAGCACAGGCAAACTTTTCAGGGTATTCAGTCGTCGCTGCAATGATAGCAGGATCGTCGGGCTCAGTGTAATAGCTATGCACAAAATAGAAGCGACTATTTTGTGCAATATCTTGCCAGAGAGGATGATCTTGTTGCTCCACCTGATTCCAGCCCATATGCGGGATTTTTAGTCGCTCGCCATTGGCAGCACGTAAATCTACAGCAAAATGTTTAACCTGGCCTGGAAGAATAGCCAGACATTCAGTACCGCCATTTTCTTCACTTTTAGTCAGTAAAGCCTGCATTCCCAGACAAATACCGAGCAAAGGTCGAGTTTGTGCAACTTGAGCAATGACCAGGTTTAATTCAGTATCTTGTAAGGCATGCATACAGTCACGTATAGCGCCTACACCGGGAAATACTACACGATCAGCGGATAATATGGATTTTTTATCAGAAACAACACGGACATCAACTTCAGGTGCCGCGTGCTGCAAAGCTTTGGCAATCGAATGCAGATTGCCCATGCCATAATCTATGACTGCTACAGAAGACATTTGGATTAATAAGTAAATCGATTAAAAATATAGAAAACAACAGTTAAGCCAGCAAACTCTAATATGATTAAAATATGCTGAATTTCACTACGAGCTTAAATTTAGCCGCTATCTGCGTATGCTAGTGCCAAACGCACTAAATACCCAAGTACAAGCGCAGCAGGCTAAATCATGTTCAGCAGACTACAGCACTCCTTTTGTCGATGGCATTATCCCCGCCATACGCGGATCTTCGGTAATTGCCATACGTACCGCACGACCCATTGCTTTAAACACTGTTTCCGCAACATGGTGTGCATTATTGCCCTTCAGATTATCAATATGCAAACTTACGCCAGCATGATTGACAAAACCCTGGAAGAATTCACGGAATAAATCAACATCAAAACTGCCGATCATTGCTCGCTTATATTCAACTTCATAATGCAAACCTGGGCGACCTGAAAAATCAATCACTACACGCGATAAAGCTTCATCTAATGGCACATAAGCATGACCATAACGAAATAAGCCCTTTTTATTACCCAAAGCCTGAGAAAATGCCTTACCTAAAGTAATACCAATATCTTCTACCGTATGATGGTCGTCGATTTGCACATCGCCTTTACAATAAATATCCATATCAATTAAGCCATGACGTGCAATTTGATCCAGCATATGCTCAAGAAAAGGCACGCCAGTATCAAAATTGGCTTTTCCAGTACCATCCAGATTAATGCTAATACTAATTTGCGTTTCCAACGTATTACGTTCAACGCTTGCGATTCTATCTGTCATCGTTTTACATTATTAAAATGCATGGAGCGAGCAATGCCCGCCCCAAGACATTATTACTTCGCGCGTTTACGCTCGTTTTCAGTTAATAAAATTTTACGCAGACGAATTGATTTAGGTGTTACCTCGACTAACTCATCATCACTAATAAACTCTAACGCCTGCTCAAGGGTCATTTTTTGGATTCGTGCGCAGGTCAAACTTTCATCTGTACCAGATGCACGTACGTTAGTTAAAGGCTTAGGTTTAGTTGGATTAACCACTAAATCATTGGTACGTGAATGAATCCCCACTAATTGACCTTCGTAGACTTCATCGCCATTTACCACTAATAGCTCACCACGCGCTTGCAAAGGATACAAGGAGTAATCTACCGATTTACCTTTAGACATGGAGATTAATACTCCACGAATACGACTACCAACAGCCCCTTCTTTTACAGGTCCGTAATGATCAAATACGTGATAGAACAAACCAGAACCTGAAGTCGCTGTTAAGAATTCCGTCTGGAATCCTAATAATCCGCGAGAAGGGACGATATATTCTAAACGGATACGTCCTTTACCATCTGGAACCATGTCTTTTAGATCACCTTTACGGTCACCCAATTTTTCCATGATAGTACCCTGATGTTGCTCTTCAACTTCAATGGTTACATTTTCAAAGGGTTCTGATTTAACGCCGTCAATTTCTCTGATAATAACTTGTGGGCGAGAAACCCCCATCTCAAAGCCTTCACGGCGCATATTTTCGATCAAGACAGATAAATGTAATTCACCACGGCCTGACACTTTAAATTTATCTGGATCATCAGTTAGATCAACACGCAAAGCAACATTGTGTTGCAATTCTTTTTGTAATCGATCATAAATTTGACGTGTGGTAATAAATTTACCTTCTTTACCCGCAAACGGTGAATTATTAACCTGAAAGGTCATGCTCACTGTAGGCTCGTCAACAGATAATGCCGGTAGCGCATCTACATGATCAGGATGACATAAAGTCTCGGAAATTTGCAGATTTTCAATACCACAGAATGCAATAATATCTCCCGCCTGAGCAGACTCCACCTCAATACGCTCCAAGCCGTTGAATCCGTAAATTTTTAACATACGACCACTACGCGTTTTACCTTCAATATCCACTAAGGTCAAAGGCATATTTCTCTTCACGCTACCGCGCTGTATACGTCCTATACCGATAACACCTACATAGGAATTATAATCCAGGGTGATAACCTGCATTTGAAAAGGTGCGTCAACATCAACAGGCGGCGGCGCCACTTTATCAACGATGGTTTGGAATAAAGGAGTCATATCGCCACTCGATACATCCGCGTCTAAACCAGCAAATCCATTTAATGCCGAGGCATAGACAATCGGGAAGTCTAATTGTTCATCAGTGGCACCCAAGTTATCAAACAAATCAAAAGTTTGGTCAACAACCCAGTCAGGACGTGCACCTGGGCGGTCAACTTTATTAATCACAACGATAGGTTTTAAACCCAAAGCAAACGCTTTTTTAGTGACAAAACGGGTTTGTGGCATAGGGCCATCGACCGCATCAACTAATAACAAAACCGAATCAACCATGGATAAAACACGCTCAACCTCGCCACCGAAGTCAGCATGTCCTGGTGTATCCACAATATTAATGTGATAGCCATTCCAGTCAATTGCAGTATTTTTTGCCAGAATGGTAATTCCGCGTTCTTTTTCAAGATCGTTTGAATCCATCATTCTTTCAGAGGTTTTTTCATGATCGGAAAAAGTACCTGACTGCTCTAATAATTTATCAACCAGAGTTGTTTTACCATGGTCAACGTGCGCAATGATTGCTATATTTCTCAGTTTTTGTATCACTTTATTTGTTCTATTGTTAATAAATGTTATGTTTTCTAATTTGAAAACATCTAAGTTTTTAATTCTTTTGTTACGTCGATAAGCCCAGCTACGATTGCTCCCAGGGTAATTGAGAAAAACGCCAGCCACCTAAATTGCCTCGATGTTTATGCTTGTCTATATCGCCTTCAAAACCATCAAGGATATTAACCAGATGCTTAAAGCCTGCTTGCTGCAAAACTTCTGCCGCTGCTAATGAACGCGCACCACTGCGACACAGCAGCAAGACAGGAACTGAACTATCCTTCACAGCTTGTTTGGCCTGGGCAATAAACTGCGGATTTAGCTGCCAGTCGGGAGCTTCTTTCCAGGGAATATGAACTGCATTTAAAGGATGCCCAACAAAATCATGCTCAACCTTTGTTCTAACATCAATTAACACTGCCTCTGGATTAGCCTGCATTAAATCCCATGATTGTTGTGGAGTTAAACTCTCTATCATATACTTATAACTCGTTATACTTAAATCTTTTGTCCAATAAACAGAGCTTCATTCCTTAGACCTCGTTGAACATCACCTATTGCTGAGTTTTCCTGATAATAAACCAGCCTCAACGGGGAAAATAAGCTTAATAATTCATTTTCTGCCAATAAAAAACGTGGGTTTTTAGGTCCCTGTTCAAAATTTTTTTGCTGCGTATAAGTCTGATAAAACAGTAATCCACCCATTTTCAAGCCCACCATTATCGCATCACAAATCGAACGGTCAAGAAATCGACTAACAACGACGACATCAAAACAGTTGGGAGAAAAACTTTGTGTGCTTATTTCACGAGTGAATGTCTTTATTGTTAAGGCTTCAGCATCTGCTTGCTGCTGTAATTTAGACAATGCAATAGCTGAAATATCCCATGCCTGTGTAGTCAGGCCTTGCTTGGCTAATAGCAGAGCATTAGCCCCCAGGCCACTGGCTAAATCCAGGGCGGTTCCAGTATGTGGTAATAAAAAAAGATTTGCGGATAAAACTGTAGCGGGACTCAGTTCTGATAATGCAGGAGTAGAAGCATAGATACTATCCCACTTATCAACTAATTGCTTATTCACGCGCTGCCGATCGAGTTCTTAGCCATTCTTCCAGAAAGATCAAAAAAGCACGTACCTTGGTAGATAGATATTTACGGTGAGGATACACCGCATGAATATTGACAGGAGCTATGGAGTAATCATCCAGAACAACCTGTAAATAACCTTTTTCTATATCTCTGCTGACAATATATTCCGGCAACATAACCAGGCCTAAACCTTTTTTTGCAGCAATACGAATGGGGTCAGCGGCATTCGCTTCCATACGCCCCGACACCTTAATTTCTTTATCACCTTCCAGACCCTTAAAATGCCATTTATTGCGCGGTGGAACTGCCCAGTTTACCAGGCAGCTATGATTTACTAAATCTTCGGGAATCAAAGGTTTCCCGTATTCCTCAAAATAAGCGGGTGAACCACAGACTAATAAGGGCGAGCTAGCTATCTTTTTGGCGACATGACTGGTATCGTCTAGCGCACCAAAGGTGATTGCAACATCAATTCCTTCATCCACCAGATCACCGAAATTACTCTGCAATACTAGATTAACTGACAAATCTCTATGTGCTGCAAGAAACTCAGAAATTGCCGGGGCAATATATAAAGCGCCAATAATCGGCGGAGAACTTATCTTTAATTTACCTCGCGGCTCAGTATGCAGCTGAGTTACTGCACCCTCCATCTCTTCAATCTCAGACAGTACTATACGACAGCGCTTTAAGTAGGCAGCACCCACATCGGTTAAGCTTAAACTTCTGGTCGTGCGATTAAATAAGCGTGCACCTAGATAAGCTTCCAGTTGCCCTATATGTTTGGTAGCCATTGCTCTGGAAATTGACATTTCTTTCGCGCCACCAACAAAGCTACCTGCCTTGGCAACTCTTACAAATACCTTCATTCCTGTTAATTTATCCATAAACTACCCAATAGAGCTTGCAAAATAAATCTATTATATAGCATAGACAAATCACTGGTTTGTCGATATTACCAAGCATCAAAAAACAAAAATAAAAACACCAAATAAAATCTGTAACTTTGGGGCGCGAACATTTAGTCCGCTTTTTTTTAAAATACAGCTTAAAGACCTGCGCCCCATAGTAATGATGTAAAAGTGTGTCGTGTACATTGCAAAGAAGATTTTACTTTCCTAAAACGACTTGCTTAATCTGATCTTCTTGCATATGACGCACATCTGCGCCTTTAACTGCATAAATCACATAATCACAGACATTACAGGCATGATCGCCTATTCTTTCTAAAGAACGTATGATACTCATGACGTTTAATGCGCGTTTAATATTACGGCTATCTTCCATCATCGAAAGAGTGAGCTGGCGAAAAACGCTAATATATTCCTGATCTATTTCCTTATCTCGCGTCAAAATTTCAACTGAGTTTACTACATCTAAGCGGGCAAAAGCATCCAGTGCATCATGTAAAATATTTCTGACTAATTCTGATAAATGCTTTAATTCACGAAATTCTGCTAAATCTCGATTAGTCTCTTCGAGTTTAAACGCCATTTCTGCAATACGTGTCGCCTGATCGCCAATCCTTTCTAACTCGGTAATGGTTTTGGAAACACCAATCAATAAGCGCAAGTCAAAGGCTGCCGGCTGCCTTTTGGCAATAATCAGCATGCAGTCTTCATCTATCTCTTGCTCCAGAGCATTTACCGTTTTATCACTTTGTACTACATTTTCGGCTAACTCAATATTACCGGTGACCACAGCTTCAACGGCATCAATTGTCTGTTGTTCGACCAGCCCCCCCATAAGAAGAACTTTATTGCGTATATCTTCTATTTCTACATTAAATTTATGAGAAATATGCTGCCCTATATGTTTTTTTTCCATTTTAATGCTCGCTTAGTGTCATGATTTATCCATATCGCCCAGTAATATAATCTTCTGTTTGCTTTTTTTCAGGATTAGTAAAGATGGTATTGGTATCGCCGAACTCTATTAAATCTCCCATATACATAAACGCTGTAAAATCGGATACACGAGCCGCCTGCTGCATATTATGCGTTACAATAACGATAGTATAGGTTGTTTTTAATTCATTAATTAATTCTTCAATTTTTAATGATGAAATAGGATCCAGCGCAGACGAAGGTTCATCCAGCAATAAAATAGTCGGCTCAATCGCAATGGCCCGTGCGATAACTAAACGCTGTTGCTGTCCTCCTGACATGCCCAGAGCATTGTCTTGCAAGCGGTCTTTTGCTTCATCCCAGATCGCGGCACCCCGCAATGACTTTTCTACCGCTTCATCCAGAATCCTGCGATCATTTATCCCCTGTATACGTAAGCCATAAGCGACATTTTCGTATATGGATTTAGGGAACGGGTTAGGCTTTTGAAACACCATGCCAACATGACGACGTAATTCTGCAACATCAACACCTCGCCGATAAATATCTTTACCTTCTATGCTGATACTGCCAGTGATTCTAGCGCTATCAACTAAATCGTTCATACGGTTAATACAGCGCAATAAAGTTGATTTCCCACAACCACTCGGCCCAATATAAGCAGTGACCTGTTTTTCAGGTATCTGCATATTAATATTATGTAAGGCTTGTTTGTCAGCATAAAACAGGTTTAGATCTTGAATATCAATACTGGTTTTATTAGCACTAGTCTGCCCATGATTGTTTTGTGTGATAGCACTCATGTTAATGGCATGTGTACGTGCTGGTTTTGTAGTCATAGGGGTTACTCAATTGGTTTATTAATTAATATTCTTTGTTAATAGCATATAGCGCATTTAATTTTCTAATGCTTTATATTTTTCACGTAAATGATTTCTTATGCCGACTGCAAATAAATTTAAACCAATAATGACCATAACTAATAGCAAGGCAGTGGCATAAACCAAAGGTCTGGCAGCTTCAACATTCGGGCTTTGAAAGCCAACATCATAAATATGAAAACCTAAATGCATAAATTTCCTGTCTAAATGCATAAAAGGAAAGTTGCCATCCAGAGGCAGTGTAGGCGCTAACTTTACCACGCCCACTAACATTAACGGAGCAACCTCACCCGCCGCTCTGGCCACGGCTAAAATCAAGCCTGTCATCATGGCTGGACTGGCCATCGGTAAAACCGTACGCCATAAGGTCTCCGCCTTGGTTGCGCCTAAAGCCAGACTGCCTTCGCGTATAGATTTAGGAATACGTGACAAACCCTCTTCCGTTGAAACAATAACCACGGGCAAAGTAAGCAATGCCAAAGTTAATGATGCCCACAGCAACCCCGGGGTGCCAAAAGTGGGCGCTGGCAAGGCTTCCGGAAAAAACAGGGCATCGATATTACCGCCCAGAATATACACAAAAAAACCTAAGCCAAACACGCCGTAAACAATAGACGGCACACCCGCCAGGTTATTTACCGCAATACGGATAATACGCGTCATAACGCCTTGTTTGGCATATTCACGCATATACACAGCGGCAATCACACCAAAAGGCGTGACGATAACAGCCATAATCATAACCATCATGACCGTACCAAAAATGGCAGGAAAAACGCCCCCTTCAGTATTCGCTTCGCGTGGATCATCACTTAAAAATTCCCAGACTTTACTGAAATAATGTCCTGTTTTTTGCACAACATTCATCGCATTCGGCTGGTAAAAACGCACTACTTTTTCTAGTGCGATTTCAACTTGCTGACCATTTGCTACTTTAGCGACTAGACTATCACGTCTAATCTGCTGATTAAGTTCTGCTAAATTAGCCTGTAAGGCTTGATATTTTTTTTCAAACTCTGCTTTCTCAATTGCTATGCTTTGTTTTGCCTCTACATCAAACGTGTCTTCTAATTCAAATTTGCGTTGTTTTAGACGTAATCGCTCTAATTGATAATTTATCGCACCAATATCGTGCTTTTCAATATCTTTAATTTGCTCGAAAATATCCAGAGTGCGCTGCATACGCACTTTTAAAGCAGTCCAGGCTTCAGTGCCCTCGGCAACAATTTTGCCATCCTGCTTAATGCTTTCTAAATAGCCATAGAAATTACCCCATTCACGGCGTTCCAGCACCATCAATTGCTCAGGGTAATCAGTTTGCTTGATATCCTTTCCCAGCAACCAGCGAAAATCCAGACCACTGATATCCCGGTTGCCTGTTTTTATTAAATACTGGGTTAAACCTGCAGCCGCCTGTTCAGGCGTATAACCTGCTGCTTTGGCAAGTTCAGGCTTAAGCACTTGCGACTCAACCACTTCGCCAATAACCGTGCTAGTCTGATGACTGCCTTTTTCCACATATTCAAAAGCGGCGACGGGTGCAGGCCAAAAATGTCCCAGCCCCCGGATTGCTATCAAAAGTAATAAACCAAATACCATAATCAAGCTTAAGCTTACGGCAGCAGCATTTAGCCAAACCCATGGTGCACCTGTTTTAAACCACGCACGAATCATATTGCACCCTCGAAGCTGAATTTTTTATAATTAATCATCATAATGAGCTATATTTTTCACGTAAACGCTGACGTATTAATTCAGCCAGAGTATTAAACACAAAGGTAAAACTGAACAATACCAGCGCAGCTAAAAACAGCACCCGGTAATGGGTACTATCGACTTCTGACTCAGGCATTTCGACAGCAATATTAGCCGATAATGTACGCATACCCTGAAACACACTTAAGTCCATCACCGGGGTATTTCCAGTCGCCATTAATACAATCATGGTTTCACCTACCGCACGCCCAAGACCTATCATGACTGCAGAAAAAATACCTGGACTCGCTGTTAACAACACTACTTTAGTCATGGTTTGCCAGGGCGTTGCACCTAAGGCTAAAGAACCAACAGTTAAATGTCTGGGAACACTGAAGATAGCATCTTCGGTTATGGAAAAAATAGTAGGAATCACTGCAAACCCCATGGCTATACCAACCACCAGTGAATTGCGTTGATCATAACCGATACCCAGTTCATTATTAAACCAGACTATAATGCTACCATTGAACAGATACGATTCCAGAGGAGCGCTTATGCTATAAGCAAATAGCGTCGCCAATAGAATAACTGGAATTAACAATGCGGCATCATAACCTTCAGGCACTTTTGAGCGTATTTTCTCGGGCAAAAACTGCCATGCAAAAGCAAATAGCAATACAGCAACAGGCAACACCAGCAATATGCTAAAAACTGACATTAAATGTTCTTCTATATAAGGCGCCAACCAAAGTCCTGCCAGAAAACCCAAAATAACGGTGGGCAGAGCCTCCATAATTTCGATACTGGGTTTGACCACTCTACGTAACGGGGCTGCCATAAAATAAGCGGTATAAATAGCGCCCATAATAGCCAGAGGCACGGCTAGCAACATCGCGTAAAAAGCCGCTTTTAATGTACCAAAAACCAGTGGTGTTAAGCTATATTTAGGCTCAAAATCATTACTTGATGAAGAAGACTGCCAGATATAATCGGGTTTTGGATAGCTTTCGTACCAGACTTCCTGCCAAATTGATTTTATCGAAACTTCCGGGTGCTCATTCTTAACTGCCCAGACTTGAATCATGCCCTGATTATCTTCTAACAAGAAAGCATTGGCTCTTGGCGCTATCACTAAGAATTCAGGAACTGCTGAAGTAACTTTCGCCTTTAGCAACTGTCTTTCAGCCGTAGAATGATAAACCCCCACAATACCTTCTGCATCAACGGTCATAAAACCTTTCCGACGCTGCTCAGCATCTATTGCAATCACTGGCAGATCAGAAATCTTGAATACGCGTAATTTCTGCAAAGAATAGTGATTCATTGCATCACGCACCAGGCTCCATTGACTGACAAAGCCCTTATTATCGCCCGCCAGCAAAGACAATTCACCGGTTAAAAAAACCAGACTGGTGAGCTGCTCACCAACATTTAGAATATGTGTATGCTGAATTAGCACAGGCTGTTGTTTATCGCTGATATCAAACAGACTTAAGTCGCCATCTTGAGTCGCTAAATATAAATTCCGTTGCTCCTTATCTAGCAACAGGTACTCAAGATTTTTAGCATTGACATCCAGGGTAACATTAATACGCTGCATACTCTCTTCATCAGCAAAAAGAGATTCTTCTTTAAAGAAATTTGTTAATAACACTCGCCCATCTGAGGTTTTAGCGGCAAATGTACTACCTGACTCATTCGACCTAAAAGCAATATCGACAATAGACTGCCCTTGCGGGTCCACTTGTATAGCTTGCGCTCCTAAAGGAAATTCTAACTGCGGTGAGATTAAGCGCTTATCATTCGGATAGCTGATACGGTATTTATGCCTAACTACAATAACTCCGCCATTATCCAGCCCGTATACTACATAGCCTTTAGATGCAGAGCCTACGGCAAAACTAGTAATGGCTACACCTGCAGGTACACCGATAGATTCTGTTTTAAGGACCGTGCCACTATCGACTGTAAAAAAAACTGCCTTACCCTGATCGGTAAAACGTACCCCAACTTCATTCTGTTCTTCAGAAGTCAAGAACAGGGTTTTACCAGCAGATGCTTCAGGCACCTTATACTGATGCAGTTCATGCGCCTCAGCAGAGACAAATAGCGGATAGACCACATACATCAAATAAAAGAAGATTAATACAATGGCGACAATAACACCTAAACCGCCGGCGACAACACCATAGCGGGCTAATTGGTCTTTTATCTTGCGCCACTTTTGATAAGTGGCACTTATCTGAAGTTTTGATGCTGTCATAGTTTAGAGTTTGAATAAATTGTGTCAAAAATCATCTTGCAATTATACAAGGCTATTATGACAAAATTATGAAACGGATTTAGATACTTCAGACGACCATAGCTACAATCCATCTGCAGATGATTTTGCTCATAAAGCGCTGCTGAAAACTTGCAGACGCCACCACGTAAATTATAAACATAAAAAAGCCAGTATCCACATAATATGAATCCTGGCTTCCTGGTTTTTTTCAATCATCACATCAAAGACACGATAAATGAAATCTAAATTAAAGTGGCATCCCTGCCACATAACATCCTTATTTATTTAAAAATCCGTTTCTCCGTGTTTATTGCAATTACAATTTATTTTAGCTCGGCTAAAGTCTTATCAACCACACTAGCCGGCAAAGGAATATAACCGTCTTTAATAACAATCTGCTGACCTTCTTTAGAAAGAACCATTTTGATAAACTCCCTTTCTAATGGCGCTAACGGCTGGTTAGGTTGCTTATTAAGATAAATATATAAAAAACGCGCTAATGGATATTTACCAGACAAAGCATTTTCAGGTGTTGCAGCCACGAAAGGCGAACCTTCGTTTTTGGTTAAAGCGACTGCCTTAACTCCCGAAGTTTTATAACCAATACCTGAATAACCAATACCATTTAATGAAGTTGCAACCGACTGTACGACTGACGCCGAACCAGGCTGCTCGTTGACATTATTTTTGTAATCACCTTTACATAAAGCTTTTTTCTTAAAATATCCGTATGTTCCTGATACGGAGTTACGCCCATATAATTGAATGCTTTTGTCTTTCCAGCTACCTGTCAACCCGGCTTCACCCCAGGTATTGATATCCGTTGGATATCCACATTTACGTGTAGATGACATAATGGCATCAACTTGGGCAATAGTCATCCCTTCAATAGGATTGTCTTTATTCACATACACAGCTAAAGCATCGATTGCAACAGGAACCGCTGTAGGCTTATAACCGTATTTCTTTTCGAAAGCATCCAGCTCTTTATCTTTCATTTTACGGCTCATAGGGCCGATATTAGCTGTTGCTTCAGTTAACGCTGGTGGCGCAGTAGAAGAACCCGCGGCTTGAATCTGAATATTAACATTCGGATAGTTACGTTTGAAAGCCTCAGCCCATAATGTCATAAGATTTGCTAAAGTATCTGATCCAACACTGGATAGATTACCGGAAACACCACTTTCTTTTTTATATTCAACCAGACCAGGATCAACTGTTTGCACTGCTAACACAGCATTACTTGCCAAGGACGCAGAAACAAATCCAGCAACAGCAACTAAAGACTTCACTTTAGAACTTATTTTCATTTTAAACTCTCAATTCAGATTAACATGAGTCCTATTATGTACAAGAAATATGACAGTTTTAAGGCTCTTTTGAAAAATGAGTGGGTAAATTATAATTTACGGTCCCTATAAGTCTACTGAATTGGCTTTTTCATGATAACAGAATTGTTTCAACGAGCACTCCATATTAGTTCACCTTGGCTGAT
>Ga0208648_1000351_pt1 | contig 48328 bp, 50 predicted proteins | sample AntAceMetag02UKL_FD_184772 | JGI IMG/M metagenome (GOLD analysis project Ga0208648, IMG submission 184772) | Saline lake microbial communities from Ace Lake, Antarctica - Antarctic Ace Lake Metagenome 02UKL (SPAdes) (version 2) | ecosystem: Environmental > Aquatic > Non-marine Saline and...
TTAAAATGAAAAATATCCACTCAAGTTGGTCTAATTTGAGAAAACAGCTAAAAGGTCAGGATCGAATAACAGTATCAATGAACTGCCAAAATGGCGAGACAGTCCATATCAGAAAAAGCACACGTCCCGAACCAAGGCAGCAGGTTATTTATGATGCATTGGGGTTGGCTCACTATCCAGGCAGGACAATTAAAAAGGTAGTGTCTGTATAAAAGCAAAATTTGTAGTGCCATACAGCATGGATTCTAAGATGCAACTCGTTGATTTTGCTTTTCTTTGCTAATTGAGCCTACAAAGATGGGCTAATTCTACTATATTACAAGAATTTTACCCTATAAAGAATCGGCACGCTGGGGTTGGCTGGAAAAGTTTCAATGTGTCATCGCTCGTATTGTCGATCTATTCGAATCACAAGCCATAAAATATCGCGTAAATTATCAAAGTGATAATTATCAAACCGCCAATTACAACACCAAAACCTATAATTGAATGTTTCAAGACTTGAGCAATGAACTGACCCCAAAGAGAAAAAAAGTGGTAAGGGGCAAGTTTTATAGAACTTTTGTCTTCATCAATATACGGTTTGTTTGTAACACAATCATCTATAGCCCAAGTTCCGAAACTCAATATCTGACCCAATATAAAACCAGCCAAAAGACCGGATAGTGGTCTCTGCCAAATGATAAGCATCAAAAACGAGCAAGATATTGTACAAAGGAATGTTGGAAAGAACCATATGGACGCAGTTTTTTGTTTCATCAGTTCAGATTTCTGATAGTAAACATAGAAGAGCTTTTATGGGAGGATACAATAATTTATAACTATACAGATAATTCTTGAAAATGCTTTCTAAATTCTAACGGTGAAGAGATACTATTAAAGGCTTCTTTGGTACCCCCTGTGCCAACTACGGTAACAGTCCCATAACCTAACATTCGGCCCAAAATACCCTGGTTTACATTAACAGTTTCTATTTTGCTGATATTCATTTCCAAGGTTTTTCTAGAAATAAGGCCTACTTTTACAATTACCCTCTTATCCGTAATCGCAAACTCACTTGTAGCTTTTTCAATGATGGGTGCTATAAAAAACGTTAGCAGGGCTTTCAAAGAGATAAAGATAATCTATTGTAAGCTTGCTTCATAAACAACCCGCTCATTATTAACCAAGTTACTATCAACATAATTGCCCATTTTTATCTCCTTGTTTGATATTTACTTGACGGTATCTTCTCCGATAAGAAGCCTTCAAAATTGTCAAACTATCCAATCCTTTGAGGTTCAATCAGTATTTTGATAGCATCGTACCCAACCGCTTATATTTGTCAACAGAAAACACTATTATCCATCTGTAATTATGTTTATTTTTAATATTTTATACTATTATTCAGGTTGTAATCGTTTTTCCTGACTATCACGGCTGTTTTCTTTGGTATCATTTGCCACAGAACAATCTGCCATCCATATCCAAGTGGGGTATGGGCATGCGCATACAGTTCGATCGTGCGTCGGCTTACGACTCGAAGGTCTTCCGCACCGGTCTGGCTATGTTGGGTGTGCATCGCAACTGGGTAAAATCTCGTAATCCTCAGGCCCAAGGAAAGATCGAAGCTTATCACAGATCCCTTAAAAGATGGTTTGTTAATGAGCTCTCTAAACAAGAGGTTGTCGACATCGAGCACCTCGAGGCCTTGCTTCAGGCCACCATCCAACTTGTTTACAACCGGCACCACCACCGCCAGCTGAAGATCTCTCCAGAACAAGCCCTGGGCCAACGCATCTCAGCGCGACGAGTCGGTGCAACCGAGCTCGCCCATGCATTTAAGGTTATTATCAGAGCCAAAAGTCACCCTAACACCGGACAGGTGACCCTGCCCAATGGGCTTTTCCGCGTTCCCTCCCGCTACGCAGGCCGAAGATGCAGCTTTCGCTATGATCCAGTGGACAAAATCAAGGCATCGTTGATCATCGACGACGAACACCAGGTTCCGCTGGAACCCTTCACCACAAAGCGTCTATTTGATCATGAAAGGGCAAACGAAAAACGAGTCACCGGACAGCTGCAAAAACTTCTCGATTTGTGGCGGGGTCATAGCCGACCCAATGCGCAACCCGGCTTTGGGCTGCCGGAAGTCTTCCGCGAGTTCAGCCGGCTGCTGGAACGTGCAGTTCCCATCGATCAACGCGAAGCCACGGCTATCGAGGTCTTCTATCGAAAAACAGGCCCTTTGCCCACTGAACCTTTTCGACAAGCGATCGATAAGACCCGTGATGTCCTCGGACCCAACCGTGCCCTCAAGGCCTATCTGCAATACCTTGAAAGGCTTGTCCAGGCACAGAAAAACAAACCCGATTCGGAGGATCAGCCATGAACCCAACCCACCACTTTGCCTTCGCCGACTTTGCACGGGCACTTGAAAACCTTGAAAACACCTTTCGCAACGATAAGGACCGCTATCTGCTTTTAACCGGAGAGACTGGTGTCGGTAAAACCATGCTCTGCCGGCAACTACACACCGCTCTTGATCGTTGCCGCTACCGAGTGCTCTATTTTTCTCACGCACGTCACCTGAATGCCACGGGTTTTATCAGGGTCTTGGCTAATTGCTTGAGACTGCCGACACGACGCTCTCACAGTGAAACCCTCCAGGGATTGGTACATTCATTGCGCGAACAACCCCACCAGTTGTTGATATGGTTCGACGAAGCACACGAAGTGGCCGAAGAAACCTTACTGGAAGCCAGATCTCTGGTCGAAAGTGATCTGGCCGGCAATTGCCCGGTACGCATCCTGCTCATCGGAATGCCCGCACTGCGTGACAGACTTCAGGGCATCGCCGCGCTGTGGCGACGTATTGTCGTGCGGGAAGAGCTTACGGGGCTGACATTTGAAGAACTGTCGCCTTTTATCGAACATCACTTCGGGAACGAAAAAATGCAACTCATCTGCCAGGAGGGAATGCGTATCCTCTTCGAGCGAGGCCGAGGAATCCCAGGCCTCATTGGCCCCATGTTCCGAAAGATCCTGGCCGATAGTGAACCAAACGTCCCCATTGATCCGTTGACTCTCGACGACATCCTCCAACGATGGGAATTGGCATGAAAGGAGAAAATACCATGAACCCGCAACAAGCCGAAATCCTGCGTGATATCGTCCAGCGCATGATGGCACGCTACATGACCATCCGGCCCCTTGGAATCGATCTTGGCAACAAAAGAAAGCTTGTCCCTGCCCTCAAGCCGGGTCCTCAATTACGGCGCCGCCAGAACCCTCTACCGGCAACGACGCCCCGTCTGCCGATCACTGGATGCCGTCAAAGCGATCGGAGACTCGAAAAAAAACTGCCAACAATGTCTCGATCGAGAGCGTTGCACCGGCCAGGTGCGCTTGGATCTGTTGTTCGAAAATTGCCCCTACAGGCTCCTGATTGCTTACACTTCCGCCAAAAACTTTCTGCTCTACACCGGTAAACTCGCGGAACAAAAACTTGAAATTCAAACAATTGACACGAAGATCGTTGTGGTTAATAGGGGGTCATGGGGAGAGCTGCGGTTTTGTCGTGCAGATTTATAACGGGTAGTAATGCCAGCTATTGTATGGCGTCTGATCTTTTTGTTTGTTGCCTTCTAAATCATGCCGGCGGGAGTTCATTCACCCGGTAGGTGTGAAATCTGATCTTCCGAACCTGTCTCTCTTAAAACAATATGAAACCAGTAAACTCGTCGATATCAAATGTTATTCATAACGTCCCATGAAACATGGCATGCCAGTCTCTACAAGCGTGGCACACGACAAGTCAAAAGAGTGCAGAGGCAGATTAACCGAGATATTAACGCAAAGATGGAAAGAATGAAACAAAACTTGAGAATCAAAAATGTCAACCCTAAAGACCTCAAGCTGTGACGGAATGCTTTGCGCAACTTGTCCTGAAAGAGACAAATGCCCTGAATATGAAGGTGATTAAAATAATGCAAAGATGGAAAGAATGGAAGCAAAAGATTGACTACCTCTATGAACCAAATAGGTGCATAACAATGGAACTGAGAGTATTGGATTATGCTTCAGGCAGAGCATACATATTCCCTATGACGAAACCACTGCAGAACGAACAAATCGAAGCATTTATTCAAAGCCAGGACTTCAATCTTGATGAAGTTGAATGGATGACCTCTGCTGAAAGACAGAACCTTGAGATAGTGAGACTGGATACTGAAGTGAAATGAGATGCAAGAAAGTATGAAGTGATTAAAACGGCAACCAAAGAACCGAAAGAATATTTGACCAAACCACACATAAAGGAAATCGAGTGTATCATTGAAAAGCACGGCCACAACCCGGAAGAATGCGCCAAATACATAGCTGATTATTGCGAGAGCATTATTGAGTTTAATGTAAAAAATAATCGGAGTGATTCAAAATCGTAAGCGTAGGTAACAAAGCAAAGCTTGTATCCTCTGAGGTATGCCAGAAATGTGCAAAGTGTTGTAAAGAATTCACATGGGGTGAGAACCTGGACTTCGCATTAAGATGTGTATGGATGGATAATAGAAAAATCAAAGCGAAAGACACGCCTTTCAGATTCTGGGATGGAGCACAGAAAAAGACTGTCACATTCAAATACCCTTGCACCCAATTAGAATTCAAGAATGGTAAATATTATTGTAAAGTTTGGGATAAGGAAAGACCGGACTTCTGCAATACATATCCAGATAATATATTTTATGATGTTGAGAGATGGAACACGCAAAAGATTGAGAAGCTCCTTGAAGATGCAAAAGAAGATTGCCCTGGACTAAAAGACGTTACAGTGGAGGATATGATTAAAATGTTGAAAGAGTATCGTGGTGATTAAACAGAAACCTCACCATCTAATTGAGGTGAGGTTCATGCAGCAAACAGAACTTGAAGAAAGATATCTGAGGGAGATTGAAATTACGAACAGCAAAACAGTCTACCGTGAAATGCGAGATATAAAAAATTGGGATAAAGAGGTTTTCGTTGCCTTTTACCTGGACACGCAAAATAAAATAATATCCAGGGAGATATTGAGCATAGGAACTTTAAACTATTCAGTGATACACCCAAGGGAGGTCTTTCGCACTGCAATCATCAGAAATGCTCATTCAGTCATAATTTCACACAACCACCCTTCAGGAAACTTAGAACCAAGTGATGAGGATATAAAGACAACTCAACAATTAAAAGAAGCCGGGCAGATAATCGGAATAAAGCTCCTGGACCATGTAATTGTAACCGCGAAAGGTTATTACAGCTTCAATGACAAACAAACAATACGGGGTGATTGAAACGGAAAAACATCCTGACGCAAAGGCATACAAAAAGTTCTGCGAAAGAATGCAAGATGAAGGCGGCAAGTCCCTCAGTTATATTGAGTGGAAAACAGGTGTTTCTTTTGAAGAACTGGTTGAATGGTGCGATAAAAATATCACTCCGTGTTGGGATAATAAACACGGAGTGTGATAAAAAATGGAAAGAAAAAATGAAAGAGATATACCAAGGCAACTGCCAGCTGTGACATTGGAAAACGGGAAAAAACATTTCATTGATTTCAGGTTAAATCAATTGAGGAATGTTAAAAACCCGCATGACTTTATGGTTTTTCGCAATGAGTTTGATATGCTGGATTATATCGATGAAAACAGGAAAAGGAGTACCAGAAAAGAGCAGTCTGAACAGGAAGAAACGTTTGAGAAAATCAAACAACAATTGGTTAATGACGGCTGGACAGAACAGGAAGTAGGGACTCTATATTTTAACGGCGAATACGGGACCAACTTCATCAACAAGGATGAATCTGAAACAATACGCCTGTGCCTTAACACTTTCCCTGATGAAGAAATAATAAACCTACTCAAAGAAAAGCAAGATAATATTGTCACCAAAACATGCACAAAGTGCGGAAAAGTTTTGTATAAAGGGACTGAAGGGGACGCAAGGGGGATGATTATATATTGCGTTGACTGTCCGAAGGGTTGAAAAATTAAAAGCCTAATTTGCACTGGTTGCTAAAATTCCGGCCTCAAAAGTCCATACTTCAGCATGTCATGCCACTTGCCGTAACGGTAACGTTCCTGCCTCATTCTGCCTTCCAGGCTGAAGCCGGATTTTTCGAGAACCTTTGATGAAGCAATATTTATATCAATTTCATCACTAAAAAGTAGCAAGCATATACTGAGATATATAAATTTTTATAAAGTCTGCATGATTCACTACTCCTGAGATATAAAATGGTTGGGGTAGAGTACAGAAAAGAAGCATATGATTATCATAATCATATCCAGAACCTACAGGGTGCGAAGGTCAGGATAATCCCGGGAATCGAGTATTTGAAACCTCACCAGCCATACAACAGACTTTATAGCTCAACAGAGCAGACAGTTTCTTCGTTCATGCACACCTCAAAAGAACCGCAGGAGAGCGTCGGTTTTGATGATTTCTTCAAGCAAAAAATCGAGCATTCCCAGGACAGGGTTGATTTAATCCTGGGCGAAATCACAGGCCGAGAAAGGCTCAAAAATGACAATCTAATAAGAATATATGATGACCTTCTTAGAGTGGATCAGTTTCGGGCAGAGAGACCTTTCCCGCAAAAATACCAGAAGGATAATGTATGGTCTGGCCTGAACGACCAGGAGCTAAGGCTACGTGAACAAATACGCAGAGAATTGAAAGAATCCGCTAAGGATTTATCATTCACAAACAAAGACATGAGGGAAAGCCTTTTGGAGTTTAAACTAAAGACAACAAAATCCTTCATGATGAATCAAGAGGGTGGTTTGGATGGAATAATAGGGCCTGAAGGCTCATATAAACCAACGGAGAGTGATATGCATCACAACCAAAACCAAACCTGAAAACCAGCAAAAAAAGCCAAAGAAGCGGTGGTTAAGCCCCACCAGCATTAACATGTATTTGAGATGTCCCCGTAAATGGTATCTTAATTATGTAAGAAAGCTAAAGACAAAGCCAAACATTCATTTGTTGAGGGGTTCAGCAGTGCATAAGACCCTTGAGAGATTTTTTCGCGAGGGATATGCGGATTCATCAGAAACTGTCTATTATGACCAGTTAAGGGGTGCAATCCTGTGCCTCTTTAATGATGAATGGCGCACCAGAAAAGACAGCTTTGTTGCACTGGACCTCAAAGAAGACGACATTGCTTTTTACTTCCAGGACTCTCAGAAAATGATAATCAACTGGCTGCATTCCTACCTCAAATCAGGCGAACCGCGAGCTGATCCTTCAGAGCTTGAGGCCAGGGTTTTCTCGCAAAAATGGCGAACAATGTGCATCATCGACAGGATAGTTAACAACAAAAGCCCGCCAAAAATTAGGGACTACAAGACCTCCAAAAGCTGCGAGATTACGGAAGAGAACCGCAGGCAAATGGGAATATGCGCTCTATTGTATGAGGATAAGTTCGGCACAAAACCTGATGCAGAAATCCACTATTTGAAGTTTCAGGAAGGCCTCAAGGATGTGAATCTGACAGACGAATATATGGAGGATTTGAAGCAATCAATCATCGATATCCACCACAAAACAATGTCAGAAAACGAAGCTGATTATCCCTGCACATGCAACGGGTGGTGCGATAAGGAATACGGAATAGCATGAAAGAACCATGGATAAACTCGATGAAAAGCTAAGAATGTTGCAGCCAGTTCTGGGCACTATAAAAGTAGAGAAATTACGTATGATGTACTTGTTTGAAGATGATTGGAAGGAAAAAAAGGAGATTGAAAACTACATAGACCTGCTCATTGCACAGCACGTGAAAACCAAAATTGAGGAAGAGATTATCTTACCTCCGCCGGATAAAAGCCTCTGCGGTGGTGACATAAATCTAGGGCAGGTTGAATACCTGAACCGTAAAATCTGCCCGTTCAATCTCAACCAAAAAGATTTGAACAGGCACACAGGTATCTTCGGAAGCACGGGTTCTGGAAAGACTACAATGGCAAAAAATATCATCCGACAGCTGCACAAAAACAACATTCCTTTCCTGATTTTTGACTGGGAAAAGTCATACAGAAACCTTATCCGTGAGTTCAAGGATGTTCAGGTTTTTACTGTTGGTAACGACATCAATCCAATCTTTTTGAACTTCCTGACTGTTCCTCCTGGAATCAAATATGACGAATATATCAAATCAATCATAGCGGTTCTTTCTGAAGATTACATAGGCGGTATTGGTGCGGACACCATGCTTTTGAATTACATGGAGATGGCATTCCAGGAAACAAAGCATCCTTTCTTTGAAGATCTAAAACAGATAATCGTAAGGGAAATCAACAAAGACATGGGCAAGCGTGGCAGGCTTGCAGGTAGGTCAGGACTCTGGAAAGAGACAGTCCAACGACAGGTTACATTCATTAGCAAGGGAGCTTCAGGGGTTGTTGTTAATTCAAGACAACACTATCCGATTGAAAAGCTATTTTCAAAGCCCATAGTGCTTGAGTTCGGCAGTCTCAAGAGTCCGCATGACCGAAAGTTCTTTATCCACGTGATCCTTAATTGGCTGGCGATTTATAATCAACATTGCGGGATATTATCTGAACAGCTTAAGCAGGTTTTGATATTTGAAGAGTTCCACAACATTGCGATGCAAACCAAAGAGGATAATATGGTCTCATCACTATTCCGGGAATCAAGGAAATACGGCATTGGTCTGGTTGCAATAGACCAAACGCCAAGTGAGATCCCCAATGCAATCTTCGCCAACCTCAATACAAAAATCAGCTTTTCGCTTGGCACAAACAGGGACATAAGCGCAATGGCTAAAGCCATGAACCTTGACACTGACAAGAGCAAATATCTGGGAATGCTCAACACCGGACAGGCAATCATCAATGTCAAGCAAAGGCATCATGAATCGTTCCTATTAAATACACCCTTCATGCAAGAGGATGAGAACGTTTGGGATGACGAGCTAAGGTCAACAATGCAAAATCTAACTTGCAGGCCTGAGGGGCTAAAATTCGAGAATTCGCAAGGCTCTCATAACTCTCAGAGGATTGAAACTGTTCCCCCCCTTAGGCCGAAGGATGAAATCGGTGCGCTTGAAAAGTGCCTCCTGACTGACATTGCAGAGCATCCTTTTGATGGCGTTGATGTGCGCTCAAAACGGCTTGGCTTTCATCCGTCACAGATGTCAGACCTTCACTATTCATTGACGAAAAAGGACGTAATAAGGGCGGTTAATGTCGGCCATAGGAAGCTGTTTGAGTTCACGCCTGAAGGAAGGATAAAAGCAGAAAAAGCAGGAATCAAAATACCCAAACAGAAAGCAAGGGGAGGGATTGAACACTCTTTAGGAGTATACCAAACACTCCAATTCTTGAAGAAACTCAAATTTAAGCCTGTCTGCGAGGTTCAGGACATAGACATAGTTGACAAAATATCAGGGATTGCGGTTGAAATCGAGACAGGCAAGTCATCAATCCTCTCAAACCTGCTGAAACTCGATAAGTCTCTGTTTTCAAATCGTTTCATGCTTGCCACCAACAAAGCGGCTGAATTTAAAATCAAAAACAGGCAGCCGGACTTTCCAACCATTACCATGCTGCACGTAAAGGACTTCATAAACTTCTCCAGGAAGGAGATCCTAAACCCATCAATAATCAATTCATGCTTACCCACAAAAAGTAAGGTTACTGCAAACAACTAAAAAAGTGACAGAAGCAGTGCCTCATATATCAAAAATCGGCAGATAACTAAAGAAGCAACAGGAGCCAAACTGTAAGAGCCTATCCCAATACGGAATGGGCTTTTTTGTTTAGCGATAGCTGTTTAATTTTCGGATTCACAGGCCACTATTTAATTGAAAGGAGGTGATTTTATGGCAGCCGATTTCTTTGAAAAAGAACTGCATAAAGTTCAGGACAGGTTCAACCAAACCTTTGGCCAGCTCACTGCCTGCGACATTCGCACAAGACAGCAAGCGATGCTGCAAATCATTCGGATGTCTTTGATTAGAAATAATATCTTGCAGGAAAGGGTCAAAGAAAAAATTGTCAAGGAACGAAGCAATTTCGTTATCACAAGGAATTGGCTTCAAGATCTGTTTAACCAGTTAGAAACAGAAATCAATGAAAGGAGGGCTTATGCAAACAGACACAGCACAGGAGAACATCAGCATGGAGCAGGCATTATTCAAAGAGGAAGTCCAGGTATGTGACCATTGCGGCAACATATACAAGGTTGTGCATTTCAAGAATGGCGATGACTGGAACGATTTCGGATTTCGGCATTGTCCGTTCTGCGGTGGACTTACTGAAGAGTATGCGAACATTGGCAAAACGTAAACCTAAACTTAATTCTAACAATCAATTCTAACAATCAAAATGAGCCTCTCAATATCAGGAGGCTCATTTGCTTTCCAGGAGGTGATTACATGCAGATGCAATTAATTGAAACATCCAACAAACAACCTGTCGATTCCCTGAAGGTTGTAAAAAACTTCAGGAAGGTGATTGAAAGCCGGGACATCAACAAGATGAACAAGGAGCTTTATCAGTTCCTAAACCTGCACTGCGGGTTCATTGCACATTATGACATAAACGGCTTCAAATCAGTCTATTCCGCGCCAAAAGATTTCGCTGAAGTTTTCATCCGGCATTTTGACAATGAGCACAGGTATTTCAACGGGATCTACCACTGTCATGAAGAACAGTATGAAGATACTGGCTTTACAAAGGGTGACATAAAAGAAGAGTTCAACAGGATTGTGGATCAGCACAAGTACGCAATCGGCAGGTGGGCTGAAAACATGCAAAGGAGTGAAAGGTATAAGATTTACATGATGCTTAAGAATGAGTTCGAACCTGAAACCAAAGAGGTGTAACTATGTGGAACGTACCAACAAAAGAAAGATTGGCAAAGATACCAAAGCTCTACGAGACAGAACATACTCCTCTAAAGGATAAGATTGTTTATCTCCACTTTTTCATTGGAGGTTGCGATTGGTACATCGCAGAGTTTGATGGAAAAGATTTGTTTTTTGGTTTTGCAGTCCTGAACAACGATTTAGAGATGGCAGAGTGGGGATATGTATCTTTCTCAGAATTGAAATCCATCAAAGTTCAGGGATGGCTTGAAGTCGATTGCGAGCTTGAAGAGCACTGGAAAGTCCGCAAAGCTTCAGAGATTGAAACTATCAGAATCGCTAATGGGTGGCCAAAGGAGAACAATGCTCAGCCGAGCATCTCAAAGAAAGATGAGCTTATCCTGAAAATCAAAGCAGGGCATTTCAAACACTTCCCGGAGTTGTTTGCTGAAGTGACAAGCCCTTACAGTGATTTTTTTGGCATTGACCCTAATCCAATATGGGAGGTGACACATGAACATGGACCAAATTGAAGATTTGGCAAGGCAGGCCTGCTATGAAGGCATAATAGAAATTGAATGCCCGGTATGTGGTGCAATTATTATCTCTGAACCTGACGCAGAAGATCTCTACTGTCTTGAATGCGAGAAAGTGACTGGCAAGAACCCATTGACTGAGATGGGCTTCATATAAAGGAGGATTAATGGCATACACACCAACATTAAGCTACAAGCACAGCTGCACATTAAGGCGCATTGCCTGGGCGTTGGGGATGCCAATGACAAAGGCAATCTCAGAGATATTGGAATATGTTGTCAGAACCATTGACAACCGCAAAGTGTGCGAAGCGTGCAGGGACAAGACCAGGTGCTCTGATTGCGTGTTCAATAGTAATTAAAAACCCAAATATAGACACTATACAAAAGGCTTTCCGGCTGCATTCAGGGAGGGCTTATCTATCCTAAAGGAGGTGTAGTATGAAATATGTTTTGGCTACAACATCAGGCGGTATCATCGACCAAGTGATATTTTTCGATGATGGATCAAAGGCCGTTTATGCTCTTTCGGAGTTTGTAAAAACAATGGATATGGAAAATGATGATGCCGCAGTTTACGATCCTGATGGAATGATCTCAAATGCAAAGGGTTTTCTGGATGACAACGATCGGTATGTCGATAATAGCAAAGAAATTTTAAAGAAGTTGGATAAAAGGAACAGGCCAATATACATCATCGGCAATCCTAATCACCGGTTGGGGTTCATGGTAGCCTCTCCCGATGACCCATTGGGGTATAAGGACCCGGTGGAAGCGGTATCCGATCTCGGGCAGATGAGGCAAGAACATGGCATCCATTTAAAGCTCTATCAAGTAATACCGGCTGCTGACCTGGTAATAAGCAAGGTTCATCTGGAGCAACACAATAAAGATTGCGAGGTCAAAGACTTTGATTGTTTGCTGGTTGAAGAGCACCTTAAATAGAATAACATCAACCTTTTCAGAAAGCCTTCGAGTATAAATCCTTTATACGAAGGCTCAAGGAGTATATTTGTCAGTAGGAAAATAATTTAGCAATAATTCTAACAAAAGCCCTTCTGAATACCGGAAGGGCTTTCATTATTTGGAGGTGATGAGATGAATAGTAAAGTCAAAGAAGTTCTAAATGGAATCGTGGAAATGTTCAAGACTGGTGATGTTCCGCAGGCGATAGCCTTTGCAACGCACCCAGCAGCCGACATCCCCAGTGCCAGGTGGTCGTTCACTAACAGACTGATAATGTTCTTTTCCGGGACTGTCGATGCCAGGGGCTTTCGCCAATGGCACGAGGCGAACCGTTGTGTCAGGAAAGGGAGCAAAGCCTTCCACATCCTTGTGCCGTGCTTCAAGAAGGTCAAGGATGAAGACAACGGCAATGAAACAGAAATATTGCGATTCTTCAAGTCAGCACCAGTGTTCAGGCTTGAAGACACAGACGGTGAACCGCTTGATTACCAATTGCTGGAAGTGCCGGATTTGCCGTTATTGGAGCGCGCAGAGGAATGGGGGATCTCCGTGAAGGCAATTCCAAGGAATTATATGTTTTATGGGTCTTACTCGAAAGCAAACAAGGAGATTAGCCTTGCAACATCTGAAGAGTGTGTGTTCTTCCATGAGCTTGCGCACGCAGGGCATGAGAAGGTCAAGGGCGGACTCGAATCCGGCCAGAACCCGCTACAAGAGATAGTGGCAGAACTCTCCGCCCGGGCATTATGCAGGCTTGTAGGCAAGCAGGCAAATGAAACAATCGGCAATTCCTACAAATATATTGAAGGATATGCTGAGGAGCTGAAGCTCAGCCCTTATTCGGCCTGCATGAAGGTCATGAGCGAGACAGAAAAGGTTTTGCAACTCATACTGAAAGGAGACGGAAATGGAACAAAAAATCAGACTCAAGCAGCAATGCAAACAGCATTTGCGTAGGCTCGGCATTAAGGATGCCCTGTCATTTAAAGAGCAAATCAAAAAAATATTCCAAGAGCAGGACACCCAGGCTGATGCGGTAGTGGAGATTTACAAGCTTGCCCTTCCTGACTGGGATGACATCAAATCCATTGAAGGGTATCCTCAAGCTGGTGAAGATCTTTGCAGGATGATTTGCAGAGAGTTCATCGAGTTTGACAGTAAGAATCATCCCGGCTGTTTTGCAGGCGGATTATGGATGAATAAGGGTTTTTCGATGAACCGCAATCTTGATCCTTGGGAAATAGGTTTTGATGAATGCTCGGTTGAATATTAATTAACCAATAATAATCTAAAGAAGCCTCTGGGGTACGCTCCAGGGGCTTTTTTGCGTTAGGAGGTAGATATGACTCAAGCAGAAAAGGAAAAGTACCAAGATACAGACGTATTAAGGGAAATCTTCATACAACTCAAAGGTATGAAGTTCCGTCTTGATTGCGGCCACCACGTAACCTTCGGTCACAATCTTGGCAATAACATCACTATCTACAACAACAAAAAGCCCGAAATAATCTGCTCATGCTGCGGGTATTAAGGAGGAAATTATGAATGTATCCCAATCACAAGTTTTCTGGAACGACCTCAAATCAGGAAGGTTTGCATCAATGGTCAAGGAATCATCCAAAGGCCAGACAGTGAACAATTCTCAGGAGGTCTATTACATAATGAAGCCGTTGTTTGCCGAGAATGATGATGTTGAGGCTATCTACTGCATGTTTGTGGATGCGAAGAATCACATCATCGGTATTGAAAAGATGTTTTCAGGCAGCATCACTGCCTCGATGGTGTACACGAGAGAGATAATCAAACGCCTGATATCCTTAAAAGCCACGGCGTTCATCATGGCGCACAACCACCCTTCAGGCGACACCAACCCTTCCCTTGAAGACAAATCCATCACAATCAAAGTCGGGATAGCAGCGGCAAGCGTCGATGTCTCGCTGCATGACCATATCATTGTAGGGGAGGGCTTTCACAGCATGGCAGACTCAGGATGGCTCAAGAAGGTTTCAAGCAGGTTCTCGAACCTTCTGAAATTAGAACAATCCTGGTAAGGAGGCAATCATGGAAACATATCTAAGATGGTGGATTGAAATTTTCAATACCCTTTTCTTCAAGCATGAGCCTGTGCCTGTTGATGAATTGGTCTTTGATAAGCTGAGGATTGATACTTTCGGGACTTACAAAGTCTGGCTCAATGACTCCAAATTAATGGCAAGGATATGCCTTAACAGTCTGCATGAAAACCTTGAAATTTCAGACACTTTACAGGTACTTATTCACCAGATGGTTCATGTGCATGAAATCCATTATATTAATGGTAACAAGCAAAAAAATACATGGTATCATAGCAAAGCCTTCAGAGACAAAATGGAGAGAATAGGGATAATCGCCAACCCCAAGGGCTGTCACCTGGCTGTGCGTGACCCCTTCAGGTTCATGCTTGAGAAACATGGTGTTAAATTCTGCAATGGAAAAGAAGAGGGCGGTGTATTGATTCTCCAGCAGAAACCAAAGACAAAGGGCAAATCCAAGCTTCGTAAGTGGTCATGCGGATGCCAGAATGCCAGGGTAGGGAAGGCTGAGTTTGAAGCAACATGCGACATCTGTTCAAACAAGTTTGAGTTGGTTGCATAATAACAAACAATTTAAAAAAAGGGCTTTATGCCATTCTTATAAAAAAGGGGTATAAAGCCCTATGGGTATCTTAAAACGCATGGGAAACCTCGATGTAATAAAAATTAAGGAATGCCAGAATCCAAGCAAAAGCAGTTATAATTTTTTTCATCTCAACCCCTTCCTTTTATGAGACGTATCATTTACGTATTTTCGAGCAACCGTTTTCGTAAAAAACTTAAAGCCTCATTACCCATTATGCTCACTCCACGAGAAAACCCCTTCATATCAGTGATGTAATATTCCGGGGCACTGTATTTTTCAGAATTGATTCTGGCATCAATTTCATCAACTTTTTTCCTTACAATATTTTCGAGTTCTTCAAGTGCCTTTTCAACTTCCTTGCAGGAAATGCAATTTTCTTGCTCGTTTTTATTTTTCATGCCTTACCTCCATATTTGCAACATGACAGATGGTCGAGGATTGGTCTTACCCCATTTAGTGGACACACCGAAAAGCTAAATGCTATAAGATAGCAAGGAGCTGTGACCATGAATGGCATAGGGCGTAGACGAACATACGATAAAGAGTTCAAACTTGAAGCCGTTCGTCTTGTTTTAGAAGAAGGCCACAGCGTTGCATCCGTAGAGCGCAAGCTGGGAACTGGCAAAGGGGTTGTTTACTATTGGATACAACAATTTACCGATGATCCCGAGCATGCGTTTCCCGGGAAAGGCAACTTAAAACCGCCGGAAAAAGAGCTTCACGAACTTAGAAAAGAGCTCGAACGGGTCAAGCGTGAGCGTGATATCTTAAAAAAAGCAGTGGCCCTCTTCTCCAAGGACCCGGATCGATATACGCGTTCATAGCCGAGCACCGCTCCAAGTATGGAGTTGAGGAGATGTGCCGGATGTTATCGGTGTCTCGCAGCGGCTTTTACGAATGGTGCAATCGAAGCTCGAGTCCCCGTGACCGAGAAAATGAGCAACTGGTGGTGCAGATCCGTCAGATTCATTATGAACTTGATCGGATCTACGGAAGCCCAAGGATGACCCAAGCATTACGTCAGCGTGGCTTTAAGTGTAATCATAAGCGCGTTGAACGATTGATGCGGGTCAATGGGATTCAGTCCAAGCGCGAACGCAAATTTAAGATCACAACGCATTCAAAGCACAAGCGGGCTGTGGCAACCAACCTGATTCAAAGGGATTTTGCTGCTTCAAAGCCAAACCGATTATGGACGTCAGATATTACGTACATAGGCACACAAGAAGGTTGGTTATATCTTGCCGTTTTCCTTGATGCATGTTCGCGTTGCATAGTGGGCTGGTTCATGGATCATCGTATCAATGATAGTCTGGTTATCAACGCCTTCGAGCAAGCCAAGTTGCACCGTCGGCCATTATCAGGTCTGATTGTTCATTCGGACCGTGGCAGTCAATATTGTAGCCGTTCTTTCAAAGAGCTATTAGATACCAACAGTTATCGGCAGAGTATGAGTTCAACTGGAAACTGTTATGACAATGCCATAACGGAAAGTTTCTTCGCCACATTAAAAACGGAACTTATCAATGATAAGTATTTTCGAACTCGTAATGAAGTCCGAAGAAACATTTTTAAATACATTGAAATGATTTATAATCATGACCGTATTCATTCTGCTCTTGGAGTTGTTTCCCCAAATCAGTTTGAACAAATGAAAGATTTCGCTTAACTTTGTGTCCACTTTTTTGGGGCAACTCCACCCTTTGATAAATCAGTTAATCTCTATAGATGTTTGGTGCAAATGCGTTATGCGCTGACACTCGCTGTTGAAACCAAAAGTCGGAACGAACGGGTTACTTGTCAAGACTTCAGAGGTTAAGACGGAAATTGGTTTTTTGTACATCTTCCGATCGTCACTTTTATTTATTAAAATTCCTCACTCCAAAGGGTGAGTAATTTTTACTTATTTCCAAAACATGTATGAGCATGTCATCTATATAAATATTTTCCACATGAGCCAAAAAGGAACAAAATGTTTTCATCAGTTTTTTTTCCGTAAGAATTCCAACATAACCAAGCCACTCATCACCAAACCAAATGGGAATTATATACAGATAGTGTTTTTTTTCGTTTATATAATGAATGCTTATATAAGAGACTCCCTCAGTCTGTTGAGATTTATTTAGCATTGACTCAAAATTTTTTTCATTAATACTGTTTTGAAGTATATTGTCTGAGTATACGTAATCATTATTTATTATTTTAAAGAAAGCATATTTGATTGTGAAAAAGTGAAACGTAAAGTAGTTACATAGAAGTGTAACAATACGATGAGCAAAAACATTAGGACATTTTATTTTTTTTAGTGCAATTTCATTCTTAATTTTATCAAATTCATAACTAATTTTAGGAAGATCAAGGATAACAGAAAAATATGCACCTACAATAACAGCTACAACAGGGAAAAAAATAATGAATAGTAGTTGAATTTTTTTTGATATACCTGAAATATGTGGAATGTTGCTAATAATAACTAAAAATAGTATACTTAATGAGGTAACAAAAATGATATAAAAAGAAAGAAGAATCTTTTTTCTAACTCCAAAAAAGACTTCGGAAGATAAATTTGTTTCTTTTTGTCTTATCATGAGTTGAATATAGAATTTGGAAATTAATTCTGAAACTTTAATATTCTGCCACTAAATCTTATTTATTCGCCTTCGCCGAAATACCCTGCAGCTTGCTGCAGGGATGAAAGGCAAGGTGAACCGCGCCGAAGCTCATCAGAGCGAAGTCGGGTTAATTACGCTATATCATTCCAATATTGGAATGGCTACGGCACAATTCCACTTTGATACCCCGCTGCTTGCGGCGGGGAGCTTCATTATCTTTCTTTTTTCTCTATTTTCTTCGCGAATCCTTATCTATACCAGCGTTGCGGGGAAGCGTGCGTACGTTCAATCTTTCAAACCTGTGCCTTGTCCAGGTTAAATTTTATGCAAAAGTCGTGTCCTCCTTGCTATGTTTCTTTACTTAAGGGAATAACTTTTGCATTTTGGACATTGAGTTCTTCCGGAACCTGCGTGTTTATTACAAAACCACAATCTACATTTAGGACAATATTCTACACCCAAGTAACTGGAATCTGTTTTTTTATCACAGATTGCACATCTAACTTTAACCATGTTTAACCTTTTTATTTAAAAATTAGGATTCCAAAATCTTTCAGTTTAAAGTATCTTTATAACAATATGGAGCCAGATACAATATAAATTACATAAAATACAACAAGTGGATATGCATGTTTCCACTTCAGTATTTTTATTAAACCCGATCAACAATAATCCTGCAATGCTGAGCAGCGTCCAAATGTAATAAGGCAAAAGTGCCATATACCAAGATCAGAGAATATCTGGCAACCTTTTTTCAGTTAATTAGTGCCTGACCGGAAACTTAAGAACCTCTGGTAATTGGCAATTCATAGCATTTTGTGGAGATGAAGATTTTTCGAGTTCGTGCAGAAAGTGCTTGCACGAATTACTTACATCCGTTATTTAACATATTGATATAAATAATAATAATGGTTAAGCCGATTTTACCGAATCGGCAGATATGAGTAAAGCTCGGAAAATCTTCGTGGTGAGATGCTATGAGAAAAATGATCAAAAATCAATTAAAAATTGGTCAAGTTGACATTAATAACCTTCAAATCGACATTAAGTGCCGTGACGAAATTCCCCAGTTGTTGTTGGGACTTCAGAGCTTCTATTCAGACCGGAAGTTACGCAATGAAATCTTTGATATTTTGAAAGACATAATTCCCAAAAATATTGATGCTGGCAACGGCAGACCCGGAATGGAATTATGGAAGATTTTAGTGTTGGGCACCTTACGGTTAAACTGTAACTGGGACTATGATAAGATCCATGATATTGCCAATAACCACAAAAAGGTACGAGAGTTTTTAGGGCACACGATTTTCGAGTTTGATCAAAGATACGGGCTGAAGACGATTAAAGACAACATCAGCCTTTTTACTCCGGAAGTGCTCGATGAAATCAACCCAGTGGTTGTTAAAGCCGGCCATAGTATGGTCCGAGAAAATGATGATATCCCACTAAAAGGGCGGTGTGATTCGTTTGTTGTTGAGACCGATGTTCACTTTCCTACAGATATCAACCTGCTATTGGATGCCATTCGCAAGGTTGTAATTATAGCTGGCCGCCTATGCGGTGATTTGGGGATCACAGAATGGCCGCAGTATCGGCATATTTTCAAGAAGATAAAAAAGCAGTTTAATTTTGTTCGTAAGCTCAAGCGCTCCACGTCAAAAGATGAGGTGAAAAAAGCCAAAAGAGAGCAGTTGATCATTGATGCGCATCGTCAGTATGTGGATTTGGTTGAATCCTTTGTGGTTAGGGCTAAAGAGAGTATCGGTATTTTAAAAGTAATGGATATGATCCAGACGGCACATATCATGCTCATCGAGCATTATATCTTTTATGCCGAGCGCCAGATCGACCAAATTAGACGTCGCGTATTGGATGGCGAGACGATCCCTCATAATGAAAAAGTATTTTCGATCTTCGAAGAACATACTCAATGGATTAGCAAAGGAAAAGCCGGTGTGCCCCAGGAATTGGGCTTGGGTGTTTGTATTTTGGAGGATCAATACGGATTTATCCTCCATCATTATGTGATGGAAAATCAACAAGATGTTGAAATTGCTGTTTTTATGGCATCGGAAGCAAAGCGGAAATTTGCTGCTCTGTCCGGCTGTAGTTTTGATAAGGGTTTTTATAGCTCCGAGAACAGAGAAGAACTTCAAGCTGTTCTGAATGAAGTTGTGCTTCCCAAAAAGGGAAAGTTGTCCCAGAAAGATAAGCAAATAGAGCATTCAGAGGAATTTATTGAATCCAGGCACAAGCATGCGGCAGTTGAATCGGCAATCAATGCGCTTGAAAATCATGCACTGGATCGATGTCCTGATCATGGTATCGTCGGTTTTAAGTGGTATGTCGCTCTGGCTGTGATAGCCCGGAATATTCAGGTTTTGGGGGCCAAAATTCGACAAAAAAAGTTAAAGCGTCAAAAACGACGGAAACATGCCGAGCAAGAAAGATATTGCTTGGCTGCATAAGGACTCTATAAAACCGATAAAAAAACAAGATTTCATTAGGAGAAGTGTTTTTGAAAATGGGCTAAGAAGATCTGAAAACGAAAATATTAGCTCAAAAGAGTAATGAAAATGGAAACTGTGCTCTGAAGGGAAATCTCACCCGGAGCAGCGGATAAGAAAAACCGGGGTTTTCGTTCAGGCACTAAATATATCGACATCTGGTCTTTCCCGCCATGTTATCAGAGTCGCTGGGATAATGAAGGCTGTGCATGCCGAAATTCTTAATGACATAAACAATGGGTTTGTACTCAGTGCCGATGAGACTGGCTGGCGTGTTAGAGGCCGAAGCTGGTGGCTTTGGGTATTTGGCACCCCGGATACTGCATATTTTACTGTAGATAAAACCAGGGGTTCAGATGTTGTCCGCCGGGTACTTGGGGAAATATTCTTTGGGGTGTTGGTGGTAGACGGGTGGAGTGCGTATTTATATCTACTATGCGAAAAACAGAGCTGTTTGTCGCATTTATTGCGGAAAATACGCAAGTTTCGTGATGCCTTTTCCCATCTTACAAATATTGTGAAGTTTTATGTTAAGTTTAGGCGTATAATTCGAGATGGTGAAGGTCTTCAGAAAAATCGTGATAATTAGTATTTTAATACAGTTTTGTATAAATGATCACAGACATCATTAATATTTTTTAAGTTAGGGGCATTGTTTCGGTTAGGACGGGGGCTGCAAAAATGATAGAGTTGAAATAACTCTTGGATGGAGGAAGAAAATGAAAAAATTTAACAAGGGAAAAAAGGTAACGATCGAGCATTATGAATCGGAAAATGAAGACAATAAAGACCAAATTATATCTCAAACAGAACAAATCAAAAAGAAAAAAGAAGATATTAATCAAGAAGAGATTAAACCTACTACAACAATAAATACGGATTTTAGATTCGAATTAAAAAATGGCAGAGTAGGTCAAGAGTATTCTGATGAACTTGATTTTAACAAGATGATATTTTCTGGGAAAATAAATAGAATTTTCGTAGATGGTCTTGACCAAGTTGGTGGCCTGCAATTCAACGAAGAAAAGAAAATGATTCAAGGTGCTCCTGTTAATGCAGGGAAACCAGAAGAAAATTATGAATTTACGATCGAATTTCGAGTGGAAACCGATAAAGAACAAGTTGAAAAGAGAGAGGTTAGTATTAAAATACTTCCTGATCCAAAATTTCTATGGAAAGAAATTGAACCTGAAGACAAATCAGATCCGAAAGATCATAATTATAGTAAAATCTTAAAATTTAAAGAATCTTCAGGAAACGTTGATAAGGAAAAAGTGAGAACTATTGTTGCAGCGAGTAAAAGAGGCCGTTCTCAGGCTCACAAAGGTTCTTATCGAGCAGATCATGTAGTAATCGAACATTTGTATGACAACGGATGGTCTGTATTGGCGGTTGCTGATGGGGCAGTTGCCAAATTATCAAGAGTTGGATCACACATAGCCTGTGAAAAATCTGTTGATATAATTAAAGCCAATATAGATACTATTAATGAAAAAGTATTGATTAATAGTCTTAAAAGTCACAATAAAAATAATGTAGAAAAAATGTTAAATAATATTCTATGTAAGGCAGCATTTGAAGCTATTAAGGCAATTCAAGTTGAAGCTACAAAGCGCAAGATGACAACTCGAGATTTTCATACGACTCTACTATTAGCCATATACAAAGATTTACAAGTTGGAAAATTTTTTGCGGGTTTTTGGGTAGGCGATGGAGCATTGGCTATTTATGATGATAATAAAAAAAAGGTTAACCCTTTAGGAATATCTGACGGTGGAGAAGTGGGTGGAGCAGCTAAGTTTATCACTGAGAACGAAATCATGAATTATGAAATAAAACTTTATCACCATGTTTCCTATCATTATTGCAATGATTTTACTGCACTTTTTGCTATGACTGATGGTGTATCGGACCCGAAACTTACAAAGAACTACAATTTATTTGATGTCTCTAATTGGGAAAAATTATGGGAAGAAATAGAAGATAATGTTTTAAAAAAGGGCAATAATTACGACTTCAACCTTCTCGATTGGTTAGATTTCTGGTCTGAAGGTTCCCATGATGATAGAACAATTGCAATTCTATTCTAAATTTCTTTGAAGAGCTCAGTGGCTAATACTAAAAAAGTCGCTAGTCGCCCTTATTAATCGGTTGACATGGCCGAGTGAAAATTTCCAGTTTAACATGCTGCCTCTTTCAATCCGTAACTGTGGTGAAGGCTTTCGACCTTGGTCATAGCAATTACTTTCGCTGACCGAGAAGGCTTTATTTGTATTGTCCTCAGCTTAAGGGTATTCTCATTTAGAATGTCATGACATCGGTCATTATGATAACAGGAAAGGTATAGAGCGAGCAAATCCCCAAGATGATTTTTTCAAAAGACAACAACGTGATTTAACATTTTCTCACGGCAACCTCGAACCACCTTTCAGCTATGGAATCCTACCAGGCCCTCTATTTCCATGTCAGGGACAAACCTTCTCGCTATCGAACATTTTCTCAATTGAGTTTTTATATTTTAAGCTTTTGCTATTTGGCATCGGTGCTGGACACATTTTCGGCAAATGCATCCTAACGTTTTCTTTGACAATTTGTAAATGTACAATGATTGGGATTCGGCGATTTAAAATGCCTAAAAAACTGTGCATGGGTGCACAGTATGTTGTGCAACTCCACCGGCCAGCGCAAAGGGGGTTGATGCCGCCTATGTGACAATTAGTATCCGGTTGATTATCATCCAACATTTGGTGTTTGTTCTGGATACGCTTTATGTTGGGTTATTTTGGCATGGGTATTGCGATGACATAGGGCTTTGGGCATTATTTCAGAAAGGCGGCGATATTCATGCTGGCACCTTTTTACCGGCAGTGCAATCCCCAGAGCAACCCATATTACCAAAGCATTGAGGACCATTTTGAGACGTTCGAGCAAGTTTGCGAAAACCGGTTTGAGCGGCACTATGGTTTTTATCGTCCTTATGTCCAGCAGGTGATTTACCGATATCTGGAGTGCGGAATTCTACATAACGGGTTTGCTCGCGTATGATGTGAGGATTGTGGCCGCTACGTGCAGCCATGTGCCGGGCAAAGGCGAACAGATGGTTATTATGGTTACTATAGAAATGTGGGGCGCGGAAAACGGAAAAAAGCAAATGCCGATGATAAGATTTCCTGTATCCGGGAATCTGAAATCACAGATATGGCATTTCGAAAAAAATTGGGCGCAGTTTATCCGCCTGGAGGGCTGATTCAAAAAATATATGAGGTCGACCCGCTTAAATGCCCAAAGTGCCAGGGGGCTATGCGGGGCATTGCCTTCATAGAAGATGAGGATGTCATCAGAAAAATCCTCAAGCATTTGGGCTTGTGGAAGGTGAAGCGGTAGCCGTCACCCCGAGCCAACGCACCGCCCTTGATTCCGGATTCATATCCAACTCTTTCTGTGGATGATTACGTGATAGATCCCGACACTCCGGTCGAAGCGTACTTTTAGCCGTCAGCTCGTCGAGAGATCAACGGGAAAGCTTTACCTAAAACACCTGTAATTTTCTGAGGTTGGGCAAAAATTGGTAAAAAATAGCAATGGACAACTGGGCTCGCCTTTAGTGGGGAAGTTTTAATTGTCACCGCAAACAATGGGCTTCCATATGTTGAGGTTTGTATGATCTCCATACACAATCATAATTTTTCAGCCTACTTCTCTTTACCCGCTCTCAAAAAGCGAGTTTTTATCATTTTCATTCTACCAATGTCCAGTGATAGCGTTAGCCACATTGCGTAAGATATCTTCCAGTCCTCCTGGTTGTCTCAAAAATTCAATAAAAGTGCCTGCTGGTTTGCCAATCCAAAGATCGCCTCCTGCGGTGTAGTCTGCTGCCCCAATTGCATAAAGGATAAACACACTGTATAGTGTTCCCAAAATGAAAACATGTTTTGTTTTTAGTTCTTTACTGAAATAATATACAGCCATTGTAATCGCTGTAACTGCCAGCAACATGACTCGAATATCTATTAGCGTTGGGCCTGCAGTGGTAAAATCAATCTTTTTCCCAGTGACGGCAAGAAATACAGCAATGGGAAGGCCCATGCTAATAGTTATGTCAAATATGTTAGAGCCGAGCACATTTGATAGCGCATCATCATAGTTTCCTTTTTTTGCGTCTCTAATTGAAATAATTGTGTCTGGTATGCTGCTTGCGGCTGCGACAAGAATCAAGGCGATGAAAAGAGGATTGATTGCCATTACGTCTGCTATTCCTTTACACCCCTCCACCAAGCCGGCGCAAGCGATAGCAATAACCAAAGTCGACAGGATTAACATTATCCAGCTTCGTCCCGTACAACCGTCTTCTGATTTAAATTGGTACTTTGCGAACCATGTTTCAGGTTCATCGTCATCTTTGTCGTCGCCTTCTTCCTCATTGTTGTTTTTCATGGAGAGTAGCGTGTAGCCGAGATAAAATAAATAGAAAACCGTGAAAAGCCACCCATGCCATTGTGTTATATAGTCGCTCGATAGTAAAACTAGAAGAAGGACTTCTGCGCCAAGAAGAAAAAGGCCATCTCTAAGAATAACTTTTTTTGTTATAGTTACGCCGCGGATTCCCATTGCCAAAACAACCCATATGATGAGCATTGGGATAATGATGCTATTAAAGATTGCTGAGCCTGTATCCCCGCCGATACTTGCAGCTAGATCTCGAGCCAGATTTGTCTGCGTTGCAAAAATAAGAAAAAAGACCGTAGTTAGAAACTCTGGCATAGATGACCCTATGGCGTTTAGAGTTGCCCCCTTAACACCTTCGCTAAAATTACGGCCGAGATATTCTGTCGATGCTTCAAATACATCACAAGCTTTAGCAATTACACATGAACAGACGACCATTAATATCAGTCCGCCGAACCATGTATGTAAAAAAAAGTTAGCCAATCCCATCAATTGTTCCTCCTCTACACAAATTTTTGTTACTGTAGTATATAGGCTGTCATAGTATTTTTCTTGCCCACCTTTTTTTCAAGAAAGGTGAACTTTTTTAGTAAAGATTAAAAATTCGACTAACCGATTATGTTAAAGCATTACATAGAATTTACCGTAGTCGTTTTGGCAATAGGGAGCAAAGTCGCTATATGACAACGCTGCCAATATACATTACAGCAACAGCATATAGGGCGCTTACTATGTCATCCAAAAGCACCCCTGCAGCATTTTTCATTTTTTGGTCAATTTGCTTGGCGGGCGGAATTTTTATAATATCAAAAATCCTAAATAATAAATAACCAAAGAGCGCTATTTGCCAAGGCTCACCCTTGTCAAAAAAAATGGGAACGACCAAGTAACCGGCAACTTCATCCAATACAAAGTGTTTAGAGTCCTCTTCTCCCCAGTACGATTCCGCCCAACTATTTAGAGAAAAGAGAGCAATGCTAACACTAAGACAACCTGCTATTAAAAACCATTTATGGTAATGATGGGGCGTGAAATAGGCCACAGAAAGGTGGAATCCGACGCCCAATAACGCACCGCAACTGCCTGGGAAATAAGGCGATAAACCAAGCCACCCTGCCGTACAGATAAAAAATTTGAATTTTTCTCCCATTCTAACCTTCTTTTATCATTAAGAATCATTGCATAATCCCGTTTTGTAGGGGTGCAGCGAGTTTGTTGAGAAAAGCTGATTCTTGTTATTTTTTTATCAAAAATGCCGCTTTGTCCGCATCCACGGCACCTGGAGACACGTCATCTGAGAGTACATAATCGGTAAGGGCTTTTACAAAAAGTTCCGTCCATGATGGATCGTTCTCTTTTCCCGATACACCATCGTTTAATTTAAAAAGAAATTCGGCTTCTTCTTGGTCGATAACTTTATCTGCATAAATACGCTTCTGAATCATTTCTACTTCTTTGGCGTCGATAATATCGTCATTGAGGATGTCGGCTGCAAGTTAATCCAAGGGCTTTGTCATAAAATCTGACATTGTTGAATCCTCCTTCTAATATTTAACGTATTATTATGCCACATCGTCAATAAAAAATGGAAATTATTGTGAAAATCGACTTAAACAAGGCAAACTTCATCCTCCCCCAAATTATGACGGTTTTAAGCTCATACCACTAAGCTGTTGAAATGTCAAGTGATAAGCCGAAATGCGAAAGATTTACGTGGTCTAAGCTCGTGAGGCGCATAAGTAGCGAAAATGATGCTCTTGATGCTTTAGAAAGGCTAAGAGGTCTTTAAGTGCTGAGTTTGATGAAAACTGCGCATGTGGTGCGAGAAAAAAGGGCGGTGTTGGTATATCAAGGTCAGGGCGGACAATTTTTTGGAGTGGCGCCGAATCTGGCGAGCGTGAGGACGTTGTTCAACCCTTTATTGGCTTTAAGAACTTCTGTGGAAGTTGCAATAGCTTTCTGCCCATGGCGTTAGCAAGTTGTTTTTTAAGCAAATAATGACAAAAATAATCAAAAGGGCAGTTAATTGGAGATTAATCGGGAGATAAAGAACTATCAAAACATGAAGCAATACACCCCAAATCGACCGTATCTTGGTTTATTTTAAGATAGTTATCAGATTGGCAATTTGGCGAATAGGTACATATAACCTACACAATAGATTCCAATTGGTCAAGTTAAATAAATCTGTTTTCACATTATAAATCCTCTTTGTTTGAGATGTTTATTATGATTTCAGGCATAATCAATATGGATCATAAGATTTTTGCAAAAGCGTCATGATTGTGACTTACGCCATTGAAATCAATAACCTTTCTTTAGGATGAGCAGGGACCATGGGCTATATAATTATAACTCTGCCAATAACCACAAAAACTTAGATTATTTCTCAAAATTTGATTATCAAATATAAATTTATATCATTCAACAAATGTTAAATCCTATTATTATTGACATTAATTAACTTCTATGTAATAAAATATTGGTTATATTACTATCGCCGCCATCTGTAGATTTTTATTACATTCTAAGGTTATTTATCTATCATAATTTGAAATTCAGACTATGGTAACGAAACAATTAAGAAGAAAGATTGAAGGTGCTCAATTTGGTTTAGCATTGGATGGTTCTGCTTCAATGAAGGACTACTATGGTACAGAATCAGGGCTTTTTGGTTACGGCTCACCCAACATTGTAGAACCAGTTGCCAAATCGATGCTCAAATTCTTGGCTGGATATTCTGGGGATGGTACAGTTGAATTAGCTTACTGGGCTGTTGGGCCCAGCGGGAGAGAAGTTGAGGAAGTTGGCAGAATTAGACATGATCAGTTGGATTCACTAAAAATAAGACCCAAGAAGAAAATGGGAGGCAGTACATACTTGTTGCCAATTTTAAAACATTTTGTCGATGATAAACTCAAAGATGCACCTTGGGCTATGGCTGTTATTGTAACGGATGGTTTAATTGATGACATGAAAGATGTGGAAAACTGGACCGAACAATTTACAGTTGAAGTTAATTCCGGCAAAAGAATACTTGTGAACCTCGTTTTAATTGGCTTAGGTGAACATGTTGATGCTGGTCAATTGGAAAGGTTAGATGACTTTGAGGCATCAGTAGATGTAGATATTTGGTCTGCAAAATTAGCATCCGAAATGGAATCGATAGATGAAATATTTGATGAAATTTTAGTGCCTTGGTAATTCAATAGATGTCTGTTTGACATTCTTTATCAGTAGTTTTACTGAAGAAAAATGGATTTCGTTAGAAACAACGAACATCATTGAGTGTCTCAAGAAAGAATCTAAGCGTAGGACAAAGCCTATGGAGATCGCGTAGCCAAGGAATGGGTTTACTGCACTCTCATGGCTTTTATCAGTATAAAAAATGGAAGTGTACTGGAGGTCAAACCCGATAGGAAAAGTGTGTAATAACTTGTTATTCTTTAAAGAATTGGTCTATAATCATTTTACACAATTAAATTAACACCACCAAACTGTTTTCAAAAAGGAGCACTAATTTAATCGAACTTATTGCTTGGACCACCGAATGCTGAAGAAAGATGGATAGTTTACCACTAATATTTAACAAATTTTCTTTCCGCCTCATAGCTCAAGAGAAATCTAAGCGTGTAGGATTTGATGTTTGAATTCCTTTGTACCTAATATTGTTTAACTTTCTTAAATTATAGTGGAAATGTAAAAAATATATTTCATTTAACTAACAGATCTTTTTAAATCTGACCGACATTCAAGGTAAAGGACCCCAAAATATGAATCATGAAAAAATGATTATGGGTGAACCACCTGATATAGAAATAAAATCTAAGAAATGGTTTTTCATTTTATTTATGATTTTCATTTTTTTATCGTTTGTCGGTATAATATTATTCTTGGCAATCCCCAAAAAGTCTGACAGTCTTGTAGCTTCAAAAACCTCATCTCCTGTTGTAGGCATTCAACCTATAAAAGATAAAAGTATAGATAATGAAAAAAAGGTTGAATTTGATACAACTTCCGAAAAACCAGATCCCTTTGATCCAAAAGATTCGACTCAAATAGACACTAAAGGCCTATTGTCTACCCCTGAGGCCAATTCTCAGGGCGTGTCGGCAAATAAAACAATAGCTGCTCAAACTCCAACAGCAGTTTCTTTAAAAGGTGAAACGGAACAGAAAATAGGTAAAATAGAAACAAAATCATCTGTTGAACAGGTTAAAGAAATATCGGTTCACAATAAAAAATTTGTATTACCTGCTCTAAAAACATCCACTTTTTCTGCTATGCTGAATTTCGAATATAAAAGTGCAAATCTAAGCCCTGAGGCTTTAGATAGGATTAAGGATATTTTTCATCAAATAAAAGGTAAAAAAGGACGTTTAATTTTAGAAGGCCATACATGTTCAGTTGGATCTGATATGTCTAATGTAGACCTTTCAGAAATGCGGGTAAAAAATGTAGTTAAAGCGTTCCGTGAATTAGGTTTAGGAGTGAACATCAGGATGTTTAAGTTTTATTATGGAGAAAATACGCCTATAGACACCAACGAAACTGTAGAAGGAAGAGCTCGAAATCGAAGAGTGGCGATACGTTTTATACCAAATCATTGAGGCAGAAATTCTGATAATTATTCTTGATAATTAAAAGACATGATAAATTATTACTAAAGGAGAGATTATATACATATTAAAAGTGAATCTGGCATTAGAAAACAAATATGATGAAGTCATATAATATAATTTAAATATAACCCTTCCTGCGTATGATTCATCAGTTTGGAAGAATTACAGGTTATTTGCTAATTTTCATAAAATGGATTTTTGCTATTATAATTGGGGAAAAATATGATGCAAGCTCCTGCAGAAACATTTAAGGTTCCTAGTGGTGATTTTGAAATTCTGATTGGAAGTGATACATCCTGCGAATTTCAGGCTTTACATCTCCCCAAGATTGCTGCAGGTCTTAAACGATATGGAGATCGGTTATTCATTAAGGATTTTGGTCGAAAACCTCAGGTAACCGTGAATGGCAAAAATATACACAAGAAGCGCTGGGTTGAAGTAACACGTTATGACAAAATTACCGTTTGCACATCACTCTTCAATTTAAGCCCCGCCGTTTTTTTAGGTAGAGACCGTGTCAACTTGGATTCTTCGGAATTGCGTTTAATTTTAGCAAATGGAAAAATATTATGCGACAATTTATACATAAGAGCCAAAAGTGGCACTGTTACAGCTATTATGGGGCCTTCTGGCGCAGGTAAAACTGTCTTTCTCAATATTATAAACGGTTACACTACTCCTTCGGCAGGAAAAATTCTGATAAATAAAAAACTTGACCTCCAATCATATTATTTCAATCTGCGTGATTTTATCGGGTATGTTCCACAAGACGATATAATGATACCTGAATTGACTGTACGGCAGTCATTGAATTATCGAATTTGTTTAAGATATCCAGATATGTCTTCTTCCATAAGAAAACAGCTTATCAAAGAAACATGTGAAAGCTTAGGCTTTCGAGGAAATCGGTTGGATAATTTTCTTGATACTGTCATCGGCTCTTCTGAATCAGGGCTTCGGGGCCTAAGCGGTGGAGAAAAAAAAAGGGCTAATATTGCTCATGAACTGGTCCTCAAGCCTTTGCTATTAATTCTTGATGAACCTACTTCAGGACTTTCATCAGTTGATACAGAATATATCGTGAAATTACTTAAGGACTTATCAACGCAGAGTGGTTTGACTATTATTGCAACGATTCATCAGCCAAGTCGAGATGCATACAATAATTTTGACGACCTTTTATTAATTGGTTTGGGTGGCAAGGTAGGATATTACGGTTTCGCTAAAAAGGCTGTTGCATATTTTGAGGAAACTACTGGGAGTTCTTGCATCGGGCGGAATCCACCTGAATATATAATGAGTTTTTTTTCTGATGCTAAACACTGTAATAAAATGACTGCCCAATTCGATCAGGCAATAGATGTCCTAAGAAAAGGTTCAAAAAAGTATTATTACATACATGATAGTTATGCATCATTAACAACTAAGAATTCAGGACAAACAACGACCAAAAATACACTAAAAAGTAAAAGCTATCAAACTTTCTCTAAAAATCTTCGGCAATGGTTTGTTTTATTACAGCGGAATTTTCACGTCCTTATAAAAGACAAGGTAAATTTATTTCTACTCTTTGGACAAGTACCTATTATTGCGATTTTAATGCTCTTAGCTTTTCATAAATTCAGTTATGATTACAAGGAATTGGATAAATTTTCACGTAAAATATATTATTTTGATCAATTAAAAGAACCATTAGAGAAGCAAGGGAAAAGCATACCTGTTGATAGACTTTTACGTGAAGCTACAAACAAAGCCCAGGAAAATCAAAAGCTTATAAGTGAATTTGGAAGCCGATATCGAGGAGCAATCTATTTCGTTCTGGTTGCAGCAAGTATTTGGTTTGGCATCATGGGGGGCTGCAAGGAGATAGTAACCGAACAGCATATTCTGAAGAGAGAACTCCGATCATGTGTTAATCTTAAACCGTGTCTTTTTTCAAAGATGTCTATGCTTGCTTTGCTTGCTGGATGCCAAACTGCAATTCTAACAGCCATAGTTTCACCAATGCTTCTCCAATTGAACATTTTGTTTTCATTAAAGCTTTGGATAGTTTTATGGATAACCTCAACTACATCTGCGGCTTTAGGTTTGTGCATTTCATGTTTTTCCCCGACATATCGTTTTGCACTAACAGCAGTTCCTTTATTATTAATTCCTCAACTAATTTTTGGCGGTTTGGTTCGTCCTCCAACCAACATAGAAAACGCTACACGCTGGCCCCAATTTATCGGAGCCTTGACAATTCAACGTTGGGCTTTTCAAGCTTCTTTGAGTGTTGATACTTTTGGAGAAAAAGGTGTCTTGAAGCAAAAGGTTGAGTTTAACATAAACAGAACGAATAAACGCTATGCAGAACTAAATATTATTCAGTACACAGATAGTTCTTTAGTAAAATCATTTTTTCGAAATAAATGGGGTGATTCATTTTTCTTTCCACTGGGGTGTCTTACTATATTCACTACGATTTATTTATATTCAAGTTTTTGGCGTTTGAAAAAAAAGTTTTTACTTTAATTAAAAATCGGGAAGGAGGTGAAGTATAAGATTATTTTAGGCCAATTTATTAATAGTTAGTTTTAATCAGGTTTAACTCTTTTAATTTGTAAATTCTGTAAAACAATGGGAAACCAACATATTAAGAGGAGGGATGATAAAATGAGATTAGCTAATATTATAGCAGTGTTTATGGTCGTTAGTCTATGTTTGGGGTTACAACATTCTATGGCACAAGGGCCTAACTTGGCTGCACTTGACATAGTTGCCATAAAATCTATTCAGTTGCGTAGCGATGATTCTGGTTTTTATTCAGAAGTTAAAGTCCTCTTTAAAAATGATAGTGATAAGGCGATAAAATTTAAAAATGCTAATTTCGATATAACATTTAAAGACAAAGGCGAGACAATTCCATTTGGGAATTCTCCATTAAAAGAACTTGTTGTACCGCCCAAATCAGGAGAAGGAACCGTTGGGGGACAGACGGAAGCAGTTCTTGATATAAAAATTGGGCCAAAAGATGATAAAACCGTTATGCTTCTAATCAAGTTGTTTAATATAATAGGGAATCCTTCGAATTCACTTATTATGATTTTAGAGGGTACTGGTGAAGTTGGACATAAAATTGAAAAAGGATGGATTTACCAAACAGGAATGAGAGCAGAGTTGGAATTTGTTCCAACAATTCAGAGGGAAATTCTTTTTAAGTAGTTTCTCTTCGTAATATAATTCAAAGGAGAAAAACATGAGAGTAAAATATCCGACTCCTGGAGGATTGTCAGCACCAGTTAAGCCATTTGGTTCAATCAATGTGGAAAAAGATGAAAAAACAGGTGAAATTAGAGTAACTGCACAAGTTTTGTTAGACCGTTTGGTTGACGATGAGGGAAAAGATATTGAAGGCGCTCAATTTGGTTTAGCATTGGATGGTTCTGCTTCAATGAAGGACTATTATGGTACAGAATCAGGACCTTTTGGTTACGGCTCACCCAACATTGTAGAACCAGTTGCCAAATCGATGCTCAAATTCTTGGCTGAATATTCTGGAGATGGTACAGTTGAATTAGCTTACTGGGCTGTTGGGCCCGGCGGGAGAGAAGTTGAGGAAGTTAGCAAAATTAGACATGATCAGTTAGATTCATTAAAAATAAGACCCAAGAAGAAAATGGGAGGCAGTACCTACTTGTTGCCAATTGTAAAACATTTTGTCGATGATAAACTCAAAGATGCACCTTGGGCTATGGCTGTTATTGTAACGGATGGTTTAATTGATGACATGAAAGATGTGGAAAACTGGACCGAACAGTTTGCAGTTGAAGTTAATTCCGGCAAAAGAATACTTGTGAAACTCGTTTTAATTGGCTTAGGTGAACATGTTGATGCTGGTCAATTGGAAAGGTTAGATGACTTTGAGGCATCAGTAGATGTAGATATTTGGTCTGCAAAATTAGCATCCGAAATGGAAGCACTTTATGAAATATTTGATGAAGTTATGTCAGAAAATTTACAACTAGCTCCAAGCGGAAAAATTATTGATAACAATGGAAATAATTTAAGAGTTTACAATGATGGCCTACCTGCCCGCATGATATTTAAGCTTAATCCTAATTCAACGGTATTTAAAGTAGAAATACCTGGACAAGCAATAGTTGAACAGGACTTAACAGAGGCTCTTAATCTACTTAAATAAAAATGAGGAGCAATAAACAATGCAATTGCCAAGTAACATGTTACATAAAGCCTTTAGCGAAATAGATGTTAATAAAAAAAGTGGAAAACTTGAAATATTTTATAGTACAATGGTAGGTTTGTCAGGAGAAATGTCGGAGGGATGGAAAACGGGCATTGCTATTGATGCTAGTGTTTCCATGTCTGACGCTTTTGGGAAAGGACTAACTGGTTCTGTGCCTGAAGAGGCTAAAAGTGAGTACAAAAAAAAGGGCTGGATACAATCAAGAATACATGATGGAAGTACTGTGTATTATTGGAAAGAAGATGCTTATAAGGATTCGATAAAGAAGGGTTACCTTGCGCCAACTAAAAATATTGTTGAAATGGAAGCAAGAAAATTTAGTTCATATTTGGCTGAAAATCTTGATGAGGAAGGTGGGACTGACATTATATATTGGGCATGCGGTCAAGATGGAAAAAGTATTGAAGAGTTAGGCAAATTGGATTCGAATACATGTCTAAAAAAGGAATTTAAAGGACCACAGAATGTTTGTTTTGGCCTTAAAACTCATTTACTACCTGCTGTTCACTTTTTTGAAAAAAAGCATCGTTCTGCTAAAAGGGGATTGTTCATTTTCATAACAGATGGAAAACTTGATGATCTAGATAGTTTAAAACAATTCACTAAAGAGCTTTGCAAAGAAATTGAGGGTGGCAAACGGAACCTTTTCAAGGCGGTTTTAATCGGAATTGGTGATGAAATAGATGAAATACAAATGGTTGAGCTTGATGATTTAGACACGGGCACAAATGTAGATATTTGGGATCACAAAATTGCTGACGATATGAAAAACATTATGGAAATATTTGCAGAGCTTGTTGATGAAAATACAATTATCGGGCCTATGGGAACTGTTTATGATAGTGATGGTAAGGTTGCTAAAAAATTTAATGATGGAGTTCCTGCAAAAGGGCATTTTAATTTGCCAATTAATAGTACCTTCTTCACTTTTGAAGTCGGAGATCAAACCATTAAACAAACGATAAGGAGACCATGATATGAACCAAGAACGAATCATCATGGGTGAACCACCTGATGAAAAAACAAAGTCAAATAAAGGTGTTTTTATAGTTGTTGGCATAATACTTATAGTTATTGGTGGGCTTGTGTTTTTAATGCAATCAGGAGAAAAAGTTGGACCGACAGTAGCATCGAAAACACCAGTTGCTCATCAAGTTGAAAAAAAAGCTCTACCTCCAGCTGTTTCCAAAACTCCATCTGTCTCTGAAAGTACTGTATCAGCAAAAGTACAGTCTTCTGTAGATTTAAAAACCTCATCCAAGCCTGAAAGTACCACGCCTATAACGACAAAAGATAAACCTTCTGTAATTCCGAAATCAACACCTGCGCCTGAAACCACTTTACTTGCAGCGACAAAAAATGAAGTCCCTGATGAGTCAGAAACTCCTTCTACATCTGAGAGCGCTACACTACCATCAACGAAAGAGATAACCTCGTTGCCAGCCGAAGAGCAAGCCCCTGTTGTTTCTGAAAAAACCGATACAAAAACAATACAAGAAATAAATGAAGGTTCTCAAACTGAAACTTTGTCAACAGTTAAGCCAGAGTCTTGGGTAGTAAAAGATGGTGACAGCTTGTGGAGCATTTCACATAATCCACTAATCTATGACGACCCATTTAAGTGGGCCAAAATATATGAGGCGAATAAGTACCAAATTAAAAACCCAGATGTTATATATCCTGGACAAAAATTCATTATTCCAAGAGATTGATCGAAAGGAGATAAAATGAGAAGATTGCCTGTTTATTTGTTGCTCGACGTTTCTGGATCTATGACGGGGGAGCCGATTACTTCCGTTGAGAATGGTGTTACTATGCTTGTAACTGCACTTAGGAGTGAACCACAAGCCTTAGAATCAGCTTTTTTAAGTGTGATTACCTTCGAAAGTGATTCAAAACAAGTTGTACCTTTAACTGATTTGATATCATTTCAAGAACCCCAGTTAAAAGCACAAGGGCTTACAAGTTTAGGATCAGCATTGGAATTATTGGCTAGTAAGTTGGATTCTGAGGTAAAGAAAACAACTTCTGAAGAAAAAGGTGACTGGAAACCTTTGGTATTTATTATGACTGACGGAGTACCCACTGACAACTGGAAAAAAGGTGCAGATGAAGTCAAAAAAAGAAAGGCAACGGTTGTTGCTTGTGCTGCTGGATTTGATGCAGATACGAGCGTATTAAGCCAAATTACAGAAAATGTAGTTCAGCTAAAATCATGTTCTGAACCTGATATTGCGGCATTTTTTAAATGGGTAACCGCATCAGTTACAATGGGGAGTCAGAAAGTTAATACTGGTGGCGAAGAAGAAAATGGAGGATTTGGTGAACTACCTCCACCGCCCCCAGAACTGAATATTGTTACTTAACCAATACTGGTTTATAAAAATAGCTTTTTAAAAATAATAAATAAAAATACTTTTTGATAATCTTACCCTAAATAGTCAAAATCAAAAGTTTAAGAATCCAAAAGGTTAAATGAAGGAAAAATGAGAAGATTACCTGTTTATTTATTACTCGACGTTTCAGGATCTATGACGGGGGAGCCGATTACTTCCGTTGAGAATTGTGTTAGTATGCTTGTAAATGCACTTAGGGGCGAACCACAAGCCTTAGAAACAGCTTATTTAAGTGTGATTACCTTTGATGATATAGCAAAGCAAGTTGTACCTTTGACCGATTTGACATCATTTCAAGAACCCCAACTAAAAGCATCCGGAGCAACATATTTAGGAGCCGCATTGGATTTGCTAGCTTCAAAACTGGATACTGAGGTTAAAAAGACTACTTTTGAAGAAAAAGGTGATTGGAAACCATTAGTATTTATTATGACCGATGGACAGCCCAATGACGACTGGAAAAAAGGTGCAGATGAAGTAAAAAAAAGAAAACCAACGGTTGTCGCGTGTGCCGCTGGATTTGACGCTAATACGAAAATATTAAAACAAATTACAGAAAATGTAGTTCAACTGGGATCAACTTCTTCAAGTGATATTGCTGCATTTTTTAAATGGGTAACTGCTTCTATATCAAAAGGGAGTCAGAAAGTTAATCTAAGCAGTGACAAAGAAAACGATGGTTTAGGCGAACTACCTCCGCCGCCACCAGAACTGAATATTGTTACTTAACAAGAGATATATATGAACAAATTGATCTTTAGATAAGCGAGCAGTGTTGGCCCGAACATGTTGATAGAATTGATTTATTTAAAAACTTGGTAAATATAAAATTGTAATAAGCGTAGTTTAATGAATAATTAGATAGTGAGTTAATTCGTAAAAATAAAACCATTGAGGGTTAATAATATGCGTAGGCTACCTGTATTTTTTTTAATTGATGTGTCGGAATCCATGGTTGGAGATCCAATTAAGAATGTAAATGAAGGGATACATAAAATTATTTCCAATCTTAGGGGTAACCCAATGGCTTTGGAAACAGCCTACATTTCGATCATTGTGTTTGCGGGAAAAGCGAAAACAGTTATTCCCTTGACTGAATTGTTAAGTTTTAACCCACCTCTTCTTAACATTGGTGGAGGCACAGCACTTGGAAAAGCCATGAATTTCTTAATGGATGAGATAGAGAGACAAATTAAAAGAACAACTTACGATACCAAAGGTGATTGGAAACCAATTGTATTTCTTTTTACAGATGGAGCGCCCACTGACAATGTAACTTCAGCTATTACTCGATGGAAATCAAATTTCAAAAACAAAGCAAATTTGGTCGCAATTTCTATAGGAAATCAAGCTGATACTGCTGTTTTAAAAAAAATTACGAATAATGTTTTTATATTTAACAATACAGATGCAAAGTCTTATTCAGATTTTTTTACTTGGATATCAGCATCGATTGAGTCTAAAAGTATAAATGTGGCAACTGCAGGTGATAATGACTTCCAACTCCCAGGGTTCGATCAAAAAATTATACAAAAAGAAGACATATATAGGCCAAAAACCGATCATGATGAACGCTTTGCCATTCTTCTTGCACGTTGCCAAATAACAAAAAAGCCATACCTTGTCAAATTCATCAAAGAATCTTCTGAAAAATATATTCTTGACGGTGCATATACTATTACTGAGGAATATTTTTCCCTTTCATCAAAAGGGGAAAGTCCAACCATAAGCACAGAATATTTGGATGTTTTACCTGCCTGTCCTGAATGTGAAAATTCGGGTGTTGCATATTGTTCGTGTGGCCACTTATTTTGTGTGGGTACCGAAAACAATAACCGCTGTCCTTGGTGTGAACAATATGTGAAACTTCAGGATTCAAGAGGTTTTGATATTTCAGGGACTCAAGGATAGCCAAATGGATTAGTTAATAGAATTATTATTCAATGTTTTAATATTGTTTAATATGTAAAAACATTGAGGAACAAGTCGTTTTTCCAAACCATGAACAAAAAGCTGATTGGAAATTAACGGTATTAATTGCTTGTGCTATAGGTTTTGATATAAACATGACAATATTGAAGCAAGTTACTAATAATGTTTTACAACTATGATTGATTAAGTCAAATGATACTGTAGCGTTTTTTAAATGGGAAACTATCAATGCAAACATCATTAATACAGAAAATATGTGTAATTAAAGTCAAAAGAAATAAAAAAAGTACTTTATAGGGAGATTCAAATGGTAAAAAATGAACTAAGTATAGAGAATTCAAACAAGTTAAAAAAAATAATTATGAATTATGGTTCTGAAAATATAGATACTGCTTCTATTAGTGACACAAAAATAAAAGAATTTTGGGATATTTTGATTTCCTCTGATACACATATTAGAATTGGTAATCTTCTCCAGCCGTTGAAAAATGCTTTTAACAATCTGGACATAAGTTCTCCCCAAGAAAAACAAAAAATCGAAAAAAAAATATTTAAATTATGGTTTACACAATTTAATTTAACTTTGGATAAAAAGAAATCAGAATTAAAATATCCTACCTCTGAATCCGAGGATAATAATCTTCAACTAACGTCATTGTATCAGGATAAAGAAAAAGTTAAAGTTCCTGAAAAATCTGAAGAAATTGAAGCTCCAGAATTTCTGACTGAAATTGCTGAAAATAAAGTCGAAAAGACTGATGAACAGCCGCATGGAGTTGATTTTACTAAAATGTCGACCTCACCTCTTTCGGTTAAAATTCCTGATATTTCGATGCCACCGTCTGATGATGATTTGCCCTATTTTCTAAAAAATGGTAAAGTTGGACAAGAATATTTAGAAAAAATTGATTTTAAAAGAATATATAATAAAAGAGAAATTAGTGATTATACTGTTGAAGGTTTGGAAAGTCTTGGACTTAAATTAGACAATGAAACAGGAAAGATATCGGGAATACCCATAAAGGCGGGGAATCCTAAAGAGAACTTTGAATATGAATTAACTGTTCGATATCAGTTATCTGATGGTGATAAAGAAAGTAAGAAAATTTTCATAAAAATAGTTCCTGACCCCAGATCGATGTGGAAAAGTTTAGAACCACCGGATGAACTTGGAGATCGAAAAGCTCATACCGACCACTGTATAATGAAGCTGGGAAAAGATAAAAATAGTAACGAAAGAATCCTTGTATCTGCCAGCAAGAGAGGTCGCTCTCATGCACATAAAGCATTGTTCCGAGATGACCATATGGATATTAATTATATAGATGATTTGGGTTGGTCTATAATTGCAGTTGCTGATGGTGCTGGATCAGCAAAATTATCCAGGATTGGCTCAAAAATTGCTTGCGAGATTGCAGTAAAGCATATTACAGATAAAATCAAAGCGCATAACGATGAACTGGAAGAAAAAATCAAAGACACAACGAATAATAATGATAGTAATAGCAAAGGTAATAAATTGAAATTGTTATTATATGAAATTGTTGCTGCAGCAGCATTTCAAGCGGCGAAGGCCCTTCAAGAAGAAGCAAAAACACGTCAGGTATTATTAAAAGATTTTAGCACTACATTATTACTAGGTCTTCATAAAAAGTTTGAATTTGGCAGTTTTTTTTCTGGTTTTTGGATTGGAGATGGCGCACTTGCTATTTACAACAAGGAGGCAAGGACAGTGAAATTGCTTGGAGTTCCGGATGGTGGTGAATTTAGTGGTGAAACAAAATTCATTACTATGAATATGATGATGACACCTGAAGAACTTACTAAACGAATACATTATGAGGTTGTTGATGATTTTACCGCATTTTTTGCTATGACAGATGGGGTTTCAGACCCAAAATTCCCAACAGAAAGTAACCTAGGCACAATATCTTTCTGGGATGGTCTTTGGAATGAGTTGGAAAATGAAGTGATTAGTTCAGAGAATAACTTAGATGTAAAACTTCTGGAATGGTTAGATTTTTGGGTTGAAGGCGAACATGATGATAGAACCATTGCAGTTTTATTTTAATCTGTGGAGCGAAAAAAAATGAGTAAAAGTATATCAGTCAAAACAACGGATGGAAGTACCATAGAATATATTGATAAAATTATTGGTGAAGGTGGAATGAAGAAGGTATATTTTTCCCCTGATAAATCAAGCGTGGTGGCATTTTATAAGGATACCCAGGATTACACTGCTCGAAAAAGACTTGAGGATATAGTTGGAAAATTTAACCCAATAAAAGATCCTATATCAGGAAAATATTGGGAAAATCTATTTTGCTGGCCGACAAAGATTATCGAAAGTCCGCAACTAGGAATTGTTGTTCCCACATATCAAAAACATTTTTTTTTTGAAGCTGGACCCACGAAAGGCAAAGAAAAAGAAGGTAAATGGTTTGCATCCGCTAAACTTAGGAAAATATTAGATATAACTGAAAAAGGAACCTGGGCGAGTTATTTTAAAATATCTATTCTTATTAGTCGTGCGGTGCATAAAATGCATGCGAGCGGTTTGGCACATTCAGACCTATCGTATAAGAATGTATTGATCGATCCTAAATATGGTAACGCTTCAATTATTGATATTGATGGTTTAGTTGTTCCTGGAAAATATCCACCTGATGTATTAGGCACTCCCGATTTTATTGCTCCTGAGGTTTTTAAAACTATCAAACTTAAATTTAAAGATCCAAATCGAAAACTTCCAAGTGTAAAGACAGACCGTCATGCGCTTGCGGTATTAATTTACATGTATTTATTGTATCGTCATCCATTAAGAGGTAGGAAGGTGCACGATTTAGATCCTGCGAGGGATGAAGAACTTTCTATGGGAGAAAAAGCTTTGTTTGTTGAACATCCCAAGGATAATAGCAATCGACCCAAAGAAAAGAATCCTGCTTATATGCCCTGGGCGGATGTGACCCAAATTCCCTATACAATTACTGGGCCATACTTGACAAAATTATTTGACAAGGCATTTATAGATGGTCTTCATAATCCTGACAGACGACCCATTGCGAATGAGTGGGAAACAGCATTGATAAAAACAGTAGATTTGATGCAGCCCTGTGGAAATTCGAAGTGTGAGCAAAAGTGGTTTGTTTTTGATAATACGACCAAACCCCGCTGTCCTTTTTGTGGATGGAAATTTAGTGGTTTGTTACCGATTCTGAATTTTTACTCCTCTAGAAGGAAAGGGTCGTTCAACCCAGACAATCACAGGTTGATGGTATATAACAATCAATATATATATCCATGGCATGTGAATAAAAGAGTTTTTCCAAACGAAAAACTTACCGAAGATATGAAAAAGCCGGTCGGTTATTTTTCATTTCACAAAGGTAAATGGGTTTTTGTCAACCAGAATATTGCGGATATGAGAGACCTTAAAGATAATAACAAAATACAAGTTGGAACAATGGTGGAGTTAAAGGATGGACAACAGATACTACTTTCCCGAGAAGAAGGAGGAAGAATGATTTATGTACAAATGGTGAATGCTTAAAAATCAAGAAAGCTTGGGAATTATGATGTTTAATCTTTAAAATAATGGATCAAAAGTATAAAATCAACACCAAAAAGATACTTTTTATCAGTATATTCTATAATTCCAGTCCAATTATTATTTGTTCCCAAGAAAGTAAATTGTCTTATTAACTCAGTTGCTACTACAGATGAACAAGCAGTCTTAAGGAAAAAACGTTGTAAGATTGATATAGAAAAGAACCTTTTTAGAAATTCAAACATAACAGATAGTGACAAAAAAATTATCTATTTTTAATACGAAATGAAAAAATGAATAATTTGCAAAACCAAATAAACAAAACAAGTAAGGGCGGAATAGTCGAATTGCGATATGGAGCAGAATTTAGGGAAAAAATTGTTATTAAAAGGCCTATCAAGATTCGATCTATTTCAACTCGCGCTACAATAGTGGAGAGTACACCTACCATTATGATTCAAAGTAAGAATGTTATTCTCGAGAATTTAAACATTGTGTGCAATGAAAAAAATGGTATCTGTCTATCGGTAAAAAAGAAAAGCAAGCCCACTATCAATAATGTTTTTGTAAAAGGAAGAGTTGAAGGACTTGAGGGTGAAGAGGGAATTTGGGAAATTCCAGAAGTATTGGAACTGAATATAGTCCCGAATAAAATAAATAAGAAAAAAATTATTATTAATTGTCCTGTTCCAGGAAAAATATATCCTTCAGATTTATCCATAATAAATTGTATTCCACAGAATTTGGAATCTGGAATTAATGAAATTACATTGAATATAGATGAAATTATTAAAAACTCTTTTATTACGGGTGATTTAATTGTAGAAACCCTAAGTTATAAATTGAAAAGAAAGATAGCGATAACTGGAAACAGCCTCGAACTAGAACACGTCGTTGCTCCATCTACGGAAGAGACCATTTGGGTTTGTCCATCTGCTAAATGTAGTATAAATATAGATGTGCTAAAAAAATTACCAAAGGGAACTCAAGGCGAGCCCTATGAGTTTATATTAGATGAAAACAGTTTAAATTGCAGAGGATTTAATGTTAGGATAGATAAATTGCCAGACGGTTTAACTTTTAATAAACTGCCGATTCCCAAAATAGAAGGTGTTCCAAAAAAATATGGTGAATGTGAAATCGAATTTGTTTTTGATAAAGATGATTTCGAACATCGATATTCGTCAAAATTAATTGTCGATGAAAAGGTAATAATTCCACTAAAAATAGCACCCATAAAAGACCCAATAAGAGTGATCGAAGATGAAATGGTTCAAATAAAAATAGATGTTATAAGCTGCAATTCGGATAACCTAACCTTTAAAACAATAAAAGGTTTACCTGATGGATTACAATTAAATGAAGTAAGCGGTGAGTTATGGGGCAAAATTACTAAACATGGCAAATATGACACAACCCTAATAATTGACGATACAACCAATGTATTTCATCAGGACATCAACTTGTATGTTATGCCAAAAGATCCATTAACACTGGATCTTAAAAAAACATATCAGTTTTATAAAAATGATAATTTTGAGGTTAAGATAAATGTACCGGATGCGAATAGATTACGTCCCAAAATTCAGCTAAAAGATCAATATTCAGGGCAGATTAAAATTGAACTTATTAATGAAGATTATTTTCTTAAAGGTAAACTGACAGAGACGAAAACCTATAAAGTTGAAATAAATATTGAAGACATCTATAAAAGAAAAATCAAGGAGATTATTCAATTACAGTGTGTCGAGAAACCCAGCTATACCTTTAAATGGCTGACAACTTCTCCTATTCAAAAGAAAGGACTACGACTAAATCGTTTCAGCGAACAGATTAAGGCAGAAATTAATGAAGATAAAAAGTTAACATTAAAATATTCCTGTATTAGTAGATTACCGGAAAAATATAAATTTACAGAGGATGGTTGGCTTGAGGGGATTATTGATGGGGATATACATTCAATAAAAATTCGTGCTGAAACTGGTGAATGGCAAAGTGAAAGGCAATTTGAAATTAAAACAGATGTCGAGAGTAGTTCAAAGATAGTAAAAAGTGATCAAATACCAGAAAGTGTTTTTGGTTATTATAATGAAAAAGATAATGTTACTAAAGAAGTAGATATCAAGATTAAAAATGATCTAAAAAGGGGGAGAGTTAAAGAACCTTATAGCGATAAAATATTTTCGGAAAATTCGAATATTCCACCGAATTTTTCTTTAGGAAATTCTAATCTACCTAAAGGATTAACTTATAACCAAAAAATGCAGACCATTGAGGGTATCCCAGAAAAAGAAGGCCTTTATAGAATAGATATTTCTAATCCTATCAATAAAAAAATCTACCAAATAAAATTGGAGATTGCAAAATCCCCATATTTTCATGGAAATGGCGATAAGCCTGAAACACCTGATAAAAAAAGATCAAAACCAAGTACTAAAGTCAAACTTGGAAAAGCTTTTAATAATTTCTAAACTTTATGATGATAAACGATGTCTCCTATATATAAAAATTACAAATTATTTAAAAAGCAGGTATTCTCTTGGGATAAACGAACACAATGCCTTGGTTTAACTAAGAAATTTCATGTAATATGGAGTTTTGTGTGTTACATAATGTCCGTGGTATTATAAGAAACGCTCAGCGAGAGGAAAAATATGGATGAGGCGAATACCGTGTCTATCCAAAAAATTTCAGGAAAAAATATAACCCGACGCCTACTAAAATGAGTATTATTAAAAGCGACTGGCTAGCTGGATTTGATTGAGACAGTACATCAAATAGGAAAATAAAAATTGCAAATCCAGATAGTAAATTCCGAAAAAGACCTATTCTTGTTGCAACTGCTAAGATCCCTGCAAAGAAAAATGCAAACCCAAATAGAGGAGCCAAATCACCCTGTCGGAACATATATTCAAGCGAAAATTTTACAACTATGAGGATAATTAAGATATCGGATGCGATTTCTTTTCTTTTATCCCTTTTATAAACTTTCAAAAAATCCATAGTAGAAATCTTACAATGATGTTTTTAGGGGAGAAAACTAAATATTTCATTCCGGCATTTATCAGGTCGGTATCGATCAGTCCTTTGACCCAGCGACCCATTCCATACCCCAACCATACATTTGATCACAATCCTGATGACTGTTGTGAAAACTCAAAAGTTTAGTTACTTTTATTTCGCTGCCTTCAAACTCAAGCATTGCAATTGCACAGAAACCTTTTGGGTCAGACTGAGCACCCATCGGCACTTCTAATGTTGGTTGTCCTGGAACTTTGATTGTCACAATGGCGTCAGTGCTTGTCCAATTTGGAACGCCCTCGTAAATGAATGTAAAGATTAATAGCTTACGTAATTCGTTAATGTGAGCAATATTAATCTGTATATTTTCACCTTCAGACAACGAACCCGTCCTGTCATCTCCCATATGATAGACATATGGTGGCTCATTTAAGGAGCCCTGCTTTAAAAAGCCTTGATTAAGCGGTTGGATGCACGCTATGATGCCATCCTGCATTTCAAAAAAACAACCAAGATCGAGATCAATGGCTTCGCCCCCACCGCCGAAAACCTTAGAGAAAAAACCTTTCTTCTGAGTGCCTTGTGGTTCCTGGTTCCAGTTGAGATTAATCAGAATTTCGCCGCCCGAAACCTTTGGTTTCAATGAATAGCTGTCGCCCTTGGACTTGAGCGTAACTTTAGATGCCAACTTAAGCTGTGAAGCACCTGGTATCCGGTTTTTAAATTCGTCAAGGCTCATTACTTCGCTGTCATTTGTTAATGAGCTGGATATAAAGCCGCTGGTGAGCTTGCATATCAAGGCTATCGGTCCTAGTTGTTGTGAATCCAGAACTACAGTATGCTTTTCACCATGGTCTGTCATTACTTCGACTCTGGCGTCGTAGTCGGCAAAAGCTTTGTTGGAACCAGAGGATGCATCTGTAAAGTTAAGAGCACAAATATACAACTCCTCGTAGTCGTCAAGATTGGCGATACGTAAATCTTCTCGATTGTCTCCGCCCACAGCACCAACACCTTCATCACCTGAAAGCTGAATAAACGGGAACTGGTTTAAATCCCCGAGAGATCCGCCGGCATAGTTATTAGAATACACCCCCCCTGTGCGACCATCTTTTGTTTTGTAAAAAGCCATGAGGTCCAGATCAACAGCCGAGGTCCAAATTAAGGAAACCTTCAGCTGTTTAAACACACCGATTTCTGCTTTTGCTCCTTTTTGTTTTAGTTCCATTTTAACAAGCCCTCCTTAGATAAATGATTTTGATGAGACATTAACAGAATAAAGATCTTAAAAATCAAAATGTTTCATGTTTAAACTATCTACCAGATTAAAATAATATCCCTAAAACGTTGTCAAAAAAATATAAATGCATTAATTGTTTTATTTTCTAAACTTATATTGAATCTAAAAAGACGATATAATGAAGAGAGGTTATTATCCTAATAATTTCTCTTTTTCTTCAGGTTTGAAAATTTTTACCTTACCGTATTCTCCATCATATCCGGGTGATATTTGGAGTTTATTGTTTCGCATTCGTCTTATTGCCTCACCCAACAGTGGAATACCGGCTTCATCAATCTTATGTAGAGGGTAACTGTAAAGTATCATTAATTCAGGTCCAAGTGTTTTAAGAGCTGATTTGTAATAACCTCCAACTTTTTTAGTTTTTGGCCCTACCTCAAAAATATCCGACAAAATATTTGTTAAAGGAATTATTTTGAAAAACGGCAGTGTTTTTATGGGCTTTCCACCTTTGGGTCTGTCCGCAAGCTGTTTAACCCTGTATAGAACACCAAGAGTCAAAGGCTTTCTGCAGACTGGACATATTCTATTATTCGCTATACTTTCATTAGGATGCATACAGATATTACATTTTCGATGACCATCATAATGGTATTTCCCTTCTTCAGGGTAAAAATCTAAAGTGCCTAAGCAACAATTGGGGTTGCCCGATATTAAGGCTGACCTTATTGCGGTGTAGGATAGTTCTGTATTAAAAAGATTAGCATTTCGGCCAAGATTCATTGGAGAATGTGCATCTGAATTGGATACCAATGTTAGGCCATCTAACTCAGATATCCGCCAGTTCATAGGTGGATCTGATGAAAGACCGGTTTCAACCGAAAATATATGGTGTGTGAGATCCTCGAAGCACTCTTCAAGAGAATTAAAACCGGATTTGGAGCCCAGTACCGAAAACCAAGGTGTCCATATATGTGCAGGGATTAGAAATGATTTGTCTGAGGATTGAAGAATTATTTCAAGAAGATCTTTTGCATCTAATCCCAATATGGGTCTTCCATCGGATTTGATATTTCCAATGGCATCAAATTTCGAATTTAAGTGAAATGCTGTTTTAATATCTGGTACAAAAATAAGATTGTGGTTCTTTCGCGTTTTACCATTTTTTTTGTATATATTGCTAATTTCACATTGTAAAATAAAGCGTACATTTCCACGACATGATATAGGAATTTGCTTATTGCACTTATTTGCTATTTCATCCTTGAGTTTAAATAGACCTTCTTCAGCTGGAACAAGTTTTTCTTTAATTTCAGAAAACCATTTTGGATGCGTAAAATCGCCGGTTCCTACAACCGTTATTCCTTTAAGCTGTGCTGATATGTGTAAATTTTCAAAGTTAAGATTCTTTGCTGTTGCTCTTGAAAACTTGGAATGAATATGCAGATCTGCTATAAATTTCATGATTTCTTAATTATAGGTACGTCTGTATTTATACTGTAATTTACAAAAAATATGTGGGACCTGATTTCATGTCCAGCTCTTTAAGAAGGTTTGCAATTTGTCTATCCATTTCAATAAATCCTTTATTGCTGAATCTTTTAGGTTGATGACGTAACGCGATAATATCTAAAGCTACTAATTCCATTGCTTTGAAACGAATTGGAATCATCGGGTGAGTCCGTATCCAACTGTTAATATCGCTGAACTCTTCAATATGCTCTTGTAATACGTCATACTGTTTGCGGAAAGATCGAAGTACCCGGTCAACGCTAATATCTGAAAGTCCGCTGGAAGTTTGGAAAAGAGCTGTAACTGCTGCTGCTAATTGTCCACAGCACAACAATCCCACTCTGTCTGCAGACACTTCTACAGCTCGGGACCAACGAAACAGAAGATTTGTCAAATCCTGGTTGACTTTTTTAGTTTTTGCAAGAATATTAAGAATTGGAAAACGGTTATGTTCAAACACAACATGGCCAAGCTCATGCCCAAAAACAAAGCGCAGCTCGTCGGCAGTAAAGTCTTTAATCAATGCCGAATGAATCAATATGTCAAATTTATTGTTGTGAGCAAAGACACTTGCATTATAATCCTTACTTTGTTTAACGAATAAATCCCCACTTAGATCTCCTCCAAGTAGATTAAGACAGGACTGATAAATATCATAGATATCGGGAAGTAGGTCATTGGTTACTCGTACGGCATCGCCGAGCAATTCCCTTCGCCTGGCATCCAAAAGATTTCTTGATTTAACACTGCCCAAAAATGGAAATTGTCCAAACCGAGATGAAATAGTTCGAAATAAGTCGATTTCGTAACTAAAGCGCAAGTGTTCTAACTCATTTAGCAATGTACCCCTCTAACTTCATAGATGAATATTTTCTTTTTGAATAAAAATTTAAAATAGTAGCATTTAAGACCCCATGGAATAGGTTACCAACGAAGCTCAATAAAATCATTCTCAAATTTACTGATCCAGATTGTTTAAATCCAAAGCTACAATATGCCTGTTTCCTCTATCGATCATAACTTTGATTCAAGTATCATAATCGTCAAGATTGGCGATACGTAAATCTTCTCGATTGTCTCCGCCCAAAGCACCAACACCTTCATCACCTGCAAGCTGAATAAACGGGAACTGGTTTAAATCCCCGAGAGATCCGCCGGCATAGTTATTAGAATACACCCCCCCTGTGCGACCATCTTTTGTTTTGTAAAAAGCCATGAGGTCCAGATCAACAGCCGAG
>Ga0208648_1000353_pt1 | contig 48264 bp, 39 predicted proteins | sample AntAceMetag02UKL_FD_184772 | JGI IMG/M metagenome (GOLD analysis project Ga0208648, IMG submission 184772) | Saline lake microbial communities from Ace Lake, Antarctica - Antarctic Ace Lake Metagenome 02UKL (SPAdes) (version 2) | ecosystem: Environmental > Aquatic > Non-marine Saline and...
TTCAAAGCTGGGAAGAAACTTAAAGACGCTGTCTAAAAAATGATTATGGGGCGGTTTATTTATTTGGCATTTGCACGCCAAATATGCCGCCCTATTTTTTTGTTATATCAGTTCCAACACGCCATCCAACCCTTTCTTCAACATCAATAATCACCTCTTTCCCCAACTTTTAATTTCCCCTTCATCCAAGCCAGTCCCGGCCACTGACAAAAGTCTCCAACTTTCTGCATAAGCATCCTTCTCTGCGTCAAATCACAAGACGGCCCTTAATAGAGAAACACATATCTTTGTCCAAAAACGCCTTCCACTCTTAAGATTAATGTAACCATGTAACGGTAACGGGCATGTTTTTTTTGCCTCAAAATAAATTTCAAGGAGGATTTAGATATGAATATTTCAAAAGATAAAACTTATTCAATTGGCGATGCCAGCAAAATCACAGGTGTCAGCCAGCGAAAATTACGAAGCTGGGAAGGAAAACACATCCCCAAGCCTGATCGTAGTGTATGCGGTGAAAGAGCTTATCGCAGATATACCCAGGCCCAGATTAACCTGATAACGCGAATCAAAGAATATCAGGATCAAGGGTTCACGCTTTCCGCTGCAGCAAAAAAAGCCACTGGTGAATCGGCAAGAAACTGACGACCATCATGAAACAGCATGTTGAGATTGAGATGAATAAACGAATTTAAAGCAAGGTCCGCTTCTTTTGGAGCGGGTAAAAACAGTGTGGGTTAGAGTAATGGTAGCGCCGTTGCTTGAAAAGAGTGCCTCTCCACTCCCCACCCACACACAAAAAAAATGTAGAGTGAGAGGATAATAAGAGAGGATATTATGAGTGGATACCCACCAGAATTAGTGAAACGTTTAAGAAAAGCACATGAGGAATATGCGCATATTCCAACGTATAAAAGAGTCGATATTATAGAGAAAGTTAAAGCTGATTACTGGAAAGAAAAAGATTCTAAATTAATTGATTTTCCAGAGTCCAAAAAACGTGCGACTTATAAACCGTCAGAAAACAAGCATAAACAGAAACCAATCAACGGACAGTTCTTGGCTTTACCGTATGAAAAATTTTTCAATAATGAGGAACTCATGAATAAAATAGCAAACAAAACCGGACTACTCTTAGTCCTTTTAAAAAATATTGTCGACTGGGATAAAAACGAGAAGCTGAATCTTTATCAAGAATATTTTGTAAAGAGAAATTTATTGGTTGCATCAATATCCAGGCATAGACTTGCAGAAATGTTCGGTAGGGAAGTCCGCAGAATAACAGAATGGGCAAAATCGCTGGAAAAAGATGGTATCATCAAAATTGAGCAAATTCCCTGTATGGATGACGACGATCATCGGAAAAAATATAATGTCTACATTCTTGGTGAAGTCAATGATGACGGGAGTTATAGCTTCTATTATGAAAAATAGGAACCGAAAATGGTATTGAACTTTACCAAATTCTGGTAAGTTTGATACCATAAACGGTTTTTAACTTACCAAAAATGGTATCGTACTTTACCGAAAATGGTATCGTACTTGCCAAAAGTAGTACCCCCGTACTAAAGAGTTTTCTAAAGAGATCATCAAAGAGATCATCAAAGAGATCTCTATGCTGAATTTCCTAACGGAATTTAAAATCTTGGCTTTCACAAGAATATTTGATTTCAAGGCTTAAATCAAAGTTCTTCTGTTAATGGTAAGATTTTAATTTATTCTGGGAATGCGGCTTCAACAGATGTTATGACCTCGCACTTGAATTTAAAGCAACCTGTGAATGTCGCTTTCACAAGTTCAATGTTTCGCAATCCCGGCTGTAACAGTTCCTTTGTTAATGGCGAGTTTTTAAGATTTAAGATTTGCTTGAAGAAGTCGATTTTATCCCCTCATCAGCAATGAAAATGCTCCCACCCAATACCTGAAAATGTCCATTCTGGCTGGCTCAGAGCGATTGTGGCGGGTTTTCTTTCCAAACCAAAGGAAAGGTATGGGTTTAATAAAACTTTGTGGCCGGCGCGCTGAAAGAGTGTTTTCCGGTTTCGGTAGTAAAACAGTATTATCATCTAAAGCACAACAGTAAAGCGTAAAAACAACACCCCCATCAAAACCACCCTGCTATTAATCCCATCCCTTTTCTGATTAGCATAGTAAAATAGTTTAAAAACCCCATAGTAGTAGAATCCCAACCCTCTTGATCCAATCCCGTAGATTAAATAGAAGTGGAAAAAAACGTGGATGAGTTTTTATTGGGGAAGGTCGGATAGGGGATTAAACTATTACTAATGATTTTTATATTGCTATAAAACCAGTAGCCGATGTCGTCGGATGAAAAGGACTTGATCCTGAAATCAATCAAGATTTCCTTAATTAAATAAAGTCTTATGCAATACAATTTGAAATATTTCGAACAATTCTTTTAAGGATAGCCGAATTCTCTCCCCGTCTACCCATTCACTTTTACCTCTGTGAACCAAATTGCTTCTTATACGATAATAATATTCAATAGAATAAATCGGCTTATTAGCATCTGCTTTTAGCCAACGTTTTTCAAGAAACCGAGAATCATATATTTTAGGAATTTTTTTAACGCGTTCAGATTGATCTAATACCTTTTTTAACGCGTTTTGGAATGAATCACTAACAGCTAATTCTTTTATTTTATCTTTTGGATTTAACAACGGCCCATATGCAAAAGAACAATACCTTTCAATAGCAACCCATAATAATAAATATGCCATTTCCAATTCGAAAAATCGGTCCCATTCCAAAGGAGGTCCATCGAATCTTATTTCAGCAAAATCTTTTATTTTTCCTTTTATTTTTTCCATTGCTTTAGTAAACATTGGATCTTCTTTCGCACTCCATTCAGGTAGACCAGTTTTTATTGAGCCCTTGCCAAGTTCATGACCGATGAGAACATTCATTTCGATGGGGTCTTCCGATTCCTCGTTTTTCAAATCAATGACATCCCATTCATACGGGCTTGTTTCCCCTATTGATATAAATTTAGAAATAGCTGCGTATGCATCTTTACATTCCTTCTCTCGGAACTTGAGACAACATCCATACACGGCCCCATCAGTGTTTTGTTCAATCAATGGCAAACCGTCTCTAATCCATAAAGAAGAATTATTTTTATCTAAAAATTTGGGTTCAGTCTCGACAAATTTGCTAATTTTATTAAATGCGAGTTCGTTTGGTTTAAAAAGGCCGTAGGCAAAATACGATAGATAGGGGTTTTCAGGCAATCTCAATTTTTTATCCTCAAGGTAGTTAAGTTGTGAAATGCAATAAGATGCTGAATATAAATCAATGAAAGAAAAACTCAACATTATCTTTTGTTAAATCGAGTCGTCGTCTGATTTTGACCCCTCGTGCCATAATGTCCCATCTTTGCTTTCATCACCAGAAAAAGTAACACCAGATCCTATTAAGAATCGCCCGTTACGTCTTTTCCATAACACAATATAATGATTCAGCATAGGATAAAAAACTTTTAATAATGCCCCCCAAAACAATTCAATTGCATGAAAAAACACAAATTAACATTTCTGACATTCTATTGACAGCAATGTGAATAAACTAACCTCTATATAGATGAGGGCGGTAACTTTTTTTATTCAACAAGGTTTTTTAATAACCGTCTGAAGACCAAATTGCGCTGAAGGCGAAATAGATGCCTTGTATCTCATGAGATACACTTTCGTTTTAATCATAATGAAAATGGAAATTTCTAAAAAGAGCACCCATGCTCAAAAATGGGGACGAGGCCTCACCTCTGGCCTCAAAAGCTGTGGATCAGCGGAATCCATCAGAAACAGAGGTGTAAAAAATGGCAGAAGCAGATTTTAATAATGAAACAAAAAAGGAGAAATATCTAAAACAGAAGGAAATGGCCCCGTGTTCCAGGGAACTTAATATTCACATAGTTGACATACATGGACTGGCCGAGATTCTTTTGACCAGCCCAAATACACTCCGTAAAAAATGGCATAGATTACCACATTTTTATGTGGGGACGGGTAATAATTTAAAATCAGCACGCTTTGATGTTGGTGATGTAATAGATTTTTTAAAAAAGGAGACTCAAAATGGCACAATACAAGCACAAACAATCTCGAAAAGGGTGGTTCGCTCGGTTTATGATGGACGGACAGATTTACAAAAAAGAGGGGTTTCAAACAAAGTCAGAAGCATTGGAATGGGAAGCAAACGAACGATACAAGATAAGGCACCCGGAAGAATTGGAGTCCAAAACGACCCCTTTAACCTTTGCACAGGTATCAAATAAATATTTGCAAACATACTCCGGTGATTTCCACCAGAAAAATACATACAGACAAAAGGCATTTGTTTATCGAACCTTTATAACCTTCCTTCAGGAAGATCCTGTGATTGAGGACCTCACACCCCCTGATATCACAAAATATCTGAAAGCCCGGAAAGATGCTAACAATTTGGCTGTGATAGATGAGAAAAAATTGACCGATGAACAAAAAGATTTCTTGAAAGAATTTTCTTTTCTTGTCAAGCGCCGAAGCTCGGATGGCAATAAGGTTGCAAACCGGGATCTTAAAGAGTTTAAAGCGCTGTTTACCTGGGCTAACTTGCAAACAATCATACAACACAATCCGGTCATAAATCTTAAATTATATCCAGAGGAAGAAAATCTTCGTTATATTCCGCCTGTTGAGGACATCGACAGGGTGATTCTCGTTGCAACAGATTTTGAATTAGATTTTATCCAGACGGTTTATCATACATTGGGCCGGTTATCTGAAATCCTACGTTTAGGTTGGAACGATACTAACTTTGAAAAGCGGACGGTAAAACTCCGAACCCGGAAACGCAAGGGTGGACAAATACAATCGGATCTCGTTCCAATGTCAGAGACATTATTTAGGTGCCTAAAAAGAAGATGGCATGATCGAGATAAACCCAGTGCTTATGTTTTTACAAAACCAGACGGAGGTATCTATACGAAGGACGATAAATTTATTAGAGAAATGATGGAAAAGTTATGCAAAAAGGCGGGTGTTAAAAAGTTCGGATTTCATGCCATTCGCCATCATGTTGCTATGATTTTGGAAGATTCTGGTAAAGCCACATTAAGAGAAATACAAAAAATGCTTCGGCATCAGCGTCCTACAACGACTGATAATTACCTTAAGGGTCTTTCTCCGGAAATGAAACGGGTAGCCAGTATTCTTGACCAACCTAAAGGATCTAAGTTTGAAGTTGTTAAAAGTGTAAAACCAGAATCTTGAACTTAATATTGTTAATAATTATTCTGTTTTTAAAAGCGCATTTTAACGATATTTATAACGATTTCAAATTCAGTTCAAAAAATAGCCGATTTTGGCAGGTTCCAAAATCAGCTAAGTATTTGAAATGGCGGAGAGAGAGGGATTCGAACCCTCGGAGGAAGTTTCCCCCCTCACTCGCTTAGCAGGCGAGCGCCTTCAGCCGACTCGGCCATCTCTCCGATTACAGTTAAATGGCGGAGGGAGTAGGATTCGAACCCACGGAGCTGTTACACTCAACGGTTTTCAAGACCGCCGCTTTCGACCACTCAGCCATCCCTCCGTACAACTTGAATTTTTAATTATCATTTTGCGAGTTACAGGTCAATATTTTTGTTATTGTTAGTTGACACAACCTGTTTTTTATGATTTCCGACAAAACATTAGACACCAAACGTTTTATAAATTCGACTTTTTGCAAATGGACCAAAGATTAATGTTTTCGTAAAAAGATAGATTATGCCGCTCTGTGGCGCTGTAACTGAAAATAACTTTTCAATTATATCAAAAGGTTATGATTTAGTTATTTGAAAGTCCGACGTAGACGGTTTCGTAAAAAGTTCAAATTCAAGGCGTGCAAATTTTTTAGTCATGAGGCGTACTTTTCGTACGTTGAATGATTACGAAATGCAGCACAACGCAGAAGTTGGACTTTTTACGAAACCGTCAAAGATTAATTTTATGAGGAAATACGACCATGAAGCAAAAATATTTAATTTTAAAAAACGATGAAAAAACCAAGCTTATCATAAGAGAATTTGCCGAGTTGGATAAAGAAATGTTTACATTTCTCTGTGAGGAAACATTTGACGATGAGTCTGTAAGATCAGCAATTGCGATAGGGGAAGATGCCCTTATCGCAAAATTAAGAACAAAAAACCTGTTTCCGATTGGTATATACGCAAAAGAACTGGCTGCAGCAGTTATAAAAATGTATGAATCCGGAAATGATCAATCCGTTGAACTGATTTTTGATGACCATGACCTTATGAAGAAAGAACAGCGAGAGCCGTTGGTTGACGATGACATTGAAGACGAAGTTGTCGAAATTGATGAACTGCTTGATGAAGATCCTCCTTTATCGGATTATGATGATAAAGACGAAATAGAAAACATTACGTATTCTCTAAAAATCGATGATGATTCAACGAATGGCGAAGATGATGATTAGACCCAAATTTTCATAAAACAATTTTGATGAACTCGTAAAAAGTCCGATTTAGACGATTTCGTAAAAAGTTCAAATTCAAGGCGTGCAAATTTTGCAATCATGAGGCGTACTTTTCGTACGTTGAATGATTGCGAAATGCAGCACAACGCAGAAGTTGGGCTTTTTACGAAACCGTCAATTTTGGTCATTCTTTGCACACAGGACATTCCTGGCTGCAATTCGGGCACAACGGATGGAGGTAACGGCAAAAATTAACGCTAAAGGTACTTGCGTCGCAACCTTTACACACCATGGGATCCATAGATTTGTTGGCGGGGTTGTAAATCAGGGTAAGATGATGATGCTTTCTGCCGACAGATAACCGATACAGAACCTTGACAGCCTGGGTGCGTATCAGCATGGCGCCACAAAGTTTTATGTTGACTCGTATGCTGTATTTTTTAAACAGGTCGTCGGTTTTTCGTGCCAGTTCATCGGGTAGCAGGCCGATTTTTTTTTGGCGGTCTTGGGTCAGTTCACCGGAAAGCCCCGGTCTTTCAAGACTTTTTGTCATTTCCTGTTCCAGATCGGTATAATATTCTTCCAGGCTGGCCACATCGCGGCGAAACCTTCGGTTCATGCTGTCCTCAAATGGTGTTATTTCTTCTTTCAGGGCTGCCTTTGTATGACGTTCGACCCATCCTATGATTTTCCGGATCTTTCTTTCTCTCCAGCTAACCGGTTTTTCTTTTGTTTTAAACTCGTTGACAGATAGCATGATATTCTGCTCCATGTCCTCAATCCGAGCACCGGTCTCAAGATTGAATATCAGTCTGATAAGACCTTCCTTTTGCTCATCGCTTTGGGCCAGATACTTACAGATCATCAGAAAATATTCGGTCCTAACCTCCGCAAAGCTTTCAACCTTGCCCACAGCTCCGTGAAAGGTAAACTGGTTCCTGATCAGCTTGTCAAACCCCTGGCTTTTGAGATAATCAAAGTGCAGATCACATTCAACCAGTGCTGCAGTTTCGCAAGCCGCATTTACAATTTTCTCCAATAACGTCGAGCCGAAATTGAATGAATAGCCTGATTTCGAATCCAGATCTTTATCGATTTGGATAAATTCAGGAGTTTCCAGCAATTTGGACAAATAATCGGGCAAAAGCACGTCAAAACCCTGGGAGCTTTTTTCTATCATCGCACCACTATTTTCAAGAAACCGGCAGACAAAACGCTCCAAAGATTGATCCGAATTAAATTTCATAGTTTTCTCCAAACAACTTCTCATCCAGGGCCCTGGTCTTTTCATAACTGGATTTGTTGCGCTTCAGACGGGTGGCCAGTTGATCGAACCTATTTTTTCTTTCCCCGTCAGAATCCGATTGGACCCAGATGTCATAGACCATATCGGAAAATTCCTTCTCGCCCCGGATACGACCCAGGATCATGTCGATTTCGCCGATGACCAGCTCAAACATATTGATCTTTTTGTCAAGCACTTCGAGAATATAGTCTTCGGCGCTGCCTGTGGCACACAGGTTGTAAATCGTAACTTCTTTTTCCTGCCCGATCCGGTGGATGCGGCCGATACGCTGCTCGATCTTCATTGGATTCCACGGAAGATCATAGTTAATCATTTGGTGGCAGAATTGTAGATTTCGACCTTCCCCGCCAATCTCCGTGGTCAGCAAAATGTCCGTTTCCTCCTGGAATTTTCTTATTTGCTCATCCTTGCTGCGGTTGTTCAGGCGACCGTGAAACAAGGCATGGGGAATTTTATTCCACGCCAAAAAATCCGACAGATGATCCAGAGTGCCCAGATATTTAACAAAGATGATATTCTTTTCGGAAGACGACCGTATCAGCTTCAGCAGCATCCGGTTTTTGCGAGTATCATCCATGGAACGGCACAGGTTGTTTATTGCCTGAATCTCCTTTTGATGGTGCAGTAGAAGGTCTTTTTTACACAGCATACGCGACAGGGTCATGCTCACAGCACGAGGGGATGATCCGGCTTCAGCCAGCAAGTTCTTAAGCAACAGCTTGTGGCCAACTCCATCAGTAGTATTGATATCTTGAACCAGGACGGTAATTCTCTCGTAAAGCTCTTTTTCACTCTTGCTTGGATCTACTCGTATGGTATGGGCAAAACGGGGCAACAGTCCGATTTTGGCCAGAGCACGAGTGTTGCGGATCATAACTTCTCCCAGAAGTGCTTTGAGCCGGCCGCGATTTTGTGGATCGGTAGGATCACCGCGTGTCATGAATTCCTTGCGAAAGTCAGAAGCGGTTTTTAATTGACCTGGTTTCAGCAATGTAATTAGATTGTAAAGTTCCAGCAGATTGTTTTCCACCGGTGTGGCCGTCAGCAAGAGCAAAAATCGCTTTTTTAAAGTATTGACCAGTTTCCAATTGAGGGTGCTCCGGTTTTTCAGGTGATGGGCCTCATCAACGATAACTATGTCATACTCCCGTTCAGTAACCAGCGAAAAGTTTTTCTTTGATTTGGCAAAGTTAATGGAAGCAAGAATAAAAGGCGCTTTCCAGAAACGATTTCCTTTTTTTCGGAGATCCGGATCATCAGTAGACAAAAAATCGAGCCCGAATTTTGTCCGTAACTCGTCTTTCCACTGGCTCACAAGGGATGTGGGAGTTAAAATCAGGGCACTTTTCACCATGCCCCGCTGAATGTATTCCTTAAGCACGATGGATGCTTCAATGGTTTTTCCGAGGCCCACTTCGTCCGACAGCAGGGCGCGTCCACGAAAACGTTTTAACACCTTTCGGGCGGTTTCTTCCTGATACCATAGAGAGCGAACACCCTTTAGGTTCGTAAGACAGATGAGGTTTTCAAAAGATTCTTTGAATCGGATCTGATAGGCTTCAAGCGTGAGGGTGTAATTTTCATAAAACGTGAAATGCCCCTGGGACAAAGGTTCCGTGAAAGAGGCAGTATCCATTTCAATGGAAATCGGTATGTTCTGAAGCGGTGCCCTGGTTGCCGGTTTTTTTAAAGGTTTGCTTTTGGGCAGAGGTTTTTCAGATTCGACGGTTTGCGCTCGGGAAGGCTTCAGCCTCATTCTGTCACGAAAAGCAGGCGGGTTTTGTAAAATTTCCAGTTGTTCCCGGCAGTATTCCTGAATTTTAATCGTGTTGGATCTTATTTTCCGTTTATTATTAATTTTTATTCGGGGAAGCAGATTCAGCAAATTTTCGGCAACATCAATCGCCAGGTTATATTGTTCGTCCCTTGCCAAAAGGTCGCACAATAAAATTCGCTGATCATTCTCGATCTTTCCGTTATTGTAAAGCGCTAACAGACCCTTTCGCATAATGTCCGGCCGCTCAATGGCATAGCCCAAATCCACCAGCGATTCGAGCATTTCCGGATTTTCAGGATCATACCTCAGAGCTTTTGTTACAAGCGTCAGCGCTTTTTCATGATCCATCTGGTCCCAATACCAGAGTGCCTCATGAAAAAAATAACCGGCTTTTTCCTTCTGGTTGGAGGCCGTTAGTTTGTTCCGTCGCTTTTTTAGGTTGGTCTTGCGTTTGGCCTGTCTTTTTTTTGATTTTACCTTTGCCATAAAAATATTTTAATATCAGGTACCGGAAAAGATGCTATCATGATTGTCTGGATGCCCATCTATATATCAACAGATTTGGCAAGCAGAAATACCCGCATGCCTATTACCATAATTATTTTCATCATGCACTTCATTTGTTTCAGTCTGAATCTCAACTTAAAAGTACATTTCAATTTACCTGTGGATTCTATGCACAATTAGGCTAAAATATTTGAAGATTAGCCCGGTACATGTTATTTTCGAAATAACAAAACTAGTTATCAAACACTTCTCATAACGAAAACCGGAGTAAACGGAAAATAAATCTGATAAAGTATATATCAATTAGTTGCATAAAATTAAACAAAGTGATGCCGGAAAGTATCACTATTATTATTTTAGTGATCACTATTAATTGCACATTAATTTTTTAAGAATAATAAACAAGGACATAAAAAGAAAAATTTATCAAAAGCTTGAGGAATGGAAAAATAGAAAAAATCGAAAGCCGCTTATTTTAAAGGGCACCCGTCAGGTCGGTAAAACATATATTTTAAAGCGTTTTGGCCAGGAAGCTTTTGATAAATTTCATTATGTGAATTTCGAAGAAGATGAGGCGTTGAGTCGGATTTTTATCAACGACCTAAAACCTAAGCGCATATTGCAGGATCTTAGCTTTTATGTTGAATCGTCCATAAATATGGAAAAGGATCTCATTATTTTTGATGAGATTCAGGCGTGCCCGAGGGCTTTGACCAGCCTCAAGTATTTCCAGGAGCAGTTGGCCGGTTTGTCAATATGTGCTGCAGGATCATTGTTGGGAATACATCTTGGAAACAGCTCCTTTCCAGTAGGCAAAGTTGACCAGATTGAAATGTTTCCCATGTGCTTTGAGGAGTTTCTGGCTGCATCTGGAGAAATTCGGTTGCTTGATCTTTTGCAGAATTGCGCCCTTGACACCGCTATTCCGGAAACCGCCCATTCTCTCTTGTGGGATCAATTGAAAATATATTTTGTTGTGGGAGGATTGCCGGAAATAATTCAGACTTATTTGGACTACAAAGAAGATTTATTTCTATCGCTTATGACCGTAAGGGAGCGGCAGACCAATCTGATAAATGCATATCTTACTGATAATGCTAAGCATTCAGGCAAGCAGAACGCCATGTATATCGAACGTATATGGAAAAATATTCCGGCCCAGTTGGCCAGAGAGCAGGATGGTTCAACGCCAAAATTCAGATTCAAAGGTGTGGTCCCGGAAATCAAAACATATTCGAGGCTGGCCGCCCCAATTGATTGGCTGAATACCGCAGGACTTATCATCAAGATTTATATTGTGAACAGCGGTGAACTCCCTTTTTCTGCACACACTGCGGAAAACCGCTTTCAACTCTGTTTCTTTGATGTAGGAATGCTGGGCGCAATGAGCCAATTACCACCAAAAACCATACTCGATTATGATTACGGGACCTATAAAGGATATTTTGCCGAAAACTTTATTGCCCAGGAGTTTAGGTATGCAGGAACCCGACAGATTTATTCATGGAGAGAAAAAACCGCTGAAGTGGAATTTTTAAGGGAAAAACATGGGCAGGTCCTGCCTGTGGAGGTAAAGTCCGGTTGGGTAACCCAGGCAAAAAGCCTAAAGGTTTTTTCGGATAAGTATAACCCACCCTATCGAACGGTTATGAGCGCTAAGAATTTGAACATCGATCATAAAAACAGAATTCATCATTATCCTCTATATCTTGCAGCACGTTTTCCCCTAACTTAATATGGTCATTATTTGCAATTATCCTCATGGGTTATTATGGAACTTTACGGAATATCATGGAAATATAATAAATGGACCAATTAATTGGCTTTTGTGATAACCTGGAATTTAGGATGTCCATGGGGCACAATGCATATAGAAATAACATGTATACTAAAGAAAAAATTATTCGCATTAGAAAATTGCTTGATGATACCATTGAACAGACTAAAGCTAAATTGGCCAAAAGGGTTTATTCGAAAGAATTGATCGAACTTTTATTTGCGCAACCCTATTGCATGGTAAAATAATTGGTTGATGCCGATATCGCCAACGGATTGAAAAAACTGCTAAAGAAAATCCAAAAATGAAGCCATATAAAACTATCAAGCTACCCTTGACCTCAGTTAATTGGGCTGAGCACGTTTCGCTCATAGGTCAAGCAAATGCAGAACTGGCGCGTTTTGATGGACTACTTTCTGGTATCGTCAATCCTGCAGTACTCCTTTCGCCTCTTACAACCCAAGAGGCGGTACTGTCATCACGAATTGAGGGGACACAGGCGACTCTGGAGGAGGTATTGGAATACGAGGCAGAATCCAGGGGGAAAATCGAATCGTCCAAGGATGCTGATATTCAGGAAATTATCAATTACCGCCGAGCTATAGGTTATGCAGTCGAAGAGCTTAAAAACCGGCCTTTATGTCTTAACCTCATCCTTGATTTGCACAGAATTCTACTGGATAGTGTCCGTGGACGAAACAAAGCCCCAGGAGAATTTCGAAGAATCCAGAATTATATAGGGCCACCTGGATGTTCAATTGAGAATGCGACTTTTGTGCCGCCTTCTGTCGATCTTTTGCCATCCAGCCTGGATAATTGGGAAAAGTTTCTCCATTACGATGAAAAAGACAGCTTGGTTCAATTGGCAATTGCAAAGGCTCAATTCGAACTGATTCACCCGTTTTTAGACGGTAATGGCCGGATAGGACGCATGCTGGTTCCTGTTTTTCTTTATGAGAAAGGTCTGCTTTCAAATCCTATGTTTTACTTGAGCGCTTATTTAGAGGAACATCGTGATATTTATTATGAAAGGTTGCGGGCTATTTCCACAAAAGGGGACTGGAACGGCTGGATAACATTCTTTCTGCACGCTATATTTAAGCAAGCAAACGAAAATAGCCGGAAAACCAACGCTATTCTGGCCCTCTATGAGGAAATGAAACAGAATGTTCCCGCAATTACGCGCTCCCAATATGCCATTCAGGCTATCGACACCATCTTTGACCAGCCGATTTTCCAGAGTACGGATTTCATCACCCGCTCAAAAATTCCAAAGGACACAGCCTTGCGAATTCTGAATGCTTTGAAAAAACGGAAACTTCTCTTTTCTCTTCGGGAAAGCCGGGGACGTCTCCCTGCAATTCTTATGTTCAGGAGACTCATTAAAATTACAGAGGGAAAGGTTTAAAGCGCATAGATACCACACAAACCTGTTTAAATTGCGTAACCACTTTAATATGCACCACAAGTTCAGTTATGTGGCTTTCATGCGCCACAAGTCGATTTGTGTTGCATAAAAATACAAATATGCCCCACAAATTGCTTTGCATGGCTCAGTCGTCACATAAGTCGCAGAAAAAAAAGGATTTTGGGTCGGATCACGCTAACTGTCTGTATATTTGCAAAAAAGCTCTAAAAATAGCCATTATTTGGTCTTAAACATATCTTTTGGGATGGAAAATAACAGGGCTAAAGATTTTTTTAAAATACTATTTAGCTTAAAAGATTCTTTTTGGAGTCAAAAAGAGTCGTTTAAGACAATTTTAGGGCCTATTTTAAACTTCTTTTGCTGTTATTATAGTTTGTTACCGTGGTCCGACCCCAAATCTAATCTAAAAGATTAATGGCGTGAATGGTTCGATTGAGGACTGGCGTGAAATATTGCTTCCTCTTTTAAGGATTGAAAAGAAAGACACCAAGTTTATTGCCAAGTAGCGGGAGGTTGGGAAAATAACTGTTTGCAAAATTTCTTGCCATAGGCTAAAAATAGGCAAATCCTACGGAAGACGTATTGAAAGGCGGCCATAATGCATTTGAATTCTGCAAGTCTAAATACGGTTTTCAATAAGGAAATAGCTGATATGGACAAAATAGAACTCTTAGAGCTTATTAATAAAGGCGAATCCAGCTTTGCGGAATTCAAAGCGGATACACCGGACATTAAAGCCGAAACAATTGCGGAGTATGTCGTATGCTTTGCAAATTCAAAGGGCGGAAAAATTCTGTTAGGCGTTGAAGATGACGGAACCATAACAGGGATGAAAGGCAGATTCCCCGAATACGGCACATGGATATCGGATGCAGTTCAGGGTTGGGTGCATCCGAATATTATTGTGGATTATGAGGAAGTGCCTGTAGAAGAAAACCTGCGTGTTGCAGTGATTGTAGTGCCGATGGGTGTCGCCAAACCGTATTCCAAACGCAAGGGGAAAGATGCAAAAGAACGTTACTATATTCGGGATGTAACCTGTTGTCGGGAAGCCGACAGAGAAGAGCTCAGGCGTTTATTTCAAAGTTCCGGGGTGATTCATTTTGAGGTGACGCCTGTTTCAAGGTCAAAACCGGAAGATTTGAATGAAACCATGCTTATTGAGTATTTCAGGCAAGTCAGACATATCGGTTATGACGATAAGTTAAAATGGCTTCAGCTTCTACTGGACAATCAGATACTTTCTGAAGAACTCGGTGCGGTTAATTGCACTCTGGCAGGGCTTATTTTATTCGGGAAAAAGGATCGGGTAAAAAAACTAATCCCTCAAAGCGGTATTACTGCAGTAGAATACGACTCGCCTGATGCTGATGTGGCGGGCCGTTTTCGCAGAGAAATCAACGGTCCTCTAATTTCGTTACGTGAAGACTCAGGAGCGTTAGCTGAAGAAGGGATAATTGACCAGGCCGTAAATTTTGTTTTAAGGGTAAGATCAAAAGAAATAATTAAGGGCACCAGACGCGTTACTGAATATGCTTATCCTCCTGAAGTTCTGCGTGAAACTGTTGTCAATGCGGTTGCCCACAGAGATTATACTATCGGAGGAATGAATATCGGGATCTGGCTCTATCCTGACCGGTTGGAAATCGACAGCCCGGGGAATCTTCCAAACACAATCACCATAGAACGGATGAAAAGTGGTGCCCGTTATCACCGTAATCAAACGATTGTCGATTATCTGCGCGACATGGAATATATCGAGGGCAGCGGCAGGGGTGTATCACGCAAAATCATCCGTGGCATGATCGAGCATAACGGCAAAGAACCCGCCTTTGAACTAAGAGGCGAAGCTTTAAGAGTTACTTTATATGCCTAAAAAGGACATCCGTGAAATTGGTGTCGTTTCTTGAATAGTGAACAACAAAATTAATTCGCTATTCAGGATGTGATAATCATTGAATTGAAAAGGTGAGACGAAAAAACAGACGGCTAATAGCTGCAACGCTTGAAGAACTATCATCTGAAGGAAAACAATCAGCTGTTTTGGATAAATTATGCGAAAAGATTCTTGGTTTTGCAAAAAAGCCATAAATTGAAAAAAAGCCACTTTTCAACCACCCTGCGCGAATTTGGGGTCGCACCACGCTAACTATCTGTATATTTGTAAAAAAGATCTAAAAATAGCCATTATTTGGTCTTAAACATACCTTTTGGGATGCAAAATAACAGAATAGGCTTGCTTTTAAAATTATTTTTTACTAAATACTACATCCCTTTTAACATTCCCATAAGTTCTATCAAACAGTTTGTTTCAGGTTGATCCCTCTGAATCTTCAACCTACTTGAAAAAAATGGCAACTAACTATCGATAGCTGAGTTGCGTAATCTATACCTATGGTTTTCGAACCACAGGACCCGTTCCTGTGGTTTTTAATATTTAACAAAAAGGAAACAACAACGATGATTTGTGCCACCAATGTTACCCTTGCCTACGGCAAAAGGGTTCTGTTCAAAGACGTTAATATAAAGTTTGCACCAGGCAACTGTTACGGACTCATCGGCGCCAACGGAGCAGGAAAATCCACATTTCTGAAAATTCTTTCCGGGGATATCGAACCAGACTCGGGAACCGTCTCCGTGGGACCCAGGGAGAGAATCGCGGTTTTAAAACAGCAGCACTCTGCCTTTGACGAGGAGGCGGTTTTAAACACTGTAATAATGGGCCATGAAAAGCTTTACAGAATTATGACAGAAAGGGAAGATCTTTATGATAAACCGGATTTTTCCGAAGAGGACGGAATCAGAGCAGGTGAGCTTGAGGTTGAATTCGCGGATATGAGCGGCTATGATGCAGAGTCTGAAGCGGCGGTTCTCTTAAGCAATCTGGGAATTACCGAAGAGATGCATCAGAAAAAGATGAAGCAACTCGAGGGCGGGGAAAAGGTGCGAGTGCTCCTTGCCCAGGCCCTGTTCGGAAATCCGGATGTCCTGCTTCTGGACGAGCCCACCAACGACCTGGACATCAAGTCCATTGCCTGGCTTGAGGAGTTTCTCTACAGGTTCCGGAACACGGTAATCGTGGTCTCACATGACCGTCATTTCATGAACCAGGTCTGCACCCACATTGCAGACATTGATTTCGGTAAGATCTCGGTATACATGGGGAACTACAATTTCTGGTACCAGGCCAGCCAACTGAAGCTGAAACAGAAACAGGAGGGAAACAAAAAAATCACTGACCGGGCCAATGAACTGAAGGCTTTTATCCAGCGGTTCAGTTCCAACGCCTCCAAGTCGAAGCAGGCCACCTCCAGAAAGAAACTTTTAGAAAAACTCACCATTGAAGACATGCCGGTGTCGTCAAGAAAATACCCGTTTATTTGCTTCAAGCCCGAACGACCCTGTGGCAACGTGATCCTGGAAGTGGACGGACTCACCAAGACCATCGATGGTGAAAAGGTACTGGACAATGTCGGTTTTACTGTGAACGGTGGGAATAAGATCGCCTTTATGGGCGGGAACAGCCTGGCCAAGACCACCCTTTTCCAAATTCTGGCTGGGGATATGGAACCGGACAGCGGTACTTTCCATTGGGGAACCACCATTACCCACTCCTATTTTCCCAAAGAATACAGCGCCTATTTCAACGGTAGCCGGAACCTTATTGAATGGCTCCTGCAGTTCGCTCCCCCAACAGAGGGCGAGAACTTTGCCAGGACATTCCTGGGACGCATGCTCTTTTCCGGGGAAGAGGCCCTTAAAAAGATCAGCGTACTCTCCGGTGGGGAAAAAGTTCGCTGCATGCTCTCAAGGATGATGCTTTCCGAATCCAATGTCCTGATGCTGGATGAACCCACCAACCACCTCGACCTGGAATCGATCACGTCATTAAATAACAGCCTGATCAAATTCCAAGATGTAATTCTTTTTACCTCCCATGACCACGAGTTCGTGAATACCGTGGCAAATCGGATTATCGAAATCATTCCCGGTGGCGTCATCGATCAACTCATGGCTTTCGACGAGTATATTAAAAGGACGGAAGTTGCGAAAACCAGGGAAGCCATGCCCCGGAAGGCCGCTTAAGCATGGGGTGGGATCACCATTTAAAAATCAACCACTTGTTTTGGTGCTTATAATTTTCCTTTACCGGATATCAATCCGGAAACAAAAAGCTTCAGTGTCAGCGGCCTGAGGCTTTTTTCATGTCCTTGCTGGGATGGAATTGATTTCACCGGCCAGGCGCTTGACTGCTCCTGATATTTATCATAAGATAAAAAATTATGAATGGTACAAATCGTATGAATATAAAATCTGGGTTGTTGGTTTTGATTGTATTAAAGAAAGACCAACGATCGGGAAATCTCACTAAAGGTATTGTGAAAGACATTTTGACAAAATCTCCCCATCACTCCCACGGCATTAAAGTCCGTTTGGAAAGCGGCAAAGTTGGGCGGGTGAAGGAAATATGCGTCTGAACCGTAAATCCTTTTCTTAATGAACAACCGTTCTCTCTTTACCAATGCAAGTCTGAACCCTAAGCTCAAAGTTGGTGTGGGCGGTTATCTTATCGTTCCTGAATCGTTTATTAAAACTCCGTCAAACCTGATCAAAATATCGGAACTGGACGAAATCCTGGTGTTGAAAAGATTTGAAGACACTTCTTCTACAAAACTTGAGGTCCAAACAGTTTTGTGGGCTTTGGAAGAATGTTGCGTTGGATTAACCATTTCCGGTTCGGGGAAACTCCATATTTATTCCGATTCCCAGTGTGTTGAAGGACTTTTGTCAAGAAGGGCCCGGATGGAAAACAACGGTTTCCATTGTAGAGGAGGTAATCGTCTGTTAAAAAACGCATCTTTATACGGCAAAACTTTCGAAATCACAAAAAGAAATCATAATTCACACAGGAGATTCTGAAATATGCAAAAGAACTCATAGAAAACCCTGGGCTGGCTGTAAGAATCACCGATGCATTGGGAACAGCTATTGATAAAGGGTTTGATCTTCTGCCCGCCAAAAATTAGGATTTTTTAAAAAAACATGTACGCCTTATGATTGTGACAAAAAACCAACTCCCGAGGATTTGTTCATGAAAAAATATAGTAACATAACTCTTTTGATCTTTTCCCTATTATTATTTGCCGGATGCGGTTTTCAAAAACAAGTCTCCTTCTCGGGGAAAACCATGGGCACAACCTATCATATTACCGTTGTGACCGGGTTTTTTAAAAACACAAAAGCACTCAAAGATAAGATTGACATGAGGCTTGACCAGATCAACAACAGTATGTCCACCTACAGAAAAGACAGTGAAATAAGCCGGTTTAATTCATTAAAGCAAGCCGGAAAAAAGTTTTACATATCGGACGATTTTTTTAATGTCATGACGGTTGCGAAAACCGTGTATACACTGACAGGCGGAGCATGGGACGGCACTGTCAAGCCGCTTGAAAATCTTTGGGGATTCGGCGATTCTGAAAATAAAAATAGAATCCCTTCAAAAACAGAAATAGAAACGCTTTTACCGAATATCGGATTCAATAATATTGAGATTTTAACCAGCCACCATCTTATCAAAAAAGCAGCGTCCATATCGCTCGATCTTGCTTCAATTGCAAAAGGTTACGGCGTTGATCAGGTGGCGACACTCATCAGAATAAATGGAATAAAGAATTTTCTAGTGGAAATCGGGGGCGAAGTTTTTGCGGCAGGTTTCCGAAAAGACGGCAAAAACTGGAAAATCGGTATCAACAGACCCAAGATAAATGCGCCTTTTGATCAGGTGTATAAGGTTTTGTACTTACAAGACAAAGGCTTTGCAACAAGCGGAGATTACAGGAATTATTTCGAATGTGAAGGAAAACGCTTTTCCCACATACTTGATCCGAGAAATGGATATCCGATAGACAATGGAGTTGTAAGTGTTTCAATTGTTGCGGATACTTGCACAGTTGCAGACGGGCTGGCCACTGCGGTTATGGTTCTGGGTCATAAAAAAGGTCTTGAAGTAGTGAACACCCTCGACAACACGGAAGGTTTAATCGTTGTTCAAGCAGATGACGGAACCTTGACCGATCACTATTCAAAAGGGTTTATATCGCAAAGCAATGGATAATTCATAGCTCGGAAATGTATTGACATAAAAATACGGGTACTGTACTTTTTCTTCTAAAAAAGTGTAATCCAATTTTTATAAGGGGTTACCATGCTTTTTTGTTGACTTTTTACCCCGTTGGATAGTTAAAAAAAATATTATTATTTCAAATAGAAAGGTGAATCGTGTGGAAATTGTAGTATTGTTAAAACAGGTTCCGGCAACAGAATCGTTAATCCGGATCGCCGACGACGGAGTATCCATAAAGACTGATGACATTAAGTGGGTCATTAACCCTTATGACGAATTTGCGGTTGAAGAAGCACTTCAAATAAAGGGGGCTCACGGCGGTTCGGTTACCATCATTTCCGTGGGACCGGAAAAAACGACCGAAGCCATAAGAACCGCCCTTGCAATGGGCGCCGACAAGGGGATACTAATCAATGATCCGGCCGCTGCGCGTTGCGATGGTTTAAGCACCGCACGAATTCTGGCGGCGGTGTTGAAGGAAACCCCTTTTGACCTGATAATCGCCGGTCAGCGGGCTGTTGATGATGATAATTTTCAGGTAGGGCCCGCCGTAGCAGAATTTTTAGGCATCCCCAATATTTCCATGGTTATGAAACAAGAAATCGTTGACTCTAAGATCAGATGCCAGGGGACAATTGACGGGGGGACCGTCATCCTGGAAGCACCGCTGCCCGTTCTTTTTACTACCCAACGCGGACTGAACGAGCCTCGCTATGCTTCTCTTCCGGGAATCATGAAAGCAAAAAAGAAACCCATCGATATTAAAACAATCGCAGACATCGGACTTGACGCTAACCGGATCGGGAAACCGCTGACAAGAATCGTGGCAATGAAAACGCCTCCGGAGCGAAAAGGCGGAAGTATGATAGCCGGTGACTCTGCGCGGGCAAAAGCTGTGGAACTTGTCAGAATCTTGCATGAAGAGGCTAAGGTCATTTAATAAGGAGATAACGATGTCACAAGGTGTACTGGCAATAGCAGAACAGGTAGAGGGAGTTTTCAGAAAAGTCACTTACGAAGCATTAAGCGAGGGCAGACGCATCGCTGACCGTTTAAATTGTGATCTTACCGCCCTGGTTTTAGGGGCAGAAATAAAAAATATTTCAAAAGAGCTTAATCAATACGGCGCCGATAAAATTATTGTCGCCCAAAGCCCTGCCCTTTCCGAATACCTGACCGATGCGTATACCACTGTAATTGCGAATTGCATAACCAAAGAAAATCCGGCTGTAGTTATCCTGGGTGCATCCACGCAGGGCAAGGACTTGTCTGCACGTCTTAGCGCTCGGTTGAATGCCCCTCTTGTTATGGATTGTGTGACGATTCGTTTCGAGGAAAAGAATCTCATAGCAACACGTCCCATGTATGGCGGCAAAATTCTGGCAGACGTGGCCCTTGACGGAAGTCCGCAGATTTTGGCAATTCGACCCAATGCAATGACCATTTCAAAGGTTGAACGAGCCGGATCCATGGAAAAGCTTGATACGGATACCGGTAACACAGTGCTGCAATTTATTGAAAAAACACTCGACACCGGCAAGGTCGAACTTACTGAAGCGGATACGGTGATATCCGGCGGCAGGGGAATGGGAGGGGCCGACTTTACGGTCATAGAAGAACTGGCTCAACTACTCGATGGTGCTGTGGGGGCATCACGATCTGCGGTAGATGAAGGCTGGCGGCCCACTTCAGACCAGGTTGGGCAAACCGGGAAAGTTGTTTCCCCAAATCTTTACATTGCCTGCGGGATATCCGGTGCCATTCAACACCTTGCCGGAATGTCTTCATCCAAAGTTGTTGTGGCCATAAACAAGGACCCGGAAGCGCCTATTTTTTCCAAGGCTGATTACGGCATTGAGGGCGATCTTTTTGAAATTGTGCCGTTAATTGCAGAGGAAATAAAAAAATTAAAAGGCTGAATCCAACAATATCTCCGGTTCCGGATCCGGGTCTAAAAAATAAATGTATCACCCGAGCAAAAAATTTATTTTTATGCGCTTAAAGGCTGCCGAACACCTCCGGGAGCCTTTTGACGTTTAACCAAATTAATGACAATATTCGGTATACGATTCTAATGAAACTGCACCTGGTAAGCTTAGGCTGTGCTAAAAATCTTGTTGACAGCGAAATCATGCTGGGTCGGCTCGTAAACGCCGGCTGGACCAGCACCCGGGACCCCGAAGAAGCCGATATCATCATCGTCAATACATGCAGCTTTATCGAATCTGCCATAAACGAATCTATCGACACCATTCTTAATCTGGCAACGTATAAACATAATGGGTTCTGCCATCGTCTTATCGTGACCGGATGCCTGCCTGAACGTTTCAGGGAAGAAATCCTCACTGCCATTCCCGAAGTTGACTTGTTTTTGGGAACCGGCGCATTTGATAAAATCGTAGAAGCGGTGGATGGATCTTTGAATGATGTCACCTGCTTTTTGCCGGATCCCAACCTGGCAGGCGTTCAACAGCAGGACGTCCCAAGAATACATAGTTCTTCTCATATGGCTTATCTAAAAATTGCCGAGGGATGCAGCCGGCACTGTACCTATTGTATTATCCCAAAGCTTCGCGGAAAGCAAAAAAGCCGATCCCTTGAAGATATTATTGCTGAAGCACGTTACTTGATCTCATCAGGCGTAAAGGAACTCGTTTTGGTTGCACAGGATACCACCTCTTATGGTATGGATCTTTGCCCGCGCGTTTCTTTCAGCCGGTTGCTCGAAAATCTTTCCGAAATATCCGAAAGAATATGGATCAGACTGTTGTATGGGCATCCGGAATCTATAGAAAATTCCGTTATCAAAACTATTTCCATGCACCCAAACATATGTTCTTATTTTGACATTCCGATTCAGCATTCAAGCGACGGTGTTTTAAAAAAGATGGGACGCAATTATACATCTGCCAATCTTCGCAGACTTTTTGATAAAATCAGGTCATCTGTCTCTGATGCCGCCTTAAGGACAACCGCAATCGTTGGTTTTCCGGGAGAAACGGATAAAGATTTTGAAGAACTCTTATCTTTTGTGAAGGACATATGTTTCGATCACCTGGGAGTCTTCATATATTCTGATTTCAAAGATCTCAGTTCTCACACCCTCCCCGATCATATTCCGGAACCTGTGGCCAAGGATCGGCAGGACACACTCATGTCCTGCCAGTCGAAAATATCCTTAGACAATAACCAAAAGCATATCGGTAGAATTTATGATGTTCTCGTGGAAAATACCACGGAAGAAAATCTTTTCAACGGCCGCACATTTTTTCAGGCCCCGGACGTGGACGGCATTACCTATATTCATTCCGAGCAGTTGGAAATCGGCTCATTTGTCGGGGTAAGAGTTGCAGACGCACTTGAATATGATCTTACAGGAGAAATTGTATGAGCGACCTAAAGCATCAGATCCTTGCTTTGGTTAAAGATGACCTTGCCGCAATTGAAACCGCCCTGGAGGAAAATTTAAATCCACATTTAGACCTGGTGTCCCAAATCGCCAGACATATATTGTTCAGCGGAGGCAAGCGCTTAAGACCTTTGCTTATGGTCCTTTCAGCCAGGATTTGCGGGTATAACGGAAACTATGACAAAACATTCTCGACTATTTTTGAATACTTGCATGCCGCCACCCTGTTGCACGATGACCTTGTGGATCAAGCAACATTGCGGAGAGGCAATCCCGTGGCCCATTCAATATGGGGCAATGCCGGCGCCGTCCTTGTTGGAGATTTTCTCCTCGCCCGCTCGCTTTGCATTGCCGCTGAGACAGAATTGCCTGATGTTATCCGAATCGTCGCAGAAATTACAGAAAACATGTCACAAGGCGAAATTCATCAACTGATGAGAAAAGGAAGTTTAGACCTCACCGAAGAAGAGTACATGGAAGTCATACGGCGAAAGACCGCTGTTCTTTTTCAGGGAACATGCCGTGTAAGCGCCCTGATCTCAAGCGCCCCAAAGGAAAAGGAAACCGCTCTATCGGATTACGGTTTCAACCTTGGAATCGCTTTTCAGATGGTCGATGATCTTCTCGACTACACTCTGGATCCCAACATTCTTGGAAAAGAGGTTGGAGCAGATCTCAAAGAAGGAAAACTTACGCTTCCGGTCATATATTCCCTCAAGGCTGCGAATACAACGGACCGGATCCAGATGGAAAAAATAATAAAAAATAGAGCGTTCTCTGTTGAGGATTTTGAAACATTAATCGCTTTGATGAAAAAATACGGCGGGCAGAAACATACTGAAAATCTGGCAAGAGAATATGTCAAAAAGTCAAAGGACGCGCTGAGGGTCTTTAACCATTCAAAAACCAAAGAGATTCTTTTAATGATTGCCGATTATACTCTGACACGCAACCTGTAATTATGCTTAAACATCTTTGGAGGAAATGAAAAACATATGTCTGCATTTTCTAAAGCCGTCATCCCATTTGTTTTTGCAGTATTTTTCTGTTTAGTTGTGCTTTATCCGCCTGGTGTTGTTCAGGCTGAAAACCAAATTTTGACAAAAACTGTTGTGGTGACGGGCACAGGTAAAATACATCAAAAAGACTCTGCCAGGGCAAGAGAAGAGGCAATCGCCGACAGCCTTGTTTCAGCAGTAAATCGAGTGGCAGTGGAACTTTTTCCTTTAGAATCACTGGTTCGAAACTTTCAGGCATTCAACAAAATGATTTATGGTAATACCGATAAATTCATCCAAGATTACAAAGTGCTGGCGGAGGTTCCATCTGTAAACAACTACAGAGTAATGGTGGAAGCAACCGTCTCAATCAACACCTTGAAGAAACTCATGTCAAGCGCCGGAATTTTACTTGAAGAAAAACCCCTGCCCAAAATTTTGGTTTTAATTTCAGATCAGAATCTAAGCGACCGTCTGCCAAAATACTGGTGGGGACAGGAGAAATATATTTCAGAATCTTCCTCGATAACCGCTCTGGTTGAACCCATTAAAACAAAAGGATTCCCGATCATCGATCCCCATATTATCATTCAAAATACCCGGGTTGATCCCATATATGACACACCTGATCTTAACCATACTGAAGCGGTTAACCTCGGCCTCAGCTTACAGGCAGAGGTGGTAATTGTCGGAAAGTCGGTTGCAAGTAGCGGCCCTAATATTATGGGTAAACGCATAAGGTCTTTTAAAGGAGTTGTATCCGCACGGGCAATTCGGACAGATACGGGCTCAGAAATCGCAACCACCATGAAGACTTCCATAATAACGAACACTGATGAAATTGCCGGGGTCCGGGACGTACTTTCAAGGGCCGGATCTCTTGCAGGTGAAGACCTTGCCGCTCAAATACTTGCTGCCTGGCAGAAACATGAGGAACAATCCAATCTTCTTGAAATCATAATTAAAGGTACCGGCGATATTGCAAATTTTGAAAAGCTGCGTCGTTTTATCAATAATATATCGGGGGTAAAAAATCTTCAAATAAAGGAATTGAAGCCCGATGAAGCAACCATCCTGGTCGATTTTCAGGGAATTGCCAAAGAGCTTGCGGATGCCTTGATGCTCAACACCTTTGAATCCATGGGTATTAAGATTTACGAAGTATCTCGGGATCGCTTAAGAATTGAGCTGACGCCCGGTTAACCCTTAATAGTGTTCATCTCTTAACAATTTTTTCGAGATTAAACCGTTACCTGGTTAATGGAGAAATAAATCATTGAGCATAAATATTCCCAATATTTTAACCGTTATCAGGATATTACTTACCCCTCTTTTTGTAATTTTCCTTCTAAGAGGTATGTTTTCATTTGCACTTCTGGTTTTTAGTATTGCAGCAATCAGTGACGCATTGGATGGCCTGCTGGCAAGGTATTTTAACCAATATAGCGTATTAGGCGCCTATCTTGATCCCATTGCGGATAAGCTGTTGCTAGTGTCTGCTTTTGTAAGTTTGGCCGTTCTTAAAATCATCCCCCCCTGGCTGACGGTTATTGTAATCAGCCGTGACATCTTGATTGTGACCGGAATCTCCATTTTTGCAATTACGGATGTCCATATTGAAATGAAACCGAGTCTTGTCAGTAAATGCACTACGGTTGCCCAGCTGTCCACTATCTTTTTAACTCTTCTTGATCCGCAAATTCCAGGCGCCCATACCATTAAATCATCGCTGTTCTGGATTACGGCCGGGTTAACGATAACTTCCGGACTTCACTATATTTACTTTGGATTAAACGTCCTCCAAAACGCCTCTGGAAAAAATTAAACACAGCCGTTTAAAGAACAACCCGTAACATTACGTTTTAACGTCAGTATGTAGCGTCTGAAGTCCCCATGGAATTCGTCTTGTTAGAAAATTTAAATTGTTATCAACACCTTGATTTGTATATGCACAATATATAGCAATTTAGATTAATAGAATACAATATATTCTAATTCAAAAGAATTATATATAATTACACTTGACATAAAAACGTTACAAGGACATATTAAGCCAACTTAGCTCTGTCCCGAAAGTTTGTAAGAGAATGCTGACGATAAGAATTCTATGGTGATATTTGTTAAAGATAATGCAGGCAGGCGTTCAGGAATTGAAAGACGGGTATTTTCATACACCATTCATATCCCGGAGCGAAGATCGGAAAAAGAAAGAAGGAAAGACTTAGACCGTAGAGATAAAAAGGGATTTAGGCTCCCGATTGATTTTGAACGTAGAGCGGTTTTCAAATTTTGATCTTACGATTACAAACCGGAACTCGCTGATTTTGTAATCAATCAAAAATAAGAATTTATAAAAAAACCTCGGAACACAATTCCCCAAACATACCGAGATTCTCACAAATATGAATCCCGCTTGCTTTCATGGCCTCAATCTTTGCCTGAGCCGTACCGCTGCCACCACTTATGATTGCACCGGCATGCCCCATACGCCGACCCGGAGGCGCGGTCAGTCCCGCAATAAATCCCACCACCGGTTTTGTCACATGCTGTTTTATAAATTCGGATGCCTCCTCTTCGGCAGTTCCACCGATTTCGCCGACCATAACGATACCCGTGGTCTGCGGGTCATTCTCAAAGGCATCAAGGCAATCTATAAAGTTGGTGCCGTTTACGGGATCTCCGCCAATACCCAGGCAGGTGGTCTGCCCGATTCCCTGCAGGGTTAACTGGTGAACCACCTCGTACGTCAACGTTCCGGAACGGGATACAACCCCCACCGGCCCGCCGGGTTTGTGGATCGCATCCGGCATGATACCGATCTTGCACTGGCCGGGCGTTATGATACCCGGGCAATTCGGACCGATGAGGCGCGAATTTGCTCCCTCTATGCAATTCTTGACTTTCATCATATCCATAACCGGAATCCCTTCGGTTATGGCAACGATAATATCCACACCCGCGTCTGCGGCTTCCATAATGGCATCGGCCGCAAATGCAGGCGGTACGAAAATCATGCTGCAGTTGGCGCCGGTCTGCGCCACGGCCTCTGTAACCGTGTTAAATACCGGTATATCATCCATCTTCTGACCGCCTTTGCCCGGAGTCACACCGGCAACCACCTGGGTCCCGTATGCTGCGCACTGGCGGGTGTGGAACTGTCCCTCTTTGCCGGTAATCCCCTGAACCAACAGCCGTGTATTATTGTCAACAAATATGCTCACTTTTCATTCCTCGCTTTTTGTCTTCCGTCCCCTGCCTTCCGTGTTCTGCCGTCAGCCGGCGACCAACTGTGCGACCTTTTCCGCCGCATCCTTCATATCTGAAGCAGTAATAAGGCTAAAACCGGATTCAGCCAGAATTTTTCGACCCTGTTCTACATTGGTCCCCTCCATCCGGATCACTACAGGAACATTTATGCCTGTTTTTTCTGCTGCATGGACAACTCCCTCTGCCAGCACATCACACCGTAATATCCCACCGAAAATGTTAATCAGAATCCCCTTGACATTCTTATCTCCGAGCATGATCCTGAAACCGTTCTCAACCATCTCCGCACTGGCGCCGCCCCCCACATCCAGAAAGTTGGCCGGTTCGGCGCCGGCCAGTTTAATGATATCCATGGTCGCCATTGCCAGACCGGCTCCATTGACCATATTTCCAATATTGCCGTCCAGTTTGATATAATTAAGATGAAACTTGGAGGCTTCAACCTCCAGAGGGTCCTCTTCATCAGTATCGCGATATTCAATGATGTCTTTGTGCCGATACAGGGCGTTGTCATCGAAATCCATCTTGGCATCCAGGGCAATCACCGCATCCTCGGCGGTGATGACAAGAGGGTTAATCTCCACCAACGAGCAATCGTAATCGATGAACAGTCTGTACAGGCTTGCAAGCATGGAAACAAACGGCCTCATCACCGAAGATGACAGATTTAATCCAAAAGCAACCTGACGGCAGTGAAAGGGTTGGATACCCATAAGAGGATCAATGAAAACCTTGATGATTTTTTCAGGGGTTGAGGCCGCCACTTCTTCAATATCCATTCCTCCGGCCTGGCTGGCCATAATAACAATCTTAGCGGTTGCTCTGTCCGGAATCATACTCAAATAAAGCTCCGTTGCAATGTTGAGTCCTTGCTCAACCAGCACTTTGCTGACCCTCTTCCCTTGAGGCCCGGTTTGGTGGGTAACCAGATTCATCCCGATGATCTCTTCGGTAATACCGACAGCTTCATCAATTGATCCGGCAAGCTTTACCCCGCCGCCTTTACCCCGGCCTCCCGCATGGATCTGAGCTTTAACCACAACCGGAAATTGGCCTAAATTTTCGGCAACCTGTTTGGCTTCATCAGGATTAAACGCAACGCCGCCATCAGGAATAGGAATATTGTATTTCTTGAACAATTCTTTTGCCTGATACTCGTGGATCTTCATAATCCTGATCCTCTCTTTCTGAATTGAATATTTTTGATTGAAGATTGAAAATTAATGTCAACAATTATTCAATTTTCAATTAGTTCAGCCGATAACGCACAGGACATCGTCTTTGGCTACCGTATCGCCGATGGAAAAATTAATCGCCGTAACTGTACCATCAGCAGGAGCCGGAAGCGCGTTTTCCATCTTCATGGCCTCCAGGATGACCAGCGTGTCCCCCTTGCATACCGCATCTCCCACCTGTTTTGAATATCTGACAATCATGCCGGGCATGGGTGCTTTGAGTGAAGTGCCTTCAACACAGGCAGCCACAGGAGACGGTTCCGGTTTTGCAGGCTTGGGTTTGGGGGGTGCAGGTTCCGCCGGTTTGGGTTTGGATGGTTCCGGTGTGACCGGTGCCGGAGCTGAAGCCTGCGCTTGAACCGGCAATTGCTGGACATAGCTGATCACCGGAGATCCTCCGGGCTCTTCAACCCCAACCTCAAAATATTCACTATCCACAAATACGTTAAATGTGCGAAGCGCATCGGTCTTGGGCGGAGCTTTCTTTTCTGCTTTTCTAACCAACAGACCGAGCTTGGCCAGTTTAACCAGCTCGTCTTCTGCTTCAATCTCTTCTAAGGTCCTGGGCTTGACTTCCGGAGGCGGATTTTCCTTGCCGTATTTCCATTTTAAAAACCGCTTCCCGGTAATGGGATAAAGCGCATAGACAAGAACATCGTCCAGATCCTGTGCAAGCCCTTCGGTATCTTTCTTGGCCTGATCAAGTTCGGGCTCTAGAACCTCGGCCGGACGGCAGGTAATGGGCTCTTCTCCCCTGGAATAGTTTTTAAGCGCTTTCTTTTGTAGCTCAGGATCTATGGGGATAGCGGTTTTACCATATAAACCGTAGCACAAATCCTTGACTTGGTCGGTAATCATCTTATAGCGCTCATCTTTATCGTCAAAAAGAACATTGTTGACCGTCTGTATTCCAACAATCTGACTAGTGGGCGTGACCAGCGGAATTTGTCCCAATTCTTTTCTGACCCTGGGAAGTTCTTTGTAAACCTCATCGATCTTATGCAACGCATCCATTTCCTTTAACTGGTTCACTAGGTTGGATAGCATGCCTCCGGGAGTCTGGTGCAACAAAACACTGATATCGATAATCGACACCTTGGAATCATCCAGCAGGTGCTTATATTTGGGCATGACTTTCTTTTCCAGTATTTCGTTGATCTCCGCCAGTTGCCGGATATCGAATCCTGTATCGCGGTTGGTCCCTAAAAGGGTCATTACAATTGGTTCTACGGCCGCATGGGACGTCCGGTAGGCATACGGCGACATGCAGGTGTCTATGATATCAACACCGGCCTCGATCGCCTTCAAATGGCTCATGGGAGACATCCCGGAAGTGAAATGGCTGTGCAGGTGGATGGGGGGTTTCACTGCCGCTTTTAAAGCCTTTATAATTTCATATGCATCATAGGGTGCAATCAGGCCCGCCATATCCTTGAGACAGATACTGTCGGCACCCATATTCTCAAGATCCTTGGCCTTCTTAACATAATAGTCAATATTATACACCTCTCCGCCCATCCGAGCTTCGGTCATACTGTAACAGATACAGCCCTGGAAATGTTTCCCGCATTCTTTGATAACGGAAGCAACCGTTTCAAAATTACGGTAGTCGTTCAAGGCATCAAATGTCCGGAAAATGTCCATGCCGTTTGCCGCCGCTCGATCCACAAATGCCCGGGCAACATCATCGGAATAATTTCTGTATCCCACAAGATTCTGAGCTCTCAAAAGCATGGAAAACGGTGTTTTGGTAATGTACCGTTTTAATGTCCGGATCCTTTCCCACGGATCTTCATTCAAAAAACGGTGCATGGTATCAAAGGTGGCGCCCCCCCATGTTTCCATGGCCCAGAACCCCACATGGTCCATCTTCTCGGCTACCGGAATCATGTCTTCGGTCCGTCCACGGGTGGCAAACAGGGACTGATGACCATCGCGCAGACTCAGGTCTACTATCTTAACAGGGTTTTCCGCCGCCGGCCGGTTCTTGCTGTAATCCATGGCCGTCATTTTCACCTGATTATGATCACTCATTTTAATGGTCTCCTCTTTTTAATTGAAGATGGAGTATTGGAACTTCAATCTTCAATTTTTCAATTTTCAATTATTTAAAGGTTCTCATCTGCATCATATTTCTCATCTGCATCTGGGCCTGCCGGCCGCTCATTCCCCACAGTTTCACTGGCCCCATAGCCGCAGCACGGGCCGCTTGAACCGGCTCAAATTCAGGCACAGCCAGAGACTGTATACAGATCGCCTCTTCTTCTGTCCGGATATAGTTCATCACCGCAGATATTGCAGCGGCTGTCTTGTTTTTGTCTTCCATTGGTTCACCATTTAGAAAAATGTTTTAAGTTTTAGGTGTCAAGTTTTACGCATAAAAAAAGTTAGATCCACTTAACACCTAAAACTTAAATCTTAAAACCCTTACATGGGTATATTACCGTGTTTCTTGGGAGGACTCACCTCTCGCTTGCTGCACATGACTTCCAAAGCGTCAATAAGACGCGGCCGGGTCTCACTCGGAACAATGACTGCATCTACAAAACCCCGGCTGGCCGCACAGTACGGATTTGAAAACAGATCCTCATATTCTTTTACTTTTTCCTTGCGCTTGGCTTCAGGATCGTCAGCCGCTTTGATCTCTCTTCGATGAATCACATTGCATGCCCCCGCAGCACCCATAACCGCAATTTCCGAACATGGCCAGGCAAACGCCATGTCAGCGCCCAGGTCTTTTGAACACATGGCAAGATAAGACCCTCCGTAGTCCTTGCGGGTAACCAGAAGTATTTTTGGGACTGTTGCTTCCGAATAGCACCACAACAGTTTTGCGCCGTGGCGGATAATGCCGCCCCACTCCTGATGGCTGCCGGGAAGATAGCCGGGCACATCTGCTATGGTCAGCATGGGAATGTTAAAGGCATCACAAAAACGGATAAACCGGGTTGCCTTGTCCGAAGCGTCAATGTCCAGACATCCGGCCATGACCTGGGGCTGATTGGCAATAATGCCGATACTTCTTCCGTTCAATCTGGCAAAACAGACGATAATATTCCGGGCAAAGTATTCATGAGGTTCGAAAATATCTCCGTTGTCCACAATTAAACGAATAACGTCCTTCATGTCATAAGCTTGGTTGGGATTGTCCGGAATAATGGCGTCAAGGGCAGGATCCGTGCGCCGGGGATCATCACCGGTATTCACCACCGGCGGATCTTCCATGTTGTTAGACGGTAGATAAGATAATAGTTTTTTGATCCGGTTGATGGCGTCTTCATCGGTTTCACAGGCAAAATGCGCCACCCCGCTCTTTTCGTTGTGGGTCATGGCGCCGCCAAGCTCCTCAAAAGTGATCTTCTCACCGGTAACCGATTTAATAACATCCGGACCGGTAATAAACATGTAGCTGGTATTTTTTACCATAAAAATCCAGTCCGTCATGGCCGGCGAATACACCGCCCCCCCTGCCGTAGGTCCCATTATCGCTGAAATCTGGGGAATAACACCGGAAGACATGGAGTTGCGGTAAAAAATCTGCCCGTATCCGGAAAGCGAATCAACCCCTTCCTGAATCCTGGCCCCGCCGGAATCGTTCATACCCACAAACGGCACGCCCGCTTTCAGTGCCATATCCATGATCTTGCAAATCTTTTTTGAATGCATCTCGCCAAGACTGCCGGCTCTGGCCGTAAAATCCTGGGCAAAGGCAAATACCGGTCTTCCGTCCACAAGACCATGGCCGGTGACGACACCGTCTGATGTAATATCAACCTTTTCCATGCCAAAATTCACACACCGGTGAGTGACGAACATGTCGAGTTCCCGAAATGTGCCGGGATCGAAAAAAATATCGAGGCGCTCCCGGGCGGTGAGTTTGCCTTTTTCTTTCTGTTTGGCAACCGCTTTTTCGCCGCCCATCTGAAGGACCTTGGCTTCCCGTTCTTTTAGATCCTTTATTTTATCTTCAATAATACCCATTATCAAATTCCTTTCATCTCTCCGGATGAACCTGGCCTATGGATAAATACCAATTGCCGGATCAGGTCAAAAAACACCTTCAAACCTGTAATTCCATTATTCCCTGCGGGGCGAAGGCATTACGAGCCGGAGGCCAATTGGGGCAACCCCCCTATTTTTTTTAAAAGTGTGTATGGCTTAATCATATGAATAAATTTCGTACCCGGTCTTTTCTCCGAGCAAATGATCAATTTTTTCCTGTGTTCCTTTTCTTATGTCGTTAACAACCCATTCCCTCCAGTTCTCCATGGACTGCCAGGTACTAACCACCAAGCTCTCACCGGGTCGATCGATCCTCTTAAATGTTTCCCCGGAAATGTAACCCGGTTGTTGCATGGCTAAATTCCTGAGCTTTTGAAGAAGAGGCTTTAGCGCTTCCGCCTTGTTTTCCGGTACGATTCGTTTAATGATTATTTTTACTGCCATGTTACCATGCTCCTTTCTTTGATGGTTGCGCAAACAAGTGAACACTTAGATTTTAGTAACAAGCCAAAACCGTTGAACATTTACCTATATGAACTCGTAAAAAGTCCGAGTTAGACGGTTTCGTAAAAAGTTCAAATTCAAGGCGTGCAAATTGTGTAATCATGAGGCGTACTTTTCGTACGTTGAATGATTACGAAATGCAGCACAACGCAGAAGTTGAACTTTTTACAAAACCGTCTCTTTTGATTCTATATACAAGGGTTATTGTCAAGCAAAAAAAGCAACCGGCTTGCCGCTATTGTGGATGCGGTGGTGCCGTTTTCAACCTCTTTTAAGATCCCGGGTAACATCTTTTTAACCTCGGGATTTTTATAGAACCTTTCTTGTAACCCCTCCTTTACAAGAGACCACATCCAGTCAACGGCCTGTCTTTTCCGGTTGGCTTCGAGTTCTCCGGTGCTGGTTAATCTTTTTCGATGGTCTAAAACAGTTTCCCAGATTACATCGATCCCGGTCATCTCCAGAGCACTGCAGCTCAAGACCGGCGGTCTCCAGCTAAGCGACGATGGCGTTAAAAAGTGCAAGGCGGTCTCATACTGCTTTCTTGCAAGTTCTGCCTTTTCGATATTATCCCCGTCCGCCTTGTTAACGGCAACGGCATCCGCCAGTTCCAGGATTCCCTTTTTTAACCCCTGCAGTTCGTCCCCCGCACCCGCAATCATCAGCACCAGAAAAAAATCGACCATGGATGCCACGGTCGTTTCGGACTGGCCCACACCCACGGTTTCAATAATCATAACATCAAAACCCGCGGCTTCGCAAACAATCATTGTTTCCCGGGTTTTTTTTGCAACGCCGCCCAGGGTACCGCCTGAAGGTGACGGCCGGATAAAGGCTCTCTCCTCAACAGCCAGCTTTTCCATACGAGTTTTATCTGCCAGTACGCTCCCGCCACTTCTCTTGCTACTGGGGTCAACGGCAAGTACGGCCACCCGATGTCCCTTTTCCACGAGCAGTGTTCCGAGGCTCTCAATAAACGTACTTTTACCCACACCCGGCACGCCTGTAATTCCAAGGCGTACCGCCTTGCCCGTGTACGAAAGCAGCAAATCGATAATGATTCTAGCCCGTTCCTGATGAGAAGAAAGCGAGCTTTCGATCAATGTAATTGTCTTTGCAAGCACCCGCCGGTTGCACTCCAGCACGCCCTGGACATAATGTTGAGGATCATCGGATATCATTGTCGTTACCTAAACCGGACAAGCCGGAAGAATTACAATCAATAAATACAAAACACTACAAACACCGACAGAAAGTTGTCGATTTAGCTCTTATAAGCGCCTAATCTGCGTCATAAACCAAAGTTTTTAACAATTCACCATCTTCATAAAGAAAAACAGTGGCATCATTTTGTCCGGGTATTAACAGCCAGATTTCTTCTCCCGGCTTCATGAAATCGTCGAAAAGATCTGCCGAAATCCCAAAGCTGTTTACACGCACCCTGATATGTCTTTTTAAAAACCCGTCTTTTAGCCGGTATCTAAAAAGGCCGGGCCCTTGGGATTCATTTAAATAGTTATGGCCTTTTTTGACAAATTTTCTATTTATAACAATATTGACCGCCCTGCCTTGGGTTACGCAACAGCCGGAGAGCAGTTCCTGGGCCACAACGGTATTTAAGGGCTTGCCTTTGTGAAATTGGGTTTTTATCTCTCCGAGAACCAGATCTATACTCTCAATCATAGTAATCGCACTGTTGAGAGTCAGCCCGATAAGATCAGGCATCTTGTAGGCCCGGGGTCTGATCCCCATACTCACAAGCAGGTTCACACATTCGCCCCTTGTTATCATGGTTCCCTGACAAGGAACCTGGGCAATAATCTCGTCTTTTCTTATCTTGCTGTACGTACTCGATATTTCGCCCCTGCGCAAGCTGTTTTCTTCCAGGATAATCTGAGCCTGTCGCAGGGAAAGCCCTCTAAGATTCGGCATCAGAATAGACTTTGCCCCTTTTGAAATTATTATTCTGACATCACGACCTTTTTTTATTTCCGCTCCGGGTTCCGGTTCCTGGAAAATAACGTTGTTTTCAGGAACATCGGCACTGTATTCCGATCCTTTAACCTTTGTATTAAGCCCCAAATCCGTCAATAACTCAAGAACATAGACTATATTTTTCCCGGAAAGATCAGGAACCACCACCGTATCTTCGCTCTTTATCATAAGCGTAAGCGTAAGATAGGCACTGGCACCAACGATCAGGACAAATAGAAAAAACAGGGAGCCAAATTTTAATATTCGTGAGATCACTTTTTCCGTTTCATACAGACCGAAAAAAAACCGTCCATGTTGTTGAGATGAGGAAAGGTTTTTAAATATCCGTTATGAGTTATAAGGGAACCGGCATCAAAAGATAATCCTGTGGTTTCTTTTTCTATGGCAAATTCATCATGTTTATTTAAAAAATCTTTTATTACCGATTCATTTTCCTCGGGTTCCGTGCTGCAAACCGCATACACCAAAATACCGGAGGGTTTGACAAGGTGCGCAAGGTTATCCAGAAACAGAGCCTGTCTTTTCTGGCAATTTGACGGGGTTTGCTGTGACACACGCCATTTTGCATCCGGATTCCTTCTTAAAACACCAAGGCCCGAACAGGGTGCATCCAGAAGAATGCGGTCAAACTCTCCAAAGTGCTCCCGGTTTAAGGGGATGCTCAAATCATGAATGCAGGTTGTCACATTGGAAACGCCAAGTCGATGCATTTGGGATTCTAGCCGCAGAAGCTTGTTTCCATCTTTGTCCATGGCAACAAGCCTTCCGCGGTTTTTCATAATCTGAGCAATATGACCGGTTTTCCCGCCCAGACCTGCACATGCATCTAAAATAGCTTCGCCGGGCTGGGGGTTTAAAACAAGGGTAACCAGTTGGGCGGCCTCATCCTGGACCTGAAACAGACCATCTCTAAACGCTTCTATACTTGGAATAGATCTTTTTGGATTAAAAAAAAAGACGCCGTCCGGCGCATAATTTGTGATCCCAATCTTTTCGGCAGATTCCTCAAGCGCTTTCACCAGTTTTTCCCGGCTTGTCTTAAGGGTATTGCAGCGAACGGTTATGGGAGGGATGGTGTTGATTGCGTCACAAAGCAATCCGGTTTCTTTCAATCCGAACCGATCCAGCCATCTTTTAATAAGCCATGGTGGGAATGACTTTTTTGTTGCCAATGCTTTTACCGGGTCTTTGCCGACATCAGGAAAAACAACGTCTCCATATTTTCTGGAGGCATTTCTCATAAGACCGTTTACATATCCCACAATCCAGGGCGCAGCAACAGCCTTTGTCATTTCAACCGATGTGTTTACTGCAGCGGACACAGGTATTCTGTCTAAATATATTATCTGAAAAAGCCCGAGTCGCAGAATATTCAAAACTTTGGAATTGATTTTGTTCAGGCGGGTTTTAGAAAAATAGTCTATGATCCGATCGAGCCGGCCTCGCCACCTCAAGACGCCATATACCAGAGCTTGAAGTAAGGCCCGATCCTTTTTTGAAAAACAAGTCTTTTCCCGGAAAACATCTTCTAAAAGCCTGTCCAGAGTCTTGTCATCTTTATCAAGAGCATTCAATATATACAGAGCCGTTTTACGGACTTCATCCGCCATGGGTTTAAGTCTTTAGGTCCTGGGTTGTAAATTTTGTGCTTTTTATGGCAAAAATTTTTAATCAGTATAATTTCTTTATTGTGAATAATTGAATATTTTCAATCCCTTTTTGTTCCAGCTTGTCCGGGTCGGATATCAACTTAAAATTGTTCCGGGAACAATTTTATATCCTTGCAGAAACTCCTTGATCAAAAGACGTTTTCCCGACTCACCCTGAATTTCGATCACGGACAGGGCGCCTTTTCCGGCTGCAACGCATAATTCATCGGGAAATCTTTTAATCACGGTTCCCGGAGGTTCAACAGTATCAATGATCATGGGCATGGCCTTGAAAATCTTGAGACGTTTTTTACCATGGAATGTAAATGCGCCGGGCCATGGCGTCATTCCGCGAACAAATGCCTCTAACGTTCGAGCCGGCATTTCCCAGTTCATATGACCGTCATTTTTTTTAAGCAGTGGTGCGTAGGTGGCTTGGGCATGGTCCTGTGAAATAGGGGTTATGTCACCGCTTTCAATACGTTCTATGGTCTGTATCAAAACATCTGCCGAAAGGTTGGCCAGGCGGTCATGAAGGGTCCCTGACGTATCATCAGAAAAAATTTTAATTTTTGAAGTCAGGAGAATGTCACCGGTATCCAAGCCTTCATCCATTAACATCGTCGTAACACCCGTCTCTGTTTCTCCATTGATAATCGCCCACTGAATTGGTGCGGGTCCGCGATATTTGGGCAAGAGCGATGCATGGATATTTATGGCGGCTATTTTGGGTATTTCAAGGATGTTTTTTGGAATAATGTGACCAAATGCAACCACAACAATGATGTCAGGTTTGTGATTTGCTATCCGGTTTTCGAACTCTACGGTTCGGACAGATGCCGGCTGATCGACTTCACATCCCAGGCTTATGGCAGCTTTCTTTACAGGGGGAGGAATGATTTTGCGACCCCGCCCTTTTGGCCGGTCGGGCTGGGTCACCACCAACGCCACGTTTCGGTTGTTTTTATATAGAGATTTTAATGCGGGCACTGCAAATTCCGGGGTGCCCATGAAGATTATCTTGGCCTTTTTCTTCATTTGTTTTTCAAATTCTTTTTTACCCGTCTTTTATAAATTTCTCTTTTTAGAGAACTTATTCGGTCGATAAACAAGATACCGTTTAAGTGGTCAATCTCATGCTGCAGCAACACCGCTAATAATCCTTCCGCTTCTATACGCAACGGTTTTTCTTTACTGTCAACACCTTCAACAAGAACAGAGGCCGATCGTTTAACATTTGCCCTAAAATCAGGGACGCTCAGGCACCCCTCGTCTTCAGAAATTGTCGTCCCTTCACTTTCTACGATCCTGGGATTAATCAGGACCTGTAACGATCGTTCTTCGTCTCTCGGCGAAACATCATAAACCAGAAGACTTTTATTAATCCCCACCTGTATTGCAGCCAGGCCAATGCCCGGTGCCTGGTACATAATGGACGCCATGTCTTTAATTAAATTCTGAATCTTTTCGTCGATATTTTCAACCGGTTTCGTAGGCTCACTCAAAAATTTGTCCGGATATGTCAGTATGTTCAGTGGTTCCATATTATGACCTCTTTTATTTCTTTAGTTGTAACTTATCCGCTTGGTTTCGGATCACCCGGATTATTTACGGTTTTTTCCCTTTTTTCATAGGAGACCTGCAATATATTTACACTTGTGACCATAGCTGAAACAAGACCGACAATCATAACGGGAAAGATCTGGATTGCATGATTTGCCAGCGTATAGCCGGCAGCATCTTTTGAAGAAACCCCGAAAAGGACCAGGGCAAAGACACCGCCTGCCTCCCAAATTCCCCAATAGCCGGGTACGGAAGGAAGCGCTATAAAAAAACAGATGATGATCATGTGCGCGGAGATTTCAGTAAACGACAGTTCTATGCCCGGGCACCCTTGAGCCGTTATATAATATGAAAAAGCGGCAAGCGCCCAAATAAAGATAGACAGCCCAAAACAAATAAATATCTTAGACGGATACTTAACCAGAGCAAAACCGGACGTAAAGTTTTCGACAACATTCACAATAGGCTCGCAAAATTTTTTCTGTATTTTTTTTTTAAATTCGGGCTTGGAAAAAAAAAACAGATACGGAATCAGCATGATTGAGCGGTTTATTGCCGTTCTTGTTCTGTCGAAACTGACCATGAGAATCCCAACCATGAGAAGTATAAGCAGCTTGAAGGTCCCCCCACCTACTGTAACAAGAGTTTCTCTGTTGAGATGATACTTGCCAAAAACAATATCAAGGTCTGGATCTATGGGTACCGTTGCAAGCAGTATGGAAAAAAGTATCAGCAGGATGCTGACATCAAACACCCGTTCGGCGGCAACCGTTGCAAGTCCTGTTGAAAAGGGTATATTTTCCTTCTTCTGGAGAACCGCCGGTCTTGCAATTTCTCCGACCCTGCCCGGAAGGATACAGTTTATCATAAAACCGATCATCAACGGATGAAATGCCTGCCAGAAACTTACGTTGCCTGCCGATTCCAGTATGACCTGCCATCGAAATACTCTTAAAACAAAACTTGTTAAAAGAACCAAAACAGCCGGAAATATCCAGAAATAATTGATTGAAATAAGATAAACCCAAAGATCGGCCACCGGCACGTTTCTGAATGTCAGGTAAAGTGCCAGGGCGGATATGGTCATCCCTATAATCAGAGAAATGGTTATGTTTTTTTTCATAAGAGATATAAAAGACCTGGCCAAAATAAGAAAGCTTGAGGAGTATCAAGACAGGATTTTGCGTGCCTTTACGATATCTTTTTTAATCTGATCAGACAATTCGGAAATATTTGAAAATTTTCTTTCATCTCTGATTCGTTGTATGAAGTTAACACGAATTTTCCGGTCGTATATATTTTCATTAAAGTCCAGAAGATGGACTTCCACGGAAAATACATGGTCGTCGAAGGTGGGACTGTAGCCGATATTGGCAACTCCTTTATGTGTTTTACTTCCGAATTCCACGGTCACGGCATACACCCCGGTTTTTGGGCATAGTTCATCATGAAGGATAATATTTGCCGTAGGGAACCCTAAAAGCCTCCCTCCCCGGTTGCGTCCGGTTGTGACAACCCCCCTGATCTGGTAGTAACGCCCCAACAGTTTTTGGGATTCAGCCACCCTGCCCTCGATTACAAGTTCGCGCGTCTGGGTGCTGCTGATTCTATCAGAACTTTTATTTAACGCCAGTATCCAATCGGCCACGATGACTTCAAATCCATAATTCTTAGCATAGGTTTGTAACAGCTTGATATCCCCTTTACGATTTTTACCAAAAGTATAATCTTCTCCCACGACAATGGCTTTCATGCCGATACGTGTCAACAGTATGTCCTTAACAAATTCTTCTGCCGATATGGCCGCAAATTCCAAAGTAAAGGGAATACAAATAAGAACATCTATTCCTGAGCTTTCAATAAGCTCGACTTTCTGTTCATACAGAGTTATCAATGGCGGATGGCCGTTTTGTCTTAATACCCGTACCGGGTGGGGTTCAAAAGTCATGACGATTGATGTGCCGTCAATGGCGTCGGCTTTTTCTATCACCTCATGAAACAGCGCTTGATGTCCGATGTGAACACCATCGAAATTGCCAATGGTAATCACAGCATTATTATAAGGTTTTTCAATCTTATCAATATGTTCAACGAGATCCATTCTAACCTTTCCCTGTCAATTATGATAGCCGAATTCAAGTTTTTACAAATTCAACCCGTTAATGATCTTGACACAATTAAAAAAAAATTAATATAAAACAACTTGCTTTTTAAATCAATCTTTTTTATATTACAGGTTTCAAATGCCGAAGTGGCGGAATTGGTAGACGCGCTAGGTTCAGGGTCTAGTGGGGGATTCTCCGTGGGAGTTCGAGTCTCCCCTTCGGCACCATAAATAATTGAATGCCTCTGATTTTTTTCAACTTATCGAAATCGCAAGTCATTTAACGGCTATCAGTTTATGCCGTCAGAATGGAATGCTGTAATATTGGAAATAAACCGTTTAAATTGTAACAAACCTCTTCAAACCCATCATAATTACCCAGTCTGCCGGTTAAACCGGAAATTTGTTTATCCGGGGTGATTTTCTTATTTGCCCGTGTCCATAACTTAATATCTTGTAAATCCTGTCAAACACAATCTCGCCCAAGGAGCCGGACAATATGAACAAACAACACAAAGACTTAGAAACCATACGTTCTGATGCCAAAGAGATATTTGCGGGCTGCCTTTCGGCTGTAGACCCGTTTAAGGCGGTAAAACGTTTTGTACACCTTGACGGGAACAGACTGCTGGTGGGAATGCAAGGAGGACCTGAAACCGAACTTAACCCAAGTAAATTCGATCGCATCTCCCTCGTTGGTGCGGGCAAGGCCACCGCCCCCATGGCCAAGGCCATTGAAGATATGTTCAAAGAAAGAATCCGGAAAGGATTGATCAACGTCAAATACGGTTTTACAAAAGAGCTCGCGGTGACTGAAATCACCGAGGCCGGCCATCCCGTACCGGATGAAAACGGGATAAAGGGAACCGGAAAAATCCTTGATTTTTTGCAAAAGGCCGGTGAGAAGGACCTGATCTTTTCTCTCATATCCGGAGGGGGATCCGCCCTTCTTCCCTACCCTGTGGGAAATATCACTCTTTCGGACAAGCAGGAAATTACCCGGCAACTGCTCGCGTGTGGCGCAAGTATTACTGAGATAAATGCTGTCAGAAAGCACATGTCTTCCTCTAAAGGAGGGCAGATGGCAAGGGCCGCCTTTCCGGCCACAATTATTAACTTGATGCTCTCGGACGTGGTGGGAGACAAAATGGACGTGATCGCCTCAGGACCTTTTGTGCCTGACACCTCTACATTTAAAGATGTTTGGGGAATCTTCAAAAAATATGATTTGAAGAATATCCCCGCTGTCATCCATAAACATATGAAGGCGGGCCTGGACGGACAAATTCCTGAAACACCCAAAGAAAATGACAGGATATTCGACCGCGTCTTCAATTTTATCGTTGGGAGCAATATTTTAGCCCTGGAAGCGGCAAGTAAAAAGGCCAAAACCCTTGGATATGAGACAGTTATTTTATCCTCCATGGTGGAAGGAGAAACAAAAGAAGTCGCGCGGGTTCACACCGCCATAGCCAAGGAAATTGTTAAAACCGGCCGGCCCATACCTGCGCCGGCATGTATTATTTCAGGAGGCGAAACCACTGTAACGATCCGAGGGGATGGTCTTGGCGGAAGGAATCAGGAGTTCTGTCTGGCTGCATGCCTGGACCTTGTAGAGCTTCCGCCTCGGGTTGTCATACTGAGCGGCGGAACGGACGGAAATGACGGTCCCACAGACGCAGCAGGCGCTCTGGTAGATCCGTTCACGGTAACACGAGGAAAAGATGCCGGCATGGAGGCGCACGAGTTTCTGAACAGAAACGATGCGTATCACTTTTTTGAAAAAACAAAAGATCTTCTCATGACCGGTCCAACCCATACAAATGTAATGGATATCAGGCTTGTATTGGCAGGCTGAATAAGGCTTTGCCTCAATTCAGAACTCCTGACCTGTACACATAATTTCAACGTGGTATGAAGGTTTCGTCGTAATTTCAGATGCAATAATTTGAACATCGAACATCGAACGTTCAACGTCGAACGTCGAATGTGGAAGGCGCTTCGCTTTGTTTTTATTATAAATGGCAGAATACATTATTCGATGTTCAACGTTCGATGTTCGATGTTCGATGTTCATCTTTTATATGCCTTCAAGGTGTTGATTTTTCATTAAAATATGTTGAATCTGAATTTGCACTAGGTTAGTAGCCCTGAAATTGGAATAATAGGTTGCCATACAGGGTAAACGTATTTGATTTCGGCGCAGCGTAGCCACTGGCGTGTTTCTCTTGGAAACCGACTGACTGTTTGAAGGGCGTTAGCACGCGTTAGCCTGAGCCGAATGAAATTATGACTTAAAAAATCAATGGGATAATTTAGCGACGAATTGTTCTTAATACTTCTGGCGCGGCTCGGGCTTACGGGTGCTTAAGCACAAGTTTCAGTCGGTTGGAAAGAAATACACGCCGTTGTGGAGCGTTCTCCCTGTATTGGGATTCAAATGGCTTTGCCCCGGGTTACCGTAAAATTCCTCTTGACAGGAATTAACCGGATGAATTACATGCTTCTAATCTCGCTCAAAGCGGGACCAGCATTCCAATATTCCATTCTTGCATGCGAATGGTATAATTTTTCTATAACTGATTGAATTTCTTAAAGGTTGATTATTGGAGGTGTAAGATGCATCGGATAAGGTGTTCTGCCAGGTATGTAAGTTTTTTTATGACATTGACTATGGTATTTATGACCATCCCTCTTCAAACGGTTTGTGCAGCAATGGTCGGCACCGAAACGGTGTTTACGACGACACAGACACAAACTGCGCGTGAAAATCTTATCGGGTTTCTTGAACGTGAGGATGTAGAGGCCGCAATGACAGCCCAGGGCATTAATTCCCTCGAAGCCAAAGCCCGTGTTAGCAGTCTTTCTGATGCCGAGGTCATGCGAATTGCAAAAAAGATGGATCAGCTTCCTGCCGGAGGCGATGGGCTCGGCTTCTTGATAGGCGCTGCCTTGATCGTCTTTCTGGTACTCCTTTTTACAGACATTGCGGGTTATACCGACGTCTTCCCATTTGTTAAACACCAAAAATAATATAGCAATCCGCCGTATCTTTCTGCTATTGTGTGGCGGGGTGTTGCTGATATGCCTGACCGGCTGTGCCGGTCTTAAAAAATGGGAAATGCTGCAAAAAGCGGGGAAGTTGCCACCCCGCTTTGAGCTTAAAACCGTACCGTTTTTTCCTCAAAAGGCCTACCAATGCGGGCCTGCGTCCCTTGCAACGGCACTTAACTGGAGTGGATTACCTGTTTCTCCTGAAGAACTGACAGATGAGGTGTTCACCCCCCTACGAAAAGGAAGCCTGCAGACAGCACTCATAAGCGCCGCCCGCCGTCACGGTAGAATCGCTTATGTATCCACCGGAATGGACGTGATCTTCTCGGAAGTGGCTGCCGGTCATCCGGTAATCATTTTACAAAACCTCGGGCTTTCCTGGTATCCTGTCTGGCACTATTCGGTTGTTGTTGGGTATAATATACCGAAAAAGTTTGTTATTCTTCGCTCCGGCACCACCGCCCGAAAGATTATGGCTTCCCGGGTTTTTGAAAACACCTGGGCTCGCAGCCATTACTGGGGGCTTTTAATTCTACGACCGGATCAACTTCCTGCCATAGCCGAAAAGGGCCCGTTTCTGGAAGCGGTGCTGGGACTTGAAAAGGCCCGCCGGTTCCGCACCGCGATCCATGGATATAAAACAGCGCTGACACGCTGGCCAAAAAACCTGACCGCCCTTATGGGTATTGGCAACTGTCATTATGCACTCGGAGAATTAAAAGATGCCGAGTCGGCCTTCAGAGAAACTGTGCGGTTACATCCCAAGGAAGGTTCCGCTTTAAACAACCTGGCACAAATTCTTTTTGAACAGAGGCGAAATCAGGAAGCACTGGAAGCTGCCAAAAAAGCGGTTTCTCTTGGTGGTCCGTTAACTGCTGTTTATCAAAAGACCCTTGAAGAAATTCAAACCGGAACACAGTAAAAAATCCGATTTAGACGGTTTCGTAAAAAGTTCAAATTCCCCCGAATAAATCTCTCGGGATAAAAAGGCGTGCAAATTTTGTAATCATGAGGCGTACTTTTCGTACGTTGAATGATTGCGAAATGCAGCACAACGCAGAAGTTGGACTTTTTACGAGACCGTCAACTATAAACGATACCCTTTCTCGTTAAACAATCTCAGGCAGGCATCGACTACTTTGGAATCATAAGAGGAACCGCAGTTCTTTGAAATTTCATTTAACGCAAGATTGATTCCAAGTGCTGCCCGGTAAGGCCGGTGAGAAGCCATTGCCTCAACAACATCTGCCACTGCCAGTATTCTTGCTTCGAGCAAAATATTTTCACCTGAGATACCATTCGGATATCCGGAGCCATCCATTCTCTCGTGATGCTGTAGTACAATCTGGGCAATGGGCCATGGGAAATCCACGGTCTTCAATATATTATACCCCACCTGGGGATGTTCTTTAATTATCCCTAATTCATTTTGACTGATATTACCCGGTTTGCTGAGAATCTCTCCGGGCACCGATATTTTACCGATGTCGTGGATGACTCCCGCCATGCGGACCCCTTGAATCTGTGCTTTCGAAACGCCCATTTCTGAGGCTATGCTTCGGGCAAGATTGGCGACACGACGCTGGTGGCCGGCGGTATAAGGATCTCTGGTCTCGACCGTCAATGCCATGGCTTCAATAGTCCCCCCCAATGCTTTTCTCAAGTCATTCAGGGTCTTTTCAATTTGTTTACGGCTTGACACCAGCTCACTGATATCTCGAATCATGCCCTGGTATCCTAATTTACTTTTATCTTTTGCCTGCCGAACCGTGGAGGTAATCAAACAGTCCATTTCAGTGCCGTCCTTTTTACGAAGCTTTGCCTTAAACTCCCTGACAGATCCTTTTTGTGCTATTTCATCCTTAAGCCTTTCATATTTATCAGGGTTTACAAAAACGGACTTTGTATTAATCCCTAACATCTCTTCTCTGGAATACCCGAAGAGCTCCAGTGTCGACAGGTTAAAATCAATTAACTCACCTTCTTGATTGTTAAGATAAATCGCATCTCTGGAGTCTTCAAACAGGGCACGATATTTCTCTTCACTCTTTCTTAATTGGATTTCGGTGATTCTGCGTTCCTGACGATTTTTGGCCTCGCGTAATTCCCGGTCAATAGCGGAACTCAGTCGCGCAAGATTGCCTTTCATGATGTAATCATGTGCGCCGGCCTTCATGGCCGCAACAGCGGTTTCATCTGCGATAGCGCCGGATACAATGATAAAGGGCAGATCGAGTCCTTTATATTTATAAAGTTCCAGGGCGGAAGCCGCATCAAGAGTCGGCATGGAATTATCACACAAGATGACGTCCCACGTCTGGTTATCTAAAGCCTTGCTCATAGCTTCAGCCGTATCTACCTGCTCGTAACTGGGGCTAAAACCTCCATTTTTCAAATTCCTCACAAGCAGCAATCCGTCGTCCTCGGAGTCATCAACGATCAATACCCGTATGGGTTTATCCATAATATACTCCTTATGTGGGCGGGGATTCGTTTAAAACCAGCCAGTACAAACCGAGCTGCCGGATAGCTTCGCTAAACTGGGCAAAGTTAACCGGTTTACGAATATAGCTGTTAGCCCCCAAACTGTAACTCTCAGTTAAATCCCGCTCCTCTTTGGATGAAGTGAGAACAACCACGGGAAGCAGTTTGGTCCGTTCATCATTACGAAGACGCCTCAACACTTCCAGACCGTCTATTTTAGGGAGTTTCAAATCAAGCAGTATGATCTGGGGCATCACGCTCATGTCACGGCCGGCGTAGGCTCCGGCGCCAAACAGATAGTCCAGCGCTTCGGTGCCGTCCCTTGCAACCACCACCTCGTTCATAATATTATTTTTTTCAAGAGCGCGAATAGCCAGTAGTTCATCGTCGGGGTTGTCTTCAACCAATAGGATTATCTTTTTATTCATATCGACCTTTCAAATTATTAAATTGCAAAATAAAAAGTTGCGCCGCGATTTACATAACCTTCGGCCCAGATACGGCCTTCATGACGGTTAATAATGCGCATAACCGTAGCAAGGCCAATGCCGAACCCTTCAAAATCGGCATCTTTATGCAAGCGCTGAAAAGCGCCAAACAATTTGCCGGCATAAGCCATGTCAAATCCCACGCCATTGTCTCGAACGCAATAGGCAAGCTCACCATCCTGCAAAACCGTATCAAACACAATCCACGCTTTTTCCTGCTTTGACGTGAACTTCCATGCATTGCTCAGCAGGTTCTCAAGCACAACTTCGATCAAGTTGGGATCGCAAACCGCGGTCACCTTATGGCCAATAACAATATCTACCTTGCGATCCGGATCCCCTTCTTCAAGCTTGATCACTATGCTTTCCGCCATTTCACTTAAATTGACGTTTTCTTTTTTCAGTTCACGACGCGATATCCTTGAGAGAGAAAGCAGATCGTCAATAATTTGCCCCATTCGCTGGCTCGCAGAACGCACCCGGTTCAGATAATCTTTTCCTTCTGCATCCAGTTGATCATTATACTCTTCCAGCAAGGCCAAACTAAATCCGTCTATACTGCGAAGCGGCGCCCTTAGATCGTGTGAAACCGAATAAGAAAATGCTTCCAGCTCTCTATTCGTAGCTTCGAGTTGTGCGGTCCGCTTGTTAACTCGCTGCTCAAGTTCTTCATTAAGTTTGCGAATTTTTTCCTCTGCACGTGTGCGTTCACTGACATTCTCACAGATGATATATTCCTTGTCTTCCTCAAGGATAACCTGCCTGAAGATGATATTCTCTATATTTCCGTTCTTGTTTGTTACATTGAACATGCGAGGTTCTCGATTTAAGCTTTCAGCCTTCTGCATATCGTCTTTCCAGTGGGTAATAAAATCTCGCCGGTCAAAAATATTGGGAAAAATTTTATTATACCAATCGGTAACCGTGGGAATATCGTCAAGCCGGTAACCGAAACTTTCGACAAATTCGGGATTTAAATACTCAACACGTCCGCCGGAGTCCACTACGGTTATGGGATAAGGCGAAAGCCTCACCATCTTTTGAAGAAGTTTTTCAGATGATGTATATTTGTTTATATATCTTGTCGATAATATCACTCCTGTTAACAGGGCAATGAAAAAAGAGAGTCGCTCAAACAGGGCATATGGCGGAGCTTTAAATATGATTAAATCAAGAAGACTTTCAGTTCCCCGGGAAGTCATGGAATAAGAAAAATCCCGGAATATTAAGCTAAAAACACCGTCAATCACCCAGAAAACACAACAGATTAAAACAGCAGCACCAAGAAGATAATTGGATCTCTTTTGGTATGTAATCTGTTTTAGCCCGAGTATTTTTCGAATAGGTCCGAAAATTATCAAAACATCTGAAAGCAACAGGATGAGATAACCATTAACCACAGCTTGTATGGCGGTAATATTTACAAAGGTTAAAGAAACTGATGCTGCGGGAATTTTAGGCACCCACGCAGGGAGGTTAAATTGAAAGACCCATCTAAATATTGTATATAATATTAGGATATTAAATAACCGAAACGGAATCTCAACTAAATAGGGATTCCATTTTGTACCTCCGGTGTTGCCGAATTTTTTTGCACACCATCCGTGCCATATAATCCAGAGTAGAAACATCAAAACCGTAACATCAGATATCCGTCCACCTTGAATCCACATGGTATTAAAGGCCAAACAGAATATAGCGGAAAGCAACCCATATCTCCATCCCCACCTAAGAGATACGATCATTGGACATACCAGACCCGCCATGAACTTAATCTCGTGAGGTGGAAATAAAAAAACAAATGGACGTATGTTCAGACAAAACCCAATTAACCCCAAAACAATAGAGATAAAAATTTTATATAGATTCTTTTCAGTTATTTTAGGGGCTTGATACATAATCGAACGTTTCGCAATTTCCATAACTTTTTAAAAAATAGTAATTTAATGACAAGTTACCATTGATGAACTCGTAAAAAGTCAAAATTGAGACGGCAAAGTAAAAAGTTCAAGTTCAAGGCGTCGCGAATTTCGTGGAATGAGGCGTACTTATGTACGCCGCAGTGAACACGAAATGAAGCGCAACGCAGAAATTGGACTTTTTACGAAGCCGTCA
>Ga0208648_1000370_pt1 | contig 47581 bp, 42 predicted proteins | sample AntAceMetag02UKL_FD_184772 | JGI IMG/M metagenome (GOLD analysis project Ga0208648, IMG submission 184772) | Saline lake microbial communities from Ace Lake, Antarctica - Antarctic Ace Lake Metagenome 02UKL (SPAdes) (version 2) | ecosystem: Environmental > Aquatic > Non-marine Saline and...
ATACGCAATAACACTCAGCGTGGCCTCATAGGGCAAGCGGACATTAAACAACGGCGATACCAGCACTGCATGCAGACAGACTGCACCCAACACTGCGGAGACAACCCATGAAACGAAGAATGCAACGAACAGAGACAGGTTTGCTCCAATCACATTCGCTACAAACAACCACCTTAAAAACAAACACACAACGATAAAAGTGAACAGCCCGAACAGTGATCCGCTTGGACGCAACTGTGCAAAAAACAGTGCAGGCCTGAAAATCAACTCGCGTGCAACAGCGATGAAACTTTCAAGAAAACGGGCCGGAACAAATCGAATTGTTTTAGGTTGGTCCATGCAAACATAACTTTCTAAGCTCAAGGCGCGGCCTGCCGAGCCTTGCTCATATCGCGATTCCAGATGTCCATCAAAGTTTTATACTATAACAAGCTTTCGAATCCCGCACAAGATGTAATGCCATTATTGTACCCTGTATACGGGCGGAGCTGAATATTTTGATTGACACCCCCTCCCGGAGATACTAATTTTATAAAGTAGTAACCAGACAACTGTTATAAACTTACCGAGCGTTTATAGCACATGATCGTAAACACTCCGGGCGCTTCCATTATAGGCAGGGAACATACCATCCCCGTTGCCGCCCGGCGATTCTTATTCAAACAACCGGATACACGCATGTCAATCAGGAAAAAATTCCTCTCTACATTTACCGTTACCATGATACCGGCAATGCTCCTCCTGGCGCTGCTCTGCGTGCCGATGCGAGCGCATGCCCTTGACGCCCACGTGCTTCCCAACGGCCTGGAAGTTTTTCTTGTGAAAAACAACCAGGTTCCGCTGGTGACCATCATGATCACGTTCCGCGCCGGTGCCATCGTTGAGACCGAAAAAATTAACGGCCTGTGTCACCTCTATGAACATATGCTTTTCAAGGGTAATGAGCGCTTCCCAAGCCAAAGGGATTTCATGGCCGCCATGAAGCGTTTAGGTGTCGGCAACTGGAACGGCGGCACCAGCACAGAGTATGTAACGTATTTCTTTACGATCCCCTCAAACCACCTGACAGCAGGACTTGAATTCTGGGCAGCGGCAGTGCAGAGCCCCCTGCTACGCGAGGATGAGCTGAAGCTGGAGCGACAGGTTGTATACAATGAAATCGCCGGCAAGCAAGCTGACCCCGGGTACCGACTCAGACAGGCCCGCCTTCATGCGCTCTACCCCGACTACTGGTTTCGACGCGATGTAGGGGGAGATCTGCAGGTGATTCGCTCTGCTACCATTGAGCAATTGCGTTTCATTCAGCAAAACTTTTATGTGCCGAATAACGCCGCTCTGTTTGTGGCCGGAGACATAAACCCACAGGAAACCCTGAGCCTTGTACAGACATTTTTCGGCAGCTGGAAGGCAGGCAACGGATTTCCTGTTCTTGCACCGCATAAACCCCTGACAGCACAGCAATGGGTTGTGGTGGACAACTCCCCGACACAGGGTCAGGCCCAGGTACAGATGATCTTTCGAGGACCGGACACCGGCATTGATACTGCATCAACCTATGCAGCGGATATTTGGACCCAGATGATAAACAGCCCCCGGGGGCGCTTCAAAACCGCCCTTGACCAGGCTGTTCCTGAGCTCTATGGCGGAACCCGCCATATTTCAGCCGGATACTACACACAGCGCGATGCCGGCACAACACATTTTTCATTCAAAATCACCGTGCCCGAAAAAGAGGAACTGTGGGATAGTATTATACGCCTGCGCGCAGCAGTCCTGCAGGAAATCAACGCCATGCACTCTGAGAGCTATTTTACGCCGGCTGAATTTGACTCCGCCCGGCGCGAAATTGAAAATCAGGAAATCATCGCCCGCGATATTCCTGCTCGCTACATACGCAACCTTTCTTTCTGGTGGGCCTCCACTTCAACTGATTATTACACCGGCTATGTCGATAAAATCCGCACCGTTACACCGCAGGATGTGCGTGTCTATGCTGAACGCTATCTGCATAATGCACCGTTTTTAACATCTGTCTGGCTGCATGCAGACGATGAAACCCAACAGCATATTTTGCCGCGCGCGGCAAAAATTTCGAGGTAACTCTCCATGATCAAAAAAAGGATTGTCATACACGTCCCGATTTTACACAAATCAATCATCACAACCCTGCTGCTCATATGCCTCAGTGCCTGCGTGCAACAACAACCTGTCACGGAAAACCTGCAGTCCTTTCATGAATTTAAACTGCACAACGGAATGCAGGTCTTTGTCAGACAAAACCCCTTGAGCCGCATGAATTCAATTGTACTCAGTATCAACGGAGGCGCCAGCGCGATCCCTGTTCAAAAAGCCGGGCTTGGTAAAATTGCCCTGCAATTAATGTGCATGGCCTCCGAGCGCTATCCTGACAGCACACGCCGGGATCTTCTCAAGCGCACATCAAGCACCCTAAACGCACAAACCGGTCTTGATTTTGCAACGGTTCAAATGCAAACAATCGACACCTATTTTGCCCAGACATTTGATCTTTTCCTTAATCTTATTATGCAGCCAACATTTCCTCCGGAACTCTTCCAGGAAACGATTACCAATGCGATCAATGCATATCGCTCTAACATGACAGACGGATATGCCCGGGCGTCACGTGTTGTAAACAAGGCTTTTTTTACAGGCCATCCGTATAAGTCATACATAGACACGCCCGCTTCCCTGAAAGAACTGAGCCTGCAGGATGTGCAGAATTTTTACCGACATACCCTGGTCGCAGAGCGCCTGACAATTTTTGCGGCGGGAAATTTTAATCTGGCCGCCCTGGAAAAACGATTAAATCAAACCATAGGCTCGCTGCCCGGGGGATCTGCCGCTCCCACCAGTGCCCGACGCTTTCCTCGAAACAAACACACACGTCTCTTACTGGATACCAATGCACAGCTCAGTCCCGAGGTCTCCTACCTGCGGGGAGACTTTGCGATTGCCGCCCCGGATCACAGAGATTACTGGCCCCTCGTACTGACCGGCAAACTGCTCTCTGACATCATGAACGATATTCTCCGGACCAGGAATGGTCTGGTTTATTCAACCTGGTCGGCCATGCACAATAAAAAAGCCAATTACGGCTCCATATCCGCGTACCGAACCAGCGACCCGTTGAAAGCAATCAAGCTTATAACAGCCGCAATTAACGTGGCCACCGAAGGCAAATGTGTTTCACCCTACAGCCAAAAAGATCTTCCGGGAACATATTTGGAAATCGAAAAGGCACTTGGATTCTACAAGGAATCCTTTTCTACTGAATATTATCAGGGCATACAGGACAATGCTGCAGTTGCAATGCATATGGTCACGGCCCAAAACAGCTATGGTGACTGTCGTCAATTTTTGTACAACGTAAACAGGGTCAACCAGGTATCAGCCAAAGATATTGTCCGGGTTGTTAAGCGGTACCTGAAAAAAGGCCACATCACTTGGGCCCTGAGCGCACATCCCGATACAATTGCAACTATCACAGGAAGCAACAGCCCCGATGTCCCTGCATATGAAAACGCAACACTGCAATAAAGAGATGTCCCGTACCGGTCTCAGGGTAGCGCTGCTGCGGCCTGGAATGCACTGTCAAGAAAACGCTGCGGGGGACCAAGCACGCCTACGCGCGTGTGCAGACTGACCAGTGATCCATCCGGTTGCTTTTTAAAGGCGATAAATCCAGGGGTAATCGCCATTTTCATAGATCGCATGGCTATCACTTTCTGATCAGGAACCAGGGGGAATAGCACGGTGTGCTGTTTTTGAAAACGGGCAACTTCATCCGCAGTATTGCCTGCCCCGATTCCAAGCAGCACAATCCTGAGCTGTGGCGTTGATTGCTTTTTCGCAAGAGAAAACAGTTCGGCAACCGCGGGGGATTCCTTTGCACACATCGCACAGTACAACGAAAAAAACTCGACTATAATAATGTCGGCCTGCACATCGGCAAGTTTAAACGTATCTGCGTTGATGCCCAGATAAAGGCGTTGATCAACTGCAGGCGGAGATGCAAACTCCAGAGTATGCAGCTCCGCGGCACCGGCTGAGGGCACAAACCTGACAACAAGGCTGAGCAACATAAACGCCCATACCACACCACAGCTACTTTTTTTCACGTTCATATAAAACCCTCCATACAAAGAAACCGCACCCAAAGGCCGCGTTCCTGTTTAAAACCCGTCAGGTACACTTCACAATGGACTGCCGACCGAAACTCCCGATACTGACTGCGATGAAAGCTGTTCCATAGAAAGTATAAAAAAGCTCGTCTGGACTGTCAATGCAATAAACTCGCCCACCAGACCACCCTGAACATATCCAGCACCACACTTTCGCCAGAACCGCCGTTGCCCACACGAAAGCTTGAGCCGTCACACCATATCTGTTACAATTTCAACATGAATGCCGCACGTCATCTCATATGCCTGAGCCTGCTGCTGGTTGCCTTGTTATCTACCGGAACGCTGGGATGCAGTCATACACAACAAAGGACCATGAACGTAACGGCATACTGCGATTGCAGTGCCTGCTGCTCATGGACTCGGGGCAGCTGGAAATTCCTGAAGCTTAACTTCTGGAACCGTTACTACAATGGAGGGCCCAACAAGGGCCAATCCTATCACGGCCTGACGGCCAGCGGCACAAAACCACGCCAGTATAATCCTGGACTGTTTTCACTCAACACCCTTGTCCGCCCCTGGATGATCCCACCGCGCCTACTTGTGCCATCACTGATATTCTCTCATCCCGGCACCGTGGCTGCCGACACAGACTACTACCCTTTTGGAACCACCCTTGAAATCCCCGGCTATGGTCGCGGTATTGTTGAAGACCGTGGATCCGCGATTAAGGGTCCGAATCGCCTCGATATTTATTACCGTTCCCATTCCCGCGCCCTACAATGGGGCCGCCAGTCAGTGCCGGTAACCATACAAAAACCTTGAATAAAGTTATAACCTTCCAAAAAATACGGTATTGATAAAAATTATTATCGCTACAGGCTGCCTGTATGTTATTATTTGACAATGAAAATGAACTTTTTTCGGTAGCAATCGTATTGCTTTACATAGGCACAGACTAAACAAAATATTTTATCAATAAAAATCGGTTTTCTTTTTTTTAAAAAAGCATATACTAACGAAAAATTCTATCGAAGAGAGCTTGACGTTTAAATAATAGTTCAAAACGATTAGCTGCGAACTAAAGCGTTTCATTCGGAGAACAGGACATGGCATCAATGACTTTTACGACAAGACTGAACATGCGCTCACTATTCTTGTTGATCGTTGTTTTATCACTCACCTCAATTACACTACGCAATTTAACATTGTTCAGACAGGCGCATGAAACGCAGACAGAAAGCCGTCAGGCCATCAGTCTGCTGCTGAACTACGCGGAGCAGATAAGCAATGTTGTTGGCGCACTGCAACAGAACGATGCAGCACTTTCCCAAGCACACGCTGCTGAAAACCGCATATTTGAAGAGACCTTCGGTGCTGAGAGCCCTTTCAACCAACCGGACAAAGATGCCCGCATACGGCAGCTTGCAAATGAGGTGCACGAGCAGCACACCGCTCTATTCGGGGTAATTGCACAACTGAACCAACAACAGGACCAATCCGTCCGGCAGAATCTTGAAAAACGGATTTCCCTGTCCGCTAAAAGCATAATGGCAACACTGAATCAAATGCGAAATCAATTTGACAAACAGGGAAGCGAAGCAAACGCCCTGTATTCGAAAACCTACAAGAGCACTGCATGGGGTGTCGGCGTTGTTGCAACAGGTGCCAATTTAATCGGCTTGTTGCTCATACTGCTGCTGCCGCGCTCGGTTGTGCGACCGGTACGTATTGTTATCGATGGCTTGCGCCACAGCTCCGGCGACACGATTAACGCGATAAATAAACTCTCGGATGCATCGCACCAAATTGCCAATGCTTCAAGCGAGCATGCTTCAAGCCTTGAAGAGGTTTCAGCCCAGCTCAAGGAATTGGCCTCAACGTCTCAGAACACTGCTGCAAACGCCAAAGAGGTCACCGATATGCTCGGCGGCACGCGAGTCTCGGCCGAAAAAAGCTCGGAGGCAATCACGCGAATGCACACTGCCAACATGAAAATCAAAACATCCTCGGAAGAAACCGCCAAGATCATGAAAACGATTGACGAGATCGCATTTCAGACCAACCTGCTCGCCTTGAATGCCGCGGTTGAAGCCGCCCGCGCCGGAGAAGCCGGCCGGGGATTCGCAATCGTGGCCGAAGAGGTACGCAATCTTGCCCGCCGCAGTGCCGAGGCCTCGCGCAGTACGGCTGTTCTCATTGAAGATGCTCAAAAAAGTGCTGACAATGGTGTTACGGTTTCACAACAGGTGGAAGAAGCCACCAATAATATTATCACCAGTATTGGCAAGGTTGATGTCCTCATGACTAACGTAGCTGACTTGAATGATGCACAGGCTCAGGGCATTCACCACATAAGCTCTGCAACAACGCACATGGAATCAATTACGCAATCAACCGCTTCCAACGCCAGCCAGTTCGCATCCTCCACCGACCAAATCGCAGACAACACCCAGGAAATAAACAGCATGGTTCAGGTTTTACAGAAGATTGTCGGCAGCAGCAAAAAAACTAATGCTGCCAAGCGCCGGCGCAACCCTGAGCAACTGTCGCTCAATCCGGGTAGGCGTCTGCCCTCCAGCCCAGGGTTTTTTAAAAAAATACTCGCTATATTCAAGTGATTGAGACTTCACCAACGGCAAAAATAATCGTAGTCTCGAAAATTTTACACACTGCTCAACTCTGTTGTCTCAAAAAAATTAAGCCTTAGCCAGCAGAGTTCGAAACTCATTATTGCGGCGCAACTTACGCAGGGCCTTTTTTCAAACTGCCTGACGCGCTCACGCGATACGTTAAACACCGTCCCGACCTCCTCAAGGGTTTTATCAGCCTCATCCACATCTTCAAACCCAAAACGCATTTTAAAAAAATTGCTCAGTATGCACAACGGCAAAGGTGCAAACGACAGCTTGCTATCAAAAAAAACTTGTTTTCTTACGGTTTCAAACGATATATTTTATAGCGTTGTAAATAATAATTAAAATCAGGTGGACTGCACATGCGGGCAGCCTGACACACCCACATGCATTTCACTTATTGCTGGAGTATCGGATATGGCAAAACTTAGTTTTACCGCAAAGCTGAACTTGCGACTGCTGTTCCTGTTTATCGTTATTCTTATACTCACCTCGGTTACGCAGCGCCATTCTTCACTTTTTAAAAATGCTCATCTAATGCAGAACTCAAGCCAGCAGGCTATCAGTCTGCTGATGAGCTACACGGTGCAACTGCACAAAACCTTTGCCGTCCTGCAGCAAAGGGAAGGCGCACCAGGCAGCGCAACCTTTTCACAGACAAAAATCGCTGAAAGCCGAAGTTTCGAGAAGGCCTTCGGCGTTGACAGCCCTTTAAGCCAGCTGGATGCAAACATCCGAATACGGCAACTTGCAGATGATATACGAAGCCAGCACGCCGATCTGCACGGCATCCTTGAAAAACTGAGTTCTCAGCAGAATCAAACCTCCCTGCCGGGCCTTGACAGCCGGATCGACCTGCCCATTAAACGAATTATGGCCGCATTGGATGAAATGCGCCTTTATTTTGACGAACAGGGCCGTGAGGCGGATGTGCTTTTTCGAAAAACCCTTAAATTAAACTGGTGGCTTGTCGGCATGATTGCCACAATCGCCAATGTGATTGCTTTGCTGCTTATGCTGCTGCTGCCGCGCTCGGTTGTGAGACCGGTGCGCAATGTTATTGAAGGGCTGCTCCACAGTTCCGGCACCACGACCACCGCGGTCAATAGTCTGTCAGCTGCATCGCATCAAATTGCCAGTGCGTCCAGTGAGCATGCCTCAAGCCTTGAAGAGGTTTCAGCTCAACTCAAGGAATTGGCTGCAACGTCTCAAAACACCGCTGCAAACGCCAAAGAAGTCACCGATATGCTCGGCGGCACCCGAGTCTCGGCCCAAAAAAGCTCGGAGGCAATCACGCGAATGCACACTGCCAACATGAAAATCAAAACATCCTCGGAAGAAACCGTCAAGATCATGAAAACGATTGATGAGATCGCATTTCAAACCAACCTGCTCGCCTTGAATGCTGCGGTTGAAGCTGCCCGCGCCGGAGAAGCCGGCCGGGGATTCGCCATCGTGGCCGAAGAGGTTCGCAATCTTGCCCGCCGCAGTGCCGAGGCCTCGCGCAGTACGGCTGTTCTCATTGAAGATGCTCAAAAAAGTGCCGACAATGGTGTTACGGTTTCACAACAGGTGGAAAAAGCCACCAATGATATTATCACCAGTATTGGCAAGGTTGATGTCCTCATGACTAACGTAGCTGACTTGAATAATGCACAGGCTCAGGGCATTCACCACATAAGCTCTGCAACAACGCACATGGAGTCAATTACGCAGTCAACCGCTTCCAGCGCCAGCCAATTCGCATCCTCCACCGATCAGATCGCAGACAGCACCCAGGAAATCAATAACATGGTACAGGTTTTGCTGAACATAGTCGGCGGCAGCAAAAAAACCAATTTTGCCAAGCGACGGCACATCCCTGAGCAACTATCGCTCAATCCGGGTATGAGTCTGCCCTCCAGCCCAGGGTTTTTTAAAAAAATACGAACTATGTTCAAGTAATTAAGACTGCACCAACGGCAAAAATAATCGTAGTCTCGAAGATTTTACACACTGCTCAACTCTGCTGTCTCAAAAAAATTAAGCCTTAGCCAGCAAGGTTCGAAACTCATTATTGCGACGCAACTTACGCAGGGCCTTATTTTCAAACTGCCGAATGCGCTCACGCGATACGTTAAACACCGTTCCGACCTTTCCAATGGTTTTCTCACCCTCACCCTCGCCCTCTTCTTCAACCCAAAACGCATTTTTAAAAAAATGCTCTGTATACGCAACGGCAAAGGTGCAAACGACAGCTTGCTATCATAAAAAACTTGATTTCTTACGATTTTAAACGATACATTCTATAGTCTTGTAAATAATGACTAAAATCAGCTGGACTGTAGATGCGGGCACAGCCTGCCGAAACAGGCCTGAACGTCGACCAGCATTTGAATTTTGTTTACGGAGTACGAGATATGGCAAAACTGACTTTTACCGCTAAGCTAAACCTACGCTTGGTGTTCTTGTTTATTGTTATTTTGGCACTCACCTCAACCACACAACGCTTTGCAACCCTTTTCAAACAGGCGCATGTAATGCAGAACAATAGCCGTCAGGCTATCAGCCTGCTGATGAGCTACACGGTACAGCTGCCCAACACCATTGCCGCCCTGCAACAAATAGAAGGCTCTTCGAACAGCGCAACGCTTTTACAGGCAAAGAACGATGAAAACCTGATATTTGAAGAGGCTTTCGGAACTAATGGCTCTTTCAACCAGCCGGACGAAAATGCCCGCATACGGCAGCTTGCAGATGAGGTTCGCAGGCAGCGCACCGAACTATTCGGTGCAATTGACCAGCTGAACCCGCAGCAGGATCAAGCAGCCCGACAGAATTTTGAAAGCCGGATTGGCGTGTCCGCTAAAAAGATAATGGCTGCACTGGATGAAATGCGCCTTTATTTTAACGAACAGGGCCTTGCGGCGGATGCCTTTTATTGGAAAACCCACAAGCAAAACATTTGGGGTATCGGCATGATTGCCGCAATTGCCATTGTAGTTTCCGTTCTGATTATGCTACTGCTGCCGCGTTCGGTTGTGCGACCAGTACGCAACGTTATTGAAGGATTACGCCACAGCTCCGGCACCACGATTAACGCGGTAAATAGTCTATCAGCTGCATCGCATCAAATTGCCAGTGCGTCCAGTGAGCATGCCTCAAGCCTTGAAGAGGTTTCAGCTCAACTAAAGGAATTGGCCTCAACGTCTCAAAACACCGCTGCAAACGCCAAAGAGGTCACTGATATGCTCGACGGCACGCGAGTCTCTGCCGAAAAAAGCTCGGAGGCAATCACGCGAATGCACACTGCCATCATGAAAATCAAAACATCCTCGGAAGAAACCGCCAAGATCATGAAAACGATTGATGAGATCGCATTTCAAACCAACCTGCTCGCCTTGAATGCCGCGGTTGAAGCCGCCCGCGCCGGAGAGGCCGGCCGGGGATTCGCCATCGTAGCTGAAGAAGTACGCAATCTTGCCCGCCGCAGTGCCGAGGCCTCGCGCAGTACGGCTGTTCTCATTGAAGATTCTCAAAAAAGTGCCGGCAATGGTGTTACGGTTTCACAACAGGTAGAAAAAGCCACCGATGATATTATCACCAGTATTGGCAAGGTTGATGTCCTCATGACTAACGTAGCTGACTTGAATGATGCGCAGGCTCAGGGCATTCACCACATAAGCTCTGCAACAACGCACATGGAATCAATTACGCAGTCAACCGCTTCCAGCGCCAGCCAGTTCGCAGCCTCCACCGACCAGATCGCAGACAGCACTCAGGAGATCAACAGCATGGTAAAGGTTTTACAGAACATTGTCGGCGGCAGCAAAACCGATCCGATTGGCCCCCGACACCCGCGCAAACCTGAGCGACTTTCATTAAATCCTGCTCTACAAGGCCCCAGCGAGCCAGGATTTTTTACTCAAATACGAAATGTGGTTGGTTGGCTGCGACCGCGGAGGCAGTAGCTACAATCGCAGTATCTTGATTTTTATACGTGCTTTAGTGGTGTTCCCCAAAGCATTTCAAGCCTTGGACAGCAGAGCCAAGAGAGTCCGAAGGTCATTATTGCGGCGCAACTTACGCAAAGCCTTATTTTCAAGCTGTCGAACGCGCTCACGCGATACGTTAAACACCATCCCGACCTCCTCAAGAGTTTTCTCAGCCTCACCCCCATCTTCAAACCCAAAACGCATTTTCAAAATAGTAGCTTCGCGCGGCGGGAGCGTATCAATTATGGCGGCGGCCTTTTCCTTTACAAGTGCATCACAAATCACTTCAAGCGCAGAAGGTTTTCCATCAGACAGATAGTTTTCCAGCGGATCAACATCCCCAATCGGCGAACTATCCAGAGAAACCGGCTCCTTAAATGCGGTTAAAATCCGCCCGACCTCACGCGCCGGAATTTCCAACTGCCGGGCAAGATCGACAACCGTTAACTCATGACCTTCATTCTGTAAAGCCTGAGCAGAGGTTTTGCGCATTTTATAGTACTTTTCATTAACATATACCGGGATACGAATCACCCGGCTCTTTTCCTCAATTGCCCGATTAATGCTTTCCCTAATCCACCAGGAAGCATACGTATTCAGCCGAAATCCTTTTTTGTAGTCAAACTTTTCAACCGCTTTAATCAGACCAAGGTTGCCCTCCTGCACCAGATCGCGAAAGGAAACCGCGCGGGTCTTATAATGACGGCAAATACTCACGACCAAACGCAAATTGCTTTTAATCAGAACCTGACGCGCCTCGCGCAGCCGCGGTTCAACTTCACATATACCACTCCAGACTTCATGCAGGTGCCGCAAAGCACTGCGTCCCCGTTTGGAACGGGGCCGGTTAGCAACTTGTTCCTGCAGACAGGTCTCCCAGCTCTGCACTTCTTTGATTTGGACCCTGGAAAGATAATCATTGTAATCCTGTTCATGCTTCACAAGCGTGCGGGTATATTTTTTTCGGTCAGCTAACCGGGCAGCATTGTCCCGCAGGGACTGCAACCGCTTAATCCTTTTGTGCATCTTCAGGGCTTCATCCAGATGCACAAACTCATAAAGGGAGTCTTCATTGAAAAAAAATAGGCCCCCGGAGCGACACCCCTGCAGCAAACCAACGGTCTCAAGCGCGTCCCTGAGCAAAACTACTTTACGCCGACGGGCCTCATCAAACTGCTTAGCCCAGCGCTGCTCCTCAGCCCGCGCAAGAATCGGATTTTTCTTTATTTCCCCAAGGTAGATTTCGAGCGGATCTGACGCACTGTTCTGCTTCCCATGCACCGTAGGCCGAGAAACATTCTGCAAACCACTAACGGCCCTGTTTACCATTCCGGTACCAGCGCCTTCTACCAATTCATCCGTCATATGATCGCTCCTAGCGTTTCATATCAACCCGATGATTCTATATCACCCTGCAGACCAGTCCGGATATATTGATCAACCCGGCTTCTGCCCATCCTGCTGCACATAATGATCACGGCACTTGTCACTGCAAAAATAAAGAGGCTCACCCCGCCCCCTGAGTACAATCGCCTCACGCCGAGGCACATACACTTTACAAACCGGATCCTGCACCAATTCATCCACTGGATGCAACTGCCCCAGATGATCTGCTTGATCCCCCTCTTGGGACCTCATGCCCAAAGATCGCAGTAGACGCCCGCACGCTCGCCAGAGTACATACAGCGCCAGCACCACCAGTACAACCCGAATCAAAAATGGCATATTCAAACCTGTTCTTTCTGCACACTGCTTCAACGCAGGCCCAGTACATCCTGCATATCATAGAGCCCTGCCGGACGACTCTTTAACCAGCGGGCCGCCTGCAGGGCTCCTTGGGCAAAACAGTCACGACTCTGTGCGCGGTGAATAAGCTCCAGACGCTCACCGGTTCCGCCAAACAACACCGTATGCTCACCGACCACATCACCGGCCCGAAGGCTCTGCATACCGATTTCATCCCGGGTCCGCTCGCCGATGATACCGTTGCGCTCAAACACGGCTGTGCGCTGATAATCGCGACCCCAGGCATCGGCCAATATCTGCCCGATTCTGACTGCAGTGCCGCTGGGGGCGTCCTTTTTATGACGATGATGAATCTCAAGCACTTCGGCATCATAACCCTCGCGCAAAATGAGCGCCACATCCCTGACAAGCTTAAAAAGCGTGTTAACACCCATGCTCATATTGGGAGCACACACGCAGGCGAAATTACGTGAGGACTTTTCAATACTATTCATCTGATCATCGCTGAAACCGGTTGTACCAATTACAGTCCGCACGCCGCTTGCGCACGCGAACTCAACCGTCTGCATGGTTACTTCGGGAAAAGTAAAATCAATAATAACATCAACGGACTCTGGCAGGTCTTCCAGGCGTTCTACAATCAAGGCCTGTTCTCCCGGCAACCCGATGGTCTCTGTCAGCGACCGGCCGATATGCTTACTGCCCGGCGCTTCTGTTGCACCGGCGATCTTAAAATCATCGGCATGGCTCAACAACCGGCATACATGCTGCCCCATCCGACCGGTTACACCCACAACCGCACACGATACTATTTCATTCATGCTTTGCTCCTGCGTTTCAACCCTTGCCCCGCCGGGTATTCTATTGCAGCCCTGATTCACCAAGCTTGCAAACAAGAGTAAATTTGTTTATGCTTATACAAAATAACATAACGTATTTTACTAGAACGTGATTATTCCTTATATCTTTAAATAGCGGCCATGTCAACAGCGGGCATGAGCCCGCACGGAAACAACACATGCGAGCCGTCCTGCAGCGCGTGCATCAAGCTTCAGTCAGTATTAAAGGCTGCGTTACCGCTGAAATCAACCACGGGTTTCTTGTTTTTTTGGGTATCGGTGCGGATGATACCGAACAGGACATAACCTATCTCGTTTCTAAAATTATTAACCTGCGCGCGTTTGAAGACCAACAGGGCAAAATGAATTTACGCCTACAGGAAGTCGACGGCAGCCTGCTGGTTGTATCCCAGTTCACGCTTTACGCTGACTGCCGCAAAGGACGGCGCCCGTCTTTTTCAGATACTGCCCGTCCGGAGCAGGCCCGCTACTGGTACACCCGTTTTATTGACGTGTTGCGCGCAGAGGAATTAACGATGCAAACCGGATCATTCCAGGAAATGATGGATATCGCACTAATCAACGATGGGCCGGCAACATTTCTGCTTGACAGTCAACGTTTATTTTAAATCAAACCCCAAACCCTAAACCCTAAACAGGAGGTTAAACATATGCTTAAAACAAACCGAGGTGAAGGAAAATTCGGTATAATAATGATCTTGGTCATTGTGGCTGCTGTGGTTTATGTCGGATTTAAATGGGGATATGCATCATGGGATGCCGCTACTTTCGAAGAAGAGCTTAATCAAAGTATTGTCTACTGGACAAGCCACGGTGCCCCTACTGAGCAAAATGCAATTATTGAAATCATGCAAAAGGCAGAGGCAAGCAATATCGATCTATACAGAGAAGATATTGAGATTGAAGTGCGCAATGAAGGAAAATTCATGCTGATAAACATTTACTGGGAAACGCCGCTCTCGTTCCCGTTCGACTATACCTACTACCTACCCTTTACAGTAGAACGTACAGTGCAAAAAAACTAACACCCGATAAAAAAATTCAGTTATGAGCGACGACGCACAACATACTGCGCGAGTTCAGACAGTATCCAAACATTCTCCCGCCCGGAGAAGACGTCAAGAGAATCGGCCGCCTCACGCGCAAAACGCTCGGCAACCTCCAGGGCACGGCGGGTACCCCCATACCGGTCAATAAGCGCAAGAATATCATCAAGACGCTGTGTCCGCAGAGTACTATCTGACAGCAGAGCACAGAGGCATTCGCGGTCATCGGGTATACATTCCTTAAGCGTGAGTATGACTGGAAGCGTCAAACTGCCCTCGCAGATATCCTTGCCAATAGTTTTACCAAACTCCTGCTGATTGGAACGATAATCCAACACATCGTCCACAATTTGAAAAGCCATTCCCAAGTTGGTACCGTAAGCGTGCAACGCGTCAAGCTCCTCGCGAGATGCACCGCTAATCATACCGCCGATCATGACTGCCGCCCCAAGCAGGCTCGCGGTTTTATTGCGGATAATCTGAAAATAATCATTCTCGGAAAGACTTAAGTCACCGCAGCGCGCAATCTGCAACAGCTCTGCCTCGGACAAACAGATTGAGATGTCCGCAAACACCTGAATCACTTTCAGATCCCCAACCGAACCCGCCAGAGACAAAGCCTTGGCAAACAGATAATCTCCTGCCAGGATAGTCGCCTGATTGCCCCACAACACATGCGCCGCTGCTGCCCCACGCCGGATATCGGCGTGATCGATCACATCATCATGCAACAAAGTAGCAGTATGCAAATACTCAAGAGCACAGGCAAGCGTAATCTGGTCTCGACCGGAATAATCACACACACGCGCAGAAAGCAGCAGCAGCAGTGGGCGCAGACGCTTACCGCCGCTGCCAAGAATATGCGTGCAGATCGCCCGCAGCATATCTACCTCACTGACGATCGAACTGAGGAGCAACTTTTCAACCTGCGCCATCTCCTGTTCCACTGTTGCTGTCAAGCGCTCAATCACTGGCATTCCGAATGATCCCTCAGAGTTCGCGCTACCGTCAGTACATCTACCGCGGCAGCACCGTAGCGTTTAAGTGTGCGGGCACATTCATTAACCGTTGCCCCGCTGGTAAAAACATCGTCTATGAGCAACAGCCGCTTGCCGGTATAGCGAGAGCTGCAGCACGTAAAAGCCCCTCGTACAGCCCGGCGCCGCTGAGACCGACGCAGGCTGGTCTGCGATACGCTCCAGATGGTACGCCGCAGATAATCGCGCTCCACCGGCAAATCCCACTGCCTGCCCAAATGCAACGCCAACAGCAGCGACTGGTTATAACCTCTGTGGCGCAGGCGATGCAAATGCAGGGGAACCGGCACTAGCGCGGCATAACCCCGATGCGGACCGATTGGCTCGCAGCTACCTGCAGCGAGCTCAGCCAGGGGTTCGGCAAGCATACTCCTACGATTAAATTTAAACTGATGTATGGCGCGGCGCAATTCCCCGGCATACACACCCGCCGACCGCACACAGTCATAGTGCATACGACGGGTAATACAGTCACCACACAGATGGTTCCCTCCATGCAGCGACGTAAAAGCTGCTCCGCAACGGGTGCACACCGGACCGTTTATCTTTTCAATGCGGCCATAACAGCCTGCGCATAAGCCCGCACCGCACCCGGACACTGCTTCACCACACAGCATACAGGCTTGCGGGAAGAGCACGTCAAGAACGTGTGTCCCCAGCTGCGCAGCAAAATCCCTCAGCATGCCGATGCAGTGAACAGGATCAGGAAACCCTCTATGGTGCGTCACTAACCGAAATACGGGGGCAATCAGACCACAACGTCTCAAGTTCATAAAAAGCCCGCTCGGACTCCTGGAAAATATGGACGATTACGTCGCCGTAATCCATCAGGATCCATCTCCCTCTGGTGCGACCCTCAATTCCGCGCGGCAATATCCCGCTCTTTTTCAAGCTAATCTCAATATGATCCGCCATAGCCTTTGTATGCCGCTCTGATGTACCGCTGCACACCAGAAAATAATCAGCCAGCGATGTTGTACCGATAAGCTCAATAATAACCGGATCAAGGGCCTTATTCTCAAGGGCAAGCTGGGCGCACGTTTCAGATTTTTCAAGCGAATTCAAACTGGTTCTCCTCTATCATGGTTAACGATATAAACCATTCTCAAGAATATAGCGCTCAACAGACGCGGTGACAAGATAAGATATCGTCCGATCGCCGACGATCCTGCTGCGTATGTCAGTTGATGATATATCAAGAGCACTAACCCGGCCGAAACAAACCCGGGTGCCAGAGCGATGCACATAAGTGTTTTCATCCCGGCGCACAAACGCCCGGGCCGCGCTACCAGGCAAATTCAACGAAGACAATGAATGGAAACCGCCCCGGTTCATCACAATAAAACCGCACTGCTCAAAAAAATCGGGGTAGTTGCACCAGGTGTGCACCTCACGAAAAGCGTCACTGCCAATGATAAAAAAAAGTTCGCTCCCGGGCGCTTCCTGCTTACGAAAATGCGCGATGGTATCATATGAATATGAATTCCCCTCGCGCTGCAACTCAATATCCGACAGTTCAAAACAAGGATTGCCAGCAATTGCCAGCCGCGTCATCTCGCAACGATGATGTGGCGATACGGTCGGTTGTTTTTTATGCGGTGGCAAAAAAGCTGGCACAAACACAATTCGGCTTAACGCAAACTGCTCGCGTATTTCCTCCGCACAGCGCAAATGTCCAATATGAACGGGGTTGAATGTTCCGCCGAACAGTCCAATTCTCTGACGGGCAGGTAGTTCCGTTTTCACGATTTTATTTCACCGCGCTCGTAAAATTCAGAAAAAACTTCATTCGTTAACGCGCTCGCAAAAGTTCGCAGACAAGGCAAGCAAGTCCGAAAGATGGAGGCGTACGAATCTGTACGCCGCAGTGACTGAGGATGCTGCTCAAAGCTGCATCCGGACTTTTTGCTAGTGCGTATTATTTCAACGCTGAAAAGACAACCAAGTCATCACGATGAATCACTTCGCGGTTGACAGGGCACCCAAGCACTGAGCTAATCTCTGCGGTTTTGAGGCCCTTGATTTTATTAACAGCTTCGGCACTATATGCGGTCAGCCCACGGGCAAATTCACGCCCGGAGGTGTCCCGGCAGCTCACGCATTCACCGGCATCAAAATCACCCTCCACCGATACAATACCGCTTGGAAGAAGGCTGCGCAAACGCTGGTCGAGCGCATCCCGGGCACCGTCATCAAGCACAAGCACTCCCTGAGGCTTGAGCGTATAGGCAATCCAGTGTTTCTTTCCGGTCAATTTGTTCTTTTTGGGAAGTATCAGGGTTCCAACCGTCTCACCATCGAAAACGGCCCGCAACATACCGGGCTTTTTACCGTTGGCGATAATGGTTGGTATCCCATAGGTGGCCGCGGTTTTAGCGGCCTTCAGCTTAGTTGCCATACCGCCGCGTCCTACGCTTCGCGCCGGCCCACGTGCAAGCTTTTCGGTCTCTTCGTCAATAGTTTCAAGCAAGCCGATTAAACGCGCGTCCGGGTTGACTCGCGGATCACTATCATAAAAACCGTCTATATCGGTCAAGATAACCAGCAAATCAGCTTGGGCAAGGTTGGTAACAAGTGAGGACAGGTAATCATTATCGCCGAACCTGATTTCATCAACAACGGTTGTGTCGTTTTCATTGATAATAGGAACGGCCCCGTATTCCAGTACGCTATTGAGCGTCTGGCGCGCGCATATAAAGCGCTTACGGTTCCGTAGATCACCATGCGTCAGCAGAATCTGCGCGACCGGCATATTATGCCCAGCAAAAAGCTTATCGTACAAACCCATCAACCGTATCTGTCCGATGGCTGCGGCGGCCTGCTCCTGTGCAAGGTGGCGCGGACGTGTTTTTAAACCTAACCGTCCACTGCCCGCAGCAATTGCCCCCGAGGATACCAAAATACTGTCAATGTTCCGCTCGCGCAGCTGGACTACCGACTGCGTAACATCAGTGAAAACCTTACGATCCAGTTTCCCTGACGGGGTTGTCAGCACGTAACTCCCCAGCTTGATCACCACACGGTGAACTTTAGCCAGAAGTTGCTTCCTGATTTCACGGGTTGGCACGGTAGGGATACCGCCTATGCGCTGACAGGAACAATGCTGACTTTTTTACGGGTCTTGCCATAGCGCTCAAACGTGACAACACCGTCAATTTTAGCAAACAAGGTAAAGTCCCGGCCCATACCTACGTTCAGTCCGGGGTGAATCCTGGTTCCCAGTTGACGTACCAAAATATTACCGGCCCTGACGATCTGTCCGCCAAAACGCTTTACGCCACGCCGCTGTCCAGCACTGTCTCGTCCGTTTCTTGAGCTTCCGCCAGCTTTCTTATGTGCCATGTTTCTTCCTCCTTACAACCTCTGCAAAAATAAAGTCTACAGCAAAACCCTTACGGATTATTGCTTTTTATAATTTTTCAAGTATTTGAAAAATTCACTTTTTGTACTCATAATAATATTCGTCGATTCGTCAAGCGATTCTTTATAGATTGCAAGCGTATTGATAAACGAATAAAATTCAGGATCCCGATTAAATGCGTTTGCATATATCTTGATTGCTTCAGCATCCGCCGCTCCTTTTGTCTCCTCGGCTGTGCGATAGGCTTCAGACTTGATCTTCCGCAGCTCTTTTTGGCGCTCACCCTCAATGCGCTTGCTCTGGCCCTGACCTTCCGAGCGGAATTTTTCCGAAATCTGCCTGCGCTCAGCAATCATACGCTCGTAAACCTTCTTTTGTACCTCTGCGACATAGTTTATGCGCTTGATCCGGAAATCCTCTATCTCTATACCAAGCTGAACCATTTTCGGGGCAATCTGCTCCAGAATGCCGCGGGTCATTTTCTCACGACCCATCGAAATTTCAACCTGCTGTCTGGCTTTTTCAGGAAGTCCGACTGAAATCATTTCCTCAACCTTCATCGATCGGTTTGACGTCCTGACTGCTTCAATCAGATTATGGCTGGTAATATAGTCATAGGTGGCCGCATCAATAATCGCATCAAGCTTCTCCTGCGCAGCATTTTCAGTACGCACCGCCCTGAAAAAAGTCAGTGGATCCTTAATACGCCAGCGGGCGAATGTATCGATCGAGATAAAGGTTTTATCCTTGGTGGGAATCTGTCCCGGGTCACCATCCCATTCAAGCAGTATCTTGGGAAAAGTTTTTACCTTCTGGATAAACGGCAGCTTGAACTTGAGTCCCGGCTCGGTTTCAACCCCGACCGGTTTACCAAACTGCAAAATAAGGGCCTGGTCACGCTCATCAACCGTGTAAAAAGGCTGGCCCACCAGCACAACTAATATAAGAGCAGCTACAATTATTCCAACAATCTGTTTCATATTATTTGCCCCCCTTCCGGCCGAGATCTAAAAGCGGCAGCAGGCCTTGCTGGTCCGGATCCAAGACATATTTAGTTCCGAGACGCGGGATTACCTCGCCCATAGCCTCAAGATACAGACGCCGGCGGGTTACATCCTTGGCTTTGTTGTATTCCTTCAAAAGCGCTATAAACCGGTTCGCGTCACCTGTCGCTCGATTGATCCGCTCAAGCGCGTACCCTTCGGCGTCCGTAACCATACGCTCCGCATCACCGCGTGCCGCCGGAATTACTTTATAATAAGCCTCATTGGCCTGAAGAATCATTTTTTCCTTTTCCTGCAAAGCCTGATTGACCTCATTAAACGAAGGCTGCACCGGCTCGGGCACGGTGGTCTTTTTAAGCTCAAGGTTCACCACCTGAATGCCGGTCTCGGCCTCGTCGAGCGCTTTTTGCAGCTCGCGCTTGGCTGCCACCGCAATTCCACGCCGCTCTGTGATCACCTCATTGATGCTACGATCACCGACCACCCGGCGCATAATGGCCTCCGAGATGTCATGCAAGGTTCCGCGCACATCACGCACTTTAAACAAATACTTATAGGGATCGGAACGGGTATACTGCACCACCCAGGGTACCAGCACGCAATTCAAATCACCCGTCAGCATGAGAGACTCATTCTGATATTGACGCCCTGATGCATACTGGGTGCGCACGCCCGCCTGCACTGTGCGCATGCCGAATTCCTCAGAAACCACCTCAGCATTGCGGATCTTGGTAACCGTGTCGATACCGAACGGCGCCTTGAAATGCAAACCGTTTTCAACCGTTTCAACATAGCGTCCGAAACGCTGTACCACACCGACCGCACCGGTTTCAATCTGATACACGGCAGAGAACAAACCCAGCACCGTCAGGCCGACAACAATAATTATCGCCAGCGAAGCACCGCTACCACCGAATACACTCTTTAAACGCCGCACCACTTCCTCAATGTCAGGGGGTGCATCCTTCTTCTTCCAGGGATTTTCGCGATTCTCGTTGTCGGAGGCCATAATACGCTTCACCTTTTCTATATAAGGTTGTGCCGTTACGCAAACGAACGATATTAAAAGTTTATTAAAGAAATGTCAAGCAGATATGGGCCGCCACAAGCAAATGCATCGGGAAACATCCATCCGGGAATTTCCCTTTTGCTGCATAGCAACCAATAATCCGGTTCAAACTAACGCGTCACTTACCCGGCTAACTTTTGCAGCCGTTCAAAACGCTCACCCATTTCCTGCTCAATCTGGGAGCGCAGCCGTTTTGACTCTTCGGGAAAACTCTTCTCAAGCGAGGCATAGCGGGTCTCGCCCGACAGAAACTCCTGCAAGCTTCCGTCAGGAGCCTTGGAATCAAGCACAAAGGGATTTTTGCCCTCAGCTTTCAACAGTGGATTATACCGGAAAAGAGGCCAGTAACCGCTCTCCACCGCAATTTTAGACTCCTCCTGGATTTTGCTCATGCCTTTCTTGATACCGTGATTGATACAGGGCGAATAGGCAATAATCAACGAAGGACCATCATAGCGCTCTGCCTCCAACACAGCTTTCATCAATTGCTGTTTGCTGGCCCCCATGGACACGCTGGCCACATACACGTAACCATAGCTCATCATCATGGCCGCCAGGTCCTTCTTGGCTGTCTTTTTTCCTGATGCCGCAAATTTCGCCACAGAGCCGGTCGGCGTCGCCTTGGAAGACTGACCGCCGGTATTGGAATACACCTCGGTATCATACACAATCATATTGATATCCTCGCCGCTAGCCAGCACCTGGTCAACGCCGCCGAACCCGATGTCGTAGGCTGCCCCGTCACCCATAAAAGCCCAAAATGAGCGTTTGGTGAACAGATCTGCCATGGCATTGATTTGCGCCAGCTGCTTATTTTTAGCATGCTGCGGCAAAAGCGCCTTAAGCGTATCACCGTAGGTTCGCGACCCGGCAGCATCCTTCATGTTGTCAAGCCAGCCCTGCAGAGCCTCCCGCACATCCGCGGAGATATCACCAGCCAGAGCCTCACGCACATAATCGGCCAAACGGCTACGCTGATGCAGGGTTCCCAGCATCATACCGTATGAAAATTCAGCCGCATCCTCAAACAGGGAGCTGCCCCAGGTCGGCCCCTGCCCCTTGGCATTAACGCAGTAGGGAATCGCAGGGGGTGAACCTCCCCAGATGGATGAACAGCCCGTGGCATTACCGATCACCATGCGGTCGCCGAACAGCTGAGTCAGAAGTTTCGTGTAGGGTGTCTCGCCGCAGCCCGCGCACGCACCCGAAAACTCCAGCAGCGGCTGCCGGAACTGGCTGCCCTTCACGCTTTCAGGGTTCATCAAATCACCGCGCACCGGCAGTTTCGCCAAATACGCATGGTGCGGCACTTCAGCGGCAAGCTGCGTGTCAATCGGCTTCATAACAAGCGCCTTTTCCTTAGACGGACACACAGCCACGCAACAGCCGCAACCCATACAGTCAAGCGGGCTTACCTGTATGCGAAAATTCAGCCCGGCGAGTTCCTTGTTGCCGATAGCGGGCAGGGCTTCCAGGCTGGCCGGAGCCTTTTGCATGTCCTCATCACTGAGCAGATACGGCCGGATGGCCGCGTGTGGGCATACAAACGCGCACTGATTGCACTGAATGCAGTTTTCTTTGACAAATTCGGGAATCAGGATCGCCACACCGCGCTTTTCATACTGCGAGCCACCCAGCGGAAAAATACCGTCAGGTGCGAACGCGCTCACCGGCAGTGTATGACCCTGCTGGGCCGCAATCGGCCGCAGGATATCTTTAACATAGGCGGGCTCGTCATGTGCCTGCTGAGAGCCATCGGCTGCATCGGCCCAGCTGGCGGGATACTCAACCTGCAACAGATTGACAACCGTTCCGTCGACTGCGGCCTGATTCATACTAACAATCTTATCGCCTTTTTTCTTGAACATCCGCACGATCTCTTCCTTCAGGTACCGGATGGCATCCTCGACCGGGATCACATTGGCTAACTGAAAAAAGGCAGTCTGCATGATCATGTTAATGCGGCCGCCCAGCCCGATCTCCTGCGCAATTTTCACGGCATCAATAGTGTAGAATTTCAGTTTCTTGCGGGCAATAGTCCGGCGCATGGCAACCGGCAGCCTGGTTTCCATGTCCTCAAGGCTCCAGTGCGAATTGATCACGAACGTGCCGCCTTCCTTGATCCCCTCGAGCACATCGTACATATCAACATAGGCCGGATTGTGACAGGCAATATAGTCGGCCGAATTAATCAGATAGGTCGCCTTAATCGGTTTTTTACCGAAGCGCAGGTGCGACATGGTCACACCGCCGGATTTTTTTGAATCATAAGCAAAATAGGCCTGGGCGTACATATCAGTGTTGTTGCCGATGATCTGAATCGCAGTACGGTTCGCGCCGACCGTACCGTCCGCACCAAGACCCCAGAACTTGCACTGCACGGTACCTTCGGTCACCACAGAATAAGATTCGTCAACATCAAGCGAGGTATTGGTCACATCATCAATAATACCGACCGTAAAGCGATGCCGAGGCTCACTGGAGGCCATATTGTCGAACACGGCCTTGACCATGGCCGGATTGAATTCCTTGGAGCCCAGTCCGTAGCGTCCGGCAAGCAGCTGCAGCTTCAATCCTTTTTCCATGCAGACCGCGCACACATCCAGGTACAACGGATCGGCAACCGCTCCAGGTTCCTTGGTGCGGTCAAGCACGGTAATGGTTTTAACCCCGGCGGGAAGTGCCGCCACAAGATGCTCAGCAGAAAACGGCCTGAAAAGACGCACTTTCACCAGGCCGATCTTTTCGCCGCGTCCAACCATATCTACAACGACCTCTTCAATGGTCTCACAGGAAGAACCCATCGCAACGATAACCCGCTCGGCATCAGGCGCGCCCACATAATCAAACAGGTTATAGCTGCGGCCAGTGAGTTCCTGCACGTTACGCATGTACTGCTCGACAATACCGGGCACCTTCAGATAGAAGGAGTTACGCGCTTCACAGCCCTGAAAATAAATATCCGGATTCTGAGCGCTACCACGCAATTCAGGGCGCTCAGGACTGGTCGCCCGCGCGCGAAACTCATTTACAGCCTCCATATTTACCATGGCGGCGATATCATCATAGGAAATCACTGCGATTTTCTGCAACTCATGTGAGGTCCGGAAACCGTCATAGAAATGCACAAACGGCACGCGCGACTCAATTGCCGCAAGATGCGCAACGAGTGCCATATCCTGTGCTTCCTGAACTGAAGCCGAATTAAGCATGGCCCAACCGGTCTGACGCACGGCCATCACGTCCTGATGATCACCGAAAATGGACAAGGCGTGCGTGGAAATGGAACGAGCAGTAACATGCATCACACCCGGCAGCAGTTCGCCTGAAATTTTGTACATATTGGGAATCATCAGCAAGAGTCCCTGCGAGGCCGTATAGGTCGTAGACAGAGACCCGGCAACCAGAGCTCCATGCATCGAACCGGCCGCGCCGGCCTCGGACTGCATCTGGCGCACCATCATGCTCTGATTAAACACATTCTTTCGGCCTTTGGCCGCCCACTCATCGGCAATTTCACCCAGTGAGGATGAGGGCGTAATGGGATAAATGGCTGCTACTTCGCTCAGCGCGTATGAAACATACGTACACGCGGTGTTTCCGTCAACGGTCATCATTTCCTTTGCCATCAGTCTGCTCCTTTTTCGCTGTTTTTTCTTTGCACTTCCACAATCTATTATAGTTTTTATTTCATATTTCGGCGCCACTCAAGCGCATTTTTCAACGTTGTCTGGTCGGCATACCCTATATCAGCACCGGGCTGAATACCTTGAGCAATACGGGTGAGCTGCACCCCTGAATTTTTAAGCTGCTCCGCAATATATACCGCGGTAGCATTGCCGTTCATGGTCGGGTTCGTTGCCAGAATCACTTCCTCAATCCCGCCGCTCTCCACTCGCGCCAGCAGCTCCTTAATCCTGAGTTGATCAGGACCGATCCCGTCAAGCGGGGCGATGCTGCCATGCAGCACGTGATAACAACCATTATAGCCGCCAATACGCTCAAATGACATAATATCGCCGGGCGTTTCCACCACACACACGACCCTGCGTTCGCGCACCGTACTGCCACAAATGGTGCACAGCTCCTGCTCGGTGTAATTATAACACAGGCTGCACAGCCTGATACGTTCACGCGCCTGCGCAATAGCACCTGACAGAGCAAGGGCCTGCTCGGCAGGACAATTCACCAAATAAAGGGCCAGCCTGGTAGCTGTTTTTTCACCAACACCCGGCAAAACCGTCAGGCACTGGATCAGCTGCTGCATGGGGGCCTGCATCACCATAGGTACACGCTCAAGCGTTAATGCCGGGGATGCGAACCCCGCCGGTTATTTTAGTCATTTCTTCCTGCATCAAAGCACGCGCAGAACGCAAAGCCTCGTTTACCGCTGCACTTACCAGATCCTCAAGCATGCTGATATCATCAGGCAAAACAACCTCGGGCGCAATCCGCACCGAAACAATTTCCTGCCGCCCATTGGCCACAGCGCGCACCATGCCGCCTCCAGACGTGGCCTCGACCGTCTTATGGGCAAGCTCTTCCTGCAAGCTCTGCACCTGTTCCTGAACCTTACGGGCCTGTTTCATCATTGATGTTAAATCCATAGTCTATGCGTCTCCCTGCTCGCGCGGTTGACCGCGCGCATATAATCAAAGGCCGCCCACCGGACTCTTTCCCCGGCAGCTACGCGGGCTCTTTATTCGTTTTAACCTCAACCACTTTTCCCTGAAACGTTTCAACCACTCTCTGAACTATTGGATTATGCAGCGCGCTGCGCTCGGCTTCACGACGCTGTGTGGCGCGCCCTTCGTCAGGAGATTTTTTTTTTAACGTCTCCTCAACCTCAATTTTAACCGGACGCCCGTAAAACTCAGTTGCAATTTCACCCAGCCGCGCCTGCGCGCTGGACTCCCGCAACCAGCCCGCGTGAAACGACTTCTGCTGAACCATGATCCTCAAGCGATCACCATCCAGTTTAAGCTCTCCCTGCTGCAGATGGGCAATAGCCTGGAAGTATTTCTTCCCGCGAACAAATTCTACAAAATCAGATGCACCACCGTCCAGCCCGGATACAACCGGCTCCGGTACAGAAAGGGGCGAGACCGGTTCCGACTGCCGGGGCTGCGCATTCGAAGCGCCTGCGGCAGGTGCACGGACAGTACGCATAACAAGCTCGGGACTTGTCACCCGGGGCCTGTTAGCAGCCAAAGCCTCAACCCGCCCCAGCACGTCTGCAAGAGGCAGGACCTGCTTAAAAGTAATCATCTCCAACAAGCACAGCTCAAGCGCAATTCGAGGACAGCTTGAGCGCGTAATATCCATTTCCGCATTAAAAAATATACGAAAACAACGCAGCAGCTCTTCAGCGCTGATTTGACCGGCCAGGGCTTTCAGCCGATCGAGATCATCCTCGGCCAGATCGAGCAGTTTTTCCGGGCTGCCGGCTTTCTGCAACAGCAGCATATCGCGCAACATCTCAAGCAAGCTAAAATAATACTGCTCAGGCTCAACGCCATTTTCACAGCCCCCGGCCAGGGCGGCGATACAGGCAGGGGCATCTCCGGCGAGCAGGGGTTCCAGTACACCGTAGAGCAGACCCCTGTCAATGTGGCCAAGCATCTCGCGCAAATCCTGATCCTGCACGAGAGTGCCGCAGTAGGCAATCGAGCGCTCTAACAGGGTCTGGGCGTCGCGCATACTGCCGCCGGATTCCCGGGCAATCAGGGCCAGCGCGGAACGTGATATTTCAACATCTTCGCCGGCCGCTATGCTTTCAAGATGGTCGATAATGGCCTGCGCGGCAATACGCCTGAAATCAAACCGGATACAGCGCGACAGGATCGTGTCCGGAAGATTGCGTGGCTCAGTGGTGGCAAACATAAACAGCACATGTTCGGGCGGCTCCTCCAAAGTTTTCAAAAGCGCGTTAAACGCGCCTTTTGAAAGCATGTGCACTTCATCAATAATATATATTTTATAGCGATCGCGCACCGGCATGTAGCGGGCATTCTCGCTCAGCTCCCGCACATTTTCCACCCCGTTATTGGACGCACCGTCAATCTCATGCACATCCATGGATGTACCCTGCGTGATTTCCTTGCATGAATCACAGATCCCGCACGGCTCAGGTACCGGACCATCTACGCTACGACAATTGAGCGCCTTAGCCAGAATACGCGCGATCGAAGTTTTGCCGACCCCGCGTTCTCCTGCGAACAGGTAGGCATGCGCAATACGACCCCGGCTAATGGCATTACTCAGCGTGCGAGTAACATGCTCCTGGCCGATTACCTCCGCAAAGGTCTGCGGCCGGCATTTACGCGCTAAAACCTGATAACTCATGGTTGCATACCTCTTCAGGCAAAAAAGAGCCGGATACACCAAACACACAAAATCTTTGCTACCGTTGCTTCCTTCCGGACCTGGCGGAGTTCACACGTCATCTGTTGTTTGGGATCCGGCTCAACATATACAAGCCAAATACGCTCTTTAATTAAAGACTAAAAAACATGGCGGAGAGAGAGGGATTCGAACCCTCGGTACGCTTGTGACGTACACACGCTTTCCAGGCGTGCACCTTCGGCCAACTCGGTCATCTCTCCGTTTCATTTTCCTCGTCGACTTCTAAAGAACTCCTGTATGATACTGCGGCATTCAGTTTCAAAAACACCGCTTTTTACCTCAAACCTGTGATTAAGACGGCTGTCACACGCCAGGTCAAACACTGTGCCTGCCGCCCCGACGCGGGGATCAGCAGCGCCATACACCAGACGTTCGACCCGGGCATGGATAAGCGCGCCCATGCACATCACACAGGGCTCAATTGTCACATACAATGTGGTCCCGGTCAGCCGATAATTATTAAGTCTCCGGGCACCCGCGCGCATAACGACAATCTCAGCATGTGCCGTGGGATCGCTTTGCGCGACCGGACCGTTATAGCCACGCGCCAGAACCTGCCCATCACGCACCAGCACGGCCCCAACCGGAACCTCACCGCTACTCAGGGCTCTGCGGGCCTCGTCCAGGGCGAGACGCATATAGTGTTCGTCCAAACCGGCTGTTACCACCTGTTCATGCAATCCATTCGTAGGAACGCAAGACTAAGAATTATACCATATGTGCATGAAATAAATCAAGAAAATCAGAACTACTCGATAAATCGTTGTTTTTTATAAATGGCTGATATTCCTTGGGGACACTAGGCTCTTGCGCTGGTATGCAACATGCTAAAAACCCTGAAGACGTGACAAGGCTCAGCCGGTCGTGCGCTTCACGTAGTGGGTGTGCAAAAGTTCATGTGCTTTATGGCTGAGGGGCTCGCCCAAAAAATCTTTATAGAGCTGCTGCACACAGGGGTTTTCATGCGACAGTCGAAATTCATGTTCACGGTCGTCCTGATAAAGACCCTGGGCACGCGCGGTGCGGATTTCATTGGTTACCCCGTAGGGCTGACCACCACCGCCGGCACAACCGCCCGGACAGGCCATAACCTCAATAAAATCATAGGGTGAGGGCTCGCCCTTATCCCTGGCCTCACGCACCCGGTTCATAACGCTCATGACATTACCCAAACCGTGGGCCACGGCAACGTTAACCGTGCGTCCCGCTACCTCAATACTCAATTCCTTCACGCCCTCAAGACCGCGAATATCCTCAAACTCAAGCGCTCCCAGTTTCTCCTTGGTAATAAACGAGTACGCGCTGCGCAGGGCCGCCTCCATAACACCACCGGTAGTACCGAAAATAACACCCGCGCCAGTATAATCGCCAAGCAGATGATCAGGTTCACTGTCAGGCAGATTCGCGAAATCCTTACCGGTCTGCTTGATCATGCGTGCCAGTTCCCGGGTGGTAAGCGAATAATCAACATCCTGATATCCTGAAGCAAACATCTCCTCGGTACGGGTCAGCTCAGCTTTTTTGGATGTACAGGGCATAATTGAAACGACCACGATTTTCGACGGGTCAACATTCATCTTCTCGGCATAATAAGTCTTGGTAAGCAGGCCGCTGATCTGTTGCGGGGACTTACAGGACGAAAAATACTCGACCATATCGGGCACCTGCTTTTCAAGGTAGATAACCCAGGACGGGCAGCAGCTGGTTATGAGCGGCAACGGACCCTTTTTGTGCACAAAACGCTCAACAAACTCACTGGCCTCTTCCATAATAGTGACATCAGCGGCAAACGAAGTGTCAAATACAGCGTTGAATCCCAGCCGCCGCAGCACCGTGTAGAGCTTTCCCGTGACATTGGTGCCGGCCGGCATACCAAAAGCCTCCCCAATGGCAACGCGCACGACCGGGGCAATCTGTACTACGCAAAACGTATCGGGATTCTGCAGTTCCTGCCATACCTGCAGTGTGTCGTCTTTTTCAAAAATTGCACCAGTGGGGCAGTGCGACGCGCATTGACCGCACAGCACACAGGGAGAATCGACCAGTTTTTGCCCGGCCGCGGGCGCAAAACGCGAATTAAAACCACGCCCTAAAAACGAAAGCGCCCATACGCCCTGTATTTCCTGGCAAATTTCAATACAGCGGCCGCAGTGAATACATTTATCCGGTTCAATAACAAACGCATTGGTTGAATCATCCTTTGGGTTTCCCCCAATAAATTTCGTGAACAGTTCCTCCCGAATCCCGAAATCAGCGGCCAGATTCTGCAGCTCGCAGCTTTGATTGCGGCCGCACTTGAGACAGTCATTGGGATGATTAGACAAAATTAACTCAAGCACGGTGCGGCGCACTTCAACAATTTCAGGATCATGCGTGATAATTTTCATGCCTTCTTCAATTGGCGTGCAGCAGGCCCGCAGCATGCGTTTTGTACCCTCAAGACGCACAATGCAAATACCGCAGGAGGCCGTGGGCGGCAAATCAGGATGATGACACAGCGTAGGTATTTTTACCTGCACCTGCCGGGCAGCCTCAAGAATTGTCGTGCCCTCAGGCACGGTGACGGGTTTCCGGTTGATTGTTGCCTGGATCATGCTTACACCCTCTCAACAGCGCTGAATTTGCACACCTCAAAACACACGCCGCAGTGTGTACACTTGTCGGTATCAATGCTGTAGCCGTGCTCACGATCTCCGCTAATCGCTTTTTCAGGGCAGGCACGTTCGCACAATCCGCATCTTTTGCAAAGGTGCCGGATAATACTGAATTTAAGCAGGGCCTTGCATTTGCCCGCAGGACAGCGGTGATTAACAATATGCTCGCGATACTCATCCTCAAAATATGTCAGGGTTGAAATAATCGGATTTGCAGCGGTCTGGCCCAGTCCGCACAAGGATCCCATTTTCATGGCCCGGGAGATCAGGATCAAGCGGTCAAGATCCTCCAGAGTTCCGCGTCCCTCGGTGATACCGTTCAATATATGCATAATCTGATATCCACCGATACGGCAGGGCGCGCATTTACCGCAGGATTCCTCCACACAAAAAGTAATATAAAACTTAGCGATATCCACCATGCAGTCGTCTTCATCCATGACGATCATGCCGCCGGAACCCATGATGGAGCCCAGTTTCTGCAAATTATCGTAATCAACAGGTGTGTCCAGATATTTTTCCGGAATAACACCACCGGAGGGGCCGCCGGTTTGCACGGCCTTAAAGGCCTTACCCCCGGCAATACCACCGCCGATTTCAAAAACGATATCGCGCAGGGTCGTGCCCATGGGTACCTCCACAAGCCCGGAGTTGCGAACCTTGCCAGTCACGGCAAACACCTTTGTACCCTTTGAGGTCTTTGTACCGATGCCCGAGAACCACTCGGCCCCATGTAAAATAATCGGGGCCACGTTGGCAAGCGTTTCCACGTTATTAATGCAGGTAGGCATACCCCACAGCCCCTTCACCGAAGGATAGGGGGGGCGTGGTACTGGAGTGCCGCGCTTGCCCTCAATAGAGGCGATCAGCGCGGTTTCCTCGCCGCAGACAAATGCGCCCGCGCCGAGCCGAATCTCAATCTCCATGGAAAAATCAGAGCCCAGAACATTACTGCCAAGAAGTCCGCGATCACGTGCCTGATCAATGGCCTTTTGCACGCGCTCAATCGCCAAGGGATATTCGGCGCGAATGTAGAAAAAACCCTGGGTTGCCCCGATCGCATACCCGGCCAGCAGCATACCCTCGATAACCGAATGCGGATTGCCTTCCAGAACGCTGCGGTCCATGTAAGCACCGGGATCGCCCTCATCGGCATTGCAAATAACATATTTTTCATCGCCCTCGGCCTTACGCGTAAACTTCCATTTCAGGCCGGTCGAGTACCCTCCGCCACCGCGGCCGCGCAGTCCGCTGGCCGTGAGATCTGCTATAACCTGTTCGGGAGTTTGCTGCTCAACGGCTTTCAGCAGGGCACGGTACCCATCCGCGGCAATATATTCATCAAGACTGCTCGGATCCAGCCGACCGCAATTCTTGAGCACAAGGCGCTTCTGGCGAAACTTGGGCTTATAGAGTAAATCCTTCACGGGATTACCGTGCTTGAGGGTAACCCCGATAATACGTTTTATATCGTTCGGCTCAACATTGGCATAGGTTATATCTTCAGGCAGAATGGTCATGACCACGCCCTGGTTGTAAATGCCCATGTCGGCAACGCGCACCAAACGCACATTATCGTCCAGGTTGCTCTCTCGCAAGGCGGCTTTAAAAATGCCAAAAAAATCATGGGTTCCGGTAGTGCTACCGGCCGTGGTGTCCTGCAACAGTACAGTTTTTTCGCTCATGAAAATGCTTCCTCGTAATGCATGGCCAGGATATGATCCTGCAAAAGTTTCTTGCCCATAACGTGTCCGCGCACTATTTCGCGGGCGCAGTCTTCAGTTACCTTGCAGTATACAACCCGCGGCAACCCTTCAATACACACCTCAACCAGCGGCTCAGCGTGGCACATGCCCAGGCAGCCGCAGGTATGCAGGCTGACCGTCGTCTGACCCTGTTTTGCGAGCTCATCTTCCAACGCGCGGTATGTTTTACTGGCACCCGCAGCAATCCCGCAGGTGCTCATACCGACTTTTATCCAGTTTTTATTGCCGGCCTGCACAATCTCTTTGATTGCATCAAAATCCTGTGCCGTCATTGTCGCCATATTGCCTACGCCTCCTTTGAATACTTGGAGATAATATCCACCACATCGGTTTTCTTTAAATTACCGTAAATTGTGTCATTAACCGCTATGACCGGGGCCAAACCACAACAGCCCAGACAGCGAACGCTTTCAATGTAAAAAAGGCCGTCGGAGGTAGTAGCACCCTCCTCAATATGCAGAATGGTTTTGAGCTCCTCCAGAATTTCCTGGCCGCCTTTCAGGTAACATGCCGTGCCCATACAGACCGAAATCTTATATTTTCCGGGCTGGGTAAGTTTAAAATAATGGTAAAAGGTGAGCACTTCATAAATGCGCGCCAGAGGTATATCCAGCAGGCGCGAAATACGGCGGGCAACCTCCTCGGGAATATAGCCAAAAGCATCCTGTATATCATGCAAAACCATGATCAGGTTACCCTTTTTGTCCTTCCACTTTTCTACAAGCGCTTCCGCGCGGTCAAGGCTGACTTCTTCCATGCAACAAGGAACCTCCCTGATAGGTGTCTGCGCCTACAGAACGCACTTTCTACAGCAACCAGTATAGCTCGCAAACAAGAAGAATTACAAGCGGAAAAAGGATTTCAGACGGCTTGAGCAGACCAGAAATGCGACCCAGGGACATACGAAAGCGCCTGACAGCCGCTGCTAAATCTAGAAAAATGCTACTGCTTTTCCGGCTTACCAGGGCCCGACTTGGCAGACTTCAGGGTTTGCCCCTTTACTTTGCCCGCGTACTTAGCGCCGAATTGCTTCAAAAATTCAATCAGCACATGCCTGTGGCAGGCTTTACCAGCGGCATTGCAGCTACACACCAGCACAATGCGCTCAAGGTCCAGCATTTCATCCCAGGTAAACTGATGCTGGATAAAGCTGTCTTCCAATTGGTCAAAATACTGCTCTTTAAAGTCCTGCGCCTTAATGCGGCCCAGGCGAAAATCAAGCAGCAGTTTTTTTGAAGGCGCAAGCATGAAATGCCCGCCTTGAAACGAAATATCAAAGCAATTCTCGCCCACGTATCCGTAATCAGCCGTATAAATCGCGAAGGCGTGCTTTTTCTTTGTACGCTCCCGAAACGCCTTATGAATATCAACTGGTATTGCACCGGCTCCCATACTTCACCTCTCAAAAATTAAGCAACACCACTCTTCTTCTTCCAATCGGCGCACAAAATCAACTTTCTGTGCAAAGGCCTCCTGCACTGAAGCGGCCTTTTCATTCAAAATACCGGCAAGCACGATCCTGCCTCCCTGAACAGTATGTTCAACAAGCGCGTCGCGCAGGTCAATCAGGATATGCGGCAGGATATTGGCAACCACCAGCTCAAAGGATCCCGCAACCTTGCCAAGCGAATCCGTGCTGAAGACAATTTGCTCTGCAACCTTATTAGCCTCGGCATTTTTCCCCGCACACCTGATGGCCGTGTAGTCAATATCAGTACCAATGATATCGCGCAGCCCAAGCTTCGCTGCGGTAATAGCCAGAATACCCGAACCGGTTCCGACATCAAGCATGCGTGCTCCCGGCACCATTTCCGGTACATACTCATCAATCACGCGCAGGCACATGCGGGTTGATGGGTGCGTGCCAGTGCCAAAGGCCATGCCGGGATCAAGTTCAACCACCACCTCGCCCGGCCGGGCATGATAGTCACGCCAGGGCGGTTTGATAACCAACCGGTCGGTTATGCTGATAGGCTGAAAAAAAGATTTCCATTTCTTGTTCCAGTCCTCATCCTGCAAGCCGCTTACCTGCATGCAGGCAGGCGAACAATCGTGCATATCCGGCAGACTTAAAAGCCGACGCCTAACTTCCTCAACAGCCCTGTCCGCGCCTTCACCGTTGGCCAAATAGCCCTTCAAAATTACCCGACCGCTGTCCACAGGGTCCTGTTCCTCGGCAATGCCGGTACTGCCCTGCTCCATGATCCAATCGGCAACCGTCTCGGCGCAGCTTTTCTGAAGCGTGACTGTCAATTCAATCCAGCGGGGTTCCTGTTCGACAACGTTTTCCATCCCTGTTCCTCTATTTACCAACACAAATTAAATCCGGCACTAAAACATTTTCTAAATATCGTAGTCGCTTTTTCATTTCGAAGGAGCAGAACGACTGAGAAATCTTGCATGAACAAACCCGATCTCTCCCAGCGGTCGAGATGACAATCTATAGAACAGTGTAAAATAAACAAATGTGCTGTTAAGTATTTACAGCTCTCTCAAAAAATCAGCCAGGCTGTAGAATTCCTCAAGCGTGAGTGTTTCAGCCCTGCGGCCAAGATCAATACCAGCAGCTAAAAGACCCGCCTGAATACCCGCAGGATCTTCACTCAAAAACGGCTTCAGGCAATTTTTCAACTTCTTGCGCCTCATTGAGAATGCCGCCCTGACAACCTTTTGAAAAAACACCTCGCGCTCATCAGCCCAATCCCGGCTTCTTTCAGGCACAAGCATAATTGCAGCTGACTCAACATTAGGCTTCGGATAAAAACATTTATCCGGAACGGTAAATAGATAATTACACGGAGCATAGGCCTGCGCGAGCACTGAGAGAATGCCGTAGTCGCGCCCGCCGCTGGGCGCGCACAACCGCTGAGCGAATTCTTTCTGCACAATCAGCACCGCGTGCCTGAACAGCGAAGCAGTGCTGAAAAACTTCAACACTATCCGGGATGTAATATTATAGGGAATGCTGCCCATCAGGATCATGTTTCCTTCAGGCGGGCACAAACCTTCGAAATCAGCCTGCAAAATATCTTGATTGTGCACAACAACCGATGAGCCCCCATAATCTTCCGTGAGCATCGCGCACAGATTACGGTCAATCTCAAAGCAGTGCACCCGCGCGGCCTGCTCAGCGATAAAGAAGGTAAGCGCGCCCGGACCCGGCCCGATTTCAACCACGCAGTCTTCAGAAGTGATCCCGGCCTGCGCAACCGTTTTCTCGGCAAGGGATTGGTCAATCATGAAATTTTGTCCACGGGACTTAACCGGACGAATACCAAGACTGCGAATAATTGATTGTGTAGGAAACCGCATACCACCTCGCAAAAAATACATTCCTGTTTCGCAACCATGCTAATACAGCCCCGCACGATTTAAAACAACAATTTGACAATGCTGCAAAATAATTTGAAAATGCTGAAACATCGAACAAACATATCATATGGTTCAGACACGGCCCGGTGCCTGCTAAAAGGACACATGATGACGCGACCCAACCCAATCAGCATTTTTCTGTTAGCTGCTCTTTTAGCCGCAGCAACACTTTTCGTCTTTCTGCCGATCACAACATTTGATTTTGTCCACTATGACGATCCTACCTACGTCTTTAAAAACCCCGCTGTGCAACAGGGCCTAAATGCTGAAAGCCTTGCCTGGGCCTTTACGACAAACCACGCCTCCAACTGGCATCCGCTGACCTGGGTATCACACATGCTGGACCACACGCTGTTCCAGCTCAAGCCCGCGGGGCATCACCTGACAAACCTGCTGCTACACACGCTCAATGCCCTGCTTTTGTTTCTGCTGCTTTTGAAGATGACCGAAAAACAATGGCAGAGCCTTTTTGTTGCAGCCCTGTTTGCCCTGCATCCGCTCCACGTGGAATCGGTTGCTTGGATCTCCGAGCGCAAGGATGTGCTCAGCGCCTTTTTCTGGATGCTTACCCTGCTGGCATACACAGGCTATGCCAGGCGCCCAAACGCGACGCGCTACCTTTTTGTCATGCTTGCGTTTGCCCTTGGCCTTTTGGCGAAACAGATGCTTGTAACCCTGCCCTTTGTACTACTGCTGCTTGACGTCTGGCCCCTGCAACGATTTCAGGCGAAAAAAATGCTGCGCCTGATAATTGAAAAGCTGCCACTGTTTGCCCTGTCCGCTCTTATGAGTGTTGTTATCTTTCTTGTACAGCAGCAAGGAATGGCAGTAAAACCATTAGCGCTAACGGTTCGTATTGCCAATGCGCTGACTGCCTATATGCAATACATTGGAAAAATGTTCTGGCCGACCGACCTGACCGTGCTTTACCTTCAAACCGGAAATGCCGCAACCAGGAACACCGCGTATCTTACTTTTGCCGCAGTTGTTCTAATGGGCCTGTCAGCACTTGCGCTGATTTTTGCAAAAAAACTCGGCTACCTTTTTACCGGTTGGTTCTGGTATCTCGGCACCCTTGTCCCTGTGGCCGGTTTTATACAGATAGGCTACCACTCGCATGCTGACCGCTATACCTACATTCCGCTCATCGGTTTGTTCATGATTATTGCCTGGGGCGTTCCTGAACTCATATCAGGATGGCGCATAAAAAGATGGCTGCTGCCCCTGCTTGCCGGCCTTGTTCTGTCACTACTGATTGCCACAACAATCACCCAGCTAAGCTATTGGCGCAACAGCCAAACCCTTTTTGAACATACACTTAAAGTTCAGCCAAACAACTATGTTATCCACAATAACCTGGGCAAGTATTTCAACAAACAGGGCGAAAAAGAAAAGGCCTATGTCCATATTTTAAAGGCCGTACAACTCAATCCGAACTATACAAAAGCGCGTTACAATCTTGGCTGCCTGCTGGCGGCTGACGGCATGATAGATGAAGCAGAATCCAGTTTCCGCAAGGTGCTTACCATAGATCCAAATAATGTAAAATCCCACACCAAACTGGGCAGGGTTCTCCTCATTCAGGGCAAAACTGATGACGCTATAGAACATTTAAAAAAGGCGTTTAGCTTTGATCCCGATTACGGCGAAGCCCGCTACTATCTGCGCAAGGCACTTGCAGCAAAGGCTGGCTGAACATAATCGTTGTTTCAATCTGCCTGGCGTTTAGCGCTTTGTACGAACTGATTGAATGGTGGGTTGCCCTGGCAACCGGTGAAAACGCCGAGGCAGTAGGGAAGAAGGGCAAAGAAGGAAAAGGCTAATAGCTTTTTGGGACACGCAATCTGACATGGCCCTTGCCTTAGCGGGCGCGATAGTATCATTAGTATTGCTGTCCAAATTACATGATAAACAATTAACAGACTGTTGAAAAAAGCACGTCTGCCGCACTGAGAAATTTTACAGCACAAGTTCAAATCCCGCCGCCGCTCAGTGGAATGGCCCTGAATTTATCCGCAATAATTGAGTTCTTCTGAACACCCAAGCCACCGCGCAAGAGAGCAACCATGCCGTCAACAAACCTGCGTGATCCGGAAATAATAAAGGTTGGCGCACGATAGCTTCCTGCAGCTTCTTCAATCACTGCAGCGTCAATGTGCTGCGGACTTATTATATAGTTTATGGCAAGACTGGTCATCACGGCCTGAAGGGAATCAAGCTCATCCTTGAAAATCACCTCATGATCTCGATTGGCATATATAACAGTCGCCTTCAGGTTGCCGGACAATGCCGCATGATGCCTCAATGTCGCCATGACAGGAGTTATGCCGATGCCGCCAATGAGTAACACATACTCTTTGTCTGCATCAAGGGCACGAAAATAATCAAATATCGGCGAGGGGCCATAGGCCCACAGCCGGTCGCCCGGCTGCATGCAAAAAAGCGCTCTTTTAAATGAACTTGACGAGTCGTCGAAATAGCGCGTGGCAAAGGAAAGCGAGGCTTGCTCAGGAGCTGATGCGATTGTAAATACCCGGGTTAGACCTCGAAAATCAAAGGGAAAGTGCGGCTTGAAAAACATGAAATGCTGACCCGCCAGCCATGTGGCTTGCGGTTTTTCAAAAACGAACGTAGAGGCCTGCGATGCTTCTTTTTGGATTTCCCGTAAGGTCAACCTGCCGATAAACATGAATTGATTCCTCCACTATGAGGTTATTGCGGCGACGTCGCTCTCTCATCATGAACTACTCGAACGCAGGAAATCAAACGATGTTACGGTTTGCGATAAGCCGCGGTTTTGCTGCTAGAAAAGAAGTCGTGAATGCCGTCGGCAATAGCCTCGGCAATCTGCCTATGATACGCCGTGGTTCTGAGCCGCGCGGACTCTTTGGCATTACTGATAAAACCGGCCTCAATCAAAATACCGGGCATCTCGGCTTCAATCAAAACGCGCATGGGCGCATGCTTAACCCCCAGGTTACGAAAATTTTTATACCGACCTGCCATAACATCCTTAATGTTACTCTGCACATAACCGGCCAGCAGACTTGAAACGTTAGTTTTGTCGCTTTGCATCAGATCTAACAGGATCAGTTCAAGATCGCCGACTTTTTCAGGCGTGGTGAAATTTTCACGGGCGGCAACTTTGCGCGCATCATCATCCGATGAAATGTTAAGATAGTAGGTCTCGACACCATTGATACGCGCATCAGTATGCGAATTGCCATGAACCGATATCAACAGATCAGCCTTTTTCTCACCGGCAAGCTTGGCACGATCCTCAAGAGAGATAAAGCTGTCATTAGTCCGGGTCATAAAAGCTTTGTAACCAGGACGTTTATCAATGGCTTTCTGCAGCGCAATCGCAATCGCAAGGCTAACCTTCTTCTCCTTCAGACCGCGATAGCCGACCGCGCCCGGATCACGGCCCCCGTGCCCGGCATCAACAGCAATCAGGCGTATTCGGGGTTCATTCTTTTCGGGCTGTTTTTTTGGCACTGCGACCTGAACAGGCGTTTGTTTCACAGGACTCTTCGCAGAAGGCTGTGCAACAGCCGGTGTTGCGGTTTTGCGCGCGCGAGCGATTATTTTTTTTGAACTTACAATGATTTCCAATGCCGGAGGATTGTCGCGCTTGAGGACCTTATAATCATCGCCATTGACTTTATGCTCCAGCTCCAGCACAACCCGCACGGTGCGCGACCTGTTCAGGGCTGAGCGCACAACCCGCACGCAGTCGCCCTGCACCTTTAAATGCCGGTTAACGCCCTTTGCAAATGTGGTGTTGCTGAGATCAAAATAGAGACGGTAGGGAATGTTTGCCTTCGGGTTGTGGTCAAGGAAATTGGCTTTGTATGCTACCGGGCGGCTGAGCGCGATGATGACTTTTTCGCTTGATCCGTCCGACGAGAAAGAAATCTCTCGCACGGAAGAGGTCGAAGCAGTCACCTCGCCAGGAGATGTCATGCAAAAACCGAAAATAAAAAAAAACAGGAACGAAAAAAATAATAAAGAGCGGGGAGTGTCCAGCTGTGCCGGCATTAAGCGAGACAGCATTCTCGCGAATTTTTTCTTATCTCCGGCGACTATGATCATGCCCATAGTCTATCACAGTCAACAATTTTAACAACCCGGGCAAGGGGGGGGAGCAAACGCCTTGCAGTACGGGCGATGCAGGAGCAATTACCTGCGCCTTTTCAGCCAATCCGTATACACACCTGAACCGACCGCAAAGGACTCACCATCAATAACAACCTTTTTTACATAGACTTCTTTTTGGGCGGGCATGGTTTCACCCGGCTTGGGCCATTGATAGGTAACCCAGGCACTGTCCTGCTCTTCTAACGCCTTGATATACGCACGCACACAAGCCTTTCCCTTTGCGTCAACCGTGTTGATCACGGAGCGACCCTCAATCATGGGGAATGCCGGGTTAACAACTTCAAAGCCCTTGAAAGACGTGACAAACACATAGGTATCCTTGAAATAATAGTCACCGTGCCTGTCACGCAGCAGAGCATAACCCTGCCGGCCCTGTTTCTGCAGCATGGCCGCAGCATCGTTAACCATATCAACGATAAACGCCTTTTCCATGCGCATGGTATAATTTCCGCTGCCGACGATATATTCCGTGCCCGACGGCGCGCGGATGCGCACTAAAAAAGTGGTCTTCCAGGAGGGGTGTACATCATTAGGCCTGCTCCAGAGGTAATGCGCCCAGCCTTCGGTACGGGGTGGCACGACCGGTCGCGTAAAAATCTTCCCGAATGACCTGCCGTTAAGGTCCTTGAGATCAAAAATATTGGCGCGTTCATTCTCAGGATCAGGTGGATATACATAGCGATTACCGGCCATATCCATCACAAAGACATAGCGATCACCATCGAGCCAGCGGCTGGAGGGCTTCTTAAAAAGCTCAAAACTGGTTTCACCCTTTTTGGCAACCAGACCAGCCGCCTCTCGGACAAAGGCCACGAGCTCTTTGGTTTCCGGGTGCTGGTAGTCAGCGGCCATGCCGGAAGCGCTGAAAAAGGCACAAAAAACCACGGCGCCCAGCAATCTAACTACGGCTTGTTTCACGGAGCTACTCCTTGTGCGCGATACTTCACAGAAATTAAATGTGCAAGAAGCAGCGCTCCAGTGTCGCCAGCAGGGCAACATTATGATCGGCGGCGGCCTCAATAACAGCGGCGTCATTCATGGATCCTGCCGGCCAGATTACCGCGCGCACCCCGAGGGCGGCAACAGTATCAATACAATCACGCTGCGGGAAAAAAGCATCCGATGACATGACGGAACCCTTCAGGTCATGGCCTTTCTTAACTGCCTTATCAATGGCCTGCTCGACGGCACCAATGCGCTCCTGCTCGCCGGTACCCACCGCAATTGCGGCTCCGTCCTTGACAAAGACGATACCGTTTGAACGCACATTAATGTTGAGGTACCAAGCGGTCAGACAGTCCTCGATCTCCTGAGCATTAGGCTGGCGACCAACGACATAGTCCTGCCCGTTATTTTTTTCCGGATCACTGTTGGGAATCATCGGATCAACGATCAGGTCCTCAGCACTCCGAATGCGCGTCAGGTAGGGAATTTCAAATGTCAGGGTGCCGTCTGCCAGGTTGCGGATATTATACAGCCCGCTGATATCATCGCCGACGAATTTCGGTATCCTGTCAAGATTATCGACCCTGCCCACACGGATACCATTGTTACGCTTCTTTGTTCCTTCGTTGCGCCTGAGCACCTCAAGCGCATCGGCTGAAAACGCGGGAGCAATAACGCCCTCAACAAACGTCTCCATGATTGCCTCGGCGGTTGCAGCATCCACCTCCGTGTTGAAACCAACAATAGCACCAAAAGCACTGCGGGCGTCGCAATCACGAGCAATACGGTAAATCTGTTCCAGAGATTCATCCTTAGTCTGCACTTTAAAACCGCAGGGGTTAACATGTTTCATCACCACGCAGGTAGGACGCGTGAAATATTTCAACGTATTCAGGGCCTGGCTCATGTCCTGCAAATTGGTCAGCGACAATCCGGCCTTGCCGCCCTTGAGCATTTCGAGGTTTCCAACACTGAGCGCGCTGCTGTTTTGAGGTGCAAACGCGGTAAAAGGCTGATGCGGGTTGGTGCCATAGCGCAACTGGGTTGCAACAGCCTTGAGTTTGATCTGCCGGTCTCCCAGCACCAGGGTGGCCTCTTCGGGAAAATTACTTTCAATCGCTGTCTTATATACACTTTTAAATGAAGAAACATCTGTCGGCATAACGGTAAGCTCCTTACTCTGCGTGACGGTTTTTAACAAATAGATTTACGGTTCCATCGGAACCAATAAATGCAGCCGCGGCGGTAACCCGGAAATCATCTGCCCCGGCAGTCGGGGCAAGGGCTTCATAGAGACCCTCAGCAGCCTCGCGGGCGTTCGCAAACGGCAACGCAACTTCTATTGGCTCCCCGGCAAACGAGGGAAGCGGATTGGCATTCACACCGGTATAGGTCGAAACCATGCGCCCCTGCCCGGTTATCAAGGGAAATTCAAAGGTATTTCTAATAACGGCTCCGTCTTCAGCGCGTTTCAACACGCTCAGGGCGGCACTTTCGGCAATGCAACCGCTGATGCGCGGGGTCCAGTTGGGCTCATCAGGCTCATACTCCCACTCGGCCAGACCCGTAGGCATCACAAGAGAGACGCGGGATTCAGTCTGCAGGGCCTTAAAAACATCGCCGGTCTGCTTACCGTTTGAAACCGCGATGCCCCCCGTGCCGCACATGATCGCGGCATAAACTAACAAATCCGGATTACCGGTCTTCAGGGTATCTTCATCGGTCGGCCGTACAAAAATTTTCTGTTCCTGTTCATCAATAACGAGACGGCGCGCCTGGCTGGACGGACTGCGCCCGGTTATCGCGTACAACACGCCGCGCTGCCCGTCAGGGCCTGCACCGACAATAATAGTCCTGCCCGGATATGGCATAGCTTGCAATGTATCAAATAAACTGCTCATAGTATAAACCTCCATCATCGTCCGCGAACGGAACGCCTTTTAATTATTGACCGCAACGCAACTGCCACTGCTCACGATTCACAGTAGGTTGCCGCGGCATTGTCTGATTCCCATACGGTAACCGCGTCCATGACGACACCGTCAGGCAACTCGCTCGCAATTTGCCGGTACACATAGCGCGCAATCAACTCGGAGCTCGGGTTGCAATCACCAAATGCTTCATGCTGATTGAGCATGCTATGATCAAACTGATCTAAAACGTTCTTGGTCAAACGCTTGAGATCCTTAAAATCAATAACAATGCCGACGCTATTAACCTTCTCGCCGCGCACCTGCACTTCAACCTTCCAGTTATGACCATGCAATGACTCGCAATTGCCCGCGTAGCCAAGCAACTGATGAGCCGCTGAAAACGAATCAATTATTTTCAGCCGGTACATCCGGTTCTCCCTGTAGATTCAGCCGGATCAGGTTCAACAACAACCCGGCGGCCGTCAATGCGCAGCCTGTCCGTGCAATAGAGCCTGATGGCCTCCGGCAGAGCCTGATGCTCTATGGCCAGTCCGCGCTGCCGAAACGTCTCCAGCGTGTCATCGGGCTCAATCGGGTTAACAACCTGTAAAATGATCGCGCCCGTATCACAGCCTTCATCAACAAAATGCACGGTGCATCCGCTCACCTTTACCCCGTAATTCCAGGCATCCTCATAGCCGTGGGTGCCCGGAAAACTTGGAAGAAGCGCAGGATGAATATTGATAACTCTGCCCTTAAAACGCTCAAGCAGCACGGAACTAAGCAGGCGCATGTAGCCCGCCAGCACAACCAGCTCCGCACCATGACTTTCGAGAACAGCGATAATTTCCTTCTCGTGCTCGTCGCGCGTTTTACCACTCGATGCTATGCACACAGCCGGGATATCATGTTTACGGGCGCGCTCAAGGCCAAAGGCGTCGGGCTTGTTGGAAATCACGCAACAAATCCTGACTGGCAGGGTACCCGCCTCGGTTTGATCTATAATTGACTGCAGGTTCGAGCCTGAACCTGTAATCAGAACAGCAACAGGAATTTTCATTGTAGACAACAAAACGATAAGATTTAAAACAATATTATCTAAATTTAACCAAAATACTATTTGGTAAGTATAAGATAAGCATATATATATGTCAAATGGAATTGATTGATAGGAACTTGATTATTGATAATTGATAGAAACTTGCTTTGAGGTGGGCAAACTATAAAATGAAAGCGCTTGTGTATCAATACAACGTTTGCCTCAAGATATGGTCAGGACTGACTGGGCAATAAATAAACGGCGTGATTAAAAATCTATCAAAGCAGCACGTGGCCTGATATGAGCTGTTATGTCAGCCAACAGGCTATTTTTGCATATAACCCTCACGGCACGTCTGATTTCTAAAATTAACTATAGGCTTCAAAGGGGTAAGCGGTGTCGATGTTGCCATATGTGGTAATTTGTTCTGCCGCACAATAAGCCAATAGCGGCGAGTTTATCTTTATTCGGGGCAGCTTGCTCCCACAATCCCGGATACTGCAATATCAAGTTCTTTTTTAAGATGTAACAGCTCATCTTTCATATCCGGTATAAGACCCTTATAATATTCTATTCCAGTAGAAAGATTTTCTTTAAACTTATCAAATAAAGCCAACTGTTTTTCTGTAGGCTGCGGCAAGCTGTCTATTATTTGTGTTTTCAAATAATCAATATACAAACTAATCTCTTTAATAAACATATTAGGTCTCGGCAGATCATTTAATAAATTTACTCTGCCATATATATGACCAACCATATCAGCCAAACTAAATATACGAGAAAAATAAGCCACATTCGGACCAGGACAGGCAATAGGATTAAGTTCATTTTTATACTTCAAGCCATACTTCAAAAAAATAGTTGCTGCTAAATCTTCACATAAACAGGCTTTCTGCGTAATTCTATCGAATTCTTTTTGATCACCTTCTGCAATCTGCCCTATTTCCCTTGCCTGAAATTCTCTTGAAGCAGTACAAAGAGGCCTACCATATTCATTATTAAAACAAAGATGTTTTCTCAAACATGGACTTCCCGGTCTATTATTTGCTATCCCCTCTGCTCGTTTTCTATGACTCATAGTATTTTTCACAACATTAAACGGAACACCTAATGGCGACAAAGAACTTGTATACAAATCTTCAGGCCCAGCATTTCTAACTTTCTCTAAAGAATCATCATCCAAATTAGTAACTTCAGGGACTAACAGAAATGGTGAAGCCCATCCGGTACCATCAGCCTTATAATGTTTTTGCAAAAATTGAGCTTCATCGTATGTGCCTATACCACCCTGCACAGTTAAACGCATGTTAGGATTCTCATCAAAAGTCTTATAATTCTTTTTAGCTAAAGCTTTATTACACATCTCAAAAAGCATACAAGAAAGATCATCCCAGTTATTTTTAAACCCTTCCATTACAGGCCCCAATAACTTCCCTTCACCAGGGAAGCAATGACCCCCGCAATTAATGCCAGACTCAACTCTAAACTCACTCACCCAAAGCCCTTTTTTGGCAAAAAGCTTACCCTGAATTTGAGACGAGCGATAATCAGATACTTTTAAAATTATTCTCTTTTTAAGGTGACCATTCTCATCTGGAAAAAATCCAGGGAACTTTTCAATATAAGAATTAAGCCGCCTATTAAAACCAGCAGATAAAACCACAGCACCCTCACCCGTACTATTAGCAAAACCACGAAGAGCAGATAATGCATCAGAAAACTCAGCAGGTATCAGCTCCCCATTTTCATCATAATTATCTCTATCAACAGCCACCATAATATTTACATCTATAGAACCTGGTTTTATTTGTTCTTTAAGCCAAGCTTGAAGCTCCGTTTTTCCATCTAACATCTCAATATATTTTTGCTTTAAAGAAGAATCCTCCGCCAAAAGCTCAAAATATTTAGCCAGATCATTCCCGGGCTCAAAAGACATAGCCTTAATATCAGCAATCTGTTTTTTAACTATACTATCCAACAAATCAAGATAAGCTTTTATTCTTTCAGCTCTATAATCAGGATTATCTCGAGAAATTACTTTATATTCTAAGCCATAGTGCCCAGCCCAGTATTCTCTCATTCTCTCACACAAATAATCATCCATTATCTGCATAACAGAATCAATCCCAAATTTTGCAACTTTAATTGGGGTGTCTATTGAAAACGCTGTTCCCATAACAGGGATATGAAAAGAATGTATTTTTGACATGACCTTAGTTTAATATATCAAGAGGGATTTGTAAAATCTTAAAATGATTAATATTTTCGACTCATGACTAGTTTAGAGGGTGATCCCGGAGAAATTTGAGAATCAAACGACCGAGATTTTGACCTCTGTGGTTGAATCTAAACGAGCCATGATCCAAGAAGAATTATCAATACTCAACTTTGACAAATATAACCGGCCAGCTATAAACAAAAAAATAGATTTTAACATATCTCATAGTGGAGAATATATAGCAATAGCAAAAAAAAATTTATGGCTATTGAAAAGAGATAACAAAACTGTATGGTATTGTTTTATTATCAATCTATGATAAAAAAGACGCGTGGATCACGCAATCGGGGCCCAGCCCGCAAACCAATAACAGGCATGTCATCACAATTAAAAAAATCCCGGGCGGAAGAGCTCCGGGACGAGAAAAACAAAAAATGAAAGGAAGGAGGAGGATAATGTTTTTGATGCTATTTAAATGTCAGACCGCCAAACTCACCTCCTTATACTGTCGAGCTAACAGCTCACGGTAGTGTTTGTATTGGTGGATCTGCCACAGCGTAACCCTGTGGTGAGTGTAACAATGATACATTGTCTTCGCTCAAATTAGATTGAGCAGTATGTCCTGCCTCCTTCCTTCTATTTACCAGTATAGGAGGAAAAAGAGGCGATTCAAGCCCCGGATAGAAGAAATCTTATGAGCATTAAAATTTTAGTTGTTTCCGACAGCCATGGAGCCCGCAAAAACCTGCAAAAAATCATTGCTCGCGAACGGCCCTTTGAATATCTGATTCACTGCGGGGACGGGGCAAATGATCTTGAACATGTCCGGCTGCCGCAGAACGTAACAATTCTGAGCGTAGCAGGCAATATGGACCGCACCGGCATTTGCGAGCGCCTGATTGAAACCACCCTCAGCGATGTCAACTTTTTGGTATGCCACGGTGATCAATTCGGTGCCCATTACGATTATGAGCGCCTGCTTGGTGAGGGCCTTCGCCGCGGTGTCGATATCATCTGCTGCGGCCACACGCATATACCTTACCAGCACAATCACCCCCCGCTGCTGTTCAACCCCGGACCAGCCGACAGGGGCCTCTACGGCATTATTACCCTGGAACAGGGAAAACCGGACTGCACGCATAAACAGCTGTAAACACTGTTTAAACTCCCTTATGATGTGCGACAGGCTTGACACAGGGGCTAAAAATCTTATATAGTTATGTGTTTGCGCAAACCCTGATTTTTCTCCTTATGTATGAATCAGGGCTTTGGACATGCTCCGGGGCATACGTGCTATAATCAGAATCCCTGCCGTACCAAACAAAAACAAACACAGCGGCAACGAAAATCGCGCTACCGATATTTTTTGGAGAAACACAATGGCACACAACCTCACACAGCAAATTATTGCCCCGCATCTTATTAAGGGCAGCATGGAACCAGGTACGGAAATCGCCCTGCGCATCGACCAGACCCTGACCCAGGACTCAACTGGAACCATGGCATATCTGCAACTCGAAGCGCTCGGAATTGACCGGGTCAAGACCAAACGCTCGGTTGCCTACATTGATCATAACACCCTGCAAAGCGGGCCTGAAAACGCTGATGACCATCGCTATATCCAGACCGTTGCCGCCAAGCACGGCATTTATTTTTCAAAACCGGGCAATGGAATCTGTCACCAGGTTCACCTGGAGCGTTTTTCAACTCCGGGGCAGACCCTTCTGGGCTCTGACAGCCATACCCCGACAGCCGGAGGTATCGGCATGCTGGCCATCGGCGCGGGCGGCCTTGACGTGGCTGTAGCCATGGCCGGACAGCCCTACTGTCTCAAAATGCCGCGGGTCTGCCGCGTAGTTCTCTCCGGAAAACTGCAGCCCTGGGTCAGTGCCAAGGATATAATTCTGGAGGTGTTACGCCGCAAAACCGTCAAGGGTGGAGTGGGCGTTGTTTTTGAATACGACGGGGACGGGGTCGCAAGCCTGAGTGTTCCCGAGCGCGCCACGATTACCAACATGGGCGCTGAACTGGGGGCCACAACCTCAATCTTTCCTGCCGATGATGTCACCCGCGCGTTTCTCAAGGCTCAGGGCCGCGCTGCCGATTTCACCGCCCTGAGACCGGAACCAGGCGCGCACTACGATGACACCCTTGAGATTGATCTGGGAGAGCTTGAGCCCTTGGCCGCCTGCCCGCACAGCCCTGATAACATACGCAGCGTGCGAGATCTCGG
>Ga0208648_1000373_pt1 | contig 47181 bp, 49 predicted proteins | sample AntAceMetag02UKL_FD_184772 | JGI IMG/M metagenome (GOLD analysis project Ga0208648, IMG submission 184772) | Saline lake microbial communities from Ace Lake, Antarctica - Antarctic Ace Lake Metagenome 02UKL (SPAdes) (version 2) | ecosystem: Environmental > Aquatic > Non-marine Saline and...
TTTAATGCCTTCCGGTCGCTCCTTGGGATGGCCGGGGGCACGACCGCGCCGACCAGGGCGGGGTTATATTCGGGAGAATGGCAGCATCCTACATGTTGTGGGTATGGGCGTTAAGCGGATAGGCACGCGTGGACTGACGCTTTACTTAAACCCGAACGAGATAGATTCGTCGACAATATGGACAAAGGGTTTGCGTATATTGACATCTATGCTGCCTTTGTCCTCCACAATGATGGCTTGGTGGAGCAGGCTGGCAAAATAGTCGATCACAGCCCGCTGCTTGAAAAGGGCCATCCGATTGCAAAGGAATTCAAAAGGAAATTGGAGTTGGATCGCGTTACTTCTGTTCGCCATGATGCCAAATGATGTTTGTTTGCAGCAGAATCTGCAATGGTATTTCAAATTTACAAGGTCCCCTTCGGCCAAATCAGATTGCAGGTGATTTAATGACAATACCTCGGCTCGAACGACAGTAAAAGGACCAGACCAATTCTTCATCATGGCATTTGCGCTCCGGACAAATTCGGCGCGATGACAGGACATAATATGGCCGCACGGGCTGGCTGGCAATCGAGGGTGAAACCACCACAATGAAACTGAAGTTTGTTTCCGAGAGCAATATTGCAATAGGTTGGGCGATCCGGGTGATTGCTCGGCTCATCCGGGTTTCCGGCAGAACAACTGTGCTTACCATCGCCTGCAATACAGCCATTCGCATCACGCGGATGCTGACTTTCCTGCTGCCTTTGAAAGTTATTTTGCTGGCGGGATCAAACGGGATGCCCCGCGCCTTTCGACCCTTTCTTGCAGACGATCAACGCCAGGAGGGAATCATAATCCTGTCCCTCGTCGCGATCCTGTCCTACGTTGTGACTCTTGTTCTGGAAAGCCGTGCAAAGCGGTTGAGCGAGCAGGGCAGTCAACAATTCCTGGCCCATTCCGGTGTGATGTGGGTGGTCTCCGATCAAGCGACGCAAGCATCAAGGTTTTTCTCCCGCTTCCTGCAAATATGTTCAGGAATGCTGTTCTCACTGGCTGCGTTCTTCGTGATAGCGCTTTTGAATGCGCCTTTGGCTGGCTTCTTCATCGCATTGACAGGCTGCTTTTTTCTGGCGACCGCCTGGATAGTGGATGTTCATCCAGTTTCTGATCTTACCCGACTTCAGAAAAAGATTGGAAAAGACACAGGCGCTTACCTGAACATATTGTCGTCTGTAGCATTTTTGACGTCATTTCTGTTCATCATCTATCCTTTCATGACGTCTGAAGGGAGCAATATACTCGTTGCACTGGTTTCGTTTATTCTCATGCGTCAAATGCTGTCAGCATTGGTTGATAGCATCAAAAATCTTCTGGCGCTCTTTTCGCAGCGTCATCTGGTTGACACGCTTCTGTTTTCGGAGCGTTCACTGACACCGGTTGAAGGGCGCGGCGAACGAGCGACGCGCAGTCTTTTTGCCAGACCAATGCGAGAGGAGCGGTTGACAGAGGAACTTTCCGATCTCCTCAAACCTGGCGAAAAAATGATTGTTGCTCCTGTGGATTCTGTAGTGCGCCAGGAACTCGAGTTCACAATTGCGCTGACGAATGAAGCAACAACCCGTCGGTCTTTGCGGCTACGCGTTTTCCCGACTCAAATACAATCTCGCCTGAGAAATGAGGATTTGCTCTTCGAGCAGGTGGACCGCAACGCGATCAGTGCACCACCGGTTGTGCGGCGATATTTTCATGGTGAACATGAATGCATCATTACGGACGGGGGTTTGGGGCAATATCCAACGGCACAAGACTGGCTTCATGTCAGATTTTCCCAGCTTGAAACCGTCTGGGCGTTGGATCCCCCTACTGCTTTGGCATCGATTTACGCTGCCTCGCACAGTTACCTGCACCAGCGTCTTACCGAAGCGCTGGTTTCAAGAATGGCCTTCGCCCTGAATTCGGATTCAGGTGAAGAAATGTTGTCCCGTTTTCATGACCGGCTGCCGGAATTTCGCGCCCGCCTTGCGCGATTGCCCTTGTGTCTTGTTAATCGAGACCAGTCGCGAGAAGGAATGGTGTCAAGGATGGGCGGTGGGTTTCACCAACTGGACTGGTGTGACTGGTGTCTGGAACCAGCGGGATACGGACTGGGCAAGGACATGCAGGACGATAGGCAATTATCCGATCTGATCATGCATGTTGGCAAACGTCGCCCTTCATTTGCCCAATCCACGGTTGGTGTCGAAGATCTCCAGCTAACCAAATACTGTGCGGATCTTGAGCAATTGATCATCCGCGGGAAACTGGTTGCGGGCCTGGCATTGACGTCCGAAATACTTGAGAAATTTGCTGAGGAAACCAGATCTTGCTTACCGGCTATTTAGAGCATGCCTTTTTTTGATTGAGTCACTCTGCCAGTTGTTTTTGGTCAGGATCAAGTTGGCCCGTTGCAGTTCAAGCCATGGGGTAATCCTCCCGTTTCTGACGGGGCTCCAGGGTAGAATTCAAGCGGCTGTTTTCAGTTTCTGTGCGGGTGTGATGCCGCCAATACCTATGTTGGGCCTTTCGTCGTTGTAGGTCCGTGGCCATTGCGTGGCGAATTCCTGTGCCTCCTCGATGCTGTCAATGATGAATTGGGCGAGCCATTCAAGCCGGACGGTGCGGTTCTGGCGCTTGACAAAGGCGTTCTGTTGCGGCTGTCGTATTCAGGCACAAGACATCTTTGGAATGACGATGATTGAGAGGCTATGACCGCCAGCAAAGCCCCCAATTAGCGCAGCAGGTGGTCATAGCCGCGCCTCAGGTTCCTACAGTGGTTTTGCACAAACCACACCGTAAAGGAGACTGACCATGACCAAGAATACGAATGCACAGGATGCACCTGTTTTGGTGGCCATCGACATTGCCAAAGCGCGACAGGACGTTTTCTTTGCTGTCCCGAATAAGAGGCGCTGCCTCCGCTCTCAACCAACTGGACGGCATAAACCGCTTCGCTATTGCGTTGAAGGATTACGGACGCTCAATTCGTATAGCCTTGCGCCAACGGTAGAAACTGGCGCGGCCGATCCCAAAATACCGACAGGTCTTCGCAACATGGCCAATCTCTTCAGCGTATCGAAATATGTGCAATTTGCGCTATATCCCGCGTTGCTCTTTTGTCATTGACGTCTCCATCTTCCCAATTCCGGGAAATGAAAGGAAATGTGCAGCGCGTACCGGTATGTCTACATTGTAGAGGTATCGAGATTGTCCGGGTGTGCGTTAAGGTATAAACATGGAAGATGTGCTGATGCCTTGACCCGCCGCCATGTATTGCACGATGTTTTAAAATCGGCCCGTGGTATTGGTAACCCTGTAGTAGTGTAAAAGCTGCATATTCAGCGCTTGCCAAGTTTCGTTTCATTCGGCGTCGTCTTGGTTGTCAAGGAGCCCAACAGACAGGACCTAACCCAGAATTTGCTATGAAAGTTCACTCAATAATTCGATCGAAGGTTCGCAACCTGCTGTGGCCCAATTACCTGGACAAGGCAGAATTTGAAAAATATCTTGATTGGAACAGACAACAACAATTGGGTCTTCTTTTTACACTGACCGCGCGTGGCTTTTTTTCAGAAATCAGTTGTTTGATGAACGCCATGATCTATTGCCTCATTCATGATATGCGGTTGATCGTAGATACGTCGCGATTCTTGTATTCGGGTTCAAGTCGACAGGCTGTTGATTTAGACGAATTGTTCACCCTTCCCTTGGGCGCAGCATTGAAACAGGAAGCATTCTCAGGTGACGATGCAGACCTGTATTCGAATGGTACCAGAAGCGATGATTTCTGGACGATCAATCATGAGATTCAAAAATATCATGCAAGCGGTCAGCGTTTTTCAACCGTTGTATTTGGAGAGAATAGATCAATTTTCGAGCTCAAATCGCTGATTGCTCAAAAGCTCTTTGTACGACGGTTTGACAATGATGACTATTGCTTTCGCGCTGCGCGTACCAATGCACTTACGCAGATTGGCTTGGAAACCACGAGTCGGTTTGCGTGTTTTCATATTCGTCGAGGGGATAAGACAGCGGCATTTATCGAAGAACAGGAGCAACCTTCATCAAATGAAAGTCCTCCCAAGCACATTGACGGGGAGGCTATCAGTCCAAAGGTTTATTTCGAAAAGTTGGTGGATGCTGAGTACGAGCCCGATGAAATATTCGTCATGACGGATGAATACAGATTGATCGAAGAAACAGCCAGTTTTGCAAAAGGAACCAATTTGAAGACGTTGGCACAGGAGAGCAAAACTGGATATTGGCAAAAGGATTTCGGGAAACTGACAACGCAAGAAAAAATTACCGAGCTCAAGCAATTATTGCTGGAGGTTCAGATTGCTGCTGAGGCGGATGTATTCGTTGCTGGATATAGATCAAATGTCGCCAGGTTTGTTCACTTATGGTCGAAGCCGGGACAAATGAGGATCAGCGTCGACCGACAGGCCAATTGGAATGCTTTGTAAGTGAGTTGCAGCACAGATTCAGTATCAATTGGCGCGCCATTTGGAAAATGAGGGCGTGTTTATCCCATGCTCCCGGCACAACTCTGACAGCGGGACGCCGCCTTATGCCTGGGGCAGAATCGCCAGGATTTGTGGTTCGCCAGATCTGCTCGTTTTCATCAAAATTTCCTCGGCCATTAAGCCCGAGAAAATTCTACCTTTGAAGCCAGTTATTTTTCGGGAGGATTACCATGGCTGGACGTATGCAACCGCGTGAAGGCATTGCAATTGCGGTCTGCACGCATAGCTAAGAGGCAAGCAAGGCCTCTGGCGCTTGCGCCCCATCACAGAAGGACCCAACCATGACGCAATCCACCACCAAGAACCGCAGATTTGTTCTGGCCGAACGCCCCAGGGGTGAACCCAACGACAAGACGCTGCGGCTGGAAACGGCCGATGTGCCGACCCCGGGTGCGGGGCAGATGTTGCTGCGCAATGAATATCTATCGCTTGATCCTTACATGCGCGGGCGGATGAGCGATGCGCCCTCCTATGCGGGCCCGGTGGAAATCGGCGCTGTCATGGTCGGCGGTACGGTCGCGCAGGTTGTGCGCTCCGACCTCGACGGCTTTGCTGAAGGCGACTGGGTGGTGGCATTCGGCGGGTGGCAGGATTATGCCGTGTCGGACGGCGTTGGCGTGATCAACATGGGGAAGGATCCGAAGAACCCGTCCTGGGCACTTGGGGTCCTGGGGATGCCGGGCCTGACCGCTTGGGCAGGCCTTACCCAGATCGGCCAGCCGAAAGCCGGTGAAACCCTGGTGGTCGCCGGGGCCAGCGGCCCCGTGGGCGCAACTGTTGGTCAGATTGGCAAGATACTCGGGCTTCGAGTGGTGGGTATCGCCGGCGGGCCGCAGAAATGTGCGCATGTGGTGGATACCCTGGGGTTTGACGCCTGTATCGACTACAAGGCCGAGGGCTTTCCCAAGGCGCTGAAAGCAGCGGTTCCCGATGGTATCGACATCTATTACGAAAACGTCGGCGGCGCGGTCTTCGACGCGGTCATGCCCCTGCTGAACACCTCTGCCCGCATCCCGGTCTGCGGTCTCATTTCGCAGTATAATGCAACATCACTGCCGGATGGGCCGGATCGGATGAATCTCCTGTTGGGCACAATCCTGCGCAAGCGGATGACCGTGCGTGGCTTTATCGTTTTCGACGACTTCGGCCACCTTTATCCGGAATTTGCAAAGCAGATGGGCGATTGGGTAAGCCAGGGCAAAATCAAATATCGCGAGGAAGTGATCACCGGATTGGAACAAGCCCCCGCGGCATTCGTTGGTCTGTTGAAAGGCGAGGCATTCGGCAAGCGCGTCATCAAGCTGAACGACTGAAGCCAACATAAAGGCAATATTGAATGAAAATTCTCATGGTTCTCACATCCCACGATAAATTGGGCGATACCGGAAAAAAAACCGGCTTCTGGCTCGAGGAATTCGCGGCCCCCTACTATGTCTTCAAAGACGCCGGCGCCGACATCACGCTGGCATCGCCGAAGGGCGGCCAGCCACCGCTGGATCCGTCAAGCGATTCCGACGATGCCCAGACCGCAGCCACCGAGCGCTTCAAGGGTGACGAAGCCGCCCAGAAGGCACTGGCGCATACGTCCGTGCTGTCCGCCGTATCGGCTGACGGGTTTGACGCGATCTTCTATCCCGGCGGCCACGGCCCATTGTGGGACCTGGCTGAAGATGGTGACAGCAAGGCATTGATCGAGACCTTCGCAGCAAGCGATCGTCCGATCGGCGCCGTGTGTCATGCGCCGGCGGTGTTCAAGCATACCAAAGGCGCCGACGGCAAGCCGCTGGTGTCCGGCAAGAAGGTCACCGGTTTTACCAACACTGAGGAAGAAGGAGTTGGCCTGACGGATGTCGTTCCGTTCCTGGTCGCGGATATGCTGACGGCCAATGGTGGTGAATACCATAAAGGCGCTGACTGGGCCTCTTTCGTCGTGACAGACGGCAAGCTGGTAACAGGCCAGAATCCGGCATCGTCCGCAGAGGCCGCACGCAAATTGCTGCATCTTCTGCATTAGAATAAAACGGAGAATAAATCGGGGCGATCGTGATTTGATCGCCCCGCAACTCTTAACGCGCTACCCCGGACGCGCTGCCCCGGACGCGCTGCCAGAGGCGTCTCCCATGTTCCAGTGGCATTCGACATTGGCTCGCGTAAGCATTGACGACAAAGCGGGTTCGCGCGCTGCGTGTTCAAAACGCATCCCAAATTTCCAAGCCTATGCATTCTCCATTTGGAGAGTCCGCTGGCGGCGTTGAACGGCAGTGCTTTGCCCGATCAACAATGTGCAACAGAAGTAATTTTACCTGATCCAACGCGGATAATCAGTATAGGGTCATTGAGAATTTATTAGTGATTTTCGATGACGCTGTGTATGCTTGCGTTGAGGGAATGCAATCAGTTGAGCTGCAAACAAATGCGACCGCCAAATGAGTCGCCAGCAAGCTGACGTGCTTTGGATCAACCGACAGGGGCCAGGGTACTGCCAGGAAGATCAAATGGGGGACGAACATTCTGTCGATGAGAACTTGGGCCGCGCTTGCTCCCGAAGGGGGCAGGCCATTCATCAAAATGCACGGGCTGGAAAATCACTTTGTGTTCGTCGATGGCCGCGAGACGGCCTATCAGCCCACCCCTGAAGAATCTGCACATATCTGCAACCCCGGCACCGGCGTTGGCGCCGATCAATTGCTTGTTGTTCAGGCGCCGACGGCTGAAGGTGCCAAGGCTGGTGCCTATGCCTTCATGCGGATCATCAACATCGACGGAAAAGACGCCGAAGCCTGCGGAAATGCCACGCGCTGTTTTGCCTGGCTGATGCTGGAGGAAACGGGACGCAACGATATCATAGTCGAAACCGTTGTCGGGCCGCTTCGCTGCCAGCGCTTAGGACACAAGCGTGTCAGCGTCGAAATGGGCCGTATCACGACGCAGTGGGACGCCATTCCGCTGGCCCGACCCGCGGACACGTTGCATCTGGATGTCAAAAACGGCCCGCTGTCTGATGGAGTTGCACTGAATATCGGCAACCCGCATGTGGTATATTTCGTCGATGATCTGGATGCTATTGACATGGCGTCGGTTGCGCCAAAAATCCAGAATGACCCGATGTTTCCCAAAAAGGTCAGTGTGGGTGTGGCGCAGGTTGTGCGCGAAGATTTCATACGCTCCATCGTTTATGAGCGCCCGGGATTGCTGACCAGGGCCTGTGGCAGCGGCGCCTGTGTTGCTGTGCGGGCCGCGCAATTGCGTGGATTGACTACAAGAAATCGCGTCACGGTGGCGTTGCCCGCGGGCTCGGTCGACATAGAGATCGACTTGGACTACTCTGCCGTGCTGACAGGGCCGGTGGAATTTTGCTTCAGCGGAATGCTTCCAGGACCAGAACGGGACCCGGCATGAGCGATATGATGATACGCATCGAGAAGGTGTGCAAAACCTACCACGTGAAATCACGCGCAGAACCGGTTCGTGCATTGGACAATGTGACCAATCACATTGATCGCGGCGAGGTCGTGGTGATCATCGGTCCATCGGGATCAGGAAAATCCACACTTTTGCGGTCGTTGAACGGGCTTCAGGAAATCGACAGCGGTGCGATCTTCATCGATGGCGTCAGCGTGACCGACAAGAAGACAAATCTGAACCTTCTGCGCTCGCAAGTCGGCATGGTTTTCCAGCATTTCAATCTGTACCAGCACAAGACCGCATTCGAAAATATCGTGCTGCCGCAGACGGTGGTGCTCAAACGCAGCCGTGCCGAAGCAGAGGCCATTGCCAATGATCTTTTGAACAAGGTCGGCATTCCGGATCTCGGCGGCAATTATCCGTCGATGTTGTCGGGCGGGCAGCAGCAGCGCGTTGCCATTGCCCGGTCGTTGGCCATGAAGCCGAAGGTCATGCTGTTTGACGAGGCTACATCGGCGCTTGATCCCGAAACTGTCGGCGGGGTTCTGGAATTGATGCGGGGCCTGGCCGCAGACGGCATGACAATGGCCGTCGTGACACACGAAATGGGGTTTGCGCGCGAGGCAGCCGATCGCGTGATCTTCATGGATGCCGGCGCCATCATCGAGGAAAATACCCCCGACCAGTTTTTCGACAACCCGCAATCGGAACGAGCCCAGGATTTCCTGCGGCAGATTCTGTAACGCGCCCCAAAACGAAACCACAACAAGGAGAGAAAAATGAAAAAATTGACCAAATTTGCAGCGGCTGCTGTCAGCGGTGCCTGTCTGGCTCTGATGGCGACGGCTTCATTTGCCGAAACCACGATGGAAAAAATCGTCAGAACCGGGCAGATGACCATTGCCGTGCAGACCCAGGGACCGCCAGTCAGCTTTATCAACAAGGACGGCAAAAGAACCGGTCTTGCTGTTGAACTCGCCCAGCTGATGGCCGACGACATGGAAGTTGAACTGATCGTTCAGGACTATGACTGGAAGGGTCTTATTCCGGCGCTTCTTTCCGGAAAAGCCGATTTCATTGCGGCCGATATGACCCCGACTGCCAAGCGCAGCATGCAGGTTGTCTTCACCGAGCCGGTGTTTTTCTCCGAAACCATTGCCTTCGCGATGAAGGATTCAGGCTATAAAACCTGGGAGGATCTGAATGTTGCAGGTGTTTCCGTTGGTGCAACTCAGGCCTCTTCATGGGCTGACATTGCGCGCAAGAAGATGTCCAATGCCGAACTGAAGGAATTTGCCGGCGGCACCGCGCAAACTGTTCAGGCGCTGACTTCCGGTCGCATCAATGCCGGTGTATCCGACAGGGCGACGATTGCCGGCTTCATGTCTTCGATCGACGGCCTGGTTGTACTTGATGGCCAGATCAGCCGCGAACCGCTTGGTTTTGCAACCCGTCCCGACTCAACGCATCTGCTGTTTGCGCTGGACAATTACATGGGCCTGATCCGTGCTGACGGGCGTCTGGAAGAAAAGCTTGATTACTGGTGGAACACCACCAACTGGGAAGCAGACAACAAGTAGGTTCCCGCCTCCCGAACGGGTTTCACGGCGGCCTTCGCGCCGCCGTGATGCAAACCGAAAAATCGCGAATCATCAATAGGCTCGAAACCGGATTTGTAAATGGGTTGGCTTCAAAGTGTCTTTAACTTTCGGATTGTCTCTCAGTATTGGGAGGTCTTCGCGCAGGGCATAGTCAACACAATCCTGATTTCGGCTGTTTGTCTGATCTTGTCGTTAAGCCTTGGAATCCTGGTCGCGCTGGGACGCCGCTCCAGCAATCCGCTGATCTGGCGACCGCTCGCCGTTTACATCCAGGCCATACGCTCCACGCCGCTGCTGATACAGATTTACCTGATCTATTATGGCCTGCCGGCTCTGCTTCCATTCGGGAATTTTCTGAATGAAACACAGACGGGCATAATCGCGCTGACAATCCACACCACGCCCTATATGGGTGAAATCATTCGTGCCGGCCTTGAGTCGGTTCATCGCGGACAGATCGAAGGCGCCCTGTCGGTCGGCATGACCCCCAGACAGACCATGACAAATGTTGTCCTGCCGCAGGCGATTGCCAATGTGGTGCCACCCCTGTTGGGCCAGACGGCCGTGCTGATCAAGGATACGTCCCTTTTGAGCATCATCGCCGTCTTCGAGCTTATGGGGGCGGGCTTGCGGATGTTCTCCGAAACGGTCATCGCCACGGAAAGCTACGTGACGACCGCTGTATGTTATCTGGCCATATATGCCATGATGCTGGGGCTTTCCGGCCTGGTGCAACGCAAATTGGGCGGTTCCGCCTGGCAGGAAAATTAGGAAATAGCGTATGGAATGGTTTGCACATAAGTGGGATATCATTGACCAGTTGACGCCCTTCCTGTTGCAGGGCCTCTGGACCACGTTCAAGATATCGATCGTTGCGATTTTTTTCGGCTCGATACTGGGATTTGTTCTGGGTGTTCTCAAGACACTTCAGATCTATCCGCTGGAAAAATTGATCAACACCTACCTGCATCTGTTGCGCGGATCGCCCTATCTGGTTCAGCTCTACATCGTCTATTTTGTTTTTCCGTCCTTCAACATCAGTTGGCTGAATTTTGACAGTTTTACCGCGGCAGTGGTTTCACTGTCGCTCTACACCTCAAGTTATGTGACCGAAATTGTCGCCTCGGCGATCTTCGCGGTGCCAACCGGACAGAGCGAGGCCTCCCGCTCGGTCGGCATGACCAAAGCGCAGGCCTACAGATACGTTATCCTGCCGCAGGCGCTGAAGATGACAATTCCGCCGATGGCCAGCGTCTATGTGATTGTCATCAAAAGCACAGCGGTGCTTTCAGTGATCGGCATTGCCGAACTGACCCGACAGGGGGAGGTGGCCATCATGCGCATGCCGGGCGACATCATGTTCATCTACAGCCTGATCGCCATCTTCTATTTCTTCTATTGCTTTCCCGTCCTGCGCTTTTCCAAATGGGCAGAAACGCGCTTTGGCTCCATTGGGATCGACCTGAAGTAATCCTGAGATCCAGGCATGGCCTGAGGCGGGTGCGGGTCGTCGTTTCGGATTTCCACGCAGGTCAGATTTGTCGTTTGAGCGAAAACAGTCACGATTTTTGATGAAGTGATGCCCATGGTCCTGCACAGGAAAAATGACGCAGCGCAGTCCATCGCCATAGTTGGTGCGGGGATCGTCGGCTGCGCTGCCGCTCTTGCACTGGTTCTGGAAGGGCATCAGGTCACGCTGTTCGACCCGGATGCGCCCGGGGCCGGCACATCGTCGGGCAATGCTGGCGGCATTGTTACCGGCTCGGTGACACCGACGGCCACACCGGATGTATTGCGCGCATTGCCATCCATTCTGTTCGACCGGTCGTCGCCCGCCGTGCTGCGTTTGCGCCATTCGCTGAAAGTGCTGCCCTGGTTATCGCGCTTTGTGCGCGCCGGCTTGCCCGGCGAGATGAACCGCATTGCAGCAGCACTGCACCCGCTCGTCTCGGGCTCGCTGATCGCGCATCGCTCCCTGGCGGCGCAGGCAGGTGCTGCAGCGATGGTCACGCAGGAAGGCTGGCTGAAAGTCTTTGCCTCACAGCAGGCCTATGCTGCCACCGCGCTGGACCGGCGGCTGATGGATCGCTTCGGGGTGGATTATGCAATCCTCGACCGCAAGGCTGTCACCGACCTGGAGCCGGGCCTCAATCCGGCGCTATGCGCGATCGGGTTTTATCAGCCCGGCTGCGGGTTCGTGCGCTATCCCAAAGGACTGGCGCAGGCCTATTTCGATGCTGCCGCAAGACAAGGCGCGATCCATCTTAAACAGCATGTTCGCCATGTTACCCGAGGCAGCGAAGGCGGTGTCAGCGTTCGTGTCGATGACGCCACGCATGGGTTCGACAAGCTGGTGGTGGCGGCAGGGGCCTGGTCTGCCAGTCTGGTGCGGCAATTGGGTGACTGGGTGAGCCTTGATACAGAGCGCGGTTATCACATCGGCTTTGGCGCACAGACGGCCGGGTTGATGCGCGGTCCTGTGGTGCTGCCGGAGATGTCCATGGTTCTGTCACCGATGCACGAGGGTCTTCGGCTCGTCAGTGGCGACGAATTGGCAGGGCTGACCGCGCCCCCCGATTACAACCGTATCCGGGCGCTGATCCCGGCGGCCCGCCGTGCGGTGCCTGCCCTGCGTGATGTGGAACCGGAGGCGCAATGGATGGGCTTTCGTCCGTCCACGCCAGACTCTTTGCCGGTCATTGGTCCATCGCCAAAAGGCAATGATGTGATCTATGCTTTCGGGCATGGCCATCTTGGTTTGACCCTTGCGGCCATCACGGCGCAAATGGTAGCGGATATGATCGCTGGTCGGGCGCCGGAGATTGATCCCCATCCCTATCGCATTACAAGGTTTTGACCCATCATTTCTGATTTTCCTTTTACGCTGGCCACGCCGCCGGTACATATCGGTCCGCTGCCAGAGGCCGTTGATGTCACGGTCATCGGCGGTGGCATCATCGGGCTGATGACCGCCTGGGAACTTTCCCGTGCAGGTCTTCGCGTCCTGCTGTGCGAAAAGGGCAAGCTGGGCGGAGAACAGTCCGGGCGCAACTGGGGCTGGCTGCGCCAGCAGGGCAGGGATCTGGCGGAATTGCCGATCATGATGGAGGCGATGCGTTGCTGGCGTGACATGCCGCAGGAGCTGCGTGATGGCATAGGGTTCAAACAGACGGGCATTACTTACCTTGCCCGCGACGCGGCGCGCATTGCTGCCTTTGAGGCCTGGCTGGCCGAGGCGCGAGGGCATGGCATTGATACACAGCTTTTGTCCCGCCGGGAGACCGAGGCCATGCAGCCCAATGCGGCAGGCTGGATTGGTGCCTTGCATACACCGTCTGACGGCCAGGCTGAACCTTTTGTCACCGTTCCACTGCTGGCCCGCGCCGCCTGTGCAGACGGGCTGATCATCCGCGAATTATGTGCCGTGCGCGGGCTGGAGCGGTCCGCCGGCCAGATCAGCGGCGTCGTGACCGAGGCTGGTCACGTGCGTTGCGCGCGCGTGGTCGTGGCGGGTGGCGCCTGGTCGTCGCTGTTGCTTAAGGCCCATGGTGTTCGGCTGCGGCAATTGTCCGTTGTGTCGAGCGTCGCAACAACGGAAAAAATGCCGGCGAGCCTGTCGCGCACCGCCATGGCAGATGACCGTTTTGCGATCCGGGGCAGGGCAGATGGTGGCCACAATCTGACGGCCTGGTCATCGCATGTGTTTTTCATCGGTCCCGATGCCTTCCGCAACTTTGGCGCCTTTGTGCCGCAGCTTCTCGACGACATGCGCAGCACCAAGCTTCGGCCCGCCGCACCGCGCGGCTATCCTGATGCCTGGCGTACCTCGCGTCGCTGGAAGAATGCGGATCAATCCCCGTTCGAGCGTTGCCGTATGCTTAACCCGCGTCCCGACGGTGCCGGTATTGCACGCCTTCAGGAACAGTTCGCCGCCGCCTTCCCGGAGATTGGAAAACCAGCAATCGCGGCAAGCTGGGCCGGCTTGATCGATGTCACACCCGACATGCTTCCCGTGCTGGATCACGCGCCGATTCCCGGCCTGATCATCGCCACCGGCATGAGCGGCCACGGCTTTGGAATTGCGCCCGGCATGGCGAAAGTGATCGCCAACCTGGTGCAGAACCGTGACCAGCAGCACGATATCTCCGCTTTCCGTTATGGAAGGTTTTTCGATGGCTCGAAGATCAGGGGCTCTTCGGCAATCTGACTGTCGTTGAAATGATTGTCGGCCGTTTTATTGACTGCAAAGTGATCCAACTGCGCGGCGTCTCCGTAATCAGATTATCCAGCAGCAAGCTGGCGATTAGATATATCAGGAGAAATTCCATGTTCCGTCGTACTTTTCTTGCCGTGACTTCTGCCGCCCTTCTTGCGGCTTCCTCTGTCGCCTTCGCAGACGGCCATTCGAAGGATATCGTGGACACCGCAGTTGAAGCCGGTTCCTTCAAAACTCTGGTTGCCGCAGTGCAGGCCGCAGGTCTTGTGGACACATTGAAGGGCGAGGGTCCCTTTACCGTCTTCGCGCCAACGGACGACGCCTTCGCAGCCCTGCCGGAAGGCACTGTGGAAAATCTGTTGAAGCCTGAAAACAAGGATCAGCTGACTGCAGTCCTGACCTACCACGTCGTGCCGGGCAAGGTGCTGAGCGGTGACCTGAGCAACAACATGATGGCCAAAACCGTTCAGGGTGGCGATGTGACCATCATGACCGAAGGCGGCGTGACCGTCGACGGCGCCAATGTTGTCACTGCTGACATCGAAGCGTCAAACGGCGTCATTCACGTGATCGACGCGGTTATTCTTCCCAAGTAATGCAACGACCGCAGGGCCTTTCCACACGGGAAGGCCCTGCGGGTTTTCCATGTGATCTGTGTTTGAAGGATTTCGGTCCCGATGTTGTACCGTGCGGACGTTGGCAGAGGTGTTTTCAAATCCGCTCTTCAGGAAAGAAAACTGCGGCAATCCCTTGCAACAATCGCCTCTTCGTTGGTTGGCACGACAAAAACCTTCACGCGCGATTTTGCCGCGCTGATCAGGGCTGCATTGCAATCATTTTCAGCTGGTTCCAGCGCAACGCCCAGCCAGTCGAGTTGATCGCATATCAGCTGGCGCGTCAGGGCGGAGTTTTCACCGATTCCCGCGGTAAAGACCAAAGCGTCGAGCCCGCCAATGGCTGGCACGAGACCTGCCAATATACTGGCCGCGCGATAGTTGAAAAGATCAATTGCCTCACGGGCGTGGGGGGCGGCGCTTTGCTCCAGAACATACATGTCATTGCTGATGCCCGAGACACCCAGAAGGCCCGATTGACGGTAAAGCAAATCCTCGATTGCGCCGGCGTCCATACCCTTGGCTTGCAGCAGATAGAGCATGACCCCGGGGTCAATCGTTCCGCACCGGCTGCCCATCATCAGGCCGTCCAGCGCCGTGAATCCCATGCTGGTGGCCACGCTTTTGCGGTCCTTCATCGCGCACATGCTGGCCCCGTTGCCAAGATGTGCAACGATGACGCGCCCGTCTGCCTGATCACCAAGATACTCAGGCAGGACGCTAGCGATATAATCGTAGGACAATCCGTGGAACCCGTAGCGGATAATCCCCTCATCGCTCAAGGCACGCGGCAGGGCGAACAATTGCGCCAACCGCGTCTGGCTGCGATGAAAGCCGGTGTCGAAACAGGCAATCTGAGGCAGGTCGGGCTGCCACTTGGCAACGGCCCGAATGGCCGCCAGATTATGCGGTTGATGCAGGGGGGCCAGGGGCACAAGCGTTTCCAACTCCTGCAGCACAGAATCGGTCACGCGGGTTGGTTTTGAAAATTGCCTACCTCCATGAACGACACGGTGGCCGACGGCCACAAGCCTCTGATCACCATGGCGCCGGGCAATCCACTGCAACAGCTGCGCAATCAGATGTGCGTGGTTGGACGCAGCCTCCAGTTTCTCCATTGCCCCCTTGTCGAGCGCCTTGCCGTTTGCGTCTTTGGCCGAGAAGACTGGGGCACGGCCGATATTTGCCACTTCGCCGCTCATCCTGGCCCTTGTTGACGCTGCATCGGCGTCAAACATTGCAAACTTCAAACTGGATGACCCGGCATTGAGCGTCAGGAGAACCTCATTCATACCTTGAGGTCCCTGGAGCGGGCGTGAACGACCAATTGTGCAATCGCGGTGGAGGCCAGCCGCGACAACAAACCGTCTGCGCGACTGGTCAGAACGATCGGGATGCGGGCACCCATGACGATCCCAGCTGCATCGGCCCCGGCCAGGTAGATCAGTTGTTTGGCGATCATGTTACCGGCCTCCAGATCGGGGACGATCAGGATATCCGCATCACCGGCCACATCAGAATGGATGTCCTTTGCTTCGGCTGCTGCTCTGGATATGGCGTTGTCGAAAGCCAGCGGACCGTCGAGCACGCCACCGACGATCTGTCCGCGCTGTGCCATCTTGCACAGGGCGGCTGCATCCACCGTGGAGGGAATTTTGGGGGTTATGGTTTCGACCGCTGACAGCAAAGCCAGCTTCGGCAGGACAATCCCCAGAGCATGGGCCAGATCGATCGCATTCTGCACGATATCGCGTTTGGTCTGCAGGTCGGGAAAGATGTTGATGGCGGCATCGCTGATCAGCAGCGGCTTGGGGTAGTTCGGCACGTCCAGAGCAAAGACATGACTCATGCGCCGTTCGGTCCGCAAACCGGTTTGACTGTTCATCACAGGCGCCAGCAATTCATCCGTGTGAATCTTGCCTTTCATCAACATGTCGACCTTGCCCTCCCGCGCCAGCGCCACTGCCCGTTCGGCGGCGGCGTGACTATAGGGAACATCAATGATCTCGATTCCGTGCAGATCTCGCTCTGCTTCAGCAGCAGCGGCCTCGATCTTTGCCCTGGGGCCGATGAGAACGGGAATGATCATTCCCCTGGCTCCAGCCTCCAGGGCCCCCTCGATGGAAAGCCCGTCACAGGGGTGCACGACAGCCGTGCGGACGGGTGCAAGGGCGGCCGTCGCTTTCATCAAGGCTGCAAACCGGGCGCCACGCTCGTGCAGATGCACTTCGGGCAGCATGACGCGCGGACGACGGACCTTTTCGCTTGGCGCAATGACCAGCGCCTGACCTTCGATGACGGTTTTGCCGCTTTGATTCGTACACAGGCAATCAAGGGTCACATGGTGATGTTTGGCGCTCTTTTGCGCAACGGTGACACGCACCGTGACCGTGTCGCCCAATCCGACGGCGTTTCGGAAACTGAGGTTTTGATTGAGATAGATTGTTCCGGGGCCGGGCAATTCCGTGCCAAGCAACGCAGAAATGAGCGCGCCGCCCCACATGCCATGTGCGATGACCTTGTGAAATATGTCGGAGTTTGCAAAATCACTGTCCACATGGGCAGGGTTCACGTCGCCGGACATGACGGCGAATAATTCAATGTCCTCCGCTTTCAATGTGCGCGTCAGTTCCGCGCTGTCGCCGATCTTGATTTCGTCGAACGTCTTGTTCTCGATGAAGTGCATGAATATCTGCCTTGTCCCGGTCTCGACTCAGGTTTTGCCCAATGTATTATCCTTTTCCATTCCGGTCCTGATTTTTTCGACAACAGCTTCGATCCCGCGAAACGCGTTACCGGCAAACAGCCTGCCCTCGACCTGCGCGCAGATGATCGCTGCCAACAACCAAGGTGATGTTGCCGGTCAGCGGGTAGACTCCCGGTCAACCCGCTCATGCGCCATCGTTGTTTGGATCAATCTTCGCAGTAAAAGGGACGGGCCTGTTCACCGGTCCGTGGTGTAGACCGGTGTTTCAATGCCTTCCATTCGCGCCTTGATTTGCAGCGCGACGAATTTGGAGAAGAAACGCTGCAGGGCCAGATTGCCGCCCTGGAACCACAGATTTCCCTGGGCGACCGGCTTGTACATATTGCGCAATTCACCATGCCACGGAGCGGGATCGTTCCGCGTGCCGGAGCCCAGACCCCAGCAGGTGCCGATCTGGTCGGCCGTTTCGCGCGAGACGATGCCCGCCACCACTTCGTGCATGGAGTGGAAGCCGGTTGACTGGATGATCACATCGGCCTCAAGTGTCGTGCCGTCGGCAAAATGTACAGCGCCCGCTGACAGTCTGTCGATTTCGACGCCGGCCTTGATGCCGATTTCGCCGTCGATGATCAGTTGCGAAGCGCCCACATCGAGATAGTAGCCGGAGCCTGTTCGAAAGGCCTTCATCATCAGGCCTGTCTCGTCTTCGCCGAAATCCAGCAGAAAGCCGGTGGCTTCAAGCGCGCTGTAAAAGGAAGCATCGCGTTCGCGCGTGCGGCGGGTCAGTTCACGCTGGATCGGCGGTTGCAGCGCAAAGGGTGTTGCGGCGGCGATCATATCGGCCTTGTCGACGTCGATGCCCTTTTGGGTGGCTCCTTCCGAGTAGATTTCAAAAGCCAGTTCCATCTGTGTTTCCGAGCGCACGACGGTGGTCGGCGAGCGCTGTACCATGGTCACATCGGCGCCGGCCTCCCACAGGTCGACTGAAATATCATGGCCGGAACTGGCCGCGCCGATGACGACGGCTTTTTTGCCTTCATATCGCGAGCCTTCTGCATATTGGCTGGAATGCAGAATGTCGCCGGCAAAATCGGCAGCGCCGGGCAAGTCAATGAATTTGGGCGGACCATAGGCGCCGGTAGCAAAGACCAATTGGGTCGGCTGCATGATCATTGTCTTGCCGTCGCGAATCAATTCAACACGCCAGCGTTTTTTGACGGGATCGAAAGCGGCCGACACACACTCGGTGCCGCCCCAATAGGTCAGTTCCATGATCTTGACATAGGCTTCGAGCCAATCGCCCATCTTGTCCTTTGGGGTGAAGACCGGCCAATGGGCGGGGAAGGGAACATAGGGCAGGTGATCGTACCAGACCGGATCGTGCAGAACGAGCGAGCGATAGCGATTGCGCCAGGAATCACCGGCCTTGTCGTTCTTTTCGACAATGATGCTTGGCACGCCCAATTGGCGGAGCCGGGCGCCGAGCATGATGCCGCCCTGGCCGCCGCCAATGATCAGGCAGTAGGGATCCGTGTCGCCGTTTGAAAATGCTGCTTCTTCCCGCGCGCGGTGCTCTGTCCAGGTTTCGCGGTTGCGGTCTGCGCCGTGATTGACGCCGGTGATGCGCGTTGCGCCTGTGGCTTCTTCATGGCCATCGAGTGATTGCAACGTCGTCAGAATGGTACGGCATTTGCCGCCGACAAGGGTGAGTATGCCCTGCCCCTTGCCGACCTTGGTCTTGAAGTTGAACCAGGCTTCGATCGTTTCATTGCGGGTACCCGATGCGCTGGTGACCTGCCATGCGGACGGCTGTGCTGCAGTCAGGGTCTGTGCAAGCATGGCAGTGATGGCTGGCTTTCCTTCCATGGTCTTGATGTTCCAGGTGAAGGCAACAAAATCACGCCAGTAACAATCGTCATCGAACAGGGCGAGGGTGGAATCCACGTCGCCGCTTGTCAGGCATGCGTCAAGTCTGGCGAGCCAGGCTGTCGCTTCTGCCATGGATATCGTGTCGTTCATTTCTATTCCTCCAGACGTCGGCAATTGCCGTCAGCAAACTTCATGGTGAGGTGAATATCAGTCGCCCAGAGGCTCCAGAACCTTCCCCTTGCGATGGTTGAGCACCGTATATTTGATCCGGCGCAACATCTCGTGCGCATTGGGCTCGAGCCGGTAGCCGACGGCGGTGGACAGAAGGTCAATGATGGCCAGGAAAGCATAGCGGGATGCGGTCGGTTTCAGGATGTCCTGGAATTCCGGCACATCAACGGTCAATGCGAGATCCACGGCAGAAGCCAGTTCGGAATCGGGCGCTGTGATGGCCATCGTTTTGGCGCGATAATGTTTTGCCAGGGTCGTGGCCTCCAGAACCTCCCGGGTGCGCCCGGTGCCCGAGATGGCGATCACCAGATCGTCGGGTTTGAGTGTTGCGGCGGTCATTTTCATGACGTAGGGGTCAGAGTGTGAGGAGACCAGAACGCCATAGCGGAACAATCTGTTCTGGGTTTCCTGCGCCAGGGCCGTTGAACTGCCACCCAGTCCGAAGACCAGTACCTGTTGGGCGATGGCCACCAGCTCGGCGGCCTGAAGAATATCCCTGGGGTCTATACTGCGTTCGACGGCAGTCAGAGCATTGCGCGCTTCAGCAAAAACGACATTCCACAGGGGTGAACCATTTTCGCCGGTCTCGGGGGGCAGGTTTGGAGAAAGATAAAGCCGCCCGACCACCACACTCTGCGCCAGCTTGAGTTTGAAATCGCGCACGCCATCGCAGCCGATCGCCCGGCAAAAACGGGTGACGGTCGGTTCGCTGACATTCGCCCGCCTGGCGATCTCGGCATTTGATGCGTCGACTGAAAACGTCACATCGGCCAGCACAATATTGGCGACGCGGCGCTCGGCCGGCCGCAACTCGGCATAGCTGTCCTTGATTTGCGACAGGATATCGGGGACCGGTTTGGTATAGGCCTCGCCGCCGGTTTCTTCCGGAGCCTCGTTTTCCGGTGCCTTGCCGCTGGTGCGCTGACGTGCCTTGCGTTTGTTCATGTCGATATCCACCATTCGTTCAGGCCAATTTCCTGTTGCGACAGGTCGCTATAACGATGAGATTTAAGGTATCCATTCGGGTAGAATGTAGGAAACTTACACACAATGCAAGCTTAGTGCAGACTGTAAATGCTGCAATAGCGAGATTTCAACAATGTATCTTACGGAGGCTTGACAGGTTTAGTCGGATAGTTACAAACTGTGACCAAGGCAGAAAAATCATAATCATGCCATCTCATTTTCGCCAAGCCAATGGAGGGGTCATGCTGGCCGGCCAGTCCAAAAAACCCAAACTCGAAGTTCTCAATGCGACCAAAGTGTACAACACGAGGTCCGGGGATCTTTTGGCGATCGACCGTTGCTCCCTGGAGATCATGGAAGGCGAGATTGTTTCCATTGTCGGCCCGTCCGGCTGTGGCAAGACCACGTTGCTGTGGTCCATGTCGGGGCTGCATGGCTTGAGTGCTGGCGAGGTGCTGCTGGATGGCGCGCCGGTGGCCGGTCCCAATGCCGATATCAGCATGGTGTTCCAGGATGCCAATCTGCTGCCCTGGCGCAATCTTGCAGCCAACATCAATTTCCCCTTTGAAATAAAGGGCGTCAAGCCAGACAGGATCTGGATTGATGAATTGCTCAACCGTGTAGGCCTGGAAGGGTTTGGCGGGCGTTTTCCCGGCGAGCTCTCCGGCGGCATGCAGCAACGTGCGGCTCTTGTTCGCGCCTTGTCATTCAAACCGTCTGTTTTGCTGATGGATGAACCTTTCGGCGCGCTGGACTCCTTTACCCGCGAGGAAATGAACCGTCTCGTCGAGGAGATCTGGCTCGATACCAAAACCACCATCGTGCTTATTACCCATTCCATTGAAGAGGCCATTTTCCTGTCTGATCGCGTTGTGGTGATGAGCCCGCGTCCGGGAAGGGTTGCCAGTATTCATCCCGTTCCATTTGCCCGGCCCCGTTCCATGGAGATCATGGCGACGAAAGAGGTCTTTGATCTGACCAATGCCATCAAGCAGGAAATCGTCGGAACGCAGGTAAGCCGCTACCCGAACCCTGCGACTTCGGAAGATCAGCCGACCCAGGTGACCGGGTAAGGACAATTTGAGAGCGAGAACACAGTGAGCAAGTCAGACGCAATCCCGCAATTCAAAGGCAAATCGGACAGCCCCGGCGATGTTGGTATTACCAATATGTCGGCACTGACCTCGGGGCCCGGCATCAAGTCCGCCCGCGAAGTCCTGGCAATTGTCCTGGTGGCCGTTATTGTCGTCGGTGGCATGGAATTGCTGCTCGATTTTTTTGAGGTTCCACAATATGTGCTGCCCAAGCCCAGTGAAATTGTCGTGGCGCTGGTCTCTGATTTTCCACTGATTGCGCCGCATCTGGGTCATACGCTGGTTGAACTGTTCGGTGGCTTTGCCATCGGCGCCACGGTTGGTCTGATCCTGGCCGCGGTGATTACCCAGTTTCCTTTTGCCGAAAAGATTGTAACGCCATACATCCTGCTGCTGGTGACAACACCCATGCTGGCGCTGGTGCCGCTTTTGATCCTGCGCTTCGGCTTCGGTTATGAACCACGCATTATTGCCGTGGCGCTGGCCTCCGGACCCATGGTTATGATCAATGCCGCGACCGGCTTTCGCCGTGTCGATCAGGGCAAGATCGCCCTTGCGCGCTCCTACGGCGCCTCGACCCTGCAGATCTTCTGGAAAATTCGCGCGCCCATGGCTCTGCCGATGATTTTTGTCGGTCTGATGGTTGGGTCGATATTCGGTTTGCTGACGGCTGTCGGCGCAGAAATGGTCGGTGGCGGCTTCGGTTTGGGTAACCGGCTGACCTCCTATTCATCGATGATCCTGATGCCGCAATTTTTTGCGGTGGTCATGATCCTCTCCATGTTGGGCATCCTCATCTACGTGTTCTTTTTCCTTCTCGGGAAAAAATACGCCAGTTGGGAGGCCTGAATGAAAGCCTGGTGCCGGGGCGTCCGGCATTGGGAAGAGACTGTCGAAACGCATCAACACAAAGGGGAATATGCAATGAACAGCAACTTTACGCCCGGCGGCATGAACCGCCGCACTTTTCTTCAGGTCAGCGCCGCTGGCGTTGTCAGTGTCACCGCACTCGGCGGGGGCAGTGCGCAGGCTGAGCCCTATTCGAAATTCACCTGGATTTCACCGCGTGGCACGATCGAAGTGCTCGATGATTACGGCTACCATGTGGCCAAGAAAATGGGCTATTTCGACGACCTCGGCGTCGAGACCGATTTCCAGCCCGGACCGTCGGACGGCACCGCAACGGTGAAATTCGTTGATGTCGGCCAGGCCGATATCGGCTTTCCGTCACCCGGCGTATTCTCATTTGCACTCGAGAACGGCATGAAGCTCAAGTCGGCGTTCCACATGGGCGCGCTCGATACATTCTCCCTTGCGTTCCGCAAGGGCGAAGGCACCAATGACCTGAAAACCCTCGAAGGCAAAACCATTCTGCTTGGCTCAGCTGCCTGGCAGTCGATCGTTGACCCGATGCTGGCCGTTCAGGGCGTTGATGTAACAAAGGTCAAATATGTTGAGGCCGGCTGGCCAACCTGGGCAACCGCGTTGAAAGCCGGTCAGGGTGATGCGGCTCTCGGCTGGGAAGGTCTGCGCGCCGAGTGGATCGGTACCGGACTTGATTTCGAATATTGGCTGGGCGTGCAGAATTCGCCGCTCTTCGCCAATACGTTTGTTGTCCGCTCTGAAGACCTTGAAGACCCGGACAAGAAGGCATTCCTTGAGAAATACCTTCGCGGCTGGGCCATGGGTCTCGAGTTCGCCTATCTCAACCCGCGTGCCGCTGTCGAAATCGTCTTCGAACAGTTTCCGACACTTGCCAAAAACATCGGGCCGGAGCTTGGTACAACCTCGATCCTGCAGCAGATCGCCGTCTTCCGTGGTGACATGGACAAACGCGAAGGCTGGGGCTACCACGATATGGCCGCCTGGCAGACATTCTTTGACCAGATCTATGCGCTTGGACAGATTTCCAAGCCGGTCAAGGCAACAGATGTCTGCACCAATGCGCTCATCCCGGCCGCCAACGACTACGACATGGCCAAGGTTAAGGCTGACGCCGAAGGCTACAAACTCAGTGAAGCACTTGCCGCGATCGATGTGGATGACGTGAAGGCCCACCTTTACGATCAGGCCGTCAAGGGCTGAAGCACACATTCTCGATGAAATGAAGAACCAAATGCGGGCGGTGATGTCGCCGCCCGCACTCAATTGCCAATTATCAAAGGGAGGGCTTCATGCCTGAGAAGGTCAAAGTTTTGGTCGTCGGTCTGGGAAACATGGGTGCCTCGCATGCGAGCGCATACCATCGCAATCCCGGATTCGAGATCGTCGGGTTGATGAGCCGCACAATCAAGTCGAAGCCGCTGCCAGATGAACTCAAGGATTATCCGGTTTTCGAGGACTATGACGAAGCGCTGAAGGTCACCCAACCGGACGCTGTCTCGATCAATTCATGGCCGAACACCCACGCCGAATTCGCCATCAAGGCGCTTAATGCCGGCGCCCATGTTTTCATGGAGAAGCCGATTGCCACCAATATCGAAGATGCCAAGGCCGTGGTGGAACTGGCGCGCAAGAAAAACAAGAAGCTGGTGCTCGGCTACATTCTGCGGGTTCATCCCAGCTGGATGAAGTTCATTGAGCTCGGCCGTACCCTGGGCAAACCTCTGGCCATGCGACTCAATCTGAACCAGCAAAGCAGCGGAGAGGCCTGGACCTGGCACAAGAACCTGATCGACAGCCTGATTCCCATCGTCGATTGCGGTGTGCATTATGTTGATGTGATGTGCCAGTTGACCGGGGCAAAACCGGTTCGCGTGCATGGTATCGGCGCCTCGCTCTGGGCCGAAGCAGACAAGCCGAATTACGGGCATCTGCACGTCACCTTCGATGATGGTTCCGTCGGCTGGTATGAAGCCGGATGGGGCCCGATGATGAGCGAAGTTGCCTATTTCGTGAAGGATGTGGTTGGTCCCAAGGGCGCCGTGTCGATTGTGCCGGACCCAAAGCAGACCAAGGAAGGCCTGTCGGATTCGGCTGATATCGATCAGCACACCAAGACCGACGCGATCCGCTATCACCATGCCGAAGTCGACGAAAACAAGAATTTTGTCCGCGAGGATGAAATCTTCACAATGTCGGACGAGCCAGGCCATCAGGATCTGTGTGATCGCGAACAGGCCTTTTTCCTCAAGGCGATCAATGAAGACCTCGACCTTTCCGAATCGATGGATGCAGCGGTCAACAGCCTGCGTATCGTGCTGGCTGCCGAACAATCCATCAATGAAAAACGCGTTGTCGAACTGACCTGAGCAGGTCCACGTTCGCCTCCACGACACAGGCACCGGCGGCTCGGTAATGCACGCCGCCTGTGCCTCATGCCAACAACTGGAGAAACCCCATGAGTCAGCCGGCAGCCGGCAGAGGCTATGATTTGATCTTGAAAGGCGGCCGTGTTCTCGACGAGCGCAATGGCGTCGACGGCCTGCTGGATGTGGCCATCAAAGCGGGAAAAATTGCGGCTGTTGGCGCTTCCCTGCCGCCGGGAGACAGCACGGTGGTGGATGTTCGCGGAGCCATTGTCGCTCCGGGGCTGATCGATATCCACACCCATGTCTATGACAAGGCAACGTCTCTGAGTGTCGACCCGTCGTTTATCGCAAGGCGGTCGGCCATGACGACGATGGTTGACGCGGGCAGTGCCGGAGCCGGCAATTATGACGGGTTCCGCGACTATGTCATCAACCGTTCGCCCTATCGCATACTGGCTTTTCTCAATATTTCATTCCCCGGGATCTTCGGTTTTGACAAGGGTGTTTCCATCGGCGAGGCGCGCCTGCGCGAGATGCTGCCGGTCGATCGCTGTGTTGCCAAGATTGAAGCCAATCGCGATCACATCGTCGGCGTCAAGGTGCGCATCGGCGGGCCGGTAACCGGTGATCTGGGGCTTGGTGCTCTGGAAATTGCCCTCGAGGCCGCTGAGGCCGTGGGCCTGCCGCTGATGACGCATATCGGAACGGCGCCGCCGACCTATGGCGATGTGGTCTCCATGCTGCGTCCCGGTGACATTCTCACCCATTGTTTTCGCCCCGATCCGAATTCGGCGCTGGGGTCCGATCGAAAGATGCTGAACGAAGTTCTGGCTGCCCGCGAACGCGGCGTTCTGTTCGATATCGCCCATGGCATGGGCGCCTTTGGCTATGACACCACGGAGCAAGCGCTTCAGGAAGGTTTCAAACCGGACCTGATTTCATCAGATGTCCACGTGATTGCCATTGAGGGGCCGGCCTTTGATCTGCTGCATACAATGAGCAAGCTGCTCAATTGCGGATTGAGTCTGCCGGAAGTGATCGGCATGTCGACCAATCGCCCGGCACTGGCCATGCGGCGACCGGAACTGGGACATCTGGGTATTGGCGCACCAGCTGATATCAGCGTTTTGCGTCAGGTTGAAAGCAACTACAATTTCGAAGATGTCGTGGGCGAAAAGCGTCAGGGCGCGACATTGCTGCAGCCTGTTGCTGTCTATCTGGGCGGCAAGGAGATGGAGATCGGGCGCAGGCCGTTCGAAGAGCCCTTCATCGTGGGCGAGCAGGGGCATTACAACAGGGTGGCTGCGCAATGAGTTACAAGGCAATCTACACCTATGCCTGGGACCTGGCGGAAGCCGGGGTTCCGGCCGCCACGAAAGAGTTCCTCGGTCTTGGTCTGGATACGGTGACGCTTGCAGGGAGCTATCATGCGGGCAAATTCCTGCGCCCGCACGGCAAGAACGGAAAGGTCTATTTTCCGGAAGACGGTACCGTTTATTTCCATGCGGATCCATCGCGCTACGGGGCCATCAAGCCGGTTGCCAACTCTGTGTTGGCCGAACGTGACGTGCTTTCCGAACTGATTGAACAAAACGAGATGTCGGTCAATGTCTGGCTGGTGCTGTTGCACAATACACGGCTTGGCATGGCCAATCCCAACTCGGTGGTGCGCAACGCTTTTGGCGATCCCTATTACTACAATCTGTGTCCCTCGGCGCCCGAGGCACGGGCCTACGCCATTGGCCTTGCCCGTGATGTCACCCAAAGCTATCAGGTGAGCGGCATATCGATGGAAGCGCCGGGTTTTACGCCCTATGCGCATGGTTTCCATCATGAATTTGCGCTGATGAAAACAAATCCCTGGCTGGAAAACATGCTCGGCCTGTGTTTTTGCGATCATTGTGTTGCCGGTGCTGAAAAGGCCGGCGTGGATGCGCGCCGCTTCAAGACAGAGGTTGCCGGAGATATTGAGGCCTATCTGGACAGTGATATCGACACTCCGACAGACATGGCCGAGGCCTTCTGGCGGGCCGATATCGCCGCCAATGGCGATCTGCGCCGTTATCTTGATTATCGATCGGGCGTGGTGACCTCGCTGGTTGCCGAAATTCGCGCAAGCGTGCGTTCCGATGTGAATGTCGCGGTCATTCCCTCCGTGGCGCGACCCACAGCAGGGGCCTGGTATGAAGGCAGCGATTTGAACGCGCTGGCCAGGACCGCAGGTATTGTGGAGACCTGTTTCTATGAGCCGGATGCGATGCGGGTAAAGGCCGACCTCTTCGATATCCGACGACGTCTGAAGGGTGCCGGCAAATTGCGCGGCATTCTGCGTCCGTCCTATCCGGATCTTTCAACACAGGCCGAATTCATGGCCGCAATCGAAGCGCTTCGTGACGGTGGTGTGGATGAATTGGCGTTTTACAATTGGGGTCACTTGCGCAAGGCCAATCTGGCGTGGATCGGTGACGCCATGCGGGGGCAGGCATGAGCTGGGCATTTGCAGGCAAAACGGTTGCCATAACAGGCGCTGCCGGCGGTATCGGCCAATGTCTTTGCCGCTTTTTTGGGGCGCAGGGCGCAACCATTGCGGCGCTGGATCGCAATGAGAGCGTCCATGCGCTCGCGGACACACTGGGCAAGGACAACATCAAGGTCCTGCCGGCTGTTGCCGACATTGAGCAGGCCGATCAGGTCAAGGCGGCCTTTGACGCATTTGGCGATGTGCATCTTTTGATCAACAATGCCGGGGTATCGCGACATCCGACTTTGGCGGCCACGGATCCTGCCGGTTGGGCGCAGGATATTGCCGCCAATCTCAATGGTGCGCATGCCTGCGCCCATGCTGTTCTGCCGCAGATGGTGGAACGCCGGTCGGGCTGCATCGTCAGTGTCGGTTCGGTGAACGGATTATCGGCACTTGGAGATCCCGCCTATAGCGCAGCCAAGTCGGGCATCATCGCTTTGACCAAGGCCATCGCCATGGAATATGGCCGCTACGGCATTCGCGCCAATTGCGTGCTGCCCGGAACCGTGCGCACGCCCATCTGGGACGAGCGAAAAGCCAAGGATCCGGACGTCTTGAAACAGCTTGAACGCTGGTATCCGCTTGGCCGCATTGTCGAGCCGGAGGAAGTCGCCAGCGTCATTGCATTTCTGGCATCGGACGCTGCCAGCGCGGTGACCGGTGCTGCCATCCCGGTCGACTGCGGCTTGACGGCCGGCAATATTGTCATGACCCGGGAACTGACACTCGAAGAATTTTAGGGAGAATACAGCATGGATCGTTTGCGCATTGGAGTGATTGGCCTGGGATGGTTTGGCGAAATTCACGCGGAAACCATCAAGGGTGTGGCGAACCTGGAGCTGGCGGCGCTGTGCACGCGCACCCCGGACCGGCTTGCGGCAATGGGCGAGAAATTCGGTGTCGAAAAACTGTATCGCGATTACAACGACATGTTGGCCGATCCTCAGATCGATGCAGTGTCCATCTGCACCATGTGGGACCAGCACCGCGAGCCTGCCATTGCCGCGTTGAAGGCAGGCAAGCATGTCTTCCTTGAAAAGCCCATTGCCTCGACGGTTGAGGATGCGCGCGCAATCCTTGCCGCATCGAAGGAATCCACCGGCATTCTCTATATCGGTCACATCGTGCGTTTCAATCCGCGCTACCGCATGGCCAAGCAGGCCATTGACGAGGGGCGCATCGGCAAGATCGTGTCAATGTCCTCGCGCCGCAACATCCCGGCCGCATGGACACCGACTATACTGGAAAAGATTGGGCCGATCGTCGGCGATGCCATTCACGACACAGACATCATGCTTTGGTTCACCGGAGATCGTGTGGTCTCGACCTATGCACAGACTGTTGATGTGCGCGGCTTGAAACATCCCGACATCGGCCAGACCATGTATCGCTTTGCCGGGGGCGCAAGCGCCACACTGGAAACCGTCTGGTGCATGCCGGAAAAGACGCCATTTGACATTGACGAGCGCATGTCGATCATCGGCACCGAAGGCATCATCCATGTCCAGGACACATTCCCCAATCTGGGCATTGTCGATGGTGACAGACTGCATTCGCCGGACACCACCTATTGGCCGATGTTTGACGGCGTGCGTGGCGGAGCCTTGCGCGATGAATTCAACTATTTCGCCTCCTGCGCGATTGATGGCAAACCGGTAACGATCGGCACGCCGGAAGACGCCACGGCGGCTCTGGAAGCAACGCTGGCCGCTGAGGAATCGGCGCGCACCGGCGAAGTTGTGAGGATCGGCTGATGCTGGAATATGTCTTTGATCATGTCGGAATCACCACGACCGAGCCGCAGCCACAGGAAGATTGGGTAGAAGAGAGCAAGATCTGGGTGACCAACCCGCGCAACCATCCCGAACATATCGAGTTCCTGCGCTATCGCGAGGACAGCACCGTGCCGGCGGCGGTGCGCGACAACCCGCATATAGCCTATCGGGTGAACGATCTGGCGCCCTATCTGGAAGGTGCGGAAATCCTGATTGAGCCATTTATTGTCGGTGACTTCCTGGAGGTTGTGTTCGTGCGCAAGCATGGGGTGGTGTTTGAATATATGCGCTACCTGAAGGAAGGCTGGTTCGACAACTGACCGTCGACAAGGCCGCGCTGCGGCTACGCTACGAGGACGCCACGCGCCTATTGCCGTGGCGTTCCGGAAACCTTGGACAAGCCGGCCAGCCGAAGGATGCAAGCCATGACAGACCTGCCTGATATTTTGCAAAAGCATCTGCTGCCGCTCGAGCAGACCCTGGAGACACTTGAAACCCCTGCCGTGTTGATTGACGCGGGCATTGCCGATTCCAACCTTGTGCGCTGGCAGGCGCGATGTGATCGGGCAGGCCTTGCCAATCGTCCTCATATCAAGACGCACCGCAGTGTGGCCTGGGCACAGCGCCAGCTGAAACTGGGGGCCAAAGGCATTACCGTTCAAACGGTGGGCGAGGCGGAAGTCATGGTCGACGCCGGTATCAATGACATTTTTCTGACGACGATTGTCCTTGGCCCGGCCAAATTGGCGCGGCTCGGCGCGCTGGCGCGGCGCTGCTGTCTGGCGGTGGTTGCCGACAGTGCACAGGTTGTTGATGCGATTGCCGCGACCGTGCGCCAGGCGGATGCACAGATCACCGTGCTTGTTGAATGTGACACCGGTGCCGGCCGTTGCGGACTGACGGACCCCGTTGCCATTGTCACGCTGGCGCAACGCATTGCCGGGTCGCAAGGCCTGCGCTTTGGAGGCTTGATGACCTATCCGGCTGCCGGCAAACGCCAGGACTCAGCCGGGGTTTTGAACGCGGCGATTGCCGCTTGCCAGGCGGCGGGTGTGCCGGTGCCTGTGGTCTCTTCGGGAGGCAGTCCGGACATGTGGTCTGACGAAGGGCTGGAGCCGGTCACCGAATACCGCGCCGGCACCTATATTTACAATGATCGCGCGCTGGTCAGCTACGGCGCAGCCACGCTTGATCAATGCGCCATGACGGTGCTGGCAACCGTGGTCAGCCGACCGACCGCCGATCGCGCCATTATTGACGCCGGTTCCAAGGCGCTGACCAGCGACCTGCTGGGGCTGGACGGCTACGGGATGGTCATTGAACATCCCGAGGCGAGGATCTATCAATTGAACGAGGAGCATGGTCTGCTGGACGTGTCGCGCTGCCCTGCGCCGCCCGCCATTGGTGACCGGATCCACGTATTGCCAAACCACACCTGTGTTGTGGCCAACCTGTTCGACAGATTGTATGTCGTGGCAGGTGGTCAGTTGCTTGGCGCTTTGCCGGTGGATGCCAGAGGCCGATCCGGCTGAACCAGGATTGACGCATGAGAGGGTGAACCGCCGTCAGGGTCTTTGATCATCCCGTCGGAGCCCGCAGAACTTTATGGAAAACCCCACAAACTTAACAATGAACAAGGATTTATCATGACTAAAAAACAATGTTTCGGAACCTCACATGTGCCTCTTTCTCCCGCAGTCAGAGCGGGTGACTATGTTTACGTGTCCGGTCAGGTTCCGGTCGATGCAAACGGCAAGATCGTTGAAGGCGGCGTCGGGCCACAGACCACCAGGGTGCTTGAGAATATCACCTCGGTGCTGGCGCTTGCCGGTTGTGATCTCACCGATGTTGTCAAGACCACGGTCTGGCTGAAGCATGCGGAAGATTTTGCCGAATTCAATGCCGCTTACGCGCCATTCTTCAAAAAAGACCCACCGGCCCGGTCCACCGCTGAATCGCGGTTGATGATTGATATTCGGGTCGAGATCGAGGCGATTGCCTACAAGCCGGTTTAATCCATCCAGGATGCAACCGTGCAGGCTTTTGAAGCCGGGTGTCCGCTGTGGCGCCCGGTGATCAGGTGCGCAGCGTCGCGTGATGCCATACCAGGGAGTTAGAAAATGAATACCTATGATTATTCCGGAAAAATTGCCGTTGTCACGGGTGGCGCCAACGGCATCGGGGCGGCTGTCGCTGAGCGCATGGTCCGCTCCGGGGCGCGTGTGGCCATCTGGGACATGGATATTTCAGCGCCTGAGGACAAGATCAGCGCTCTGGCGCAGGACCAATGTCTGCTGGTTGCGGTCGATGTCAGCGATGCGGCCAGTGTCAAGGCGGCCTTGACCACGACCCTCTCCGCCTATGGCAAGGTCGACATTCTCATCAACAGCGCCGGCATTGCCGGGCCGACCAGCACTTTGGCCGACTATCCTGTCGACATGTGGCGCAAGGTGCAGCAGGTCAATCTCGACGGCACCTTCCTGTGTTGCCAGGCTGTGGTGCCGGGCATGAGCGCGCAAAATTATGGCCGCATTGTCAATGTGGCATCGATTGCAGGCAAGGAAGGCAATCCCAATGCCTCGGCCTATTCGGCCTCCAAGGCGGCTGTGATCGCCCTGACAAAATCACTGGGCAAGGAGCTTGCCGGGCAAGACATCGCCGTCAATTGCATCACACCGGCCACGGCCCAAACCCGGATTCTGGAACAGCTCAGCGAAGAATTTATCGAATACATGCGTTCGAAAATCCCGCGCGGGCGTTTTGTCACCGTCGAGGAAATTACCAGCATGGTCCTGTGGATGGCCTCCAGTGAAAATTCCTTCACGACCGGTGCGGCCTTTGATCTGTCAGGCGGCCGGGCAACCTATTAGCGCGCCCGACTTGCTGCAGCACCACAGGTGCAGAGATCCGCTCGCGACGAGCGGATCGTCCCCTGGTCCGGCCACCCTTTGTCGAAATGACGATATCGGTCTATAATACTCTTGCGAGACCGGCAGGACAGCATGTGCCGGCAGTCGGTCTCGCATGGGGATTGGTTTCGGCACAAGGGAGGGGGCCCATGCTGGACGGCTATGAACACAGGCGCTTTTCATCCGATGCGATGAACGGCAAGCCGACGGAATTCGATATCTATGAGAAAGGCCACGGACCGATTGTCCTGGTCCTGCAGGAATTGCCTGGTATCAGCCAGGATACGCTGACATTTGCCGACAAGATGGTGGCTGCCGGGTTTCGGGTGGTGATGCCGCATCTGTTCGGTCCGCTCGGCAAATTTGCACCGGGTCGCAACCTTGTGCGATTTTTGTGTGTGCGCCGTGAATTTGATATTTTTGCCCGCAATCAGTCCAGTCCGATCGTCGATTGGCTGCGGGCCCTGTGCCAGGATGTGCGGCAACGCCATCAGGTGCCGGGCATCGGTGTGATCGGCATGTGCCTGACGGGCAATTTCGCCATATCGCTGATGGCCGATGACAATGTTCTGGCCTCGGTGTCCGCTCAGCCCTCGCTGCCCATGTTCGGCCAGGCTTCGCTGCACATGTCAGCTGATGATGTCGGCGCGATCAGTGAAAGACTGGACACGCATGGACCCATGCTGGCCTATCGGTTCGCTGGTGACAAATTCTGCAAGGCGGCCAGGTTCGAGGCCCTCGACAAAGCCTTCAATCAGGGCCGCGAACGCATCCGACTCAATACCATACCGGGCAATCAGCATGCCATCTTCACCACGCATTTCATCGACGGTGAAGGTTCACCGACGCAGGAAGCGCTTGACGAGGTGATTGGCTATTTTACGGAAAGGCTTGCCACCTGAAGATGGTCATAGTTTCGGTCTCGCTTCAGTTATGCGCTTTTTGGTCCGGCTGAGACCGACAGGTGTGACGCCGAGATAGCGGGCAATGTCGATTTGGGTGACAAGCCCCATTGGCTGGGGCGTATTGTCCATCAACTGGCGGTATTGTCGCCCGGCATGAGGAAGGATTTGATGTTCTCCTTGCCGTCGCTGGACAGATAATAGGCCTTCAACAAACCACTTTTGACCATGTAGATCGATTGGTCCTCTTCCCCCCTGCCTGCCCTCATGCAGGAGCGGCCATCCACCATCCTGAACCTGAATTGGGGGCTGGGTTTTGTGCCGAAAACCGGCTCTGCCGTCTATTGCGCGACCAAGGGCGCCATCAACATATTTTGTCGCAATCGCTGCGCCATCAGCTTGAACAGACAAACATCAGGGTCATGCAGGCCTTTTTGCCGCTTGTGGATACGCCGATGACAAGGGCAGGGGATCAGGAAAATGGACGCCCGAAGACGCCGCCATCAGGATCATCAAAGGCCTTGAGGGCTCAAAGCTGGATATCGACATCGGCAAGGTAAAACTCCTGCGACTGATCCACCGCTGCATGCCATGGCTGGCCCGCAGGATCATGAAGGCGGGGTAGGGCCAGAGCAGAAATTGCTGCATTGCCCCAAATATCAGGCCCCATCAGGCTAGGGCTTCATGATGGCCAGTGTTATCACGATGGTGAACACCACGAGCAAAGTTGCAACAAGCGACAAAAGCTGTTTATGACTGGCTGCGGTGGCGCGCCGCAATTGCCCTGACAGAGCGCCGTGCAGGCCGGAGAGCGCCAGCACAAGGGCCAACTTGACCGTCAGCCAGCCCGCGCCAAACCAACCACCCATCAGGGCCAGTGTCAGGCCAAAGCCCCATAGCCCGAAGAGGGCAGAACCAGCGACCAGCCGAAACCATTTGCTGATCCGCGCTGTCGATTGCACCGTGCCGGTGCCAAGCGAGGCCACAAGCAGCAGGACCGGTGTCACGACCATTCCCAGGCCAAAGACGAACACCGATATCAGATGAAGCGTTTTGACGATCTCATACATGGCTGCGTTCTTTCTCTTTGCGGTGCAGCAACCCATCATTCATAAAAGTCCCAAAGGGGACAAGACTGAGGAACAGCGTCCGGGTGATCTCGGTGCCGGTCCAACCGCCGGAAAAAACAGTTGCTGCGGCCTGGGTGAAATAAAACACAAAGGCCAGTCCGTGTATCGGCCCCATGGTCGATACAAATTCGGGCATATCGAGACCATATTTGAGGGGAACAGCAATCAGCAGCAGCACGAGCAGCGTCGTGCCTTCCACAAACCCTGCCAGGCGCAGCCGACCAAGCCTTGTTCTGATGGAAGGCCATGGTGCGTCATTTGACCAAATGTGAGGGAGAAATATACGAAAAACAGACATTCCTCACCTCTTAATCCGGCTGTCGCAAGGACTGGAGCGATGCCTTGTCGAACGGCTCGCGGCCGTCTGGTTTTCAAGCAATTTTCCGGCGTTAAGCTCCAGGGCTCGGGAAAAGCCCGGGATCAGGAAATGCGCGATTGGTCCGGTGCGCCGAACGTCGGCATTTTTCATTCTCTTCAACGTGTTGTAAGGTCCAAGAGCGTTTAACGCGGTCAGACCTGGATATAGAACGATAGCAATCAGCATGATAAACCTCAAAATAGAACGACTATGCTTTTTTATGCTTTACGATGAAAATGCAAGCGATAAACATGCGGCATAACGCGCAGATAGTGCCCGGCACAAAATCCGAGCGAACCCGCAGCCGTATTTTGGCCATGGCCGCAAAAGAAGCGAGCCTGCGTGGCGTTGCCTCCATAACGCTTGGAGGATTGGCTGATGTTTCAGGCATGTCCAAAAGCGGAATCTATGCCCATTTCGGATCGATGGAGATCCTGCAAATTGCCGTTCTTGATTTCATAGCAGAGCAGTTTGCGGCACAAGTGATGACCCCGGTCCTGTCTGCTCCAAATGGTCGTGTGCGCCTCAAGGCCTTGATGTCCCATTGGATAGCCTGGTCTGAAAGTGCTGAACGTCCTGGGGGATGTCAGCTGATCGCTGCCAGTTTTGACTATGATGCACTGGAAGGCCCTGTGCGCGACCATTTGGCCGATCAGGTCAGGCAATGGAAAGACTTTGTGCGCCAGGTGGTGCAGGACGCTTGTGCGCAAGATGCAACCCTGACGATCGATCCGGAACAGGCAGTGGCCTTTGCGCTGGGGCTTTATACAACACAGCACATCGAGCGGCTGCTGCTCGATGATCAAACTTCAAAGGAACGCGCTCTTCATCTTTGGTGCGATTATATTGATCGAAATTAGACACGTTGCTCTGTGCAAGGAGTTTACATGACGGCGGGCTTACAGATAGGGCGGCGTACAGGCGGACACGACAATGGTCTGACCGTCATGGACGTTGCGGAAACGGTGCGGGATGCGGCTGTCGAACAGGTAGGATTCACCTTGTGTCAAGACGCGGGCCTGATCGCCGACGGTGACTTCCAGCGCGCCTTGCAGAACGAAGCCGCCCTCATTGGAGAAATGTTCCAGCCGCGTTTCTCCGGTGTCGGCGCCCTTTTCATAGACTTCATGCAACATCTGCAGGTTGTGTTTGTGCGCATCGCCGATCTGGCGAAGGGTCATGCGTCCGCTGGCCTCCGTTGCGCTGGTGGATGAAAGCCTTGATGTCAGATCCTGCAGGTCGTCAGGCCCGAAAAACGGGCCTTCCGGATGGGCGCGTTCGCTCTCGAAGAAATCCGCCATGGTCACGGACAGGCCGCTGAGTATCTTGCGCAGGCTTGAAACCGACGGGCTCGACTTGTTTTGTTCGATAATCGAGATTTGTGCGTGCGGAACGCCGGCCTGGCTGGCGAGTTGCCGCTGGGAAAGCCCCGCGGCCTTGCGCATTGCCAGTAGCCGTGCGCCGATGTCGAAATGCGTGTCAGTCATTGTCTTGTCGATCCAGGAGCGGAAATCGGAATGGGCAAAGGGTAAACCGTCAGACCACGGCTGTGAACCGGCATGCCCTGAAGCCGGTCACATCACAGCCTCGATCAACCGGGGACCGCCTCTGCTGAATGCGCGCTGCAAGGCCGCCTCCAGTTCGGCGCTGTTGGAAACCTGTTCTGCGTCGACGCCGTGTCCGTTGGCCAATTGGACCCAGTCAAGCTGTGGATTCTCCAGGCTCAGCAGGGGTGTGGTCGTGTCGGTCGGCGTGCCCGCACCGATCTTCGACATTTCATTTGCCAGGATGCGGTAGGACCGATTGGCCAGAATGACGACGGTCACGTCGAGCTTCGAGCGGGCCATGGTCCACAGGCTTTGCAGGGTATAGAGGGCGGATCCGTCACCGGTTATGCAAAGGACCTTGCGATCGGGGCAGGCGACTGCCGCGCCGATGGCGACAGGCATGGAGTAGCCAATCGAGCCACCGCGGTTGTTGAGCCAGTCGTGGCTCGTGCCCTCACCGCACAGTGTAAACAGGAAGCCGCCATTGGTGATCGTTTCGTCCACGACAATGGCCCGCTCCGGCAGGGTCCGGGCGACCGCCGCACCCAGCGTGTCGGGTGCAATCGGTGCTTGCGGATCAGTGTTGGGCAGATCTGCTGAAGTATGTTTGACCGGCTTTGCATCCAGTTCGGCGGCAAGGGCTTCAAGGGCCACCTCCAGCTCGCCCAGCGGCGGGCTCAAGGCAAGAATTTCGGTTTCATCCGGCAGCAGTTCGCTGGCGCGGCCCGGATAGGCAAAAAACGCAACCGGCGCGCGTGCGCCTGCCAGCACCGCGACGCGAACCTGTTTCAGCAGGTCGGTCGCCGGATCAACATGAAAGGGCAGGCGTTTGAGCGGTGGGATGCCGCCACCGCGTTCCATGCGGGCAACAGCGGCTTCGGTCAGGACCAGACAACCGGTTTTCTGTTCGATCGCATGGGCAAGTTCCGCAGAGCGTTTCGTTATGAAAGCGGCTCCGAGCAGCAGCAGGCTGCCGGGCCCGCCCTGCAGGGCTCTGGCAGCAGGTCCGACCATCGCCGGATCATGCAACGGCTTTGGCTTGTGCTGCATGCGGGGGGCGGCTGTTTCGGTTGTCGTCCAGGCGACGTCATTTGGAACGACGAGCGTGCCAACGCCGGCACCTGGCCCCGTCAGGTCACTCAGGAGTTCAGCCGTATCGGCACCGATGGTATCGGCGCTTGTTGCCGTTATGACGCTTTCGCTGACCGTGGCCGCCATGCCTTCAATATCGGCCGTCAGTGGTGCCTGCAGGCCAAGATGATGGGTGGCGTGTTCGCCAACAATATTGACAACCGGGGTTGCCGCCTTTTTGGCGTTGTGCAGATTTGCCATACCATTGGCGAGACCCGGACCGAGGTGAAGCAAGGTCACTGCAGGCCGTCCGGACATGCGTGCAAAGCCGTCGGCTGCACCGGTGGCGACGCCCTCGAAAACGCAGAGATGTGTCGTCATGCGTGTCTCGTGACCAAAGGCTGCCACGAGATGCATCTCTGTTGTGCCAGGATTGGCAAAACAGGTGTCTATGCCGTTTTCGGCAAGCGTTTGCGCCAGAAGATCGGCTCCGTTTTTCGTCATAGTGTGCTTCCTTGAGGTCATGGGGCACCGGTGTCCCAGGCATTTCCTGAGTCCTGTGCGGGGCTGCCATTTCTGCCATTGCATCGCAGCATTACTGCATTGATCCCGCGTGTCAATAATTATGAGCAGATGGGTTTTTCCCCGATTTTTTCGCAGCCAAACGCGCATTGTATCAATTTTTGGTCAGGCAATCTTTTCCGGGTGCTTCTGAAATTCATTGGCAACCCATTGAAATTAAAAGAATAAATATTGCCAGACGTTCCTTCGTTTGTTTCAGGCCGCGCGGGTCGGTCGCAAATATGCGCTCTGCTCAAAAAAACAGACAAGTGTGAAGTGCGCTAAGCAACTGATTTCATGAGCAAAGGAAGGGCGCGCAGAAAATTTGTTGAATTGGAGCGCAAAAATCCATTTGACATAGATCAATTCCCTATCCAGTATATTCAATATGAATACAGTGTCTTCAAATAGAATACAGAAGCTTGAAGCTGGTGTCCGCCCCCTCTCGACGGTTTTGAAGGCGCTGGAGATCATTGAGCTGTTTTCCAACCGGTCCCGCCCGATGCGTCTTTCGGACGTTGCCAAGGAAATGGGGCTGTCACGCGGCACGGCTTTTCAGCGGCTTGTTACTCTTGTCTCTGCCGGATTGCTGGAGCAGGACGAGGACGGACGCTATCGCCTGAGCATGTATGCCGTGCGCTTGGCCGCAGCGGCCCTGGAGCAGGCCAATCTGGGTATGCGGGTCGAGCCGGCTCTCGCCCGTCTGGTGTCGCAAGCCAGGGAAACCGCGTCGCTTGCCGTGCTTGACCGCGGACTTCCCTGCATTGTTGCGCGCGTTGAATCCGACAGTCTTCTGCGCGCCGATCAGAAACTGGGAACCATGTTGTCGCTTGATGGGTCGGCTTCGGGTCGGGTGCTTGTCGCCTTTGCCGATGAGGTTACCCTCGATCGCCTGCGCCAGGGGGAATTCCCCTTGCCGCCCGAGGATGTCCTCGAGGCAGCCCGGCGCAACGGCTATGCCGTTTCCAGCGGCTACACCCAAAACGGGGTCAGAGGCATTGCCGCACCCGTCTTCGATTCACTTGGTCGTTGTCACGCGACCGTTTCGCTGGTTACGCCCGAAATGCGGTTCAACCTCGATCTTCTCAAGGCGCCGGTGGTCAACGCCGCGGCCGATATCACTCGTATTTTCCATGGAGAACCCTTGAGCGATGACTAGTGCGCTTCACCAACGCGACGATGACGGTCGTCCAGCGATCCGCAATTGGCAGGAGCTCATGAAGCCATCGCGTCTTGTCGCCATGCAACCCAGTCGATTGAGCCGTTCGCGCGCCATCATGAACAAGATGATTCGCGAAAGATGGGATATTCGTATCGAGCGTTTCGACGTTGACGCGGATGCCGTGGGCACCGTGGTCTATGCGATCAAGACCCCGCAGCAGGAATTTTCCCTGATCGCCTTTTCCTTCGCACCGGAACGTGAAGGTCGCACGGGCCGCATCATCGGCCGGGCCTGGGACATGATGGGCACGCTGAATGAGGGGCCGGCAACACAGGCAGACATCGACAGCGCGCGTCGCAATCTACCGTTGCTTTATCGCGGCAGGGCGACCGCCAATGCGCTGGTCTGGTGCCGTTGCAACCGCTCCATGCGGGCGTTCGACGCTACGCTGAACGCCTTGGCAGATGGCCGCCAGCCGCTCGTTTCCGACATCAACAAGGTCGGTTACCTGATGCGCAATACGGGCCTTGATGGCAACGGCACCTTCGGCACGCGGTCCTTTCCCTCGCTTGGCCATGACCATGCGCTTGGCGGCGTCCTCGAAGCACAGATGCTGCTGGCCTACCTGATGCGGGAGTTTTCCTGTGATCTCGTTGATCACCTGGCCAGGCTGAAGTCCGATAAGGCTGTCGCTCTGGCACCGGAAATCCGGCGCTATATCGGCGTTGGCAACGGCTCAGCACTCGGCCTTATCTTCTTCATCCAGAAGCACCCGCGCCTGATCAATGCCTGGATCGAGTCGCGTGAAAAGGCCATTGCATCGGCCTGTGGTTTGAGGCTGGAGGCGGGTGATCCGCGTATTGCAGAGCTGATCACGCTTGTACAGCGGGCCATTGTCTTCAGAAGGCAAGACGAGATGTCCTATGAGACCTTCGCGTCATCGCGCATCATCGCTGATGAACTTAAAAAACTGACCCCCTATCTTGAGGAACTGCGCGTCAAGGGAACGATCGACGGCGAAGTCTGCGATTATCCGCTCGACACGCTGGCCCGCAAGGCGGAACAGGACTTTGAGCCGGAAGGCTATGAGACGTTCCTCTCGCTGATTGTCGAACTTGTCGCTGAAGAGGCGGACGAGATGACAAAGCAGGTTGAAGGCGCGGATGAGTTAAACGTCGATGCGCGCATGAAGATTGCGGAGCTGAAGGCCCTGATCACCAAAGACTATGCATGGGCGTTGTCGATTGACACGGCTGCACCCGATGCCAATGCCTATGTCTGGTACAAATCCGAAACTGCCGAAGAGCCGCGCCGGGGCAAGCGCACGGAGATTCCGCATGCCCGTGACCTTGGCCTCGACATGCCGGGCGACATCCAGCAGCTTCTGCACGATATCGAACTGGAAGAACCGGGGCTTTCCACCGCCCGCTTCCTGCTGAAATATCCACAGCACCGCCTGATGTGCGCGCGCGTTCAGAGCCTTGCCGGCACGCACTTTCACACGCCGCAGGCCAATATCAATGCGGCCGATTTTGTTCCGATCCAACTCGTGCGGCTGATGAATTCCGCCATTCACGGTATCGACAAGACGCGCGATTACCTGCAGCGCAACCTGCGTGGTGTTCTGTTCCATGGCGCTCCAACCACCAACGATATTCGTGCCGGTCGCGGCGCCGGCTGGTTCTATCCTCAGGAGCCCAATTGATGACTGCTTGCCGTGAAAGCCTGCGGATCATGCCGCGCGAAATGCGCATGATGTCCGAACGCATCCTGTCACTGACCAATCTGCCAAAAGGTTTTGCCCTGATGGTTGGCGATGTCATCATGTATTCCGAAGCCATGGGTCTGGGCGGTTTTGCACTGCTGGAACGACGGCTTGAAGCCCTGCTGCCAGCCGATCCGACGGCGATCTCACTGGCAGGCGGCGCGGCACAGGAGCTGGTGCTCGATGCTGGCGGACAGCATGCATGGTTTGTTGTCGCCAGTGTTCTGGACCTGCTCGACGAGGCACTGGAAAGCGGGAAAACTGCAGCGATCAAAGTCACAAATTGCATGGATCCGGCCGAGCTTGCCATTGCTGCCGCTCTGGGCCGGCGTGTCGGCCTTGAGGTTGTCATGGATGGTTCCATCCTGTCCGCCAGCGCTGCCGGGAAGCCCGCTGACCCGGTCCTTGACGCGGTGCTGGCAGAGGGCTGCGCGATAGCGGCAGACCTGTGGTGGCGGATTTACGATCTTGCCAAGACCGCGCTTACGCCGGAATCGGCTGTCTCACGACGGCATGCGGGGCCGATCATTGTTACCGAAGATGGGCAGATTATCGGTCGTGTCGACAATGATGACGACACCGACCTCCAATTCATCAGCAAGATATCCAACGGATCACAAGAGGCGCGATCATGATCATAGACGGTCTGCAATGCGGACATTTCGACCGAAAGTCATTTGAATCACTCAAACTGGCAGGTGTTGCCGGCGTGGTGGTGACCTGCGGTTTTTGGGAAGGGGCGCTTGAATCCCTCGACAGTCTTGGCGCCTGGCGCGATCTCATCGGTGAAAACGCCGATATTGCAGCCATCGCCAAAACGCCTGCTGATATTGTCAGCGCCAATGAAGCGGGAAAAGTTGCCGCCATTCTCGGCTTTCAGAACGCCAATCTCCTGGAGGGACGCATCCGCCTGGTCGAGATGTTTGCCGAGCTGGGGGTGCGCGTTATCCAGTTGACCTACAACAATCAGAACGAACTTGCCGGCAGTTGCTATGAGGCGGAAGATTCAGGTCTTGCCCGCTTCGGCAAGGAAGTGGTTCGTGAAATGAATGAAGCCGGTATTCTGGTCGATTGCAGCCACGTCGGAAATCAATCGACGCTTGATGCAATCGAGGCTTCGGGCAAGCCCATCGCGGTGACACATGCCAATGCCGACAGCCTGTTCGCCCACAAGCGCAACAAGACTGATGATGTGCTCAAGGCGCTTGGTCAGACCGGCGGTGTGATCGGCTGCGCCACCTATCGCAACATCACCGGTGACGCCTATTGTGCCACGCTGGAAGCCTGGTGCACCATGGTGGCGCGCACGGTGGAGATTGCCGGTATTGACAGTGTGGCGATCGGTACGGATCGCAGCCACAATTTCACCGCACCTGACTATGCCTGGATGCGGCAGGGCCGCTGGACGCGCGGCGTCGATTATGGCGCTGCATCGGCAGCCCGCCCCGGCAAGGCGCCGCCTCCCGAATGGTTCCCGAATGTCGAAGACATCAATGTCATTCCACAAGGCCTCCGAAGCGTGGGCTTCTCGGAAGAAGAGGTCGCAAAGATAACCCACAAAAACTGGCTGCGTCTCTATGAGGCAACTTTCCGCAAATCCGAAACATAAGAGGGAATTAAAATGACAGACCCAAGATTCAAGTCCGGTCTCATCCTACCCAATCGCCGGCGATTTCTTCAAGGTTCGGCAGCATTGGCTGCCGGCGCACTGGCAATGCCCTATGTGGCCCGTGCCGACGACAAGGTGCTCTATATCAATTCATGGGGCGGCCCATGGCTGGAGGCCGCCAAGGCCAATCTTTTTGATCCGTTCACGGCTGAAACGGGAATTGAGATTCGCACGGTTTCACCGGTGTCATTTGCCAAGCTGGCAGCCCAGGTCAAGACCGGTGTCTACGAGTTTGACGTGACGACTTTGGGTGGCGGCGATATTGTTCGCGCCAACGAGGCAGGCATCATCGAGGATCTCGAGGCCCCTTATGAAGGTGGGCTGTTCCAGAATGGCGTTGCAAGCCACGCCTTTGCAACCGTGATGGCCTGGCGCACCGATACGATCAAGGGAACGCCGAAAAGCTGGGCGGATTTCTGGGATGTCGAGCGCTTCCCCGGTGGCCGTTCGCTGCAGCGCTATGCAGCACGTGTCCTGCCGATTGCGCTTCTGGCGGATGGCGTTGCCATGGAAGATCTTTATCCGCTGGATATCGAGCGGGCCTTTGCCAAGCTTGATGAGATCAAGGACCATATCCGCGTCTGGTGGACGGCCGGTGCACAATCGACCCAGATCCTGCGCGACGGCGAGATTGACATGATCGGCATCTGGCATGGCCGCTACTTTGAAGCCGAAGACGCCGGTGCGCCGGTTGCCATGACCTGGAACCAGGCTGAAATCGACCGGGCCTACTGGGTTGTTGCAAAGGATACGCCGAACATGGAAGCTGCGAAGCTGTTCGTTGAATTCGCAACCTCGGCCAAACCGCTTGCCGGTTTCGCATCGCAGGCCAAATACGGGGCACTTAACCCGGCGGCCAACGAATTCGTCCCGGATAGTGCCAAGTCCCGCATGCCGACATCACCTGCCAATTATCCGCTCGCCTTCGAGCAGGATATGAGCAACTGGGGTGGTGATCCGCATGAAGTTTCGGCCCGTTTCGACGAATGGCTTGCCAGCTGATCGAAGCCTGAGACATTAAACCCGGAAGCAGCCAATGAACCGCATGATCTCCCGTTTGTCTGAACAACAGAACCTGTGGCCCTGGCTGCTTCTGCTTCCCCTGTCTGCCTATCTGCTCGTCTTCTTTGCCGTTCCGCTGGCAGATGTGGTGCAGATGAGTGTGACCGAGCCGACTCTCGGTCTGCAAAACTACGAAAAAGTGCTGACCGGGAGCCTCTACCGCAAGGTGTTCCTCAACACCTTCATGACGGCCGGCATCGTCACCCTGTGTTGCCTGTTTGTCGGCTATCCGCTGGCCTATCTGATGGCTCATACCAGCCGGCGCAATGCCATGCTGATCCTGCTGCTGATCACGATGAGTTTCTGGACAAGCTTTCTTGTGCGCACCTATGCCTGGATGGTGCTGCTCGGCAACAACGGGCCGGTGATCTGGTTGATCCAAAGCATGGGCTTTGAGGAAAAGCCGCACCTGCTTTTCACCCGGTTTTCCTCGACTTTGGCCATGGTGCATATCCTTGCGCCCTACATGATCATGAACATCTATTCGGTGATGCAGAAGATCGACAAATCGCTGATCTTGTCCGCCGAAAGCATGGGCGCGCGTGGTGCTTCGCTGTTTCGGCATATTTATCTTCCGCTAACCGCGCCTGGTATCGCCAACGGCTCGGTGCTGGTCTTTGTGATCTGCCTTGGTTTTTACGTCACGCCGGTGCTGCTGGGCAGTCCGCGTGAGCAAATGGCCGCCGGCCTGATCGGGCACCAGATCGAGGAATTCCTCGCCTTCGGCCTCGGCTCGGCCATGGCAATCGTTCTCCTGGGGGTCACTCTGGTGATTCTCGGCATCTACCATCGCCGTTTTGGCCTGGACAAATTGTGGGGCTGACATGAACACCTTGATGCGCGTCATTGCCTACGCAGTGATCATTTTCATCGCCGCTCCGCTGGTCATCGTTGTACCGATGTCGCTGTCGACGGCGTCTTCGCTGCAATTTCCGCCGCCTGGCTACTGGCTGGGGTATTATGCGTCCTATTTTTCCGATCCCGGCTGGTTGCGGCCAACCTGGAACAGCATTGTGATTGCCAGTGCAACGACGGTGCTGACCATGATCCTTGTGGTTCCGGCTGCTTTTGCACTGGTGCGCCACAAGTTCTGGGGCAAGGGCGTCGCCAATCTGATGTTGATGATGCCGATGGCCGTGCCGCATATCGTGATGGCGGTCGGCTATTACTCGGTCTTCGGACAGATGCGGCTGGTTCACACGCATCTGGGCGTCATCCTGGCGCATACCTGTCTGTCTGTGCCGATCACCTTTCTGGTTCTGTCCGCCAATCTGAAAGGCTTTGACCGGACATTGGAACGTGCCGCCCGCAGCCTGGGCGCTTCGCCACTGCAGACCTTTGGCCATGTGACGCTGCCGATCCTGCGTCCGGGCCTTCTCATCTCGGCACTCTTTGCCTTTATCCAGTCATTCGACGAAACCGTGGTTGCGATCTTCATATCGGGTCGTGATGCAGAAACCCTGCCGCGCAAGATGTTTGACAGCATCCGGCAGGAAGCCGATCCGGTTATCGCCGTCATTTCCAGCCTGCTTTTCCTGATCGTGGCAATCGCGCTGATTGCACCGCATGTCGTTTCGGCGCTGCGCGGACGGTTCACCACCAAGGGACAGGAAAAGGCGCTCATCGCGCAATAGCAATCGGAGACTTCATGAGCAGCTATCTGAGCCTCAAGGGCATCAACAAGAGCTACGGTGATTTCGTCGCCCTGGACGATGTCAATCTGGAAATCAAAAAGGGCGAGTTCGTCACCTTTCTGGGCCCGAGCGGTTCGGGCAAGACAACGACGCTGATGATCATCGCCGGGTTCGAAAAGGCCACGCGCGGTGAAGTCGAAATCGAGGGCCTGTCGCTTGCCGGTCTCGATCCGCAGGACCGCAATATCGGCATTGTGTTCCAGAATTATGCGCTGTTTCCGCACAAGTCGGCGGTGGAAAATGTCTATTTCCCGCTGCAAATGCGCAAGGTCAAGCGCAAGGAAGGCATGCGCCGCGCGGAAGAAATGCTGGAGCTCGTCGGGCTGAAGGGTTTCTCGCATCGCCACCCGAAGGAATTGTCCGGCGGTCAGCAGCAACGTGTGGCGCTGGCGCGCGCGCTGGTGTTCGGACCGGACCTGCTGCTTCTCGATGAACCATTGGGGGCGCTGGACAAGAATCTGCGGGAGCAGATGCAGATCGAGATCAAACGCATACAGAAGAAGCTGGGCGTCACGACGATTTTCGTGACCCATGATCAGACGGAAGCAATGTCCATGTCGGATCGGATCGTGATCTTCTCCCAGGGCAGCATTCAACAGGCTGATGCGCCGCTTGAAATCTATCACCGGCCGAAGACCCAATTCGTTGCCGATTTTATCGGAGAAAGCAATCTGCTTGCCGGAAAGGTCGTTGATGCTGCCAGCGGAACCCTGAGCAGTCCGGTTCTGGGCGACTGCACCTATTCCGGCGATCATCAGCCAGCCGTGGAAAACGGCCAGGATGTCACGATTGTCCTGCGGCCGGAGAACCTGAGAATTTCACGCGACCCGATCGAGGGCAGGATGAATGGCAAGATGAAGATCGAAACGATCGTCAATTATGGTGATAATGCCCTTGTCATCGGCCTGAGCGGCGGCGTGCCGATCCGTGTGCGCGTTCTGGGTGCGGATGTGGTTATCCTCAGTGAGGGTGATGAATGCTGCTTCTCCTGGGATGAAGACGCGATCTTCCTGGTTGCGGAATAGGGGTCTCGACATGGGTGATATTGCAGACATGCCAGACATTGCCGGGGCCATTGCCCATTTTGGAATTGGTGCACGGGCCTCGATCGCCACTGTCCACCAGGGAACAGGATATTTTGCTGTTACCCCCAAAGCACCCTATGACGGCACACTGTCGACAGCCGAGCAGGCCGACCAATTGTTTGAAAAGGCCGAGGCGCGATTGTCGCAGATCGGTTCATCGAAACAGGGTCTGCTGTTTGTCGCCATTCTGCTGCGCGACATTGGTGATGTTGCGGCGTTCAACGAGCGCTGGGATGCCTGGGTCGCCGGGATCACGCCGCCTGCCCGCGCCTGTTTCGAGGCAAGACTGGCCAATCCGGATATGAAGGTCGAGATGATCATGGTGTGTGCGGCTGCGCCTGCCGATGGCACACAGGTCTGACCGGCTTCGATTCACCCGCTTCCCGCCATCCGACGGGTTTGGTCAAGGTCGCTTCGCTGCAGATACGATACGTGTTTGAACAGGCAGGGTGATGCGGCTTGCAATAAATGCTATCGATCACACAGTTTCCATGTGAACGTACATAGGTGAATTGCGGTGAAAGTGTATTTTGAACAGGTGCACGACGCGATCAGGGACCATGCCTTGCAGGCTGCGCCCAACCAGATGTGCGGCCTGATTGTTCAATGCGATGATGGGCTGAAATACCTCAAGTGCACCAATGTTGCCGAAGACACATACAATAATCATTGTTTTTCACAAGGTGATCTCAAAGGCGCTGAAACACAGGGCAGGATCGTGGCGCGCGTCCATTCCCATGACAGGATGCCGCACGCCTCGAAAGCGGATATGGAGGAGCAGATCAGTTCCGGTCTGCCCTGCGGTATCGCCTTCGTGAGAGGGAACGTGGTGCAGAACCTTTGCTTTTTCGGCGATACATTGCCCATTCAGGACTATACGGGCAGGCCGTTCATTCATGGCGTTTATGATTGTTACGCTCTGGTCAGGGATTACCACCAGGGCACACTCGGCATTCAGATCAACCAATATCCGCGAGACAACAAATGGTGGCGCAGCGATCAGAACCTGCTGTTTGACAATATCAGGGACGCCGGCTTCGTCATTGTGGACAAAAAGCTGGATGCGATTGAAAAAAATGACTGCATCCTGGCAAGAATTAACGCGCCATTCGTCAATCATTGCGGGGTCTATATCGGGGAAGGAATGCTGTTGCATCACATATGCATGCGCTCTTCATCCCTGTCGCAAGCCGAACCGCTTGACGATTTTGACTGCAGCAAGATCACGCATATCGTGCGCCACAAATCAGCCTGACAGCCACGTGTGCCCCTGTTGACGAGCGTTTTCGTCAAGGAATACTTTTCCACTTCAAAGCAAACCTGCCGGGATCGACCATGTCCGGTCCGTGCCTATCCGCTTGACGCCCACACCCACTACATCTAGCTTGGCTTCAAACGGATAGGAGGTGACTGTGGACGTTCTCGACCGAGAGGACCTTCCGTTTCCGGAATCGCTCCCGGGTTTCCAG
>Ga0208648_1000376_pt1 | contig 47012 bp, 37 predicted proteins | sample AntAceMetag02UKL_FD_184772 | JGI IMG/M metagenome (GOLD analysis project Ga0208648, IMG submission 184772) | Saline lake microbial communities from Ace Lake, Antarctica - Antarctic Ace Lake Metagenome 02UKL (SPAdes) (version 2) | ecosystem: Environmental > Aquatic > Non-marine Saline and...
TTCGTTATTTAAAACCATCCGCACCGCACGTTCGCGCACTTCAGCTGAATATTTGTTCGTTGTCTTGTTTGTCATAGCTCCATCCTACTCAGGAGTTGGAGCCTCCGACAATCCCGGGGCGGTTCATTACACACTTGTTACACACGCACTATGAGGTGTACACAAGTGCTTGATATTAAACATAATAAAAACCACGTTACTACTGAGTGGGAGTGATGGTGAATTATATAGTCGACGGTAAACTCCGCGACTGTTGCTGATTGATTGGCTATCCATTTGGTCCAGATTTGAAACCAAAGAAACCTGATCCACTTGAGGATGAGGCGTAAGTTGTATCGAGCAGCTGCCAGAATCGGATTTATGGCGTCGCCCGGTTCGTGTGCAAGATAGTTCCGATCCATCCTGTGGCCGTTCTTGATATTGCCCCTCTCGGCGGCGCTTCGCTTGCCTGCCGGCAGAGTATGACCGGTTCGACGGCAGATCGGCGCCTCATCTGGCGTTTGATGGCTGGTGTGACACGGCGCTTCTGGTCGCCAGGGAAAACGCGGAATATGTGGCTTTGTGGTGCGTTGTGACCTTTGTAGCCGGCGTCGGCATTAATCCGGGTGAGCGCTGCGCCAGTGCGCCTTGCCTTTGTCGATGCATTCGACCTCCGGCGCATGCAGGGAATAGATCTTCTTGGGTATCGGGTCGCGTGGTCTCTGCGTCATCACCCGCTCGGCCAGCCAAAGCGGACGAAGGAAGACCGCCTCAAGCACCACATTGCCTTTGATCTTGCGGGAGATATCGCGAATGGTGCGCCCCAGGTAGGTTCTGAGTTTTCTCAATTGCCTGCGGGCGCGTTTGAACTGCTTTGCGTGGGCATAAAGCTGGTGGGTGATCAAGGCGCGCTTGTCGACCCTCGAATAGGGCTGGCACAGATCAAGCCCTGCGGCTTTGGCCTGCTTGGCCAGTTTTTGACGCGCCCGGTTGATCAGTTTGGCGTCGGTGGGAAAGGCCACATTCTTTTCCTGCACTGTGGTGTCGACGATCGCCTGAGAGAAGTCGGCAGGCTTGGCCGCCCCCACTTTCACTGCGACTGAAAGGCTTTCCATCAGCAGCGCCTGAATGCTTTCCTCACCCATCCGCTGACGCCAGCGGGACATTGAGGAGGGATCCAGCAGCAAGGTGTGGGAGAAGAACTCTTCGCCGCAAAAATACTGATAATAGGGGTTCTCGAGCCAGCGGAAGCACACCTCCTCGCCAGACAGAACATCGGCCTATTTGAGAATGTGGAGACCGGCCGATTCAGGCAAGCAAAGCGCCGCCGATTCAGGCAAGCGAAGCGCCCCCGATTCAGGCAAGCGAAGCGCCGCCGTTAGCGGATGGGCAGAGCCGGATGACCGGGCTTGTCACTATAGTTGTCACCGCATTTTTCCGACAGGAATTGCCAGTCGATCTGCTGCGCAAGCACCGCCTTCTCATGGCCCATGTCGATGATCTGATCGAGCCTGGAGCGAAACTTGTTGCTCTGACCGGTTTCCACGACGTCTGGAGGCTTCATCACACCCTCCAAAACAACGTCTTGGAGCAGTGAATCACATCACTAAGCACAATTCAAATTGCAAGGAATCCACACCAAGGAACCCGATATCTTGCAAAAACCAACCACAACTGCATTCACCGACGTGGGATACTTTGGGGGCGCATGTGGCGTTTTTGAGCGGCGATGCGAAATTGGGCATTGGCCGCGCCATAGCCGCGATACCCGCCGCGCCGTTCCAAAATTTCAAAGAAAAAGCCTTCGCCATAATTCGGGCTGTAGAGTTGGAAGTACTCGCCGTGATCATCCCTGTCATAAAGGATGTTACTGGCTTTCAACCGGTCGAGCAAACCTTGTTCAAGGCCGAAACGCGTGTCGAGATCGTCATAGTAGTTGGGGGAGATGACGAGTGGCGTGAAGCCGTTCTCCGCGAGTGCCCCGGCTGTTGCGAATATGTCATGGGTTTCAAAGGCGAGATGCTGGACCGCTGAGCCAAAGCTTTCAGCAAGGAAATGGCCAGCAAGGGTCCGCCGGTTTTCTGCGCCGTTGAGCGTGATCCGGAGCGAGCCGTCGGCATTTTCGATCGCCTGACTGCGCACCAGCCCTGCCGGATCGACGACATCCACCATAGGTGTTTTCGACGTCTTGAAGATCGAGGTGTAGAACAATAGCCAGGTTAGCATTTCCTCATAGTTCATTGTTTGGGCGATGTGGTCGATCCGGGTCAGGCCTGCATTCTCGGTAATCGAGGGATCTGTCACGGGTTCGAATTCGAATTCCCAAACCTTGGTCAGATCGCTTTTGCTGTCGATGAAATGTATGACACCGCCGCCAATGCCGCGTATCGCGGGAATTTTGAGCTGACCAGGGCCTACTGGTTGATCGAACAGGGCGGCCCCAAGCGCTCGGGCCCGTTCCACTGTGGCCCTCGCATCCTCCACTCTCAGACCGATATCGCAGACATGAGAGCCGTGCATAATGTGGGCGGAATGGGCAAAGCCATCACGTTCTGTGTTGATCACGATATTGATGTCGCCCTGACGCCAAAGCTCCACATGCTTGGAGATGTGTCGCCCGATATGGCTGAAGCCCAGTGCGCGCAGCATGACGCACAGGGCTTCAGCCTCTTCCTCGTCAGCCGCGAACTCCACGAACTCGACACCCTCGACTGCGATGCGATCCGGTAAATATGGCACGGTCATGCGGATGTCCGGTTCAGTGCGCCGCACTTGATCCATGAGGTATACGAGCGAGCGATGGCCATCTACTGCGATGGATTTGGGTGAGCCGCCGCGGAACTGATCGTTGAAAATTTCCAACGATAATACGCCATCATAGCCAGTGGCTGCGACCGCGCGCATGAAATTGGTGACATCCAGATCGCCTTCGCCGGGCATGTTGCGATAATGCCGGCTCCAGTGGAGCAGGTCCATGTCGATGTTGGGTGCATCTGCCAACTGAATGAAGAAGATGCGGTCTCCCGGGATGGCACGAATTGTCTCAGGATCGATTTTGCGCGCCAGCGTGTGAAAGGAATCAAGGATCAGTCCGACATTCTGATGATCGGCGCGGCGCACAATTTCCCATGCGTCCCGATGATCATTGACATGGCGGCCCCAGGCGAGGGCTTCATAACCAATGCGAATGCCTCGCTTGGCTGCTCGCTCGCCAAGTTCATGGAAATCTGCCGCCGCCCGGTCAATGCCACCAAGCGAGATTGGTGAGACGCTGGAGCAAACCAGAACCAGATCGGCACCTAATTCTCCCATGAGGTCGAACTTGCGCTCGGCGCGCTCAAAGGCGCGCGCACGTTGCGGCTCCGGTAGGCCCTCGAAATCTCGAAATGGTTGAAACAGTGAAATTTCCAACCCGTGATCGCGCACCATGTTGCCAGCCTCGCGCGGTCCGCCATCAAAGGTCAGGAAGTCATTTTCGAAGATCTCAATACAGTCAAAACCGGCCGCAGCAATTGCCGCGAGCTTTTCGCGAAGGTCGCCGGAAATAGAGACAGTGGCGATAGCGGTTTTCATGTGCGGTTCCTACATTATTGCAAAGGGTGTGCCCGGTGATCCGGTTGCGCCGACGATTTTTATTGGGGCGAATGCGTAGACGAACTCGTAAAGACCTGTGGCGGCGAGGCCCTCCAGGTTCATGCCTTCATGCAGGTAAATGCCGTGCTCAATGATGAGGTGCTGGTGGCAGGGCAGCACAAAGTCTGGGTCAACCGAGGGGATGACCTCAATTGCGAAATTATCTGCGCCAACAACAACCGGGTCTCGCTGTGAAATAAACCGGGCCGCCGCCAGGCCGAGCCCCGGTGCTCCGTCATACCAGGTTTCCGCATGCGAGAAAAATCTCGTCCCGTGCCCGGTTCTGATCAGCACAACTTCTCCGGGGGAGAGCCAATTCTCCGGGTCGAGCTCTTGCCTTTCAATGCACGCCTGAAGATGGTCGGGGGTGATCTCAAAGCCATTCTCCAAAGGACTGTCAAACAGCGCCTGCACATCGAGGAGCACCCCACGGGTAAAAAAGATCGGCGCATTCTCAATGCCGAGTTTCTTCAGGCCATAGGGGGACCAGATGTCGGAGAGCTTGTTGTTATTGTAGACGGTGATATCGCTGTGACCGCAGGGATAGGTTGTCTTTCGTCCCAAATGGCCAAGTGCGTCCATGTGTGTGCCGATTTGCCCGAGTTCGCCGAAGACAAAATCGTCGTTCCACACTGTCTGGCTTTTTGCGCCGTCGGGGCCGCCCGAGGGATTGCCGGGCATCTTGATGCCAAAGCTGCGACCAGGCGAAAGCGGCATACCCGTCTTGTACGGAAAACCAAGGTCAACGATATCGCCGCTGACAATCAATTTGGCGGCATCGCGTACCTTTTCCGAAGTCAAAAGATTGCCCGCACCGCGCTGGTCGTCTGCGCCCCAGCGTGAAACGAAACCGTCACCGCCGTTTTTGGGGTCATCTGTGTTATCTGCCGACACGTTATCGTTCTCCTAGCGTATCAGGTCTGGTGTAGACATCAGCTCTCGCCGCCTGACCATGATTTTGGCGATGGCTTCTGAGGCGATGACTATGATGAGCAGGGCACCCACAGCGAGATTTTGCATCCAGAAAGGCGCTCCGAGAGCCGCAATGCCGCTGACCAGAAGGCGAATTGTAAAAAGCCCCACTGCGACACCAAGCAGGCGACCGCGACCGCCGGACAGGAGGATGCCGCCCAACAGGCAGGCAGTGATGGCTTCGAGGACGACGGTCTCGTAGCTCAGTGGGCTTGCACTGCCCGCGCGAAGGGAAAGCAGTGCGCCTGCAAGGCCCGCCAATCCCGCTGAAATGGAAAAGGCGATCATGGTCGGTCGCTTCAGGGAAACCCCGGCTGCGCGGGCTTCATCGCGCGCGCCTCCAATTGCGTAAATCTCTCTTCCCCACAACGTGCGGGACATGAACCATTCTGCGACAATGAAAGTGACAATTAGGCAAATACTCAAAGGTGTAAGAATCCAGAGCTTAGCCACCAGCACGTCTGTCTCCGCGATACGATCAAATGGGATTAGTGCGGTCCGCTCGCCAGAGATGAACAGGCAAAGGCCTCTTATCCCGATCAGTGTACCGATGGTGAAAACCACGGAGTTGATGTTTAGCCGATGAATGCACCAGCCCTGAATGGCGCCAAGAAGTGTGCAGATCAGCGTTGCGAGGACAATTGCCGGGATTAATCCCAAGGGAAAGAAAATAACGGAGAAAATGCCGGACAGCGCGGCCATGGAGCCGACAGAGAGGTCCATTTCGCCAGCAATCATTGTGATCGCAACACCCACGCAGATCAGGCCGGTCAAAACAGCGCTTGTCAGCAAGGCGGATACCCCGGCCACCGTATAATAACTTTGGAGCTGTGCTGCGAAAATGGCGTAGACGATGACCATGAGGGCGAAACGAGCGCCGATGGCGAGATTTTCCTTGTTTGTCATCGCACTTTACCCTGCATGATATGAAAGACGCTGATTGCGGCAACCACGAGCGCGCCGACGATGGTCATCCGCAATCCCGAGGAGAAACCGTTCAACAGCATGTAGTTTTGCAGCAGCGCGATCAAGATGGCGCCGAGTGCAGCCTGCATCGGCGATCCCTTGCCGCCGCTAAGTGCGATGCCGCCGACAAGAACGGCAGCGATATAGTCGAAGTCATAGCCCCAAAACAGGTCCGCCTTAGCTTGTGAGAACTGCGCAACATTCAGGATCGCCATGATCGCCGTGCCAACGGACATGAACACAAAAGCGGATGAGGTGACAAATGCGAGATTAAGACCACTGGCGCGCGCTGCATGTGGGTTGGATCCGCATAGTATCGTCTGCCGGCCTAGCTTGGTGTGGCGAATGATGGCCCAGCAGACGAGCGCACATAGCATGAATATCCAGCTCTGAGTCGGCACCCCGAACGGCCGTGCCGTTCCTAGCCAAAGCGCTGCCGGGCTGTCGATGCGCACGATGGAGTTGCCGCTAAGATAGGCTGCAAACCCTCTGAATACCGTGCCAAAAGCGAGTGTCGCAATGATCGGGTTGCCGAACCCGGCCACCGTTATTCCCTGTGCCAGACCGCAGAGTACGGCGACGCCAAATGTCAGCGCCAATCCGATAGGGAACCCAAAGCTCGACGTTGTGACAGCAAAAACCACGGCGATCAAAGCGCCAAGCGAACTGGCGGAGAGGGCAAATAGATTTCCCGATATGGTCAGGAAACTCATGGCGATAGCCACAATGCCCGTCATGGAGGCCGCCCTGATAACAACAAATAAGTTGTCCACCGTTGTGAATGTCGGGTTGGAGAAGCCTGCAATTGTCGCGAATGCGGTCATCACGCATAGCCCAAGTACAGCGTTCCTAAGATGACGCTGCTTGGCTGCTTGGCTTGCTTCATTGGCAATAGGCTGATGATCGTTTTTTGTAAGAAACATTCTAGGCCATCGCCTCGGTTGCATGCGTCACGTCCTTTGAAATCTGCTGAACTGTCGCGTCTGCCGCATCCATGGTTCGGACGAGTTCTCCATGGAAGAAGGTGCCGACCCGGTCGGCCAGCCCCAGCACTTCCTGGGTGTCGGAAGACGCAAAAATGATGCACAGCCCTGCATTCGCCAGTTCGCGCAAATGCCTGTAAATTTCAGCACGTGCGCCAACATCGACACCGCGTGTGGGTTCCTCGACCAATAGCAAATTCGGGTTGATGCCGATCCACTTGCCCAGAGCTACTTTTTGCTGGTTGCCGCCACTCAGGTTGCCTGCAAGCCGCGAAAAATAGGATGCGTCGATGCCGAAGCGCGAACTGATATACTCTGCAAGCCGCCGTTCCTTGCCAAATGATAAAAAGCCAGCGCGGCTGATGATGGAAAGGGCGGGAGCTGACAGGTTCTCGGGCACGCTTCGTCCGGCAAAAATGCCATCATGCTTGCGATCATCCGAGCAATAGGCAATGCCCGCCTGCTTGGAATTGGATATGTTCTTGGGCCGAAAGGCCGCGCCATCAAGCAGCATATGCCCCTCCGCGAGAGGGATGGTGCCCGCGATAAGGCGAAGCACAGAACTCGCGCCACTGCCGACCTGTCCGGCAAGTCCGAGTATTTCGCCACGGCGCACGTTGAGGGAAACTGGCGCGCGCAGGCCTGCGCCACGCACGCCACTGAGCTGGAGCTTGATTTCTTGCAGACCATCCGAGCGGGCTGGGAACATATTGTCGAGCCTACGCCCCAACATCTCTTCGATAAGCGTGTCCACCGTCAGGTTTTTGGTTTCAAGCGCGGGAAAACTATTGCCATTTCGAAGCACTGTGACGCGGTCTGTCAGGTCGAAAACTTCGGGCATTCTGTGGGTGACATAAATCACAGCACATCCTCGTCCCGCCAGCGTTCTGACTGCTGATTTCACGCGTGCGATTTCGGCATCGGACAGCGCTGCGGTGGGCTCGTCAAGGATTGCAATCCGCGCCTCTCGTGAAAGCAGACGCGCGATTTCTACGAGCTGCCGTTCGGCAACAGAAAGACTTTCAGTATAGGTCAGCGGGTCGATGTTTCCCAGCCCGACGGACTCGAGAAAGGGCTTTGCCTTTTTGGCAAGTACGCGCGGCGTGCGCAAAATACCAAGCGTGTTGTCGCCAAGAAAGACATTTTCATAGACTGGTAGGGATGGGACGATACTCAGTTCCTGGGCAACATAGCCAATGCCGGCAGCGTGTGAATCGCGCGGTGAGCGTATGTGCTTTGTGTGTCCGTCAATTTCGATTGTGCCTGCCTGCGGAATTTCAAGTCCGGCAAGGATCTTGACCAGAGTGCTTTTGCCAGCACCGTTTTCGCCCATCAATGCCATCACTTCGCCCGCTTCGACTGCGAATTGCACCTCGTCCAGAACAAGGGTGGGCCCGTATTTCTTGATGATGTTGGTCATGCGTAGCATGGGGCAAAACCTCTTGGGTGTGCCCGGTCGTTTGGACCGGGCACATGTGTTTGATTAGAAGTTGCAGAGCTGGTCGGCAGTTTTACCCCACAGACGCGCTTTGTCATACGCCTCTTGGCTGTTTCCAACGGCCGGGTTCGGCAAATAGTTGTATTTGTAAACGGGCGCATCATCGGATGGCAGTTCGTCTGCCGATGCGTCGAGATAGTGCTCACCGTCAAGGACTTTTCCTCGGGCGAGGTACTTGCCCAGCGCCTGAACAGCCATCCAGCCTTCGAAATAACCGGACTGGATCGCGGTGCCCACGATGTCGCCGTCTTTCACGTGCTTGGAGTCGCCGTGGCAGGTGCCACCAACGATCAGGATGTCTTTGCCGGGCTCCAAGCCGTTTTCACGGGCGGCCTGCGCTGCAGCGCCTGCCATGGAGTCGTTCTGAGTGTAGATCCAAGTTATCTCGTTCTTGTGTGCAGGAATGATCTGTGAAGCCACTTTGTAACCGGCATCTTCGAGAAAGCCGTCAGCAGGCACAACGGCGATAGTTTCGAGCTTGCCTTGAACCGCATTCTGGAAGCCAGTCACGCGGTCGTCACCAGCAGATACGCCAGCTGGGAAGCGGATGATTGCGCCCTTGTCACATGCCAGGCCCGTTTCTTCGCAAGCGGCCAAAATCATTTCAGCGGCTGTGCGGCCACTCAGCTGATCACTGGCGCCTGCATAAGCGGTCCAGAATGCTTCAGTGCCCGCGATAGGGAACTGGTTGGTGGTGATCACCGGTTTTCCGGATTTGGAAAGCGCGCGCAAAGATGCAAGGCCTGCGGCATTTTCGAAAGGCCACCAGATATAACCGGCCACGTCCTCACCTGAGGCGAGCTGCTGTTGTACCTGATTGTCCTGCTCGGACTGGTTGAAATTGTTTTCGATCGCCTTGATTTCATATCCGAGTTCGGCGGCTTTTTCTTTCGCACCTTTTTCGAACTGACCAATATACGGGTTCGTGCTTGATGGGCTGAACAGCACGATTGTACCCTTGCTGTCGGCCAAAGCCGGGACTGCGGTCAACGATGCCAATAGCAGCGCCGCTCCGGTCATTTTATACAAGTTTCTCATTACTTCATCCTCCATGTTGAGAAGCTACCGTTGTTCGGTGGTCTGCTGTCCCGATGTGAACCGAAACAGATTCCTAGTCATCAAACGCATTGAAGGTTGCCTCCATGCGTTTGGCGTCGGCACGGATGCCGGTGAAAAGTTCGAATGCGCGGACCGCTTGAAATACGGCCATTCCGGAACCGGGAAAGGTCATGCAGCCTTTTGCGCGCGCGGCCTTGAGCAGTTCGGTCTCAAGTGGGAAATAAACGATATCGGCAACCCACATATCCTTTTGAAGGAGGCATGCTGCGATCGGGGTGCCGGGGAGGGTTGCCATGCCGACAGGTGTTGCATTGACAAGTCCATCGGCCAGAGCGGCAGCCGCTTCCACATCAGTCGCAATTTTTGCCTTGTCGATGCCATGCGTGACGCAAACCTGAGCGACGAGCGCTTGTGCCTTGTCGGGATCAATATCGGTGATCCATACAGTACCGACGCCGCAGTCGACCAATGCGTGCGCCACCGCGGCACCTGCGCCACCTGCCCCGATCAGAAGGGCGTTTTCACGTTTGGCGTTGGCCATATTTTGGCGAAAGCTTTCCGCAAATCCCCAAAGGTCTGTGTTGTGGCCCCAGCGCTTTCCATCACGAAATACGACGGTGTTGACTGCCCCAACCGCTGCAGCTGCGTCTGAAAGCTTGTCAAGGTGCTCGATGATTTCGACTTTGTAAGGGTAGGTGACATTAAGTCCTGCATAGCCGCAAATCTCGGTCGCGCGAATGATCTGCTCCAGCGGCGGCGTTGCCACTTGGGTGATCTCTGTGTCGAATAGACGATAGATATAACGCAGCCCCCGCGCGGCACCCTCAGTCTCATGCATCGCAGGGCTGCGCGATTTCTGGATTCCTCGTCCGACCAATCCAACCATGAACGTCTTGTCATCCTGGTTTTCAAGGGAGCCGATCTTTCCGTCAATTTTGTAAATCGTACTAATAAACGCTCCCCCCCAAGTGGGCGTGCCGTGCAGAATATCTGTCTATCGGCTACCTGTAGCCCTTAATGTACTGATTGGTTAATTGCGTCAAGCATTTTGTACTAACCAGTTAATTTAACGTGGCGCTGAGCTATCTGATGAGCTAAAAGGAGTGCATGAAAAATGATGAATTACCGGTGAGCGACCAGGAGACGGCCCGTCAGGGTTGGAAGCAGGATCCTGAGGGCGTGAGGGCCAACATTCTGGCGGTCGCGTTGCAGGAGTTTTCGCGCCACGGCCTGTCAGGCGCGAGAATGGACGAAATTGCCGCCAAAACGCGCACCTCGAAGCGTATGATTTATTACTACTTTGGAGACAAAGAGGGGCTGTACCGGTTCGTTCTGGAGGAAGCCTATCGCGATGTCCGTAAGGGTGAAGAAGCGCTTTCGCTCGATCACCTCGCGCCGCGTGAGGCGATGACACAACTGGTACAGTTTACCTTTGATCATCACCGCCTGAACCCCGATTTCATCCGGCTGGTCATGATCGAGAATATTCATCACGGCGAGTATTTGGAGCATTCTGAGGTGATCCGAAATCTCAACGAGACGGCGATCTCACGCATCGAAATGATTTATCAAAAAGGCGTCGCAGAAGGCGCGTTTCGCGCGGGACTTTCATCTCTTGTGATTCATTGGCAAATCTCGGCGCTGAGCTTTTTTAACGTGTCCAACAAGATAAGCTTTTCGCTCCTGTTCGGCGATGAGTTATTCGAAAAACAGGGCCAGATCGCACTGCGCCAGTACGCAGCTGAAACAGTGCTTCGTTTTGTCTCCAAAGACTGATCCTTTGCCCTTACACATAATTTGTGGCGTTGAAGGAACTGCTTCTTGAGATCATACTAATTGGCGGTTGATGGGGCTGTTTAAACGCGAACTGACGGTATATTCACGCAAGTTCAATCAAACGCCTAGGCGGAATAAAACTATATATTTCAAAAGGTTAGTGATATGAGTGTGTTTTTGACGATTCGCTCACATTTTCTCATGAAAAACTGCATAATATTCAATGCCTTGCGCGCAGGAGGCAATTGAGTGGGCGTGAGGGGATTTCTGGGTCTGAGGTTTTGAGCAGAACCACTCTGATGGCCTGGCCGGATTGCATAACACCCAGCCGGGACCTGTCCATTTGGGATTTCGCCTTGCAGGCGCGCAAGATTGCCAAACGCCTATTCGGTTGACATAGGAACCTGCATATTGTCCGCTTGGTCGGAAATTGTTTGGGCTTGATATCCAGTGCGACCCGGTGCCAGACTCTTTTGAACCTTTTAACCCAGTTGTTCATTCCGCATGTGTTTGCGGGTCAATGGTGCAGCCAGCTTGCTTGGATATGATAAACAATCTGAAAAAGATTACCGGCTTTCGCGCACGCATTTTATTGTGAACGGGAACATTTCTGGACGGACTTTGCTTGGCTGTCGCGTTTGACCCTGTGCATCTTCGGCGATTGCGCGATACCGGAAATTTTTAAATTGCGACTTACCAGATGCAATTCTGCAGTGCCCAAGCGCGGGGTGTCTCTTCAGTTCCAGGTGAAAATGCTTCGTTTGCGTATGTCCCAAATGTAGAAGAATCGCGCAACAATTTTTCATTCTGACCTGGGGCAATAGAGGGATATCTGGAAAAATCCCGCATGGGTTCAAGCGTTCGAGACTACAAATGACCCTTGAAAGGGAGAATCGAAATGGAAGAAACACCCCTCTGGATCACCGCATTGATCGTCGTTCTATTTGTTCTGCTGCCTATTGGTATTTCGTTTTTGGGGGCCAAAAACATTTACAGGGTCCATCGCTTCAGAAAAGGTGCGGAGCGCCGCATGGGCACGGTGGTCGACATCAGGCAGTCGACGAGCCAGGGCGGTGAAGATCAGGATCCGACAAAGCTCTATCAACCAATCTTTGAGTTTTCCGGCCCCAGCGGTGGTTTGCTGCGCGGTGAAACCCCTATGGCTTCTGCAAACCAGAATTTTCAGCAGGGCAGTGAACATGCCATCCTGGTGAACTTTGACGCGCCTGGAATAGTCCACCTGTCTGGCAACCGACCCTACATCTTCGGGCTGGTGATGGTCTGTGCTGGCGCTGTTTTGGCCTTTTTCGGGATTGCTGTTTCGACCGGTCTGATTTGACCTGATTGTCATGGTTCGGCGCAGTCATTTTGTATGCCCTTTATAGGCATGCCATTGGAAAATGAGGCTGTAATAGTACGGGGTCATTTGACGGCGGGAAATCATCACACCGCGCTATGCGATGCGTTCAATGAAGCGTACGGGACACGGCATCCGCTCTGCGCTATGGCTTCAGGGCGCGCCGAAAAAAGCCCGTATTTGACATTTCATTACCTCAGTCGCCATGCGGTTCGGCCAGTGCTCTAACAGTCAGATCTGCTAATCTTGCCCGCCTGAGTTTTCCTTGCCCGCATCCTGGTTGGGAACCTGCGTCTTTTTAGGGTAAAAATCTGAGATAATGATCCAGCCTAGAAGCAGGGCTGAAAGTGCGATGAGCCCGCCGCTGATCGGGGTTTCAACAAAGGTCATGAAGTCTCCGCGCGACAAAATGAGAGACCGTCGAAAATTCTCCTCGATCATCGGTGCAAGGATGAAACCCAGCAGCATTGGTGCAGGCTCGATGCTGAGGAGCAACATCATGTAACCAAAGAGACCGAATGCCATGACCAGACCAACATCAAAAACCGAATTGTTGATCGAATAGACACCGATACACACGAACGAAATGATCATGGGGTAGAGCAGGCCATAGGGCACCTTCAGCAATTGAACCCAAAGACCGATCAGGGGGATGTTCAAAATCAGAAGAAGCAGGTTTCCGATGAAAAAACTTGCAACCAACCCCCAGAACAAGGGGGCATGGTCCACCAGCAGCATTGGTCCGGGTGGCACTCCGTGTATCATCAAGGCGCCCAGCATCACCGCCATGACTGGATCGCCCGGCACGCCAAGTGTCAATGTGGGCACAAAACCGGTTTGGCTGGCGGCATTGTTAGAAGCCTCGGGCGCAGCCACACCCTCAATCGCACCACGCCCAAAGCGCGAGGGATCGCGGGCGATTTTTTTCTCTGTTGCATAGGCAATAAATGTGGAAATCGTCGGTCCGGCCCCTGGCAACATCCCCAGGATCGAGCCGATACTTGCGCCGCGAAACATCGGCAGAATTGAGCGCCGGACGTCTCCGGGGCCAGGCATCATCGATCGCCAGCCGAGCTTTTCGGTGCTGCCATTGACGACATGGCGTCCCGCATTGGCCATGATGAGCGCAACCCCGAAAACACCAGTGGCGATCGGTACAAGCCCAATCCCATCGGAGAGCTTCAAAAAGCCAAATGTGAAACGTGGAGAGCCGCTATAGATGTCGGTTCCCACCAGGCCGAGCAACAATCCCAACAGGACCGAAACAAGACCGCGCACCAGAGAATCACGAACCAGAATTGCCGCCGCTATCAACCCCAGCAACATCAGCGCAAAATATTCGGTCGGCCCAAACTGCAGTGCAAAATTTGCCAGGACCGGTGCCAATGAGGCCAATACGATAATCCCGAAGCAACTGCCAAAAAATGATGCAATCGTGGTCATGAACAAAGCTGAACCGGCGCGCCCCTGCAATGCCAGGGGATGCCCATCAAGACATGTGACCGCCCCTGCGGACGTGCCCGGCAGATTGAGCAAAATGGACGCAGTCGAATTGCCGTATTGTGACCCGTAATAGATGCCTGCCAGCATGATGATCGCCGATGTCGGGTCGAGATAATAGGTGATTGGCAATAGCATGCCGATTGTCACCATGGGCCCAAGCCCAGGCAAAACCCCTATGAACGTGCCCAGCGTCACACCGATGAAGCAATAGAGGAGCGCTTCCCAAGAGAGCGCGACGCCAAAACCCATGAGCAGATTGTCAAAAATATTCATGATTACCACCAGAAAGGCTGGAGCGGCAGGCCCAGCAGGAATACGAAGACAACTGTGCAAAGGCTTGATGCAAACAAGGCCAAAAGCAAAATACTACGCAGTTTCAGACTGCGATCGGCACTGGCACTCAAGATTGTCACAATGGCAATGGTTGGCGCCAGGCCCAACGGATTTATCAGAATCATGAAAGCAATCATCGCAGCGCTGATGTGGACAGGACCGCGAATCGAGATTTTTGGCTGGTCGGCGGAGTTCGCAGGACTACCGGCAAGTCCCAGAAAAATGGCCATGATGCTAAGCAATGCGCCAATAGCGAATGGGAATGCCCCGGCGCCGATCCTTCGTACCGAACCGGGATCCAATGACAGGCCTTCCCACATCGAATAGACCCCACATCCGGCAACCAAAGAAATTGTTATCCAATCTCTGGCTGACAACCCTTTGTAAAACCTTGGCTTTCTATCAACATTAGAAAAATTCACGCGCACAAACTCCCGCCTTTGTGACTTTTACCGGCCACAATCATTGACAAGGGGCCACTTTATATCAAGTATGTTAGCGGTAACATAACGGATCTTGTTATTCAATGACAGAGTTGTCAAAGGCAACAAGTTCAGTGCAACCCTCAAGGAGAAGAAAACATGTTTCTCAAAAAACTGATCTGGACCATGACGTTTGTCGCCGGTGCTGCTGTTTGTGCGCCAGCGGCTATGGCAGACGATTTCCCGACCAAGCCAATTACCTGGGTGAGCCCATGGAATCCCGGCGGTGCGAATGACACGCTCTCGCGTGCTATTGCGCAGGAAGCTGAAAAACTTCTCGGCCAGCCGATCGCGGTTATCAATCGACCAGGAGCATCCGGCACCATTGGCAGTGCCTCAGTCGCAACCGCAAACGATAACGGCTATTCCGTGGTTCTTGGCAGCACGCCAACCCATGCAACGGCCCCGCATATCTACGCCAATCTGCCCTACGATCCTGAAAAGGATTTTTCTGCAGTGACAATGGTCGGCAGCGTGCCAAACGTGCTGGTCGTAAACCCCAAGCTGGATATCAATTCGGTTGATGAACTGATTGCCTATGCCAAGGCGCATCCCGGTGAGCTGAACTACTATTCGACGGGGCCGGGCACATCACAGCACCTCTCGGCAGCGCTGTTTGAAAACCTGACCGGCGTGAAAATGGAACATGTGCCTTACACGGGTTCCGCCCCGGCAATGGTTGATCTGCTGGCGGGAAGAATTGATCTTGCATTCGACAATATGAATACGGTCATTCCACATATCGAAGCAGGAAGCCTGCGGCCTCTTGGCGTTACGACCCCTGAACGTTCCGATGCACTTCCCGATGTTCCAACGATTGCCGAGGCTGGTGTCGATGGATACGACGCAAGTGTTTGGTTTGGTGTTTTTGCAGCTCCGGGCACAGCACCTGAACGGCTTGATATTCTGCAAAATGCCATTGCAACGGCGCTTCAAACGCCTGCATTGGCAGAACGTTTGAACACTCTGGGCGTGCGGGTGATCGCAAATACACCGGCAGAATTTTCCAAAATCCAGGCATCGGAAATCACCCGCTGGGGTGAGGTCGCAAAGGCGGCAGGCATCGAGCTTCGATAAGTGTTGCACAACCAATAAACATAAGCAGGAAGACAAAAATGACTTTTTCCGTAATCGCGCGCTGCAAACGAACTGGAATGTTCGGAATAGCCATTGCAACGCGACCCCTCGCAATCGGTGCAAAATGCCCATTTCTGAAAGCCGGACTGGGAGGACTTGTTTCCCAGGCAAACGGGGATCCCCGCTTTGGCCCACTTGGCCTGAACCTTTTGGAAACGGGTTTTTCCGCACCCAAGGTCATGCGGGAACTGGAAGACAATGACCCCTATATCGAGTGGCGACAAATTGCTGTCATCGATCGTGATGGCCGCACCGCTGCCCGCACTGGCAATGACAACGAAGACTGGAAGGGGCACATCGCCATCGACAACTTCGTGTCGCTGGGCAATCGGGTGACCAGTGAAGCGACGGTGACAAAAATGGCTGACGTATGGGAAACAACGGATGAGTTGGACCTTGGTGAACGCCTGATGCGCTGTGTTGAAGCCGGCCGCGACGCCGGTGGTCAGATTGCCGGTCAACATTCAGCATCTATCCTGGTTGTGAACAAAAGGTCCTATGGCTGGATCGATCTTCGCGTCGATGAGCACGACGAGCCCATCGGGGAACTGCGCCGCATCCTTGACCTGTACACGCCATTGCTTGAATATTACGATGTGCGTCCAGCTAAACCGGATATGCCGCGTGATGATATCTGGCGGCAGGAACGAGGCGTCTAGGATCGCATAGGTAAAGTGATAAACTGTCGGGCGGGGCCAACACCCCGCCCGTTTCATATGGAGGAAACATGAAACGCGCCCGCAAAGCGAAGCGATCCTACGGCTCCTGGGCGACGGGCAAAGACGTCGCTGAAGCGGCAAAAGTGTCGCTCATTACGGTATCGCGAGCCTTCAGCATGCCGGAACGGCTGGCGCCTGAAACGCTTAAACGCGTCCAGAAGGTGGCCGAGGATCTTGGCTACATTCCCAACGCCGTTGCCGGAGAGCTGTCTTCACGCCGCAGCAAGGTCGTCGCAGTCGTTGTTCCGACACTCTCCAATTCAAACTTTGCGCGCACGATCGAAGGGCTCGTCGCTCGGTTGAACAAGGATGGTTATGAACTGCTTTTGTCTTCAAGCGCATTTTCTCCCGATCGCGAAGCTGAAATTGTAGCGACGCTGCTGGAACGTCGGCCCGATGGCATTGTGCTGATTGGCAACGATCATTCCCCAAAACTGGAAAAAATGGTCACTGCGATCGGTATTCCCGTCGTTGAATTGTGGGCTCTCAACGGTCCGATTCTGGACATGGCTGTCGGATTTTCCGATTTTGACGCAATGCGCTCCATGACCTGCCACGTTCTTGATCAGGGCAGGAAATATGTCGGATATGTCGATTTTCATACGCCGGGGATAAGGCGCTACGAGGAGCGACGAAACGGGTTCATTGCTGCAGTTCAGGCAAATGGTTGCCCGGACCAATTGATATTCAGTTCCCCGGCTCAAAAGGACTATGAAAGTGGACGTCTGGGGCTGGCCGCTCTGCTTCAGAGCGAACCGCGCCTTGATGCCATTATCGGATGCACGGATATTCATGCCGCCGGCGCGATTTTCGAATGCGCACGGCGCGGTATTCACGTGCCCTCCGTCATGTCTGTTGCCGGGTTTGGAGATTTTGAAATTGCTGCATCCATCGAACCGGCTCTGACAACCATTCGCTCGCCGGCTTTTGAAATGGGCTGCCATGCGGCATCCATGTTGATGGCAAAGATCCACGGAGAAGATGTCAGTGCCGAACCCAAAGATGTCGGATTCGAAATCGTCTTGCGCGATTCAGTCGCATCGCACGCATCTGCGGCATGACGATATCTGAACAATCTGCTGTTACGCAGGCGGTGCAACCAGGAACCCCGCTTTGCGCCAGGTTTTCCGGCGGCCTCGTCGAAATTTGACTTGGATGTTTTTGCGGGCTTTCCTGCATAATTCGAAATTAGGCAAAGTGTTTTTGTCCTTTTCCTGATCTAAGGATCGGGCCAGCAGGCGAAGAATTCACTTGTGAAAGAAATTGTCGGAGAGCAGCTTGTCCAGTGCAAAATATCCAACGGCCCATGGCTACCTGACGGAAATTACCCGGCTCAAGTACATAGATGCTGCCGTCGCCAAAAAAGTGCTTCCCAAAGACGCGCACCGCATGCCGGATATCATTTCTCTTTCCGCACCCTCTGATATCACCAAACCCATTCAGTTCTGGCAATTGTTTTCTGTGCTTGGACAGGATCGTATCGTTGGCATCGTCAGGAACTTCTATGAGCGGGTTTTTGACGATGAAGACTGGTTTCGTTCGGTTTTTGCCCGGGTGGGCGCAGCAGACCATCATGTCGCCACGCAGGCTGGCCTGTGGCTGGATGTGATGGGGGCGGGGCCTGCTTATCATGGCGGGGAGTTCCGGCTCAACTTCCATCATACCCACAATGCCATGCAACTGATGAATGAAAAGGGCGCTCAACGATGGGCGAGTTTGATGGTAGAGGCTCTGGATGCGTCAGCAAATCTGATGACTGAGGATAAAAGGGTCAGGCCCAGCCTCAATACGTTTCTCACGCATTTTTTTGGCAAATACGCCGAGGATTTCAAATTTGAGAATCGCGAGACCTTTGGTGCAACAAACCCGCCATTCAAACGGAAAATCAATTTCCTCAACATGACGGAAGCTGCGATTGAAGCTTTGCCGGAAGATGAATTGAAAGATGCGCTGACGGAACGTGGTGTGAACGTGGAAATCTATCCCGACAAACGGGCGCTGGTGAACAAGGCATTGAGTTTATGAGCTCTGATCGGCCGCTGTTTTGAGGCCAGTGACGGGACGCCTTGTTCTGGCCGGCGCTCTTTGCGCTGGAAGTTTTCTTGGAACTGGGCTTCATGCGATTGCATGATACAGGCCTTTTCGCGCATGATCAGCGCGGTGGGGAGGGGGCAAACAATGCAATCTCTGCCTGTCTGCAACGGACTGCGAAGAATCTGATTTGCTCCTTTTGCACAACCATTCTTGCCAGGACAGACACTTGGGAAGCCGACACTTGGGAAAACGAATTTGATGACAAAAAAGCCGAATGTTTTATGGATCATGGCTGATCAGCTGCGGTTTGATTATCTGAGCTGCTACGGTCACCCCCATCTGCACACGCCCCATATCGACAGTCTGGCCGCGCGTGGCGTTCGCTTTACCAATACCTATGTGCAATCGCCGGTATGCGGACCTTCGCGCATGTCCGCCTATACGGGGCGATATGTTCGCAGCCATGGATCGACCTGGAACGGCATACCCTTGAGGGTAGGCGAGCCCACGCTGGGCGATCATCTTCGCGGTGCAGGCATACGCGCCGGGCTCGTGGGAAAGACCCACATGGTTGCCGATGCGGAAGGCATGGCCTGGCTGGGTGTTGATCCCAAGAGCGAAATTGGTGTCCGCGTGTCCCAATGTGGTTTTGAACCTTTTGAAAGGGACGACGGTCTTCACCCCGACAGCATTGGGCAGCGATGGTCGGCCTATGACGATTATCTGATGGCATTGGGCTATAAATCCGACAATCCCTGGGAGGATTTTGCAAATTCCGGCATCGATGAGGATGGGACGCTCATGTCCGCCTGGCTGCTGAAGAATTCCCGTCTGGAGGCGAATATTCCGGAGGAACATTCAGAAACGGCCTATATGACCAACCGCGCCATGGATTTCATGGAGGACGCCATGCAGCAGGAGGAGCCCTGGCTGTGTCACTTGAGCTATATCAAGCCCCATTGGCCCTATATCGTTCCCGCACCCTATCATGACATGTATGGCCCTGAACACATCATCGCACCGATCAGGTCTTCCGCCGAGCGCGACACCGACCACCCCTTGTTGCGCGCCTATCTGCAATCGCGCGTCTGTCGCTGTTTTGCGCGTGACCAGGTGCGCGAGCATGTAATCCCCGCCTATATGGGGCTGATCAAACAACTCGATGACAATCTGGGTCGATTGTTTGCCTGGATGGATGAGAAGGGCCTGAGCGCAAACACCATTGTCGCCTTCACCTCCGATCATGGCGATTACATGGGCGACCACTGGATGGGCGACAAGGATTTCTATCATCAGTCAGCCGTAAAGGTACCCTTGATTATCTGCGACCCGAGACCTGCAGCAAACGATACGCGCGGCAATGTTTCGGATGCTTTGGTGGAGATGATTGATCTCGCGCCGACTTTCATGGATGCCCTCGGCTGCCCGCCCAAACCCCATATCCTGGAAGGCCGAAATCTGATGCCGCTCCTGCATGGAACAGAGGGCTTTTCGCGGCGTTATGCGATCAGTGAGCATGACTATTCCAGCTTTGAAATGGCACAGGCCCTCGAAGTGCCTCAGGAAGATGCCCGCACTGTGATGATTTTTGACGGTCGCTGGAAATATATCAGATGCGAGGGCTTCAGACCGCTGCTGTTCGATCTTCAGGTGGATCCTGATGAGCTCATGGATGTTGGGGCATCAGATCTGGCGCTGCATTGCGAGACCCGCGAGAGGATGGAGCAGGCGCTGTTATCATGGTCCCTGCAACATCATACGCGCATAACAGCGAACAAGGAGCGCCTGTCGCGGTTGGCGCTTACGGCGGAACTTGGAATTTTGATCGGGTTCTGGGATGAGGCCGAATATGAACAGGCTACAGGAAAGCCGTTCAGCAGCCTTGTTCCAGCCGGGCCTCCGAAAGCGGATTGATAAAACATGGTTGCTGCCCGTCCGGCGCGTCGTAATAACCGATTTTGGTATTACGCCCTGCCGTTAACGGTTTCATTCAAGCTCAATCCGCAAGCCATCGCTGCCGATATGAAGCGACCCATCCCAGGTGGGCCTGACGGCACGGTGCCAATCCTCGTCGGTGAAATCGGGATCATCGGAAGGGATCAGATGGTTCAGTGCGAGGGCCTTGACGCCAGCCTGCCTGGCGATCTTTCCTGCATCGCCGGCCATGGTGTGGGAGCGCAGCCAATGTTTCATCAGCCGGTCATCCGTGTTGCCGATCCGCTTGAACAGGGCATCAAGGGCCTCGCTCAGCATGGCTTCATGGATAAGGAGGTTTGCGTCCCGGGCAAATTCGGCGAGCTTTGGCAGGTAGGCGGTGTCGCCGGAAAAGACCACATCATGCCTGCGCCCGGAAAACCGAAGGGAGAATGTATCGATCAGCGGCGGATGCGTGTTGCGCATCCCTGAGACCGTCAGCGCGCGACTGTTCAATACGGGCCCTTCGTCCAGGGTCTTGAAAGATACGAGTGCGGCAAGGTCAGGCCTGCCTTCATCCGCCATTCTCAACTCGATATCGGCCTTCATGGCGGAGAGGAAATGCTGCCAGTATTGGTCAGCGCCCTTGGGCGCAAAGACAGTGACCGGGGTTTTCAGGCCTGCCGTCCAGGCCGTGTGCAGCAGGCCGCCCAGTTCCAGATAATGATCGGAATGCAGATGCGTAATGAAAATCAGCTCCAGGTCTTTCAGCGCCATGCCCTGATCGACAAGACCGCGGGTGACACCCAGGCCGCAATCGACGACGATTTTCCGGCCTTCCAATACAAGCAGGTTGGACGTCGGGTTTGTTGACCCCGGACGGATGGCCGGGCCACCCTTGGTGCCAAGAAGGGCAACGAAATTGTCTGTATCGCCTATTGTTTTCATCGAAATGGTTCCAAATCGCTTTTGCCCCTAGTTAAAGAGCGCTGAAGCCTGCATCCAGTGCCCCAAGCACCTGATCGACGTCACTTTGTGAAATAATGAGTGGCGGTGACAGGATGACATTCGGTCCGGAGATGCGCACCATCACACCGTTCTCATAGACAACCTCCTGAAATTTGGCGGTTGTTGCCTTGTCGATCGGGGCCTTTGTTGTCCGGTCACGCACCAATTCCATGGCCGCCATCAATCCGTGGCCTCCGCGGATGTCACCGATGATCGCGTGTTTTTCCATCAGGGCTTCAATACCCTGGTAGAGCTGGTTTCCTCTGGCGGCTGCATTTGTCTTGACGTCGAGCCTTCTGGTTTCTGCAAGGCAGGCCAGAGCGGCGGCAGCGCCCACGGGGTGGCCGGAATAGGTATAGCCGTGGCCGATGGACGCTGCGCCTGTCTTGTCATTTTCAAAGACATCGACGAAGTGTTGCGCCATCATGACGGCGCCGAAGGGGAAAAATCCATTGGTGATGGCTTTCGCCGTGCACATCAGGTCCGGCTTGACGCCCCAGAGGCGCGAGCCGCTCCAGGCGCCCGAGCGTCCAAAGGCCGTGATCACTTCATCGGCTATCAGCAGAATGCCGTGCCGGTCGCAAATCTCGCGCACCATTGGCATGAATGACTTATGCGGCGGGATCACGCCTCCGGCCCCGAGAATCGGTTCCATGATAAAGGCGGCAATGGTGCCTGCGCCCTGAAAGGCGATTTCATCTTCCAGCGCCGCCGCACAGAGCTTCGCCAGTTTGGCCGGGTCGGTTTCATCAAAGGGATTGCGGTAGGTGTAAGGCGCGGGAATATGATAGCAGCCAGGCAGAAGCGGCTCGTAGGGTGTGCGGAAATTGGCGTTTCCGTTGATCGATGCCCCGCCCATATGGGTGCCATGATAGCCTTTCTTCAGGCTGATGAATTTGACCCGGCCATGTTCGCCTCTGATCTTGTGGAATTGCCGCGCCAGGCGCAGGGCTGTTTCAACACTGTCTGATCCGCCCGAGGTGAAAAAGGCCCGCACCAGTCCGTCTTCGGCGAAGAAATCGGCGAGCTCATAGGAGAGCGTGATGATGGCGTCGTTGGATGTGCCGCGAAATATTGAATAATAGGGAAGTGCATCAAGCTGTTGGGTGATGGCTTCTTTCACAGGTGCGCATGAGTAGCCAAGGTTTACATTCCAAAGGCCGCCAACCGCATCGATGGTTTCCTTGCCATCAACATCGCGAATGCGCACACCTGAACCACCGGTGATGATTTTCGGCGGGTTTGCCAGACTGTCGGCAGGGTGCGCCATCGGATGAAACATGTGGCGCGCATTGTTTTCTTTGAGGAAGTTGATGTTCTGGGAATTCATGATTGTCGCTCCATTTGTCCGCGGCCGTGGGCCGCCTCGTTCCATACCTGTTTCAGGTCTTCGGGGATTGCGCCCCCCAACTCTGCCGAAATCGCTGTCGCTGCATTCCACAATAAATTGACGAAACGCATCTTCGAATCGTCGTTCATTCTCGAAGCCGGGACGGCAATCGTGATCGTGCCGTAGGCGATCGCCCTGTCTTCGAAAAACGGAGCGGCAATCGAGCAGATTTCGGCCTCATAAGTCTGATTGGTGAAAGAATATCCCTGCCGCCGTGTCTTTTCGACCATGGCGTTGAGTTCATTGTGATCGGTAACCGTGTGCTGCGTAAACCTGCCCAATGCCTTCGAGGCGGTGTGCTGCAGGAGGGTGGGCGGACCAAAGGCCAGAGCACAGACCCCGGAGGCTGTTGCATGCAGGGGAAGGATGTCGGCTTCGGAAAAATACACCCTTGTTCCGCCAGACCCGGTGTCACGAAAATACAGTGACGACATGCCGTATCCCTGGCCATGTCCCTGGATGAGGGATGCATGAACCAGTTCATCGCTCTGGAGTGAAAGTTCATCCACCCATTGTGACACGATGCGTCGCGCCGGGAATGTCCTTTCGCGCACGGCAGAAAGCCTCAATACGGCAGCACCCAACCGGTATTTTCGTGTGTAGGGATTTTGATCCAGGAACCCGTTTTCTTCCAATTCAGCCAGGTGCCGATGCACGGTGGCTTTATCTTGTCCCGTCAGGCGACTGAACTCCGCCAAACCGATTTCCGGCATGAGCTCGGAAAAATAATTCAACAGATTCAATGCCTTTGATATTTTTCCCATTCAATTTTCCCACCAGATCATCTGGTTTTCCATCCGAAGCTGCTCAATAAGTTGACAGACTTCAATTTTGGTAGCAAGATAAAAATGCAACGCCGGTTTAAATAATGAACCGAAACTGGGAGAAACATATGAAATCGCTGCTTACCTTGGCGCTTGCCGCCACAGTCTCGTTAGGCACCCTTGCCGCCACCCCTTCATTTGCTGAATATCCTGAAAAGCCGGTCGCCTTTGTCGTGCCCTGGGCTCCAGGTGATCTCGAAGATGTCCTCACGCGCATGATCGCTGAAGACTTTCAGGCCAAATACGGCTCACCGGCTGCGGTGTTGAACAAGCCCGGTGGTGGCGGTGGTCCGTTTCCCGGTGCCATATTCGTCGCCAATGAGCCCGCTGATGGTTACACAGTGGGCTCATTTGTTGTCGGGGTACCAACCGTTGGGCCGCAAATCGGCATACCTGAGCTGAATCCGAATCCCTTTGAGCCGCTGGGCATCTTTCTGACCTATCCCTTCGTCATCGTCGCGGGACAGGATGCACCCTATGATGATATTGACGGTCTGGCGGAATATGCCAAAACCAATGATGTCGCGCTGGGCCATTTCGGTGCGCCCCTGCCACCGACGCAGGTGACCCTTGCCCTGGCAAAGTCGAAAGGTTTCAGCTTTGCTTCCGATGCAGCATTTGACGCGCTGGACTGCAATACGCTGGCCTCCGGTGATGTCGATGTGATGAATACAACGCTGCAACTGGTTCTTCCCTGCCTCGACAAGGTCAAGGTTCTGGCCTCGATCGGCAATGAGCGTATTCCACTGACGCCCGATACACCGACGGTTTCGGAGCTGGTGCCGGAAATCAATCTGGCTCTGTGGAATGGTCTGTTTGTACGCAAGGATACGCCCGCGGAGGCACGTGAAAAGATCATTGCGGTTGCAAAGGAAACGATCATGTCAGAGCGGGCGCAGAAGCTCGCCAGCGAAACAGGCGCTCTTCTTTACTGGCAGGATGCCGATGAATCCAAAGCGCAGATCGAGGCCGATATCAAGGTTCAGGGCGTGATTGCCAATATTTTGAAATAACCATCAGGTAAAGGGCAGCGCGACTGTCGCGCTGCCTGTTCCTATTGTGAGGCGGGAAAAGCATGCTGGTTCGAATCAAGACTTTGAAGCAATTGTTTCAACGGCACCGGCGGCCTGGCAATCTGTTTTTTGCAACGATTTTTCTGATCCTCTCTCTCTTTCTTCTGAGCCAGATAGGCAACCAGACCGTTTGGAAGTCCTCCACGAAGCTCTATGCGCAACCGGCCTTGTGGCCGATTGTCTCGCTGGTTGGAATGGCCTTGTTTGCGCTGCTCAACTGGATCAGCGCCTGGGTCTCCCCGAAGATTGCGGGCAGATGGCTTGAGGTCCAGTTCTGGCTTCGCTCATTCGAATATGTCCTGTGGTTCATGGCCTATGTCTATGTGGTTCCGCTGCTTGGCTATCTGCCCTCCACGGTTCTCTTCGCTGTCGTTCTGGCATTGCGCGTGGGATACAGGACCCCCAAAATGATCGCTTTCTCGGTGCTCATGGCGGTGAGTGTCGTCGTCGTTTTCAAATCATTTTTGCAGGTCAGAGTGCCCGGCGGCCAGATCTACGAATGGCTGCCCGATTTCATGCGTTCATTCATGCTGACCTATTTCTAGGAAAATCTGATGGAAGATCTCGTCTCGGCATTTGGACTGCTTGCAAGAGTTGATGTGCTGATCGCCTTGCTGATTGGCTCCATTGGCGGCGTCATCATTGGGGCCATTCCCGGCGTTGGCGCGGCCGTTGCCATTGCCATCCTGCTGCCCGCAACCTTTTCGCTGGAGCCGCTCGTCGGTCTGACCATGCTCCTGGGGATCTATGGATCTTCCATGTATGGCGGCTCGATCCCTGCCATTTTGATCAATACGCCCGGCACGGCTGTGAACGCTTTGACCACCTATGACGGCTATCCGATGACCAAGGCCGGAGAAGCAAGGCGCGCCATTTCACTGGCCTATTCGGCCTCCTTTTTTGGCGGCGTCTTCGGCATTCTTTGCCTCATCCTCCTGTCACCTGTTCTGGCCTGGATCGCACCGCAATTTGGAAGCCGCGAAATATTCCTGGCGGCACTGCTGGGGATCATTCTTGTCGTCCTGGCCCATCGCGGGCAGATCTTTGCCGCCGGCATGCTGGCCTGTTTTGGCATATTCCTCAACACAATCGGACTTGAGCCGATCAAATACACCCAACGTTTCACATTCGGACAATCCTGGTTGTCATCCGGCATTGATCTCATCGTCGTCGTGCTGGGTCTGTTCGCCCTTTCCCAGGCCTTTGTCCTGATGGTCGGCAAGGACGACAGTCCCAAGGCGCAGCCCCTGAAAGGCTCGCTTTTTTCCGGAATGAAGGAACTTTTCGGCCACAAAAGGGTGGCGACGGTTGCCTCGAGCTTTGGCGTCTTGATGGGGATGATACCGGGGGTCGGTGAATTCACCGCACAGTTCATGTCCTACACCTACGCGCAGAAAACCTCGAAGAAGCCGGAGCTTTTTGGCAAGGGGTCGCCTGAGGGGCTGATCGCTTCTGAATCCGCCAACAATGCTGTTCCGGCTGCCGCCATGATCCCGCTTCTGGCGCTGGGTATTCCAGGAGAGGCTCTGACCGCCATGATGCTCTCGGTCTTTTACGTCCACAACGTGATACCGGGCCCGCAACTGTTTCAAAACGACATGGATTTCGTTCTGGCGCTTTACATCGCCATGCTGGTTCTCAACGTGCTGGTGCTGATCTTCCTGCTTTTTTCCACCAATCTGCTGACAAAGATCATCCAGATCCCGACGCGCTTCCTCGGAATTGTCATCATGGTCCTGAGTTTCGTCGGCGTTTATTCGCTTCGAAATTCGACCGTTGATTGTGCGATCGCGGCAGGTTTCGGGGTGTTTGGGCTTGTTCTAAAACGTCTGAACCTGCCGGTCGTGCCGATTATCCTGGGGATGGTTCTGGGGGGCATCATGGAGACCAAGCTGCGCAGTTCCATGGCGCGGGTCAAAACACCGCTTGACTTCATCGACAGGCCGATCGCCGCATTCCTCTTTGCAATCATCCTGCTGGTCATCATTTTGCACATCCGAACCCTGGTGATCGAACACAGAAATCGCCAACCCGAAACCGACCATGATCTGCACGATACACAGATGCGCTAGTATCTTTCTTGAATTGGCAACGCGCACACCGCGAGCCGCGTAAATGACGACCTTCTAAGTCACCACAGCAGGGAGAATGGCATGGACCAGACGAGTATTGATGAACTGCGCAATCGGGATGTGCCGCCCTGTCACCATCTCATTGATGGCAAGGCGAGACCTGCTTCTTCCGGCGAGACGATGGACGTCGTCTCGCCGATTGACGGTTCCATCCTGACGACAATCGCCCGCGGAACGGCAGCGGACATGAACGCGGCCATAGCCTCGGCGCGCGCTGCCTTTGAAGATGGCCGGTGGAAAAACCAGCCACCGGCGGCCCGTAAGGCAATCATGCTCAAATGGGCTGACCTTGTCGAAAAACATGCGCTGGAACTTGCCGTGCTTGGCGTGCGCGACAACGGCACCGAAATTGCCATGGCCTACAAGGCCGAGCCCCTGTCTGCCGCCGGCACGGTCCGATATTACGCCGAAGCCATCGACAAGGTCTATGGCGAGATCGCGCCGACACAGCAAAATGTCCTGGGCATGATCCACCACGAACCGGTGGGTGTTGTGGGCGCCATCATCCCGTGGAATTTTCCCCTGATGATCGGCGCCTGGAAAATCGGGCCGGCACTGGCCACCGGCAACAGCCTTGTCGTCAAGCCCCCGGAGACCGCATCCCTGAGCCTCATTCGCATGGCTGAACTGGCTCTGGAGGCGGGCCTTCCCGCAGGTGTGTTGAACATCGTCACGGGCGAGGGCGCTGTCGTCGGCGAGGCTATGGCGCTGTCCATGGATGTCGATGTCCTTGCTTTCACGGGTTCAGGCGCCACGGGTCGCAGGCTGCTGGAATATTCGGCCCGCTCCAATCTGAAACGTGTCTATCTGGAACTGGGGGGCAAGTCGCCTCACATCATTTTTGCCGACACGGCGGATCTGGATCAGGCGGCAAAAGTGGTTGCAGCAGGCATATTCAGGAATTCCGGTCAGGTCTGCGTGGCCGGCTCGCGGCTGCTGGTGCAACAGGACATCCATGATGATTTCGTTGCTGCGGTGGCAAAGGCATCAGCCGCCATGCAGCCGGGCGACCCTCTGTTGCTGGACACGAAGATTGGTGCGATCAATTCGGAAAGCCAGTTGAAACAGGATTTGGCAGCAGTCGAAACGGCTGCCCATGAGGGCGGCCATCTTGTGCTGGGTGGCAAACGATGTCTTGAGGAAACCGGCGGTTTCTACATGGGGCCAACCATTGTCGACGGGGTAAAGGCGTCGCACAGCCTGTTCCAGAAAGAGGTTTTTGGTCCTGTCCTCGCCGTGACGACCTTTGCCGACGAGGCCGAAGCCGTGCAATTGGCAAATGCAACGGATTACGGTCTTGCGGCCGGCGTTTGGACGTCAAACCTGTCGCGTGCGCATCGCATGGTGCGTGCCATTGCGGCCGGCGTGGTTCACGTCAACACCTATGGGGGCGCCGATGTCACAGTTCCGCTTGGAGGTGTACGGCAATCGGGCAACGGATCGGACAAATCCCTCCACGCACTCGACAAATACCTCAATCTCAAAACCGCCTGGATCCAATTGTGATCGGCGCACAGGGCGCAAATTGAAGGATCATTCGCGAAGCGGATTTATGGGCAGGGGAATGGGTGAGATTGCATGGTGAACGGACAGAAGGAACTTCCGCAACAGGCACCGATTGTGATTATCGGTGGTGGCATCGTCGGTGTGTCCACGCTCTATCATCTGGCCCATAGGGGCATTCCTGCCGTTCTTCTCGAACGCCGCAAGATTGCCAGTGGCACGACCTGGCATGCCGCCGGGATTGTCGGGCAGTTGCGCGACAGCACCGCCCAGACCGAACTTGGAAAATATACGGCCAGACTGTTCCAGGACCTGGAACTGGAGACCGGGCAGGCCACCGGTTACAAGCAGAATGGAACAATCAATATCGCATTGGGTGACGTGCGCCATGAGCAATTGCTGCGAAGCCATGATCATGCCGCCCGCATGGGGATTGCATCGTCCATGCTGTCGCGCGATGAAGTCGCGGACAAATGGCCCTGGATTGAAACCGGCGACGTGAAGTCCGGCTTTTTCGTTCCGTCGAACGGTCAGGTCAACCCGCTTGATGTCTCTGTCGCGCTGGTCAAGGGCGCGCGGGCGCTGGGCGCAAGCCGGTTTGAAGATGTCGAAGTGAAGAGTCTGATCGTCAGGAACGGGAAGATTGTCGGTGTTCACACCGATAGCGGCGATATCGCAACCGGCAAGGTCCTGCTCGCCGGAGGAATGTGGAGCCATTTGTTCGCCAAAGCCCATGGCGTCACCCTGCCGCTGCATGCGGTCGAGCACTTCTATATTGTCACCGAACCAATGGACGCCTTGCCCCGTGATCAGCCGATCCTGAATATTGTCGAAGAGCGGACCTACTGGAAAGAGGATGCCGGAAAGCTGCTGATCGGCGGCTTTGAAGCCATGGGCAAGCCCTGGGGTTCGGCGGGCATCCCGAAGGATTTCGAGTTTGACGAACTGCCCTTCGACATGGACCATGTGGAGGCTGAGCTGGAAGGCATGTTTGCACGCATGCCGAAACTGGCGGATATGGGCATTCAGACATTTTTCAACGGTCCGGAGAGCTTTACGCCCGATGGCCGTCCCTATCTGGGGCCGGCTCCGGAGATTGATGGGCTGTTCATTGCATCCGGCATGAATTCAAACGGCATTTTGAATTCCGGCGGCGTTGGGCTGACCATGGCTGAATGGATGATCGATGGCGACCCATCGCGAGCCATGGGATCCTTGCTGGCGGCTCGTGCGCATCCCTTTCAGGCCAATACACGCTATGTCCATGATCGCAGCGCAGAATCCGTCGGCTTTCACTACGGGGTTGCCTGGCCCGGCAGGCAGACTGTGACCACGCGAAATCTGCGCAAGGTTCCGCTGCACGACAGGCTGCATGCGGCGGGCGCGGTTTTTGCCGAGCGGATTGGCTGGGAGGTCCCGATGTATTTTGACCGGGACAATCAGCAATGGGCGACAGAACCCGCGCTGGGATGGAAACCCTGGTCGGACAAGGTGCAGGCTGAATGCCTGGCGGCGCGCGACAATGCGGTGCTGATTGATCAGTCCATGTACGGTAAAATTCTCGTTCAGGGACGTGATGCGGTCAAGGCGCTGAACCGGATATGCGGGGCGCAAATGGATGTACCCACCGGAACCTCCGTTTACACGCAATTTCTCAATGCCCGGGGCGGCATTGAAGCTGATGTCACCATAACGCGCGTAGAGACCCAGGCATTCATGGTCATCACCGGTCATCCCTCCCAGACGCGGGACAAGGCCTGGATCAGGCGCCATGCCGATCCCGATTGGCATTTTGAAATATTCGACGCCACATCCGCCTATGGGCTGCTGACCATCCACGGTCCGAAATCCCGTAACATCCTGTCCCTGATTTCCGGTGATGATCTTTCCAACGAGGCATTTCCCTTTGGCGCGGCGCGTGAGATCGACATGGCCTATGCAAGAGTCTGGGCCATCCGCCGATCCTTCCTCGGGGAATTGGGTTATGAACTGATGGTCCCGACCGAATTCACCGCGCATGTCTATGACGCCCTGTTGAGCGCAGGCGAAGGGCACGGCCTCAAACATATGGGCATGTTTGCGATGAATGCATGCCGGCTGGAAAAAGGCTTCCGGCATTTCGGCCATGATATCGGCGAGGACGATACACCCTATGAAAGTGGATTGGGTTTTGCGGTCAATCTGGACAAGCCGGATCACTTTCTGGGCAGCAAACATCTGGCAGAACAAAAGGCGGCGGGTCCAGCTACCCAGCACCGGACTGTATCCCTGGTCGTCGATGACATGAACGCACAATCCGGTCCATGGCTCATGCACAATGAGCCCATCTGGAAAAATGGCGAAATTGTCGGGCACGTCACCTCCGGCGATTGGGGGTTCCGGCTTGAAAAGATGGTCGGGCTTGCGAACATCCACAAGGATGAGGGCGTGAGCAAGGTATGGATCGATGAAGGCGGGTTCGAAGTGCAGGTCGCAGGCAGGCTCTATGCCGCTCGATTGCAATTGGCGCCCTTTTACGACCCAAAGGGTGAAATCATGCGCGGGTGAGCTCGGCGCTATATATGGAGGACGGGATGGCTGACAAAACGATCCTGGTGATCGGAACCTACGACACCAAAAATGACGAGTTGAACTATATGGTCGAACGCATCCGCCACATTGGCGGTGGCGTTCTGACCATGGATGTCTCCGTTCTGGGGGATCCGCAAAATCCCACCGATTATTCAAAGCACAATGTGGCCGAGGCTGCCGGAAGCAGTATTGAAGCTGTCATTGACAGCGGCGATGAAAACAGCGCCATGCAGATCATGGCCAGGGGCGCCAGCACGCTTGCCCGGACACTATTCGGGGAAGGGCGCTTTGACGGCGTGGTGGTTCTTGGCGGCACCATGGGCACCGACCTGGCGCTTGATGTGTGCCGCGCATTGCCCATCGGCGTGCCGAAATATGTCGTTTCCACCGTGTCTTTTTCTCCGCTCATTCCGCCGGAGAGATTGTCTTCCGATATCCAGATGATCCTTTGGGCCGGTGGTCTTTACGGCCTCAATTCCATCTGCAAGTCCTCGCTCAGCCAGGCCGCCGGTGCCGTGCTTGGCGCTGCGCGGGCTGTCGAGAGACCGGATGGAAAAACGCCAATTGTTGGCATGACGTCGCTTGGAACCTCCTGCCTGAAATACCAGAAATTTCTAAAGCCGGAACTGGAAAAACGCGGTTTTGAAGTGGCCGTCTTTCATGCCACCGGCATGGGTGGCATGGCTTTTGAAAGCGTGGCTGCGGAAGGTGGCTTTGCTTGCGTGATGGATTTTGCTCTGCCGGAACTGGGCAATTTGCTGGCCGGGTCGGTCATCAATGGCGGTTCCGACCGCCTGTTGAATGCTGGGCGATCGGGCATTCCGCAGATCGTTGCGCCCGGTTGCCTTGATCTGATCGATTTTGCCGGATGGCAGGAGATACCGGCGCAATATCAGGACCGTCCCTTTCATGAGCACAACCGCCTGATTAAATCATCGGCTTTGAACGGTGAGGAACGCCGGCAGACCGCTCGCGAAATGGCTTCGCGCCTTTCCCAAAGCAAGGCGCCTGTTCATGTACTCATGCCAAATCAGGGTGTTGAGGAATGGGACCGTGAGGGCGGCGTTGCCCACGATCCACAGGCTTTTTCAGAATTTCTGGAAGAAATGCGCACGGTCTTCACGCAGCCGGTCCGGTTTGAAGAGATCGATTGCCATATCAACGATGACGCATTTGCCGACAAGGCGCTGCAGATCTTTGATGCCTGGCTGGATAACGGCACGATCAAATCAGCCTGAAGCCAATAGCCGCATGGAGAGAGATGGATGAACTACGATATTTTGTTCGAGCCGGTAAAAATTGGTCCTGTGACGGCTCCCAATCGCTTCTTTTCCGTTCCCCATGCCAATGGACATTCGCCCTTGATGCCCAATGGTTCGGTGAAAATGCGGGAAATGAAGGCCGAAGGCGGCTGGGGCACGGTCTCGATGCAATTGGCGGAAATCGATCCGGGCTCGGATATTTCCAATCTCCCCATCGAAAAATTCTGGGATGCGCAGGATGTCAAAAGCCATGCGCGCCTGACCGAGCGTCTGCGCGCGCGTGGTGTCCTGTCCGCCATAGAAATCGGCCATACGGGATTGCGCTCCAGGGGCATGGCCAATGGCTTTCCGGTGCTCGGGCCATCCAATCTGTCCACCTTGAAGCCTGGCATACCTGTGCAGTGCAAGGCCATGGACAAGGCAGACATTCGCGCTCTGCGGAAAAGTTACCGCGATGCGATCCGCCGATCAAAGCAGGCGGGCTATGATATCACCTATGTCTATGCTGCCCATGATGCTTCGATCCTTTGGCATTTCCTGTCGCCTGTCTACAACCGTCGCACGGATGAATACGGCGGCTCTTTTGAAAATCGCCTGCGGCTGTTCCGCGAAGTGCTGGAAGACGCGCAGGAGGAGGCCGCCGGCGAGATCGCCATTGCCGTTCGTTTTGCCGTGCATGAACTCAACGGCCCCAAAGCCATCACCTGTGATGGGGAGGGCCGCGATGTGGTCGAGGCCCTGGCGGAGATTCCTGATTTATGGGACGTGAATGTCTCGGGCTGGAGCCGCGACAGCGGAACCTCCCGTTTTGATCCTGAGGGATTTCAGGAGGAATTTACATCCTTTGTCAAAACCGTAACCACCAAGCCGGTCGTTGGCGTTGGCCGGTTTACCTCGCCCGATGCGATGGTCAGCCAGATCAGGCGCGGCGTTTTGGACCTGATCGGCGGCGCGCGGCCTTCCATTGCCGATCCGTTTTTGCCCAACAAGATCAAGGAAGGCAGGATCGAGGATATCCGCGAGTGTATCGGCTGCAACATTTGCGTCGCCTCTGACGCCAACAGCCTGCCGCTGCGGTGCACGCAGAACCCGACCGTGTCCGAAGAATGGCGGCGTGGCTGGCATCCCGAAAATGTCCCCGTCGCCAGAACGTCCAAACATGCGCTTGTTGTCGGCTCCGGGCCAGCCGGTCTGGAAGCGGCCCTGACGCTGGCGCGGGCCGGGCACAGGGTCACTGTTGCCGAAAAATCAGACACCTTTGGTGGCCGCGTGGCGCGCGAATGCCTTCTGCCCGGCCTGTCAGCCTGGGGACGGGTGCGCGATTATCGGCTCTACCAGCTTCAGCAGCTTTCCAATGTTGACCTTTATGCGCAAAGCCCTCTGACCGCCGATGACATTGCAGCATTCGAAGCCGACCACGTGTTCGTGGCAACCGGATCAACCTGGGAAAGACAGGGCCGCGGCCACACATCCTATGAGCCTATTTCTGGCTTTCAGGACAGAGTGATGACACCCGATGACGTGATGACCGGCAAGCCGCTTGCGGGCCCGGTTGTTATCTATGATGACGATCACTACTACATGGGCCATGTGCTGGCGCTGAAAATGGTCAGGGAAGGCCATGCGGTCACGCTGGTGTCGCCCCTGTCAGACATTGCCACCTGGACCAATTACACGCTGGAACAACCGCGTGTCGTCGCTGAATTGCATCAGGCTGGTGTCCTGTTGATGCCAAACACCTTTGCACAAAAATGCTCCAGCAACACTTTGGAAATTGCCCGGTCTGATACCAAGCAGGAACTGCAGAGCCTCGCATTCGGTACCCTGATTCACATCGGGCTGCGCGATCCCGATCTTGCCTTGTACAATGGCTTGCCAGAAGGCGTGTCATCAACCCTGATCGGTGATGCCCTGGCACCGGGGCTGATACAGGCAGCCGTCTTTTCCGGCCACAAGGCGGCCAGGGAGTTTGAGACCTCGCCCGGGGAACGGGTTCACAATCGCGAGGCACCCATTCTGTATGTTTGACCTGAAGCAGTGCATTCTGCTGATTTGGCGTATTATTTGGGCGAAAACTCTTTCAGCGCGTCGATGACCTGCGCGACAACGCCTGCCCAGTCACCGTCTTCCTGCTGCCGAAACAGCCGCATGCCGGGATACCAGGGGCTGTCCTCGCGCTCCAGAAGCCAGCGCCAGTCCGGAACTTTTTTCAGCAAAACCCAGACGGGGACATTGAGAGCTCCGGCCAGATGGGCCGGTGCGCTGTCGGATGTGATGATCAGATCCAGGTTTTTCATCACGGCAGCCGTGTCGACGAAGCCATCCGATCCTTCATTGAAGCCGTCCAGAGTCTGCAGAGACATTTGATCAGCCATCTCTTCGATCTGGTCGGTGCCATGCATATATTGAAGGCTGATGAGCTTTACACCTTCAACCTTTGAAAGCGGCGCCAATTGGGAAAGTGGTAGGGATCTTCCCATATCAACAGACCCTTTTGGATTGCCTTGCCAGGAAATGCCCACACGCAGACCCTTCTGGGGGATATGATCTTTCCATTGGGCAATGAGTTCATCTTCTGCAAAAAGATAGGGCGTGTTGGCCGGAATGGTCGACAATTCAGTCTTGAACCGGTCCGGAAGACTAAGCAGGGTACACTGATAGTCCATTTTGCCGAGTTGCTCGTTTGAACCCAGGATCGAAACGCGCGGATCAAGCGTTGACAACAGGCGGTGGATCGCAGCAGGGGCAACGAGCGTAACCTTTGCGCCCAGATCGGCAAGCATTGGCAAATAACGGCTGAACTGAAAGACATCGCCGAAGCCCTGTTCGGTGAAGACGGCAATCGATCGTCCCTTGATCGTCTGCCCGACCCATTCAGGAACGCCCGTCACGCCGGGTTTCCTGTTGAATTCCTTGCATTTCCAGCGCCACTCCATGTCAGACCATCCCGATGGCATGTCACCCATCAGAAGTTTCAGGAGCCCTTGATTCCACAAGCCTTCCGGATGATCAGGGCGAACCGTGTTCATTCTTCGGTAAAGCTCCGCACTTTCATCGAAGCGCCCTGATTGGCGCAGGGCATAGGCCATATTGTTCATGGCGCTCCAATCCTTGCCGCTTATTGAAAGTGCCCTTTCAAAACAGGCAATGGCCTCATCGCTGCGTCCAATTTTGTGTAGAATAAATCCCTTGTTGTTATAGGCTTCGAGATAATTTGCGTTCAATTTCAATGCCAGTTCGCAGCTCTCCAGTGCCTCATCGTAGCGTTCCAGAGATTGCAGTGAAAAGGCCCTGTTGGCGTAGGGCAACGCATAGGCTGGTCGCTGCGCAATCGACTGATCATAATCCGCAATTGCTTCGACATGCCGGTCCAGTGCCTTGAATGAATTGCCGCGATTGTTAAGTGCCTCGGGGAAGTTGGGTTGCAGTGTCAAAGCGCGGGTAAAATTGCCTATTGCTTCCTGATGTTTGTCAAATTGCTGCAGGATGTAGCCCCGCTTGCCAAAGGCGTCGGCGCTGAGAGGTTTTGCCAGCAACAGTTGGTTCACGGGGCCAAGGGCTTCCTGGAATTTGCCCTGATTCATCAAGCTCAAAATCAGCAAGGGAAGAATTTTTTCGTTGCCCTTGGTCATGTGGCTGGCTTTGCGAAAACATTCTTCCGCCTCTCCATGGCGGCTTTCCGCCATGAAGCTCTGGCCAAGAGCCACAATGCAATTGATATCGTCGGGAAAAATCTGCAACGACTTTTTCAGGCGCCGGACCGCTTCTGACGGTTTCTGCTGGCGAAGCGCGCTAAGGCCGAGCAGGTAATAGGCCCGTGATGAGCGGGCATTGCGTTGCAGGACAGCGTTGCATGCATCTTCGGCTTCACGAAACAGTCTTCGTGCCAGCGCCTGTTCTGCTTTGTTGAGAACTTGTGCATCTGAGGGGCGAAGGGGCGCGTCTTTGTTCATGAAGTCAGGTCAATCTTGAAGTTTGGGGTCACGGAATGCTTTGAATCACTGCGGTGAATTAATCACGATTGAGCCAATGAACATAGTCTCTAATACCGTCTTCAAGACTGCGAAATCCAGTTGAATAGCCGGAATTGCGCAACAGCGTTCCGTCGGCGCAGGTGTATTTCTGGTATTGACCTTCAAGGCTTGGCGGCATGTCGATCATCTCGATCTGTGCGCCATCAAGATTGTGCGCAACCAGTTCACCCAGATCCTGAAAGGACCGTGGCGTTCCTGTTCCGCAGTTGTAGATGCCGGATTTTCCCGATTGCAAAAAGTGCAGATTGACGTCCACAACATCGCGCACATCGATAAAGTCTCGCAGAAAGGTATCGCTGCCGCGAAACAGCTGCAATTGTTTGCCTGCTCGGTGCCTGGCAACCATTTTGAAAATGACAGAAGCCATGTCGCCCTTGTGGCTTTCGCGCGGTCCATAGACGTTAAAATAACGCAGGCCAATGGCAGGACTTTGCGCCTCGGGCAGAATCTTCATGACGTGCTGATCAAAGGCCCATTTCGAAAAACCGTAAACATTCAGTGGCTTTTCCTGGTTGTCATTCTCGACAAATGCGTGTTCTCCCGCGCCGTAGACCGCTGCCGATGAGGCATAGATGAAGGGAATTTTGCGTTTCAGGCAGGCGTGCAACAAAGTTTTTGAATAGGTGTAATTATTCTTCATCATGAAGCGTCCGTCCTGTTCCGTCGTAACGGCGCAAGCACCCAGATGAAAAACGGCATCTATTTTGGATAGTCCCGCCAGTGCATCGGGAAAATCGTCCTTGTCGAAATAATCAGTGATATGTGCTTTGCTCAGGTTGAGATGCTTTCGTGCATCAACCAGTGAATCGACTATGACAATGTCTTTCATACCGGCGCTGTTCAGCCCATGCACCAGATTGCTGCCGATGAAACCTGCTCCGCCGGTGACCACGGTCACTTTTTCAGTTCCTCCAATTTTTCAAGAATGGCCGTTGTTGAGATGTCGTTTTGAAATGCGATGAGTTCGACGCGGCCACCGTAGCTCTCGACAAAGGTCCGCCCCACCACTTCTTTGTCCTGATAATCCGCTCCCTTGACCAGAATGTCGGGGCGAACGGCCTGGATCAAGGCTTCAGGCGTTTCCTCTTCAAAGATCACAACGGCATCGACGGCTTCAAGTGCGAGTAAGACGGCCGCCCTGTCACTGGCAGAATTGACGGGGCGCCCGTTGCCCTTCAGTGCCCTTACGGATTCGTCACTGTTCAAGCCGACGACGACAGCACTGCCCAGTTCGGCGCACCGCTTCAAATTCTGTACATGACCGGCATGAAGAACGTCAAAGCAGCCATTGGTGAACACGATGGATCGCCCGGCCTCTCGCAAGCGCTTGCCTTCTGCCGCGATCAGATCGCGTGGAACAAGCCGCGATGCGTTCCAATGCTCCTGGTCGGCATATTTATCCAGTACTTCGTCCAGGCTGACGGTAACACTGCCAGCCTTGCTGACCGATATTGATGCTACAGCATTGGCAAAAATGCAGGATGACAGATAGGGCAACCCGCATGCAAGCGCGACGCCGAGGCCGGCAATCACGCAATCACCCGCGCCCGTTACATCGGCCACATCATGAGAGAAAGCACCGATCTCATGGTCACCATTCTTTTCGCACAGAAACATCCCGTCGGGACCCAGGGTCACCAGACAGGCGTCCAGTTGCAGAGCGCTTCGCAGCCCATGGGCGGCAAGTGCCGGCGCGCTCAGTTGGTGATCACCAATCGTCGGGAACTGATTGTCTGACGCTGCGATGGCTTCCTTGCGGTTGGGCGTGATGATGCTTGCACCGGTGTATTTTCTGTAATTGCGGCCCTTGGGATCACAAAGCACTGGCACGCCTCTGGAGCGTGCAAAACTGATGATCTGCGAAAGAACACCTTCACCGCAGGCTCCCTTGTTGTAGTCCGAGATGATCAGTACATCGGCATCGGCCACAAGATGCCTGGTCGTTTCGATTTGCTGCTGTTCTATTGCCTCGTCCGGATAAGCGGTGTCTTCAAAATCAATTCGAACGATCTGTTGGCTCCCGGCAACGACCCTGAGTTTTCGAGTCGTTCGTCTTTGCTTTACCGCGATCATATCGCTTGTATCAACAGATTGCATTGCCAGTATCTGTTTCAGTTGGAGCGCTGCATCATCTGTGCCTACAAGGCCAGACAGCGCAACCTTGGCGCCAAGGCTGGCAAGATTGGCGGCCACATTGGCCGCGCCACCTGGCTTGTAAATATGTGATTTTCCGGCAAGCACAGGTATAGGCGCTTCAGGCGAAATGCGTTCGACATCACCATGCAGATATTCATCGAGCATGATGTCGCCATGCACCACAATACGCGGCTGGCGTGTCTTCAAAGAGGTGCGGACGAGATCCAGAACCTCAAGAATGTCTTTGTTATCGGGGTGTCTTGATTGCACGAGACCAGCCATAAACGCCTTCATGACAATTGTTTTCCGGCAGCAAAGGCTTGTCTGCCGGGCGGCTATAACAGTGTTCCGGGAAAAAATAAAGACGCACTGAAGGTCTTGACCCGCTTGCCTGCCGGAACCTTTTCAAGACGTTGCAAAACCCTCGACAAAGACGATGCCCTCTGTTTTTAAGGGCGGTAAACTGGCCGAGCAAACAGGAAGGGGTACACTCATGCAACCTTCATCTGACGCACAGGCCTGAAGCGAGGTGGGGAGAAGCAGGCCATGATCACTGTTCCATGCTCGGGTTTATTGTACTAGAGCATGTCTGGCTTTCATTGATTCACTCTGCCAGTTGTTTTTGGTCAGGATCAAGTTGGTTCGAGAAGCGCGTACCCCAAGGTACGGGCAAGCGAAACGACGTAGATAGTGGCGAAAAAACAGCTGGCCCGAAGGGTTCGCGACCAGTGGCCGCCCGCTGCGTCACCCGTTGTGTCTGACGTCTCGACCGATGCGAGAGCATCGCTCTTTACCGCCTTCCTGGCGGATCGACTCACTGGATCACGAACAGAGTGGTTCAATGAAAGCAAGACATACTCTGTTGCCACAGCCGGGCGCCTTTGATCCTGTAACGCCTGCCCATGGTTTTCATCTTGACGGGATCAAAACAGTTTGGCATTGCGCTGAACCGTGACGTGGATAGTAAAGCATGAATTCTTCCTTCGACCCGCATTTGTCGTTCGATTCTGAGCCTGAAGGATTTCGACAAATCAGTTCAACGCGCAAGCTCATTTATTGGTTGATCAGCGTGGTCTTCAGCCTGTGCCTCATTATCGCGGTCACCGAAATAGGTGCGCACTTTGTTCTGAAATCGCAAGGCATTGATTCTCCGCTATTCTTCAGGAGCGCACAGGAGACCATCCTTGGACGCGACCAGTTCCGCGAGGCCTATCGCACGCTCGATCCTCACCTTGCTTTTACCTATGGGAAAAACTCCGAAAAGCTGCAGGAAGTCAAAAAAACACGTGTATGGATCGACGGCTTTCTTTTCCATTCGCCAATGCAGCAGGGTGCGCGCAAGCCGGTTATTCTGGCGTTGGGGGGCTCAACCACTGACGGGGTGAAATTTCCCAACAGCTGGCCGGAGCAACTGGCAAGGATCCTCGACGCAAACAAGATACCGGCAGTGGTGATAAACGGTGGCATTGGCGGATATTCAACCAGTCAGGATATGTTCAAACTTGTTCGTGACGGTTTCGAGTTCAGGCCTGATATCGTTATCGAATATGCCGGCGTGAACGATGGCTGGCGTTACGGTGTTGCCGATCATCTGATGGTCCACCCCTACCAGGAGAATATACTGAAGGTGGCCACCGGTCAGGAAGAACCCAAAATCCTGCCAAGCATGGCATCGCTGCTTCGCCAATATGTTCCCAAGGCTTCGTCGATCGACTATTCTCTTGGACTGTCCTCAAAACGCACACCGGCACAGACATTCAAGAAGAACATGGAGATCATGCACGCAGCAAGTCTTTCACAAGGTGCCAAATTCTATTCTGTGATACAGCCGTTTTCTTTCTATAAGAGCAGACACGCCAAACCCAACAGGTCTTCAGTGGGATCGGAATTTGTTTCTGGTGTGAATGGACTATATGATCAAATACGCGTTCTTGCGAAAAACCGTGACTACATTTTCGACGCGACCCGGGTTCTTGAAGGCACGGATGCGAGTGTGTATCAACCAGACGGCGTTCACCTCACAGATGTCGGCAACAGGATCATTGCCCTCTATATGTTCAATCTTGTCCGGGGCCAATTGGCTGCCAAGCAGGAAAATTAGGCTGGCAGGCTTTCAGTGATATTGAACGCAATTGTTCCCTTCTTTGTGAATGACCATTTCCCGGATTGAGCGGAGTACAAAATGAATATTCAGTCGTCCGGAAAAGAATCTTTGAACTATTCTTTCAATCAGGAAAAATGGTCGAACAAGCCGTTAATGCAGGAATTACCACTGCAAAAAGCCTATTTTTTGCTGGTAAATGTTGAGGAACATCCGGAAATCCTCCCCTTTGCCTTCGATCTTTCAACCAGCCATTTGGCATCGGTCGAAAAGCACTTTGACACGCCTGAGTTTTCGGTTTGGCAGCCGGAAGAAAGCAAACTTCGATTGCAGGCACTGACGCAAGCAATCGCCACCAAAGGCAAGGGTCTTGACTATAAAGTGAAAAACCTGGCGCCTGTGGAAGCCCGACGCACAGCAGCGCATTACTATCTGCAATATATGCCGATGGCTTTGGTCGATGGTTGCTGGCTGCAGACCGGCGCAAGGGTTGCAACAGCCCACACTGTAGCAGGTGCAATTGTCACGGGACTTTACCAGCATCAGGTGCGCGCATTTGTGGCCGACCCAGGCCGCCACTTTGTCAATGATTACAAAGATGCCTTTGCTCGCGTTGGCGGTGTATTGGGAGATGTATCATCCCTTTCCTTCGCCAATCGGCCGGAATTTGCTGATGCCAGTTTCGAACTGCCGCTGTTCCTGCTGGCTCTCGCCCAGACAGGCAGAACGCATTTCCCGGAAATCATCGGAGCAAATCTTGCCTGGCAATTTCTCGGCATTCCTGCATTTGGATTGAAGCTCATTGCGGACTTTTGCCAGGCCCATGGCCTGCCTCAACTGGACAGCGGTCTTGATGAACCGGAATTTCTGGAAAAAGGTCATGCAATGGCAGTGCATGCCGTTGAAGCCCTGCTTGAAGATGCGTTACCGGCCCACAGGGCGCAGATATGGTCGAGGATTCTCAAGGGTGTCGGGGCCACAGTTCGGCTGTGGAATGAATGGTTTGAGGCAACCCGGGTTGCAGCGCCTGATGGTCCGCCGGATCCGCGCCAGGAGATGATCAATCTCATGTGGAGCAAGGCCTCCCATGCCCATGGCTATCACGGAAACCGACCTCTGGGTGACAGGCTGCTGGACGAACATCTCGATCCGCAAAATTTTGATGGGCCAAAGCTCCTCAACGCCCTGGCGGACTCACCGTGGGTCAGGCCTGGACAGGCGGAAAAAAGCCCGTTGCTCAATCATCTGATCGGTTTCGGTGGCCCCATGCTGGGTGTCTTTTCTCCGCTTGAACAACAGATTATTCGAGAGTGGATCAATAGTCTTCCACCACGTGACAAAAGCAATAGATCACCGGGCAGACAGGCCGAATCAACCCTCGTCGGCGAGGAATTGAAACCGGCTTTGCGGGTGCCTCGAGCCGTCCAGGGCCGCATCTGGCAACCCGGTGACGTGCAAAAACGCAGCGATGCAATGTTTGCAAAATGTTCGGTGCGCGAACTTTATCACCATCTTGTCAATGTGGAGTTCTTCCCGGAAATTCTGCCCCGGGCAGAGCGATTTGCCCGAGACCGGCTCGAGCGGTCCATGGCGTCGCTATGGAAGGGCGAGCGCGCCATTCCGCTGCCCCATTACGATCCTGATGCCCTGGATCGCTGGGTTGATGAAAAACACCGAGCCCAGGTGGATTCCTATCGCCCGCCCGCCGAGCGTCCGGAAGTATCAAAGGATGCCTTCATTGAGGCAACGGTGCAGCTTGCGCCGCTCATTCTTATCGATGGTGGATGGTTGCAGGGCATGGCATCTCCGGCAACCATCAATACGACGGTGGGGCGGATGTTGTTCCATGTGTTTGTCGAGGAGATTGGCGAAGGCAATGCGGATGAACATCATGCCAATATCTACCGCAAACTTCTCAAATCGATGGATGTCAGCGCGCCGGCAGTTGAATCGCGGGATTTCATCAATTGGGACAGGCTCGACGCCGGCTCGTTTGATGTGCCCACACTCTGGCTCGCGCTGTCCTGTTTCCCCAGGCACTTCATGCCGGAGATTCTCGGGCTCAATCTGGCTGTCGAGCTTGCCGGGGTAGGGGCGCCCTATATGGAAGCCCGCGACACATTGCGCAAGTTCCGTTATCCCACGCTGTTTGTCGATGTCCACAACGCCGCTGACAATGTCACCAGCGGCCATTCCGCATGGGCGCTGAAAACGATAAAACACTTCATGGATCAGACCGCTGAGCGCGAAGGTCCCCACAATCTGGACAGTGTATGGCACAGGGTCTGGAGTGGCGTCAGGCTGACGCTTCCCCAGATCGGCGGTTTCAAGTTGCTGGGGCATCGCGCAAAGCGCCGATTGCTCGGGCCGGACAAGAGATCCGTACCGCTGATTTTCCCCACCTGACCAAACCGCCTTATGGGTTTTTCAAAGACCTGATATCTGCGGATGCGCGCGCAATCACGCCGCTCCAGTCGTCGAGGGACGTCTGGCGATAGAGTTTTGCTGTTGGATACCAGGGACTGTCATCCCTCTCCAGCATCCAGCGCCAGTCACATCCATATTTGAGCAAAATCTTTGTGTGTCGGCCAAGAGCGCCTGCCAGATGTGCAACGGCGGTATCAATTGTGATGATTGTATCGAGATTGCAAAGAAGGCCGGCACTCTCATCAAAGGTCTTGATTTCGCTGCCGAGAGAGGGAATGGAATAATTCCCCAGCGTCTGAGCTTCCTGCTCATTGGGGTCCATTTGCAGGGACACCAGTTGAGAATGGAATTCCTCGAAAAACGGCACAAGCTGGTCGATCGGGATGGAACGGCCCGGTGGTTTCAGGTTGCCACGCCACGTGATGCCGATGCGCCTCTGTTTCAGTTCGGAACGTTTTTTCCATGTCTTTACGGACTGCGGCGATGCCTTGAGATAGGGCGTGCTGTTCGGAATGGATTCAACAGAGAAGTTCTGCAGATTAAGCGGCAGGCTCGTATAGGGGGTTCGTGCATCCAGTCCTGGAGGGCAGTCTTTTACACCGCAAGTCTTCAGATTCGGAAAGCTTGCCTTGAAAAGATCGATCATCGCATCGGTCACTTGCCAGGTGCAATCGCTGATATTTTCCAGCTCTGGCGCGTAACGCAGCATCTGAATCACGTCTCCGAACCGTTGCTCCCATTGAACAAGCAGCTTTTTTCCCTTGGGCGCAGTGGTGCTCAGGAGTGGGATGCCAAAATCGGCCAGGGGCTTTCCGACGGAGATATGAAGACGATGCTCATAGGCTTTCCATGCATCTTCCGAAGGGCCTGCTGTCAGCATGGAGTTGGACTTGTTCCACATCGCCTCCGGGAAGTCCGGCTTTGATGCCAATGCTTCGTCCAGAATTGCAATGGCATCTTCGTGCCGTGCCAGTTCCTGCAAAGCACCAGCCATGTTTACCCGAGCGTCGTTATAATCGGGAAATCTGTCGAGGGCCTGCTGAAATACCTCTATGGCTTCGTCTGGGTTCCGCATGCCATTCAAGGCATTTCCCTTTGACAGAAAACTCTCTTTCCTGTCAGGTGCCAAAAGCATCATGGCGTCGAAATACGCCAGGGATTCGTCAAAACGCTGCATTTTTATGAGCGCCAGGCCGTAATTATTATAAATATCCGGCATGTTTGGATCAATTGCAAAGGCCATATCAAGTGCTGCCAGACTTTGCCGAAATTGCTCCAGCTTCAAATGTGACACGCCCTTGTTCAGCCATGCGAACAAATGCCTGTGGTCAAGGCTGATAGCTGCGTCGAAGTCCTTTATCGCCTCCTTGTCGCGATCCTTGACCTGAAAACAGGCGCCTCGGTTGTTAAGCGCCTCCACATGACCGGGATTGAACTTCAGCGTCAGCGTATAAGCCTTATGCGCCTTGTCCAGATTTCCCATGGATTTGTGAATGTTTCCAAGGTTGAAAAGCGCCTTGAAATCAGATTTGTCCAGAGAAAGTGCTTTGGTGAAAGCGGTGATGGCCTGTTTTGTTTGTTTGTTTCCCAGCAATGTTTCACCCAATTGGGTGTGGACTGCAGCATTGTCAGGTGCCAGCTTCAATGCATCCGAAAGCGCGCCGAGGGCTGCTTTTGCCTGCCCGGTTACGCGCAAAGCTGTTGCAAGTGTCAGAAGCGCTGGAATGTTCTTCGGGTTGAGTTTCAGGCATGATTTTGCGCTGGCTATAGCACTGCCGGGCAGGGCCGAGAGAAGCTCCATTTCCGCCCGCACTTGCAGCCTCTCCGAGGCTTTGCGGGGTTTGGCACAATAATCGCCAAACATTTGCATCAGGCGTACCTGATCTGCCGTAAGCGCCATCGCAGCTTTCAATCCTGCCGTCGATTGGGCGTTGGATAAAAGCACTTTCAAACCCGATCCGCTGAAGTTGCGTTCCGCCTCATCCAGCATTCCGCGTCCGATCATTTCGAGTATCTGGGGCGCCGCAGCCAGTGCATTCTCTTGCACCGTTTTCGGGGAGATTTTTGCGTTGGATCTGGTTGCCATATACGGTGCCTTAGTAACCTTTACCTTTGAAGGGGCGATCTGCCCACAACGACGCTCGTGCGCAACAACGGTGTTTCGTGACGCTGTTAGGAGCGCCCATAGCCGGTGCGCGATTGGCAAAACTGTGAACTGAAAACCCGCCCACAAGCTTCAGGCAAACGATGGAGACAGTCCACGCTTTGTTCAATGCCGCAACGCAGGACGTTGATGGCATCCATCAGAAGATTGCGTAAATCAATGGTGCGACCGCAGAGCCCTGGCCCAGGATCAGCAGTCCGCTCAACAGCACCATGATCACCACGACCGGCAGCATCCAGAGTTTTTTGTTCTCAACCATGAATGAAAAGAGTTCGCGTAAAACGTTCATCAGATCTCCACAAAAATCCTGTCACGGTAACAAATATCAGCGTTTTTCCCAATATTTGCCGCTCGCATCAAATCCAGATAGCACAGCAGGCCATTCATTAGCACGATTCTGGCGCGCAGGATCAATCTGATAATAGTGATAACAATTGTTTCCACAGCAACGCAAATCGAATGCCAATATTGGCCTGGCAAAGGTGTTGAAATAGGCTTTTGCAAAGGTTATTTCTGGTCGTCAAAGAACCTTGACAATAAACTCTGCACTCGTAGTGGTAAGGTTGCCCAGCTTGGGGGTTGCCGCCTGCCTGTCTGGCGGCAGAAGCTTGGATGCCGGACCATCGCGCAATGCTGCTGCGGCGTCTGCAAAGATCCGGTAATGCTCTTGGGTAAGCGGGCTCGCCTTGTGAACGTCGGGCTGTTTGCAGTCGGACAGGTCTGATGGCAGAGACCGGTCCGCCAGTTGGCTGCTGATTTTTTCGCGGTGGGACCTGCTGGCACTGACAAGATCCGTATCAAGGATGATGTCGCTGGTGGCGACTGCCTGCACCGTGGAAGCGATCCAGAGTATCGAATAGGCGGCAAAACATGCCTTCTCGCTGATGCCTGCCTGTTTTCCTGATTTCCACGCCGAAACCAGACGATCAAACCCTTCAATGTGTGAAAAACAACCGGGATGACTTTTTTCGATGCAATAAGCAGTTATCAGAAGGCTTTTCTTGAAGTAGCCATGCCGTCCAAAGGATGCCCATTGGTCCCAGGGATTGCGGACCTGAGCGATATGCAAACCTTCGAAATTCCGTTTCACCCAGGAGGCCCGCATCTGACTTCTGCAAAAGCACAATGCCGGTCTGCGATGCAGATCGTTGGCTTCACCGATCAACCTTGAAAGATAGTCTTTCAGCGACGCATCCTCTTCGTCGGCAGTGAGAAAATACCTGTCAAACGCCAATTTCTTGTCAAATTGCAGCCGGTCGGACGCGATCAGTTCCAGATATTCGAAAAAATAGTGTTTGTCGTTTGACGGATGCTTGTCACCCTCGAAAGCGCGTGCCGCCCGAGTCTTCAGCAAATGCGGAGTCCATTCGGGGAGTTCCTCGTTCAGCGGTTCATAAAAGGCCACAAATTGACTGTCGTTTCTGAACTTGCCCCAGAGCCAGGTGCTGCCGGATCGAAACCATGAATGCACAAAAACAGTCATCGGGTTATTGTCCACCGGCAGCCACCAAAAGCCGCAATTGCACGCATGCTGCCATTGGTCCTGGACAAATAACCCGCATCTGATTGGCAGGTTTCCGGCATTGACCGGCGCGTTGCGGTTTGATCCGCCAACACAGCTTGGTCACCTCTCTTCCCATGTGACCTTCGTCGTCAACGTTTGCTCTATCTTGTAATTGGCGCCTGGGATCTTCCGGGAAATGACCAGCAATTCCATTTTGGCCAGATTTGAACCCGGATTGCCGACCGCTGCCTTTTTTGACAGTGCATAAAGCCTTTTGCGTTCCTCAAGAGGCAGATTTTTTCCAAAAATGCGCATCATGCTGTTTTTGGAGGTTCGATAGAGTGTGCCGACCAGATGACTGTTGGAAAGCGACATCTTGTGAAATCGTACCCGATCGTCCATCGAATGATCCGTGCCTATCCGCTTAACGCCCATACCCACAACATGTAGGATGCTGCCATTCTCCCGAATATAACCCCGCCCTGGTCGGCGCGGTCGTGCCCCCGGCCATCCCAAGGAGCGACCGGAAGGCATTAAA